>Ga0105048_10007252_pt1 | contig 17820 bp, 13 predicted proteins | sample MAT05_FD_78382 | JGI IMG/M metagenome (GOLD analysis project Ga0105048, IMG submission 78382) | Freshwater microbial communities from Lake Fryxell liftoff mats and glacier meltwater in Antarctica - MAT-05 | ecosystem: Environmental > Aquatic > Freshwater > Ice > Liftoff microbial mat | place...
CTGGGCGGTCGGGCACCTCTCGGTGCTCATGGCGATGGAGGGGCCCAGCCTGTTCGATCGCCTGCCTGGCGAGCTGGGCAAGATGCTGAACAGCCATTCGGTCTCCTGGGCCGCTGTCCGCCAGGGGGTGCTCGCGCTCGCGCTGAAGGGCTCCTGGGCCGCGGCGCGCCTCGGCAAAGGGGTCTTGCCCACCTACAAGCGCCTCTTTCACGAGGCCACGACTGAGCTCACCGTCATTGATGCAGGGATGACGCTGGTCGCCCTCGGGACGCGCCACACCCGCCTCCGCGCCGAGGTGAGCAAGGTGCTCGCGGGCGGTCCGGATATCGATCCTCTGGCCGGAGGCGGCGTTGTTCACACCATCTCCAAGGCGCTCGCGGCGTTCTTCGAGACAGCCATCGAGAGCCCGGAGGAGATCGTCTCTCTGCACCGGCACATCGGGGCGAGGGCGTGTGTGCTCGGGGTGAAGCACCTGCCGCGCGGCGCGCCGATGCGCTTCGAACGCGCAGAGGACGTGCCGGATGATCTAGCGATGACGCTCGCCGTTAACCTCCCGTTCTCGTTCATCGGCCACGAAAAAAGGTCCGAAGCGCTCTTCCCGCTCTTCGGGGCGCTCCCGTGGGTCGCGCGCGCCAAAGCAGAGGACCTTTATCTCCCGCGCGAGTTCATCAAGGCCATCCACTCACCCTGGAAGCCCGAGTATACCTGCGATCTGCTCCGCCATCACCGCGACCACTACAAGCACAAGCCAGCGCCGCCGCCGCCGCGCAGCGAGCGCGAGCCCACGCGCAACGGGCCTTGCGCGTGCGGGAGCGGGAAGAAATTCAAGCGCTGCTGCGGCGCTGCTGCGTGAGAATCAGCGCGCGGACCCGCGCCGCCGGCCGCGCCGCCGCGTGAGCGCCGCGAGGAGGCTTGCGACGACCACGGCGCCGGATCCCTCGACTGGCTTGCTCGCCCACGAGCAGCCGTACGCCAGCGGCGGCGAATCCACCCCCTCCGGAGCGCTGGCGACGTTGGGATTGCCTCCCCATGAGAGCTCGTCGAGATCCTTGGCGCCGTCACCATCGCTGTCCACGCCATCGGTGCGCAGGGAATCCAGCGCTCTGGAGAGCGAGGTGGCGTCTCCGGTGACGAGGCCATGAGCGACCGTCGCTTTGCCAAAGGGGGTGTCCGCCGCCCCGACGGGCGCGGTGGCCGCGTGATGGCAAAGCCCGCACCCCGGGGCGCTCGCGAGGCCGAGATCGGTTTGCAGCGCGTCCGGGTAGCCCGGTGACGCCGCCGCGACCAAAGGCCCCAGGAAGGCCCCGAGGGCCAGCAAAAACGAGGCGCAGCGACGACGCATGGGAGCGCGGCGCCTACGGCGCCTGGACCGTGTACTCGAGCTTGGCCGTGTCGAACTTGGCCGCGCGGGTGCGCGCGAGGATCCCGTCGAGCTTGGCCTGATCGAGCTTCGCCGTGCGGCTGAGGATCCAGAGGTAGTCGCGGGACGGGACCCCGATCACCGCGTACTCGTAGCTCTCGCCCACCTCGAGGATCCAGTAGTCGCCGAAGAAGCCGCCGACGTCGATGCGGAGCTTGGCGGCGGCGTCCTCGCCCGCCGGGTTGACCCGCGCCGCGCTCGATTTCAGCTTGCCATCGAGCCGCTCCAGGTGGCACTCGTTGAGGACGTCGATGCCGCCTTCGCGCATCGTGTAGAACGCCGTCGTCCCCGTGCAGTTGGCCTGCGTGAAGCGCGGGAGCTTGGCGATCTCGAACCACTGGCCCTGAAAGCGAGCCAGGTCGACGTTCGGGGCGACGTCGAGCGGCTCGTTCGAGCAAGACGAAAGGGCGAGGCAAACCAGGGCGAGGATCCAGCGCGGGCGCATAGGACCGCCGAGACTACGGGACTCTCACGCGTTCGGCAAGGCGAGAGTTGCGCGCTCAGGTCATTCAGAGCGCCTCGTGGGCTTCGGGACGTGGTCAATCGAACCCTTGCACCTCCATCGCCACGCCATCTGCGCCGGCATTACCCTCCGTCGCGGCTCCTCCGGGGCCAATCACGCCAAAGATGATTGCACCGCCTTTGATGAGGGGAGGCGCCCCGGTGTGGGCAATGCCGATCGAATGGCCCCCTCGGCCGCCGCCGCCGGATCCCCCGGCGCCGCCGCGACCGCCGTTGCCGCCCGGACAGCCCGCCTGTGGTTGAGTGCCACTCGCGCCGCCGGGCCCGCCTTTGCCCCCGTTGGCCCCCGGCTGAGCGCTCCCGCCGCGACCGCCGCGACCGCCGTTCCCCGCGGTGAGCGTGACATCGGTCAGCGTCAGACTCGAGTCCACGCTGACCAGAGCGATGCTCGAGCCGCCCGCCGTGCCGCCGCCGCCGCCCTTGCCGCCGCAGCCGCCCGGCGCGCCCCCGCCTCCGCCCGGGCCCGCCTTGCCGGCGGTGCATTGAAGAAGGCCTGATCGGCCGCCGCCCCCGCCGCCGCCCTTGCCCGGCGTCCCCGGGGATCCCGGGCCGCCGCCTTCGCCGTGATACCCGTCGACGCCGAGCTTGCCCAGCGAAAGGCCCCCTCCGCCGGAGGTACCTTTTCCACCGTCAATGCCGTTGTGACCAAAGCCCTCTCCGCTGTTCGAGGCGCAGCTCCACGCGCCGCCGGAGTCGCCCACGCCGCCGGCTCCACCGGAGGTCGGGCCGCCGGGCGCGCCGACGCCGCCGGTGATGAGCCCGCCGACGCCGCCCGCGCCGCCGTGGGAGTCACCGCACTCGTTGGTGGGGCCGACGCCGCCGGCCACGCTCGACGCCGAGCACGCGAAGCCGCCGGCAGCGCCGCTGGGCGCAGGCGCGCCCGCGTTCATGCTCGCGTCGCTGCCTTCAGCGCCGGCGACCCCGGCTCCAGCGATGAGCTGCGAGCGCGTGATCACCCCCTTCACCCCCGCGGCGAGCACGGCAATCGAGGAGCCGTCCTTTGCTCCGCCGTCCGGCGCGACGACCTGAAAGCCGCTCAGGAGTACGCCGTCCGCGCTGCTGGTCAGGACCAGCGGAATCCCCGACGGCGGCTTGAGGACCGTCGGATTGCCGCCCGGGCCGAGGTACAACCAATCTGCGTTGCAATCGAGGCTGCCATAGATCCGGAGGCCCGCCGTGAGGGTGAGGTTCTCGGCGAACGTCTGATCGCAGGCGTAGATATACCCCTTCTCCGCGGCGAGGCTGGCGGCCTTCGCCAGCGTCGCCACCGGGAGCTCGCGCGTACCAGGATCGGTGTCGTTGCCCTCGACGCGAACGAAGATCCCGCACGAGCTGGGCACGACGTTGCCTTGATCCGTCGGAGCGCAGGGATCGATCGGCTCGACTCCACCGCTGCCGCTGCTGGCGCCGACTCCGGTGCTCGTCGTCGTGGGGTGACTGCCAGCGCCGCCGGTGCCCGCGCCGGCCGTGGGGCAGCGGAGGCGATCCGGGCAATCGGTCGGCGCCGGACAGCCCGCCAGGATCAGGAGCGTCAAAGCACCGCTCGGCAGGAGGAGCCCCGTGATCCCGAGGGTCCGCATTCGCAGGGCGGAGAGGCCCATCAGAAGCCGCCTGTCACGAGGGCGCCGGCCAGGCCGGGGCCGGCAAGAGCCTCGACGCGGAGCCCGACACCGCGCGTGGAGTGCTTTTTTCCGCTGGATATCAGGGCATACGTCAGGATCGTGCCCAGCGCCGCGCCGGCCGTGGCGAAGCCGGCGATGCTCACGGCGCGAAACGTCCCCTTGTCGCGATAGGCTCGGTCGAGCGCGTCACAGTCGGCCTGGTTCGCGGCGTCGAGGCAGGCGCCTTCGCCGCCTCTGGACTTCAATTGATTGAACTGCGACGCTGCGCGGGCGGCGCTGGACTGCGCGAGGAGAAACCCCGTGACGCCGGCGCCGATCCCGGCGAGCGCGACGCCGCTGCCCACGAAGAAGGGCGCTCGACTCCGCTCCTCCACCACACTAGGGAGGCCGAGCGGAGGGCCTTCGACGCGGGCGCCCCCGCTGGCCCGCAGCACCAGCGCGACGCTTTGCCACGAGCCCCGGGCGGCCTCGATCGATCGCTTCGAAGGCGAATAACCGCCCAGCTTCACCTCCAGCGTCCGCGCGCCGGGCTCGACGTAGACCTCGTCGTTGAACGGGGATCGCCCGATCGAGCGCCCGTCGATGAAGACCTCCGCGCCATCCACGTTGACCTGGATCGAGAGCGCGCCCACCTTCTGGCGCGCCTCCTCGAAGCGTCCCTTGATGTACGCGAGCTGGGCCGCCGTCCCGGTCGCCGGGAAGCTCTTGATGCAATACGCGAGGTGCTCTGCCGCTTCCCTGGCCAGGCCGAGCTCGAGCTCGACGCTCCCCAGGTTCCCCGCGATGTCGTATCCCCGCTTGATCCGGTAACCGGCCAGATAAGCGCGGCGCGCCTCTTCCCATCGGTCCTCCTTCACGAAGGCCTTTCCCTGACGAAAATACTCGTCCGCCCGCGCGTTCTCCCCGGCCTCTTCCTTGGTGTCGGCGCGCGCCGACGGGAGGGAGAGGAGGCCGAAAAAGAGCGGCAGCGCGAACAAACTGGCTATCTTGAATCGCCTCATCGTCATGGAATGCGCCGGACGAACGCCGACGGCTGACGATCTTGGCACCGATCGAGAAAGAAGCGCTAAGAGGGAACCCAGGACCCGTCTCGGGGTGAGCCGGAGTCGGGTGTCAGGAGCCCGCCGAAGAAGCTATCGGCGGGAGATCGCGACTTTACGCCTTCACGTCCGGGCCGACGCTTCGCGCTTCGTTTCCAGCTCTTCCCAGCGCGCGCTCAGCCGAAGCGCGTCCGCCCTGGCCCGATCCAGGGCCGCCTGGAGCCGCGGCACCTCCCCGGTTCGGCCCGTGTAGAGAGAGGGATCAGCGAGCTTGGCCTCCGCCGCGATCACCGCGACGTCCGCCTTCTCGATGGCCTCGAGGATCCCGTCGAGCTCGATGCGCTCGGCGTAGGAGAGGGGTTTGCCGCGCACCGCCGCGACCTTCTCTCTCTCCTTCTCCTTCGGCGGCGGAGGCGCCGAGGTCCGCTGCTGGGGAGGCGACGAGGCCCGCTTCTCGGTGCGCGCCTTCACCTCGCGGTAATCATCGTAGTTCCCCGCATACCGCATGATCTTGCCGTTGCCCTCGAAGGCGAGGATCGAGGTCGCCACGCGGTTCAAGAACCAGCGATCGTGGGTGACGACGATGGCGCAGCCGGCGAACTCGACCAGCATGCCTTCGAGCGCGCTCAGCGTCGCGACGTCGAGATCGTTGGTCGGCTCGTCGAGGATGATCAGGTTGGCGCCCTTGGAGAGGCGCTTGGCGAGGGCGACGCGCGCCCGCTCACCGCCGGAGAGCGAGCCCACCGGCTGCCGCTGCTTGTAGGGATCGAAGAGGAAGCGCTCGAGGTAGCTGCGCACCTCGACGATCACGCCGTTGACCTCGATCCGCGCGTTGGCGTCGGCCACGTTCTCGTAGATCGATTTGCTGTCGTCGAGGTCGGCGCGGTGCTGATCGAAATAGGCAATCTTCGTGTTCTTACCGACGATGACCTCCCCCGACGTCGGCTGGAGATCACCGAGGATCGAGCGGAGGAGCGTTGTCTTGCCCGTGCCGTTGCGGCCGACGATGCCGAGGCGCTCGCCCGGCGTGAGGATGAAGTCGAGATCCTTCACCAGCGTCAGCTCCCCGATCTGGAGCGTGGTCTTGCGGAACTCGAGGATCGTTTTGCCGGTGCGGACGGCGTCGAGCGAGATCTTGGCGGTCTGCTCGGCCTTGGGCGCGCGGATGGCCTTGGCGTCCTCGGCCCGCTCGATCCGGGCCTTTTGCTTGGTGCTGCGGGCCTTGGGCTGGCGGCGCAGCCACTCGATCTCGGTGCGGAGGAAGTTCTGCCGGTTGCCCTCGGTGCGGGCCTCGAGCGCGAGGCGCTCGGCCTTGGCTTCGAGGTACTCGAGATAGCCACCCTCGTAGTCGTAGAGCTTGCCCTTATCGAGCTCGAGCGTCCGTGTGGCGACGCGGTCGAGGAGGTAGCGATCGTGGGTTATCAGCAGCAGCGCGCCGGGGAACTCCTCGGACAGGTAGCGCTCCAGCCACTCTACCGTCTCGACGTCAAGATGGTTCGACGGCTCGTCGAGCACGGCCAGCGCCGGGCGGGCGACGAGGATGCGCGCGAGCGCGACGCGCCGACGATCGCCGCCGCTGAGCGTGCCCATCGGCGCGTCCGGGCGCGTCACCCCGACGTGGCCGAGGATGGAGTCGACCTGGTGCATCATGTCCCAGCCGCCGAGGCGCTCGACGTCGGCCGCGGCCTCCATCTGTTCTTCGAGCAGGGCGTCGATGTCGCCTTCGCCCTTGCCGAGCAGCTCCCCGGCGTGCTCGTGCCGCGCCTTGGCCTCCGACCAGGCGGCGAGCCCGGCGAGCACGATCTGCTGCGGCGTGTCGGTGGGATTGAACTGGGGATCTTGCGCGAGGTAAGCGACCTCGACCCCGCGGCGGCGGGCGATCGTCCCCATGTCCGACGGCTCTGCCCCGGCGAGGATGCTGGCGAGCGTGCTCTTCCCCGAGCCGTTGAGCCCGACGAGCCCGACCTTTTCGCCGGTGCGAAGGGTGACGGTAATCCCGTCGAGAATGACCTGGGGGCCGAAAGATTTGTGGAGATCTGTTGCAGTCAGGACGGGCACGGCGCGCTTATAGCAGACGCGAGGCCCTCCGTGGCCGCCTCGACGAAAATCACCAGGCTCCTAGAAGCAGAGCGCTTCGCAGGCGCCTTGGGCGCAGCTCACCCACGCGTTGCAGGCCCCGCCGGTGCAACACTGCTGCTTGCACAGCGCCGGGGGCTTGTTGTCCCTGACGACGCAGGCCTGGAAGCAGGAGATGCCGCTGGCGCACTGGGAGTCGTTCAAGCAGGTCTCGGTCTGCGAGCAGCAGGCGCCGATGATGCACTGGGTGCATGGCGTCCCGCCAGGATCGAGCGAGCAGGTGCCGGCGTCGACCGGCGCCACGCCGCAGTGGCCGCCGGTGCAGGTGAGGCCGACACAGCACTGCGACGAAGCGTTGCAGTTGGAGCCCGGCGGGAGGCAGGTGCCCGTGCCGCAGAAGCCATTGAGGCAGGTGTTGCTGCAGCACTCCGCCGGGGCCCCGCAGGCGAAGCCGTCGAGCTTGCACTGGTTCGAGCCGCAGAGCCCGAGGTCGCAAACGCCGCTGCAACACTGGCCGCCGAAGCTGCACCCGAAGCCGTCGGGCGTACACATCATGAAACCGCAGGTGTTGCTGTTGGGATCGCAGAAGCCGGAGCAGCACTGCGAGGCGTCCTTGCAAAACACGCCGTCGGGAGAGCACATGCTGAAGCCGCAGGTCCCGGTGTTGGGGTTGCAGAAGCCCGAGCAGCAGTCGAAGTTGCTCCCGCAGAACACGCCGTCAGGCTGGCACATGCCAAAGCCGCAGGTGCTGGTCTCGGGGTTGCAAAAGCCGGCGCAGCACTCGGCGTTCTGCTTGCAGAACTGGCCTGCAGCCGAGCAGCCGCTACCGCAGAGGCCCATCACCAGGTTGCAAGCGCCTTTGCAGCACTCCTGGTTGTTGGTGCAAGTCTGCCCGTCGGGGAAGCAGGCGGCGCAGAAGCCGAGCTCGACGTGGCAGAGCCCACCGCAGCACTCGGCGCTCTGTCCGCAGCCGTTCCCGTCGGGCTGGCAGGCCACGCCGCCGCAGATCCCGCCCTGGCAGACGCCCGTGCAGCACTGGTTCGGCGTGGCGCAGGAGGTGCCGTTGGACTGGCACGTCATGAAATCGCATTTGCCGTTCTGGCAGATGTTGCTGCAGCACTCGAGCCCGCCGCCGCAGGAAGCGCCGTTGGGCCCGCACTGGACGCTGCCGCAAACGCCGCCCGTGCAGCTCCCCGTGCAGCACTGGCCCGCGCTCGAGCACACGAAGCCATCCGGCTGACAGGAGCTCCCGCAAAAGCCGTTCGCGCACGCCCCGAGGCAGCAGTCCTTGTTGCCGAGGCACTGGGCGCCTTGCGGGAGGCACTCGAGCGGGCCGCAGAAGCCGTTCGTGTTGCAGTCGAGGGCGCAGCACTCGGTGGAGTGGTCGCAGGCGGAGCCCTCGGCCTTGCACTGCTTGCCGCCGCAAAAGCCGTTGAAACAGTCCTGGTTGCAGCACTCCACAGCGGAGGAGCAGGCCTCGCCCTCGGGCTTGCACTGCTGACCGCCGCAGAAGCCTGCGAGGCAGTCGAGAGCGCAGCAGTCGGTGGTCAACTGACAGGCCTTGCCGTCAGGCTCGCAGATCTGCGAGGGCTTGCAGAGGCCGCCTTTGCAGGTGAGATCGCCGCAGCAGGACGCTTGCCCCGAGCAGCTCTGGCCGACACCCTGGCAGCTACCTCCGCCCCCGCCGCCTGAACCTCCATCTCCGTCGAGGCCGCCGCGGGCCCCACAGGCAGGGAGGAAGGCGAGGAGCGCCCAGGCAAGAACAAACGCGTAAGCAAGTCGAAGCGAAACCCAGGATCGCATCGCGCGAGAGTAGCCTTTTTCCTCGGCTCGGAACGAGCTTTTGACGGTTCGCGCGCGCCGCGTCGACCATCAACCACTGCGCCGGGGCCCGATCCGCGCTACCTCTCCCGGCGATGCGCCCAAGCCAGCCGACCGACTCGCCGGGAGTGAACTGGGGGATCCCGCTCGTCATCGCCACTATCGTTTGCGGGCTGGTGATCTGGCGTACGATCGTCGGGCGCGACGAGCCCGCGCCCGCGCCGGCAGCGTCCGCGCCTTCGGGCGACGCCTCGGCAGCGGCGGCGCCGAGCGCGCCGCTCGCGCCTCGCTGCGTCGAGCTCTCCTCGCAACCGTTCATGATCGGCGAGGCCGGATCCCCGCGCCCCGCGCCGCCGTCGCCGTCGCTCGAAGCGGGCGCGCCCGTCGAGGCGCCCGACGAGCTCGAAGACGATCTCACCCCGTTTGCGGTGGAGATCGGGCGCGGTACGGTCTTCGCGGGCGGCTTCGCGGCGGGCACGCGGCGCGACGCGGAGGGCGGCGCGATCGCCATGGTCGCGACCATCGGGTTCGACGGCTCCGGCGGCAAGCTGGTCAAGCTCGGGCGATCGCGCGGGGACCTCGATCCGCCGGTGGTCGCCGGCATCGGGGACGTGGTGCTCGCCGCGCTGCTCGAGCCCAACGCGGGTGGGCGATCGATCCGGATCGCCAAGGTCAAAGGAGACGAGGTCACCTGGGGCTTCGAGCTCTCGGAGGGCCGCGACGAGTCGAGCGCGCTCGACCTCGCCGCCTCGGGCTCGCGCGCGGTGGTGGTGTGGGACGACGTCAACGTCGAGGAAAAGCGCTCGCACGTGATGCTCTCGTCCTTCGACGTCGCCACGATGCGCTCGGTGACGAGCGCGCGGCCGGTGTCGTCGCCGAAGACCGACGCCGACTCGCCGCGCCTCATCGCCCGCCCCGGCGGCTACTGGCTCGGCTACCTGGCCCGCGCCGACGAGGCGGCCAAAAAGAAGAAAGACCCTTCCAACGCCGGCGAAAAGTCGACGAAGAAGGGCGACGATGACGGCGACGACGAGTCGGGCGAGGCGATCCAGAACGGCTGGATCGAGGTGATGCCGCTCGACGAAAACGGCGCGCCCACCGCGTCGGCGCGCGCGGTGACGCCGAAGAACGGGCACGCGCTGGCGTTCGACCTGGAGCTCGGCGAAGAGGGCGCCGCGCTGCTGGCGTGGCGCGACGACGACACGCCGACCGGCTCGACCGGCGGCCGGATCAGCTCCGCGCTGGTGCGCCTCGGCGGCGCGGTGGAGATTCATGTGCTCGCAGACGAGAGCTTTGGCGTCGGCGTGCCCGATCTGCTGCCTGGATGGCTCGTTGTCGGCGGTCTCGGCGCGACCAAGCTCGGGGCGATCGATCTGCGCGGCGTGCTGGCAGGCGGGCTCGATCCGGAGCCGTCGCTGGGCACGGGAGAGCCGCTCGCGGCGACGAAGGATGCGATCCTGATCGCGAAGCCGGCCGGGAAGGCGATGCGGCTCGGGGTGGTGCGCTGTGGGCCGGCGGCGCCTGTGCAGGTGCAGGGCGGGACGGGGAGCGCGAGCTCGACGGGGTCCAGCGGGCGGCCCTGAGAGCGGTTTCAGCGACTACCGCTCATCGATATACGCCAGCCCTCGAATGTGCTCACGGACAGGTTTTTGTTTGCGCATCGGGCGGATCAACTGCACTGCTGACTCGACCACTCTCCTGAAGCACCCTGACGCTCAGCAGGAGTCTTCCTTAAGGTTCCAGCAATTTGTCGCGCGAGAGGCCTCGATCGCGGGAGCACAGCTGACAAGCGCTGTCTAGACTCAGGCTCCTTCGACGGTGAAACCTCGCAGGTTCGCCGTGACCACGGAGCCTTGATGAATCCGTCCGATGGTACCCGTCCCCCTCCTCACAAGCCCTGGCCCGCGAGCGCCCGCGATGGGGCGCCTGACAAGCACCATGACGGCGCGCCCTCGAATCGCCTCGCCGAGCGCGCGGCGCTGGCCATCGAGAACGCGCGCCTCTTCGAAGCGGAGCGGACAGCGCGGCGCGAGACCGAGCTGCTGATGCACCGGGTGACGCAGCTCCAGGAGCTGACCTCGGCGCTCTCTTCGGCGGTGACGCCCGCGCAGGTCGCGACGGTGATCGCCGATCAAAGCGTGGCCGCGCTCGGCGCCGTGGCCGCGGTGATCTTCACCCTCTCGGAGGAGCGGCGCGGCCTCCAGCTCGCGGGCCATCACGGCGTCGGCGCGGCCGATCTCGAGGTGCAACGACGGCTCGACATCGACGCGGCGGAGCCGGCGCCGATCGCGTTCCGCACCGGCGAGCCCCAGTTCATCACCTCGGGCGAGGAGTACCGCGCTCGCTACCCCAAGCACGCCGACAGCGACGAGGAGACCGCCGTCCCGGGCGCGCTCGCGGCGCTGCCGCTGCTCCTCGACGCGCGCAAGATCGGGGCGATGATCGTCAGCTTCGCCGAGCCCCGCGCCTTCGACGTCGAGACGCGCGGCTTCGCCACCACGCTCGCGCGGCAGTGCGCCCAGGCGCTGGATCGGGCGCGCCTCTACGATATGGAGCGGCGCTCGCGCGAGCAGGCGGCCTTGCTCGTTGAGGCGGGAACGCTCTTCGCGACCTCGCTCGATCCCGCGACGACGCTGCGCACCCTCGTGCGCCTCGCGGTGCCCACGCTCGGCGACGTCTGCACCGTCGACGTCGTCGGCGCGAGCGGCGCGCTCGACATGATCGCGGCGGCCCACGTCGACCGCAAACAAGAGGAGTCGATCCGCGTGCTCCGGAACCAGTTCCCGATCGCCCACGACGACGGCGACCACCCCGCGGCCAAGGCGATCCGCACCGGCAAGCCCCAGGTCCGCTACCAGGTCGACGGCGCGGGCGCGCACGCGGCGACGCTCAACGACGCTCACCTCCGCCTCGCGGCCTCGATCGGCGCGCAATCCGCGGTGTTCCTTCCCCTGCTCGCGCGCGGCAAGGTGCTCGGCGTCCTCACGCTCGGGCAGGTCGAGCACCGCTACGCGCCCGGCGACGTCAGCTTCCTTCAAGAGTTCGCGCGACGCGCGGCCCTCGCCCTCGACAACGCCGCGCTCTACGAGGCCGAGCAGCGCGAGCGCAGAACCGCAGAAGAGGCGGCCGATCGTGCGCGCCGCCTCCAGATCGTCACCGCCGCCCTCTCCTCCGCGGTGACGCCGGCGCAGGTCGCCGACGCCGTCCTCGGCCAGGGCGTCGACGCCCTCGAGGCCATCGTCGGCGTGATGACGCGCCTGACCGAGGACGGGCGCACGCTGGAGATCGTCGGCAGCCGCGGGCTCGCCGAGGGCATCAGCGCGACCTGGCTCCGCATCCCGCTCGACGCGCCAGTTCCTCTCGCCGAGGCCGCGCGCACCGGCGTGCCGGTGTGGATCAACCACGCCGACGAGTACCTCGCCCGCTACCCGTCGCCGGGCGACATCGCGCTCTCACCCCTTGGAAATGAGGCGATCGCCGCGCTCCCTCTCCGGGTCGAAGGGCGCATCCTCGGCGCCCTCGCCTTCCGCTTCGCGCCGGTGCGCGTCCCCACCTCGGCCGAGCGGGCCTTCATCACCACCCTCGCCTACCAGTGCAGCATCGCCCTCGAGCGGGCGCGCCTCTACGACGCCGAGCGCCTCGCCAACCGCATGAAGGACGAGTTCCTCGGCATCGTCTCCCACGAGCTCCGCACGCCGCTCAACGCCATCCTCGGCTGGGCGCGGATGCTCCGCACCGGCATGGTCAAAGATGGCGCGCGGTCCCGCGCCATCGAGACGATCGAGCGCAACGCCACGCTCCAGGCCCAGCTCGTGGAAGACCTGATGGACGCCTCGCGCATCATCACCGACAAGCTCGCCCTCGAGCTTCGCCGCGTCGATCTCGCCCGCATCGTCGAGGCCGCGATCGACTCGGTCAGCCCCGCCGCCGCCCTCAAGTGCGTCACGTTGCGACCGGAGATCGATCCCACCGTCGGCGCGATCCTCGGCGACGAAGGCCGCCTCCAGCAGGTCGTGTGGAACCTGCTCACCAACGCGATCAAGTTCAGCCCGCGCGGCGCCGAGATCAACGTCACGCTCACCAGCCGCGCCGGGGCCGCGGTCGTCACCGTGCGCGACCACGGCGAGGGCATCGCGCTCGCGTTCCTCCCGCACGTCTTCGAGCGCTTTCGCCAGGCCGACGCCACCACCACGCGCCGCCACGGCGGCCTCGGCCTCGGCCTCTCGATCGTCCGCCACCTCGTGGAAGCGCACGGCGGCGCGGTCCACGCCGCGAGCGACGGGCCGGGCCGCGGCGCCGAGTTCACCTTCGCGATCCCGATGACCACGCTCGCCGCAGACGCGCCGGCGAGCGAGCCCGCGGGCCACGCCGTCGAGCTCTCGGGCGTCCGCGTCTTGCTGGTCGAAGACGAGCTCGACTCCCGGGAGATCCTTCGCCAGATGCTCTGCCTCACCGGCGCGATGGTCGAGGCCGTGGGCAGCGTCGCGGAGGCCATGGTCTCCATCGATCACGCGCGCCCCGACGTCCTCCTCTCCGACATCGGCATGCCGGTGGAGGACGGCTACTCGCTGATCCGCCGCGTCCGCGCCCTCCTCCCCGAGCGCGGCGGCAAGGTCCCCGCCGCGGCGATCACCGCCTACGCCACCACCGAAGATCGCGAGCGCGCGCTCGCCGCGGGCTACCAGCTCCACCTCCCGAAGCCGATCGATCCCGAGCACCTCTCGGCCGCCATCGCCGCGCTCATCGGCCGCGCCGCGGCGTGATCGCGCGGGGAAGATTCCCGCGGGATCTCATTGCCGCCCGCCGCACCTTGGGGGCACCTTGCTTTCCATGTCGAACGACGCCGCGCCGGTCTCCCCCTTCGCGATGCTGCGCTCGTCGCATCGTCGCCTCGAAGAGCGCCTCGCGAACCTCGAAGAGGCCGCTCGGTCGATGAGCGATCCCGCGCGCGTCGCCGACGCGATCGCCGAGTGCGAGAGCGTGCTCGCCTTCTTCGGCCGCGGCGTCGCGCGCCACGAAGAAGACGAAGAGCGCTCCCTCTTCCCCCGCCTGGCCATTACGAGCGATCTCGTCCCGGTGATCGCCGCGCTCCACGCCGAGCACGAAGAGCAGCGCCTCCTCGCCGGCGACCTCGGCGCCATCGTCGAGAGCCTCGCCTACGATCCCGATCCGCGGGCGCTCCTCGACCTCACCCGGAGCCTGCGCACCTCGTACATCCGCCACCTCGCGCGCGAAGAAACCGAGCTCTTCCCCGCCGCAGAAAAGCTCCTGAGCCCCGCCGACCTCGCCGAGATGATCAGCGAAATGGACGCGCGCCGAGGCCGAGGTCCCGGCGGCGGCGGTGGTGGTGGCGGTGGTGGTGGCGGCGGGCGCAGGCGCGGCGGCGAAAGCGTCTAGGCGAGCCCGACTCGGCTCTTTCGGTTCCGGAGCGTCGCGCGGCCATCTGTGCTATGCAGCGTTGGCTAGCACTCTCGCCCCGAATTCCCCCCGGCGAGAAGGCCAGCAGAATGGTCATCACGAGGCCGTTCGCTCCCCGTAAAGGGGAGAATACGTCGACGTGAACCCAGATTGCGAGAACCTATGATGAACGCCATGCCGACGCGCCAGAAGCCCCTCACCCCCGCCGTGCTGCTCGCGACCGCCGGTCAGCTCACATTCCGCGCGACCACGCGCGACCGCGGCGGCTCGACCCTCGGCGTACTGGTGGACTCATCCGGCGCCCTGCAGCACCTGGCGATCGCCTCCGAAGGGGACGCGGCCACCTGGACGCTCTCCAGCGCGCTCCCCGCCGGCGGCATCAAGCCGGTTCTCCTCTACGAAAGCGCCGCCAACGTGCTCCGCGGCGGCAAGATCAGCGAAGACGGCAGCATCGCCTACCAGGGCGGCTCCTACGTGATCGAGTCGTCCTTCGACGGCAAAGAATGGACCGCGAAGGTCAGCGGCAGCGCGTGAATCAGCGCGGGAGGCCCGGCGCACCACGCAACGTGGGCGCCGGTCACCCGGTCATGGGGGGATCACTTCCCGCCTGAGACCGCGCCCGGCGGCAGCGCGTCCCAGCGCAGCGAATCCCCCAGCAACGTCGATATCCGCTTCGGCCGCATCCCATCGATTCGCATGATGTAGAGGCCTGGGCCCTGCCCTGAGGTCCGCGTCGAAAAGAAGGCGATGAGCCGCCCATCCGGGCTGCACGCAGGATAGCTGTTCTTCCCCTGGTTCTGCGTCAGGCGCGTCAGCCCGCCGCCTCGCTCGCCCGTCGAGACCAGGTCCGCGTCCTGCCCGACGCCGACGGCAAACACTGTTCGCACCCCGTCCGGGTGATTGCAGAACACCGGAGACGACGCGAAGATCCCCTCCGGCGTGATCGGCTTATCGTCGACATACACCCTTTGCCCGAGCTTGCCCTCGCCCGAGAAGGCCAGCTTGCCGCTCGGCGTGAACGTGGGATGGAGCGCCAGCCCCACCGTCGAGGCGAGCTTTACCCCCGCGAAATCAGGGCCGAGGAAGACCTGGATCGTGCTGTCGACGCCGATGGAGAGCGCCACCTGGGATTTGTCGCGAGAGAACGCCATCCCATAGACAGAGCCCCTGACAGGGAGGCTCACCGGGGTGCCTGCAGGGCCGAAGATCCGGTAGACATCGTTGTTCACGCTCGCCGTGTAGTAGAGCTCGCCGTTCTTGCCGAAGCCCGGGGTGAGGGCCGTGGCACCCTGGGGCGAGACGGTCTTCGCGTCGTGCCCGTCAGCGTCGATGGTGAACACGCGCCGCGTCGCCCCCGAGCTGCTGGCAAAGGCCATGTGGCTGGCGAAGCCCCCGTTTTGCCCGGTGAGCGCGCCGATCACCAGATCGGCGAGCCGGTGCGACTCCTCCCGCACATGATTGGCGGGCACGGTGAAGACCTTATCGAACACCGGAGTCGCGCCCTGGCGGACCAGGAACGCCTGCGCGCGCAGCTCCGCCTGATCTTTACCGCCCTTCTTCCCCGTCACCTTGACGACGGCCTCGACCCCCTTGGCCGACCAGGCTTTGACGTCGACGGGCGTATCCGACAGATAGAGCCCCTCCGGCGCCGCGCTGTCCGGCAGCACCTCGAACTCGCCGCACAGGTCGAGATCGCCCTGCACGACGCCCCGCAGCGTCACGTCTTCGATGTCGGCGGCCAGCGAGGGCAGGATCCCGATCTTGGGCAGCGGCCGCCCCGCGCCGGCGACGACGACCATGTTGCCGAGCAGATCCTCGGGGCTCGTCGGCTTGCCCTCCGGAGGCGTATCGGCGAAGGCGAGGGGCGCGAAGAGCAGCAGAGCAGGAGCGATCAGGGTCAGTCGCATCGGTTCTCTCGGCAGACGAAGGTGAGGTTGATCTGGCTCTGGATCGTGTCCGGATAGTTCTCCGGCGGCGGGGGGATCGTCTCTCCCTTGACGCCTTCGAGCGTGGCCTTCGCCGCCGCGTCGAAGACCGGGTTACCGCTCGGCGTGATCGTGTAGCTCACCACCCGGCGATCCGCCGAGAGCTGAACCGACGCGGAGGCCCGATACTTCCCGAGCTCCGCCTGCGGCAGCCCCGAGCCCGAGACGCGGAACCGCCCCGAGAACCAGCCGATGATCCGCGAGCGATAGAGATCCACCGCGCGGGCCTTGAGCGGATCGGTCTCGGTCCCCTCCTTCACCCCGTCGGCGTGGCCCACCTGATCGACGTTGGCCGGCGGCCCGGCCTCGGGGAGAGTGACAATCGGTGTGTCGACCTGCTTGGCGATCTCCGCGTCGGGTGGAGGGGGCTTGGTGCCAGCGTCGGCGATCTTCACGTCAGGCGGTGGGATGTCGTCCGCCGTCTTCCCGGCCTGGCTCGACACGAAGGCTTTCTGCTCCACGCGGGGCTTCGGCGCCTGCTTCACCCAACGATCAGGCAGCCTCGCCTGATCGCGCTTACCACCGAGCTTGAGCAGCGGCGCGTCGAGATCGAGGACCGGCACGACCCGCACAGGCACGGCCTGACCGCGGTCGATCTCCGGTACGGCGGCCGGCCGATCCAGCGCCGAGGCCGACAGGGCAAAGCCCGCTCCGATCATCACGGCGGACGCGAAGAACACGGCGACGGCGAGCTCGGTCGGCTGAAAATCGGAGAGCACGCCGGGGCGAATCATCGAGGATCCGTGCCTTTGGCCGGTGTATCGCCCTTGTCCGCGGCGGGCTCCGGTTCCGTCTCGGGCTCGACCAGGAGGTTCAACCCCTCCACGCCGGCCGCGCGCGCCGCGGCGACCACCCGGGCCACCGCTCCATACCGCGCGTTCTTGTCAGCGCGGATGTAGAGCTCTTTCTCTTTTTGCACGCGCGGGTTCTCGGCGAGCACCGACTCGATGGTCGCCGTCACGTCGTCTTCCCCGAAGAGGATCCGCTCCTCTTTGGTCACGGTGACCACGAGCTTGGTGTCTTTGACCGCGGTGTCCTGCGCTTGCACGTTGGGCAGCTCGACCTTGAGGCCGGCGGTGAGCAGCGGCGCGGTGACCATGAAGACGACGAGCAGCACCAGCATCACGTCGACGAGCGGCGTGACGTTGATGTCGGTGAAGCCGCCTTTGCGCTTCCCGCGGCCACCGCCCACGAATCCCGCCATCGTCAGTACCCCTGCTGGGCGGGCGGCCGATTCGAGGGGTTGCGCAGCAGCACAGGGATCGAGCCCTGCTCCGCCGCGGCGGCGCTCACGATCGCCACCCACCCTTCGCTCGACGTCTCGAGCTCGGCCAGCAAGTCTTCGATCCGCTTGTTGATGGTGTTGTAGGCGATGACGGCGGGGATCGCCGCGAAGAGGCCGATCGCCGTGGCGATCAGCGCCTCGCCGATCGCCGGGGCGACGACGGGGAGAGACGCGCTCTTCTCCTGACCGATCCGGAGAAAGGCATCCATGATTCCATAGACGGTGCCGAAGAGGCCCACGAACGGCGCCGCCGCCGCGATCGACGAGAGCGGCGACATCAACGATCCGACGCGCTGCTGCTCAGTGACGATAGCGCGCTTGGCGACCGCCTCGAGCAGCTTGCCCGAGCCGAAGCGCTTGGCGAGCTCCAGCACCACGCGCGCGCCCGGCGCGCTCTCATGGCGCTTGGCCAGAGCGAAGAGAGCATCAGCGCTGACCACGGGCGCGGACTCAGCCTCGAAGTTGCGCTGCATCTCCGACAGGCGCCCGAGCTGAAGCAGCTTGAGCACGGTGATCACCCAGACCACGATCGCCGCGGCCACGAGGCTCCACACGACGATGAAGACGGGGCCCGAGGCGTGGAGAACGAGCGAGATCGGATCGAGCTTGATCGGCGCTGCGGCGATGGGGA
>Ga0105048_10007255_pt1 | contig 17819 bp, 12 predicted proteins | sample MAT05_FD_78382 | JGI IMG/M metagenome (GOLD analysis project Ga0105048, IMG submission 78382) | Freshwater microbial communities from Lake Fryxell liftoff mats and glacier meltwater in Antarctica - MAT-05 | ecosystem: Environmental > Aquatic > Freshwater > Ice > Liftoff microbial mat | place...
ACGAGTGGGACGCCCACGCGGTGGTGGTGGTGGGCCTGGGCGTGCTGCCGTACCTGGGTGCGGTGCGCGGCCGGGCGCGGGTGTGGTACGCCGCCGACGAGTGGTTCTGGCACCACGCGTCGCAGGTGAAGCTGCGCGACCGCCGCACCTGGGGCGAGCTGAAACAGGCCGTCGTGAAGGGGCTGTACGAGCGCGCCTACCGGTCGCTGCTGGACCGCGTGTGGGTGGTGACCGAGCCCGACCGCCGCGCCATGCGCTGGGTCGCGGGGGTGCGCGGGATCGACGTCGTTGCCAACGGCGTGGACGGTGATTTCTTTTCGCCGCTCGCGGCGGTGCAAGAAGACCGCACCTGTACGTTCTGGGGCCGCCTCGATTTCGGCCCGAACGTGCAGGCGCTCGAATGGTTCTGCGGCGCGGTGTGGCCGCGGGTGCGTGCGGCGCACCCGGACGCGCGCTTCCGCGTGTACGGCTTCAACCCGACGCCGCCGGTGCTGGCGCTGGTCGGCCGCGACGGCGTCGAGCTGTCGCCGGACCTGCCGGACCTGCGGGCGGAGGTGGCGCGGCAGCAGGTGGTGGTGCTGCCGTTCGTGAGCGGCGGCGGCATCAAGAACAAGCTGTTGGAGGCCGCCGCGATGGGGAAGCCGGTGGTGTGCTCGCCGACGGCGCTGAACGGGTTGCGTGAGCCGGGCGAGGCGGGGTTCGTGCTGGCGCGGACGCCGGCCGAGTGGGCCGCGGGGCTGTCGGGCCTGTGGGGGGATGCGGCGAAGCGGAGCGCGGCGGGTACGGCGGCGCGGGCGTGGGTGGTGGCGCACCACAGCTGGGAGACGGCGGCGAGAACCGCGGCTGCAGGGTTGGAACGGGTCGTGCGGGACTGGTAGGTCGGGCCGAGTCGTCGAGGCCCGACGCGGGGCGTGGGATGCCGACGGGGCGGACCAGAACCCGAGACACCGCGGTGGTTTCGTTCCCGACCGATCGGGTACGTCAATTGTGCCCCGCGTCGGGCCTCGACGACTCGGCCCGACCTACGACCGAACCCGATTCGTCGATCACGTCTCTGTCGAACATCACCGACCCGCCTGGGGAATGCCGATGGCTAACGAACCCGCCGATACCGAGCCACCCGAACGGATCACGCTTTCGGAGAAGGGCTGGGCCGCGTTCCTCGCGGCGATCGAGAGCCCGCCGAAGCCGAACGCGGAGCTCAAGAAGCTGTTCCGCGACTTCCCGCCGGCCGAGTGACGGCACGGTTCTGCTCCCGTCGCGACGCCCGCAGCGCGGCCGTGGCGTCGCGGGCCATTTCGAACGCCTCCTCAAGCGTCTCCGCCTCCGTGATGAGGCCCGGGTCGAGCGGCGACGTGACCGTGTACCCGCCCTCATCGGCCCGCTCCAGCGTCAGCACCAACTTGCCGTCGCTGACGGTGTACCGGGTCGGCTTCCGCGGCATGGAATGCTCCGGGACTGACTTGACTCCACGATTACCCGCCACCGATCGGTTCCCAGGCGTCCAAGCACAGGCCGGTTGAAAACCGACCCCACGGGGTCATCCCACCAGCAGCGCGTGCCCGGCGAGGACCGTCAGCGCCGGGTCGAGCACCGCCGCCAGCGCGTCGCGCACGGCCGCGTCGCCCGTCACCGGCTTGTTGTTCCGCGCCACCTGCACCAGACCCGCCAGCGCGTCCGCGACCAGCGCCTCCACCAGTTCCGGCCGCGCCCGCGTGCCGTCCAGCAGCGGCACGAGGCGCTTGTCCAGGTCGGTCAGCTTCACCAACTCGTGCCGTCGGTTCGTCACCATCGCCGCCCCGCTCCCGGCCTGGAGCCGGGCCGACTTCAACACCTCCGGCTTCTCCCCAACCGCCCGCGACACCGGCACCGGCGCCGCGTGGAACTCAAGCAGGTCGGACGAGATGTACGTGTTCACCAGCCCCAACGCCAGCGTCCTGGCGTCGTCGTCGAGCGTGTCCGCCCGGCGGTCGAGTAGGCGGCGCGCCTCGGCCAACAGTTCCTCGAACGGCGTCGTGCCCGGCCAGCGGTCGCCGAGCATCCGCATCGCCGCCTTCAGCAGCGGCCGGTTGGTCGAGAGCGTCATGCCGCTGCGCGTCTGGTACTGGGCCGGCGCCTCGGAGTGAATCTCGGGCGGGTTCTTGGTCGCCGGCTTGCCGCCGGACGCGACGTGCATCGTGCGCACGGCGGTGGGGTCGATCGTCCAGTTCGGCGCGGCCGGGGCGCGGACGAGGAGCGTCTCGCGGAACGTGCGGTTGCGCAGGAAGTCCATGTACTGTTCGGTCTGCACCTGGTCCGCGGCGAGGGTGCGGAGCGTCTTCTGAACGTCCGGTCCGAAGTTGCCCGTCACCATCGTTCCGACGCGCGCCTCGCCGAGGTAGCGGAGGCCGTGCGCCTCCGCCATCGCCACGAACTGGTGGAAGTAGAGCGGGTCGTTGTTCTCCTCCAGGTGCTCGTGGAACAGGTAGTGGTCGGCCTGCTTGCGGACGCTCTCCAGCTCGGACTTCAGGAGCGCGGTGTAGGCGCCCTCCTGGCGGTTCGACGCGGCGAGGAAGTCGAGCAGCGCCCGCGCCTGGCCGATCCGCTGCTTCGCGTCGGGGAAGCGCATGGCGTGGTAGCGCATCATGTCGCGGATCATGCCGCGCATGTGCCACCCGGGGTACGTGTTGTAACTGACGTAGGCGACGCCGTTCGGCGCCATCCGGCGGGCGCACACGTCGAGGATGGCGTCGCGGACGGCGGTCGGCACCCACGAGAAGACGCCGTGGCAGATCACGTAGTCGAACGTGTCGTAGGTGTCGTCCACGTCGGTGATGCTGGCGTGCCGCAACTCGACGTTGCCGAGCCCGAGCTGGCTCACGACCGTGGTACCGTCGGCGATTTGCCGGGCGGACAGATCGACGCCGACGCAGCGGGATTGCGGGTAGGCTTCGGCGAAGGGGATGAGGTTGCCGCCGGCTGCGGCGCCGAGTTCGAGGACGCGCGCGGTCTCGATCGGTGGTGGGTCGAGGCCGAACAGCCGGGCCACGACCGCGAGCCGCGACGGGTGCGTCTGGGCGTACGGGTGGCTCTCGTAGGGCACCTCGTCGTAGGTGTTCGGTTCCATGACGGTGTTGTATCGCCGCTCGCGGCGATGCACCGCCGCAAGCGGCGATACAACACCCGTGTCACCAGAGGGATGCCCGTGGACCGGCCGGTCGTGCTGTGCGGACTCGGGCGCGTCGGGTGGCGCGTCCTCGAATCGCTCCGGGCCGCCGGTCAGCCCGTCGCCGTCGTCGACACCAACCCGCCGGCCGACGACCCGCGCCTCGCCGGCCTCACCGTCGTCGTCGGCGACTGCCGCAAGCCCGACGTGCTCGAGAAGGCCGGCGTCCGCACCGCCGCCGCGGTCCTCATCGTCACCGGCGACGACCTGGTGAACGTGTCCGCGGCGCTGATCGTCCGGCAGCTCAACGCCGACGCCCGCGTCGTGGTGCGGATGTATAACCAGAACCTCCTCGCCCGCCTCGGCGGGACGGTGAAGAACACCACCGCGCTGAGCGTGTCCGGCCTCGTCGCGCCGCTCCTGGCGCTCGCCGCCGCCACCGGCGAGGCGCTCGGCGCGTTCAAGCTCGACAACGACCCCCAGCAGATCGCCGAGGTCGTCGTCGCCGACGGGTCCGCCCTCGCCGGCCGCACCCTGGCCGACATCGCCGGCCAGTACGGCGTCGTGCCGCTGGCCGCCGGCGCCGCCGCGGCCGAGCCGCGCTTCCTCCTCGACGTGCGCGGCGACACCCGGTTGTCGGTGGGCGACCGGGTCGTGGTCGCGGGGGCGGCGGCGGCGGTGCGGCCGCTGCTGGAGGTCGTCCGCGGCGACCTGTTCCCCGGCGTCCGCTGGGCCGGGGCCGTGCGCCGCTGGCTGCGCACCGCCGCCCGCACCCTCGGCGAAGTCGACCTGGCGGTGAAGGTCATCACGCCGGTGCTGTTCGTCGCGCTGTTCGCCAGCACGCTGACGTTCCGGTTCGGCCTCGACGACACCTGGGCCGACGGCGTGTACCAGTCGGTGAGCGTGATGGCGACCGGGGCCGAGCTCCGCGGCGACGCCCGGCCGGCGTGGGCGAAGGTGTTCCTCAGCGGCCTCAAGCTCGTCGGCGCCGCCCTCCTCGCCGGGTTCACCGCCATCCTCACGAACTACCTCATCCGCGCCCGGCTCGGCGGCGCGTTCGAGGTGCGGCGGGTGCCCGACGGCGGGCACGTCGTGGTGTGCGGCCTCGGCAACATGGGCTACCGGTGCGTCGAGGAGCTGACCGCGATCGGCGAGCGGGTGGTGGCCATCGACAAGGTGAACGACAACCCGTTCATCGCCACCTGCCGGCGGAAGGGGGTGCCGGCGTTCGTCGGCGACGCGACCGTGGCCGAGGTGCTGCGGCAGGCCCGCGCCGACACCGCCAAGGCCGTCATCGCGTCCACCGACTCGGAGCTGGCGAACCTGGAGATCGCGCTGCTGGTGAAGGAGTTCGCGCCGGCCGCGCGGGTGGTGGTGCGGCTGTCGGACGCGCTGTTCGCCGGGGCGCTGCGCGAGGCGGCGGGGGTGCGGCACGCGGTGGCGGTGCCGGCGCTCGTGGCCCCGGCGTTCGCCGCGGCGCTGTTCGGCGACCGGGTGCAGACACTCGTGACGGCGCTCGGCCGGACGCTCGTCGTCGTCGAGTTCTCGCCGCAGCCGGACGAGGGGAGTTTGTGCGGCAAGTCGCTGCGGGCGGCGGCGGTCGATTACCGCTTCCTGCCGCTGGCGCTGAACGGTCAGAACCCGGCGGGCGCGCCGGACCGGCGGCTGAAGCCGGGCGACCGCGTGACGGCGGTGGCGGACCTGCCGGACCTGGAGCGGCTGTTGCGCCGCGAGCCGGTGGCGAAGGACCGGCGGGTGGTGGTGGACGCCTTCCCGAAGACGGCGCGGGAGGCGCTGCTGCCGCTGGTGCGGGCGGCGCGGCGGTGCTCGCACGACGAGGCGGACGCGGTGCTGGCGGCGCCGCCGTTCGTGGCCGCGGCAGGGCTGACGCGCGGCGAGGCGGACGAGCTACTGGCGCAGCTCGGGCGCGACCGCGTGACGGCGCGGGCGGAAGGCGACGAGGCGAGCCGACCGCCGTCAGGCGGCGGGTGACGCACCCATCACCCGCCGCCTGACGGCGGTCGGCTCGCCGAGCAATCTGTTCCGCATCAGTCCCGCAGCGCGCTCCCGGTCAGCTCCAGGAACACCCGCTCCAGCGTCGGTTCCGTCGCGGCCGCCGCGGTCAGTCCGACGCCCGCCGCGGCGCACGCCGACGCCGCCCGCGCCAGCGCCGGCGCCGCCTCGTCCACCACCAGCTCGAACCCGTCGGCGGTCGCCGTCACGGCCTTCACCCCCGGCAGCGCCGCCAGCCGCTCCGCGAACCCCGCCGGCACCGCCGCGAGCCCGAGCCGCAGCGTCGTGTTCAGCCGCCGCAGCAGGTTCGGCAGCGTGTCGCACGCCCTCACCCGGCCGCGGTCGAGCACCGCGAGCCGTGGGCACAGCGCCTGAACCTCTTCGAGGTAGTGGCTCGTGTACACCACCGTGACGCCGGCCGCGCTCAGCGCCTTCACCTGCTCGAAGATGTGGTTGCGGCTCTGCGGGTCCACGCCGGTCGTCGGCTCGTCGAGGAACAGCACCCGCGGCCGGTGGACGACCGCCGCCGCCAGGTTCAGCCGCCGCTTCATGCCGCCGGAGAAGGTGCCGGCCCGGTCGTCGGCCCGGTCGGCGAGGCCGACGGCGCCCAGCAACTCGGCCACGCGGCCGCTCAGTTCCGCGCCGCGGAGGCCGTACAGCTTGCCGAAGAAGAGCAGGTTCTCGCGCGCCGTCAGGTCGGGGTAGATGCTCAGATCCTGCGTGCCGAGGCCGACGAGGCGGCGGCGGTCGCGGTCGGCGGGGGTGAAGGGCTTGCCGAACAGCGTGACGGTGCCGGCGTCGGCGGCCGCGAGGCCGGCGAGGATCGAGATGAGGGTGGTTTTGCCGGCGCCGTTCGGGCCGAGGAGGCCGAAGACTTCCCCCTCGCCGACTTCGACCGAGACGCCGTCGAGGGCGAGGGTGCCGCCGTGGGCCTTGCGGACACCGACGGCGGCGAGCACGGGGGCGGACATGCGGGGTATGATAGGCCCGCCCGTCACCCGGGGTACGATTCGGCCTCGATCCCCTGGGCGGCGAACTCCGGCTCCACCACCCCCTTCCAGCAGTCGGGGCAGATGCCGTGGCTGAACCGGGCGTCCGAGTTCGCCGCGATGTACGTCTCCACCCGCGTCCAGTAATTCCGGTCGTCCCGCACGCTCTTGCAGTACGCGCAGATCGGCAGCAGCCCCTTCAGCTGCTTCACCTGCGTCAGCGCCGTCTCCAGCTCCTGCACCCGGTCCGCGAGCCCCTGGTGGAGCGCCACCACCCGCTCGCCCACGCGCACCCGGGCGCGCAGCTCGTTCCGGTCGAACGGCTTCGCCAGGTAGTCGTCCGCGCCGCTCTCCAGGCCGGTGACGATGTCGTCGGAGCCGCCCTTGGCGGTCAGCAGGATGATGTACGTCGGCACCGGCCGGGCCATCGCCCGCACCCGCCGGCACACCTCCGGCCCCTCGAACCCCGGCATCATCCAGTCGATCACCGCCAGCCGCGGCGCGTCCTCCCGCTTCAGCGCGGTCCACGCCTCCTCGCCGTCCTTCGTCACCGTCACGTCGTAGCCCCACCCCTTCAGGGTGCGGTCGAGCACGGTCCGCGAGACGGCGTCGTCCTCGGCGATCAGGACGCGCGCCGGGGCCGACGCGATCCGCCGCCGCGGCACCGGGACGGAGCCGGAGATGGACGCGGCGACGTACCCCGGCGGCGGGGTCTGGGTCGGGTGTGAGCACGAGCAGTTGTCGGGGGTCATGCGGTCACTCCTTCGGCGGCGGCGAGCGCGCTCATTAGACGGGTGAGTTCGGAAGACAGGGTTTCGACGGACGACGCGGCGTCGGACAGGTCGCCGGCGGCGCCGAGGGCTTCGAGCCGGGCCGCGGCGGCGGCGACGTGCGTACCGCCGACGCACCCGGACGAGCCCTTCAGGGTGTGCGCCGCGCGCTTCACGGCGCCGGCGTCCCCGGTTTCCGCGCCGGTGCGGATCGTGTCCAGCAGGCCGGGCGCGTCGGCGGCGTACAGTACGGCGATCTCGGCGAACAGTTCTTCGTCGCCGCCGAGCTGCTTGAGCGCGGCGCGGCGGTCGAGCGCCGGCGGCAGCGCGGCTTCGGGGTCGGCGGTGCCGCCCACGGCCCACGCCAGTACGCGGGCCAGCTCGCCCTTCTGCACCGGCTTCGACACGTAGTCGTCCATCCCGGCGGCGAGGCAGAGTTCGCGATCGCCCTTCATCGCGTGGGCGGTCATGGCCACGATCTTCGTGCGGCGGCCGCCGCCGGATTCGCGCTCGCGGATGGCGCGGGTCGCCTCGAACCCGTCCATCTCCGGCATCTGCACGTCCATCAGCACCAGGTCGAACGGCGCCCGCGCCAGCGCGTCGAGCGCCTCGCCGCCGTGGTTCGCCACCGTCACCGCGTGCCCGACCGACTCCAGCAGCCGGACCGCGACGCGCTGGTTCACGACGTTGTCCTCGGCCAGCAGCACCCGCAGCGCCCGCCCGGCGGTTCGCGGCAGCGGCGTCCGGTCCGACGCGGTCGCCGCCGGCGCCGCGGACGCCATCGCCAGCGCCGCGGAGATGGACCGGTTCAGCTCCGCCGGCTTCACCGGCTTCACGAGGTACGACGAGACGCCCAGGTCGCGGCAGCGGGCGGCGTCGCCGGGGCGGTCGGCGGACGTGAGGAGCAGCACCGCGGCCCCCGCGAGCGCGGGCTCGCGGCCGATCTGCGCCGCCACCTCGAACCCGTCCATGCCGGGCATCATGCCGTCGAGCAGCACCAGCCGGTACGGCTCGGCGGCCGCGGCGGCGCGGCGCAGTTCCGCGAGTGCCTCGCGGCCGGACTCGGCCCACACCGGGGCGGCGCCCCACTGGCGCACCGTGTCGGTCAGGACGCGCCGGTTGGTGGCGTTGTCGTCCACCACGAGCACCGGCACCCCGCGCAGGTCCACCGGGATTGGCACCGCCCGGGCGATCGTCCCGCGGGCGCGCTCGAACCGGGCCTCGAACCAGAACGTGCTCCCCTTGCCGAGCTCGCTCTCGGCCCAGACGCGGCCGCCCATCATCGTCACCAGCCGCGTCGAAATCGTCAGCCCGAGGCCGGTGCCGCCGTACTTCCGGGTGGTGCTGCCGTCGGCCTGGGTGAACGGGTCGAACACCGCCTCCAGCTTGTCGGCCGGGATGCCGATGCCGGTGTCGATCACCGCGAACCGCAGCCGCACGCCGTCCGGGTCGGTCGGGTCGGCCACGATTTCGGCGCGGACGACGACCTCGCCTGCGGCGGTGAACTTGACGGCGTTCCCGGCCAGGTTCGTGAGCACCTGCCGCAGCCGCCCCGGGTCGCCGACGATGAGGTCGGGGACGGTCTCGGGGATGTCGCAGGCCAGCTCCAGCCCCTTGCCGTGCGCCCGCGCGGCCAGCGCCTTCAGGGCGTCGCCGACCTCGTCGCGGAGCGAGAACGGCACCGGGTCCAGGTCCATCTTGCCGGCCTCGATCTTCGAGAAGTCGAGGATGTCGTTGATGACCGTGAGCAGGGCGTCGGCCGACGACTTGACCATGCCGAGCGACTCGCGCTGGTCGGCGGTCAGCTCGGTGTTCAGGAGCAGGTCGGTCATGCCGAGCACGCCGTTCATCGGGGTGCGGATTTCGTGGCTCATGTTCGCCAGGAACTCGGACTTGGCGCGGTTGGCGGCCTCGGCCGCGTGGTGTGCGTGGCGCATCGCCTCCTCGGCGCGCTTGCGGTCGGTGATGTCCATCGCCTGCGACACGACGTGGTTCGGCTTGCCGTCCGGGCCGGGTACGTAGGTGACGCACACCTGCACCCAGACCACGTGGCCGGCCTTGTGCAGGTAGCGTTTCTCGCGCCGGTAGGTGGAAATCTCCCCGGCCAGCGCCCGGGCGACGAACTCGCGGTCGGCGGGGGCGTCGTCCGGGTGGGTGATGTCGCGGAACGTGTGGCTCAGCAGTTCGGCCTCGGGGTAGCCGACGAGCTCGCACTCGGAGCGGTTGACGCGGAGGAAGCGGCCGTCGAGGGTGAGGAGCGACATGCCGACGGCGGCGTCGTCGAACGCGCTGCGAAACTGCCCCTCGGTGAGCCGCAGCTGTTCGGCGCTCTCGGCCAGTTCGCGGGTGCGCTCCGCGACCCGCAACTCGACGGTGGCGTGGGCGGCTTCCAGGTCGGCCTCGCGCTCGGCGGCCGCGCGGACGTCGCGGACGCCGCGGACGCAGGCGTAGACCAGGAACACGTCTTCGAAGACGACCCACCCGGCGTGCTCGAGCCAGCGCCACGTCGCGCCGGCGGCGGTGCCGTAGGCGGACTCGGGCCACACCGCCCCGCGGACGACGTGATCCACGGCCGTGACGGCGGTGGCGGTGAGGATGACGCGCCAGTCGCGGTAGAAGCTGAGGAAGGCGAGCGACCCGAAGACGTGGAAGTGCGTCTCGATCCGGCCGCCGGTCAGGTGGATGAGGAGCGCCGACATCAGCATCTGCCCCGCGGCGACGGCGTGGCGGGTGATCGTGCGGCCGGGGCGGAGCAGGGCGAGGGCGACCGGCACGACGGCGATGAGGAAGCCGAGGGCGACGGCGGCGAGGACGTGCGGGTGGGTGCGGGCGTCGGTGCCGGCCCACGTCTGCGGCGTGACCCACAGCGCCAGCGCGACCGCCGCGACCCACTGCGCGGCGAGGAGCCCGGCGAAGAAGTGGTCGGTGCGGCGGTAGCCGGCGTCGAGCCCGGCGGCGGTCAGCTCGGCCGCCCGCCGGGCGGTGTCGGCGCGGTTCACGTCACCCATCCGGCTGTTCTCCTCGGAATGTCGTCTCAGTTGCAGAAGCCCGGGGACGGCCGTCCCCGGGCTTTCAGCCCACCTGGTTCACCGGTCGTCCGTCAGCGGGCAGCCGTACACCGGCGCCTCCGCGGGTGCTTCCCCACCGGCCAGGATCGCCAGCACCGCCCGCCGGCCGGGCGACTCGCCCACCCGCCCCCGCGCCCGCGTCAGTCCGCCACGGAACGCCACCCGGCCGGCGCCGTCGGTCAGCACCGCGTGCCCCGACGTGACCGCCCCGACGCGGGCCGCCTCGGCGCCGTCCGCGTCGCAGCGGACGCGAGCGCCCGGCACCGCGTCCCACGCCGGCGAGCGCTCCCAGCCCGGTTCCGCGCCCGCCGGCCGCACCAGCACCACGGTCACGTCGAGTTCCGGCGCGGCGCGGGCCAGCTCGGCGAGCTCGGCCAGCCCCGCCCGCGTGCAGGGGCAGTGCGGGTGGGCGTAGAACGTCAGCGCCCACGCCGGCCCGGTCGGCGGAGCGGCGCCGGCCGCCTGCGGGCCGGGGGTCGCGTCGTACGCCTCCCAGGCGGCGAAACCGCCGGCGACGCCGCCGAGCCACAGCCCGGCCAGGAGCACAGACGCAACGGTTCGCGCGGTGTGGGGCATGGCCGGTCGCGGTGGGGGGGTACGACCGGAACCGTAGATCAGCTGCGACGCGAAAGTGGCGGAAACGGAGCGCGGCGCGGCACTTCCGGCGCGCGGTTTCGGGCGGGGGGTGGAAATTCCGGGCGTGGGCTGAAAGTGCTGCGAGTCCGGAGCCGGCCCCGTCAGGGGTCGGAGCGGTACGGCGCGCGGAGCGCTCCGACCCCTGACGGGGCCGGCTCCGGGAGCGGTTCGCGCTCCGGGTGAGTGTCCGGCGTCCCGGATCGCCGCGCGTTAACCTCCCGACCCGCCGCGAAGCCGTTCGGAAACGCCGGAGTTTCCGGGCTGAACGGGTGGTGGCGATTTTTCCGGTTGACCGACCCCGTTTCGTGTCCCACGTTACCCGCAGCAACCGGCTCTCCCGCCGGGTCTGAACCCGACCCACACCCGCCGCCACCACGGGCCGTACCCCGGCCCCGGGGGCGCCGTTACCCCCGAGGCCCGCCGTGAGCCGCGACCCCTTCTCGTCGTACCTGTCCGAGATCGACCGCACGGCGCTCCTCACCGCCGCCCAGGAACGCGAACTCGCCCACCGCATCGCCACCGGCGACGTGGAGGCGCGAGACCAGCTGGCCCGCGCCAATCTGCGGCTGGTGGTGAGCATCGCCCGCCAGTACGCCGGCCGCGGGCTGGCGCTCGAAGACCTGATCGCCGAGGGGAACGTCGGGCTGCTGCGGGCCGTCGAGGGCTTCGACCCCACCGCCGGCACGCGGTTCAGCACCTACGCCGCGTTCTGGGTGCGGCAGGCGGTGCGGGTGGCGCTGAACAAGTACGGCCACGCGGTGCGGCTGCCGCAGTACATGGGCGTGCTCCTGCCGAAGTGGCGCCGCGCCGAGGCCGGCCTGCGCGACTCGCTGGGGCGGGAGCCGATGGCGACCGAAGTGGCCGCGGAACTGGGCCTGAAGCGCGGCCAGGCGCGGGCGGTTGCGAAGGCGCTCAAGGCCGTCGGCTCGGCCCGCGCCGTCGGCGGCGAGGACGACGCCAACGCGCTGCTGGCGGACATCCACGCCGCGGCCCCGCAGGACCGGCTGGCCGCGGCCGACGACGTGCGGGCGGCGCTCGGCTCGCTCGAACGCCTCGGCGAGCGCGAGGCGGCCGTGCTGCGGCTGCGGTTCGGGCTCGACGGCGGAGAGCCGATGACGCTCGAGGACGTGGGTCGGCAGTTCGGCCTGACCCGCGAGCGCGCCCGGCAGATCGAGCGGTCGGCACTGGCAACGCTGCGCGAGTCGCTGGCGGCGTGATTGATGAGCCGCTTGCGGCGGTGCAGCGTTGCACCGCCGCTGGCGGCGAAGAGTCAGCGTCGCGCCGCCCCGCCTTCCGGCAGCACCCAGTACGCGCCCGGCGTCAGCCCCGCGAACGCCTCCGCCTTCCCCGACGGCCAGAACACCGTCACCCGCGTCACCGCGGCGTCGCCGCCCAGGCCGAACAGCAGCCGCGGGTCGTTCGTCGAGGCGTAGCTGCCGCCCCCCTTCACGAACTTCGTCTGCGTCCCGCCGGCGCTCTCGACCACCACCCGAGCGCCGACCACGTCGCGGTCCTTCGCCCCCGCCAGCCGCACGCCCAGCCAGTGCTTGCCGTCGGTCGGCGCCACGTTCCGCAGCACCGCCGCCGGCTCGTTCAGGTGGCTCACGACCAGGTCCGGCCGGCCGTCGTTGTCCAGGTCGCCGACGGCCAGGCCGCGGGCGTTGTGCGCGGAGCGGAAGTACCCGCCGCCCTGCGCCGTCGCCGGCCGGAACTTCCCCCCCTCGTTCCGCAGCAACAGCGGCAGCTGCCGGCGGTCGATCTTCGTCGGGTAGCGGATGGCGTGGCCGCTGACGACGGTCAAGTCTTCCCACCCGTCGAGGTCGTAGTCGAGGAACGACGTGCCCCAGCTGACGTAGCTGCCGCCGACGACCGCGATCCCCGCCTGAAGGGTCTCGTAGTTGAACCGCTCGCCGGTCTTGTCGGACCGGTTGCGGTACAGCGCCGGCAGCTCGTTCTCGTAGTTCGTCACGAACACCGACGCCAGCCCGGTGCGGTTGAAGTCGGCGCCGCAAACGCCCATGCTGCCGTTGGCCATGCCGCGGTCGTCGCGCGCCACGCCGACGTACAGCCCGACCTCCTTCAGCTCGATCTCCCCAACCTTCCCCTTGTTCACGTACAGGAAGTTGTCGTCGGTGTCGTTGGCGACGTAGACGTCGGGCCGGCCGTCGTTGTTCAGGTCGGTGACGAGCACCCCGAGCCCCTTGCCGTCCTCGCGCAGCTTCAGCTGTTTGGAGACGTCGGCGAAGGTGCCGTCGCCCTTGTTCCGGTAGACGGTGTGCGGCAGCGGCTTGAACCGCCGCGGCTGGCACACGTCGAACGTCTTGCCGTCGTAGGTGCAGTCGGTCGGGTGGTTCGTGCCGAAGCCCCAGTCGCCGTAGTGGGTGACGTAGACCTCGGGGAACCCGTCGCCGTCCAGGTCGCCCCACCCGGCCGACGCCGACCACAGGTTGTCCGTCAGGCCGGCCTTCTGTGTCACGTCGGTGAAGCGGCTACCGCCGTCGTTGCGGAGCAGCACGAGGCGGTTGTAGCCGGTGACGAGGAGGTCCGGCCGGCCGTCGCGGTCGTAGTCGAAGGCGGCGGCGCCGTGGCTGTACGGGAACGACACGTCGTCCAGGCCGGTCTTCGCGGTCGCGTCCTCGAACTTGAACCCGCCGAGGTTGCGGTACAGCTTGCACGGGTGGCCGAGGACGGTCTTGTCGCGGTAGTGGCCGCCGCCGGGGAGGAACACGTCGAGGAGGCCGTCGCCGTCGTAGTCGAGCAGCGCCGCCCCGCCGCCGAGCGACTCGATGATGGCGAGGTTGTTGGCCTCCTCGCCGTTCCGGTAGGTGAAGGAGACCCCGGCCGCGGCGGTCACGTCCTCGAACAGCGGCGGCCCGACCGGCTCCGGCGGCGCCTCCGGGACGGTGGCGACAGAGCTGCCGCCGCCGCCGCACCCGCCCACGGCGAGGACGACGGCGAGCACGACCGCGGCGAGGGCGCCTCCGACGGCGACGGGGAATCGGAGCTCGCGCATGGCATCGCCGGGGACGGGGGAGGGGGCGTCTGATCGTTCTACGACGCGGGCCGGGCCGGCGTGCGGTCCGCGCTGTGAGCCGTAAATCCGGCTTGTTTTCGCCAACTCCCCGGGGTAGGATTTCCGGACTGACCCGTCCGTTAATTAAACCCCGCCGCCCGCGGTGAACGTGATGGAGACCCCCTCCCGCAAGCCCGGCCGTCCGCGCGACCCCGAACTCGAGGCGCGACGCCGGGGTCAAATCCTCGACACCGCGGCCAAGGTATTCGCCGGGTTCGGCTTCGCCGGAACGCAGGTGCAGGTCATCGCCGACCGCCTCGGCGTCGGCAACGGCACCGTGTACCGCTACTTCCCGACGAAGGAGGCGCTGTTCCTCGCCGCCGTCGAGCGCGGCCTGGAGGAACTGACCGCCGAGATGGACGCGGTGCTCGACGCCCCTGCCCCGGACCCGGTGGCCCACGTGCGCAGGGCGGTGCGGACGTACCTCGGGTTCTTCCACCGCCGGCCGGAGATGGCCGAGCTGTTCATCCAGGAGCGGGCGGCGTTCCCGCACCACCACAGGCCGCTCTACTTCGCCCGCAAGGACGGCGACGCTATCGACGCCAAGCATTCCCGGTTCTGGGAACAACTGGTGGCGTCGGGCGTGTTGCGGGCGGTGCCGCGGGAGCGGTTCTTCGCGGTAATGGGCGACCTGTTGTACGGCACCATCCTGACGAACCTGCTGTCCGGCCGGCCGACCGACCCGGACGCGCAGACGGCGGACATCCTCGACGTGATCCTCGGCGGCCTGCTGGCGGAGGGGAAGCGATGACGGAACACGCTCAACGACCCGGCGAGCCGAGCCCCGTAAGGGGCCGGGTGCGTACCCAACTCGAATCACATCCGACGCGACTCGAGTTGGGTACGCACCCGGCCCCTTACGGGGCTCGGCTCGCCGTGCTCGCGCTCGCGCTGCTCGTCCCCGCCTGCGCGCCGCGCGCCGCCGACACCGGCGCCAAGGCCGACGCCGCCCCCGTGGCCGTGACGGTCGAGCCGGTGAAGGCCGTCACCCTGGCGCGCACCGTGTCCGTCGTCGGCACCCTCGACCCGTACCGCGAGGTGACGCTCGCCCCGAAGGTGGACGGCCGCGTCCTCCGCGTCCGCCGCGACATCGGCGATTCCGTCTACCCCGGCGAGGCGCTGCTCGAACTCGACGACCACGACTACCGGCTCGACGTCGAGATCGCGCGCCGCGGCCTGGAGGCGGAGTTGGCCCGGCTCGAACTCGAAGCCGTGCCCGGGGCCGGGGCCGACGTGGCGAAGTTGATCGAGGCCGTGCCGGCGGTCGCCCGCGCCAAGGCGGGCGCGGAGGAGGCCGCGCGCAAGCTCGAACAGCAGACGAAACTGCTCGACCGCGGCGGCGGTTCCCGCGAGGACGTGGCCGTGGTCGCCGCCGAGCGGAAGGTCGCCGAAGCGGCGCTGCGGCAGGTGCAAACCGAAGCCCGCTCGGCGATGGTGAACGCCCGCAAGCTGCAAGCCACGCTGGAGCAGACCGAGCAGCGGCTGCGGGACACGGTGGTCCGCGCCCCGGTGACGGACGAGTGGGCGGCGTGGGCGGCGGTGCTGGGGCCGGCGGTGCCGTTCCGCTACGCGGTGGCGCAGCGGATGGTGTGGGAGGGGGAGATGGTGCGGGCGATGCCGGAGAAGAACGTGTTCCGGCTGGTGGTCTGCCACCCGCTGAAGCTCCGCGCGGCGGTGCCGGAGAAGCACGCCCCGGAGGTGCGGGCGGGGCAGCCGGCGGCGGTGCGAGTGGAGGCGTTCGACCGCCCGTTCCGCGGCGTGGTCCGCCGGGTGGCCCCGACGGTGGACGCGCAGAACCGCACGTTCGGCGTCGAGGTGGACGTGCCGAACAACGACCCGGCGGCGCCGCTGAAGCCCGGCTCGTTCGCCCGCGCCGAGCTCGAAACCCGCACCGACGAGAACGTGCTGACGGTGCCGCCGGCCGCGCTGGTGACGTTCGCCGGGGTGACGAAGGTGTTCGTGCTCGACGGCGACAAGGCGAAGGCGGTGCCGGTGCGCGTCGGGCGGCGTGACCGCGACTGGGTGGAGGTGACGGGCGTGCTGGCGGCGGGCGCGCGGGTGATAACGAGCGGGCAGACGCAGCTGGTGGACGGCAGCGCGATCCGCGTGCGGGAGTAGGTGAAACAGAAAGCAGGGTTGGCCGCAAAAAGGCACAAAAGACACAAAAAGTAAGACCGAACAAAACCTGAATTCAGTCTTGGCTCGGGTTACCTTTTTGTGTCTTTTGTGCCTTTTTGCGGCCAATCCTCTTCCGGCTCTTGCGAGAACCCTTGATGGCGATCTGGGACGTCTGCATCCGCCGCCCGGTCTTCACCACCATGCTCGTGCTCGGGCCGGTGGTGCTCGGCCTCGCCTCGTACGCCCGCCTCGGCGTCGAACTGTTCCCCAACGTGGACGTGCCCGTCGTCGTCGTCACCACCACGCTGAAGGGGTCCGGCGTCGAGGAGATGGAGTCGTCGGTCACGAAACCCATCGAGGAGGCGGTCAACACCGTCAACGGGATCGACGAGCTGCGCAGCACCACGAAGGAGGGCGTGTCCGTCGTCGTGATCGGCTTCAAGCTCGAGCGCGACGGCGAGGCCGCGGCGCAGGACGTGCGCGACAAGGTGTCCACCATCCTGGCGTCGCTCCCGGTCGGCACCGACCCGCCGAAGGTCGAGCGCTTCAACCTCGACGCGGCCCCGGTCGTGACCGTCGCGGTGAGCGGCCGGCGCGACATCCGCGAGATCACCGAGATCGCCAAGCGGCAGATCAAGGAAGACCTGGAGGGGTTGTTGGGAGTCGGTCAGGTGGTGCTCGTCGGCGGCAGGACGCGGGCGGTGAACGTCACACTGCGGCCGGACCAGTTGCAGTCCCGCAAGGTGTCGGCCGAGGACGTGCGGCGCACGCTGGCTGAGCAGAACGTCGAGCTCCCCGGCGGCAAGGTCACGTCCGGCCCGGCCGAGCAGAACGCCCGCGTCATGGGGCGCGTCAAGACGTGGGAGGACTTCCGCGACCTGGTCGTGGCCGTCCGCGACGACGCCGCCGGCGGCAAGACGATCACGCGGGTGCGCGACGTGGCGACGGTCGACGACGGCTGGGAGGAGGAGCGCGGCCTGAGCCGGCTGGACGGCGACGAGGCGGTGAGCCTGGTCGTGCAGAAGCAGTCCGGTGGTAACACCGTCGCCGTCGCCGAGCGGGTGCGGGCGCGGCTGGAGGAGATTCAGAAGTCGCTCCCCGCCGACATCCGCGTGGAGGTGATCCGCGACCAGTCGAAGTTCATCAAGGGCTCGATCGAGGAGGTGAAGTTTCACCTGCTGCTCGCGGCGCTGCTGGTGAGCGGCGTGATCTTCCTGTTCATCCGCGACTGGCGGACCACGCTCATCGCCGCGACCGCGGTGCCGACGAGCATCATCGGCACGTTCGCGTTCATGGACGCGATGGGTTTCAGCCTGAACAACATGACGCTGCTCGGCCTCATCCTCGCGGTCGGCATCGTCATCGACGACGCGGTGGTAGTGCTGGAGAACGTGTTCCGTCACATGGAAGAAGAGGGCCGCACCGCGTGGGAGGCGGCGAGCACGGCGACGAAGGAGATTGCGCTGGCGGTGCTGGCGACGACGCTGTCCTTGGCGGTGATCTTCGCCCCGATCGCGTTCATGAGCGGCCAGGTGGGGCGGTTCTTCAACAGCTTCGGGTTCGTCGTCGGGTTCTCGATCCTGCTCAGCATGTGCGTCAGCTTCACCCTCACGCCGATGCTGTGCGCGCGGTTTTTGAAGGCGCCGAAGCGAAGCCCCGAGCCACCTAACCCCCCCGGCCCCCCTTCCCTAAGAGGGAAGGGGGGGGACGCACCGACCGACTGGCCGGACCACACATCAGGCGATGCGGGGTCACAGGAGGCGTTGTTGAACGGGCACCCCTCCCCCCTTGGGGGAGGGGCCGGGGGAGGGGTTGCCACGCACGCGCGCGGTCAAGCTGGAGGACGTGCGGACGCACCTAACCCCCCCGGCCCCCCTTCCCTGGGAGGGAAGGGGGGGGACGCACCGACCGACTGGCCGGACCACACTTCAGCTGAAGCGGGGTCACAGGAGGCGTTGTTGAACGGGCACCCCTCCCCCCTTGGGGGAGGGGCCGGGGGAGGGGTTG
>Ga0105048_10007256_pt1 | contig 17819 bp, 16 predicted proteins | sample MAT05_FD_78382 | JGI IMG/M metagenome (GOLD analysis project Ga0105048, IMG submission 78382) | Freshwater microbial communities from Lake Fryxell liftoff mats and glacier meltwater in Antarctica - MAT-05 | ecosystem: Environmental > Aquatic > Freshwater > Ice > Liftoff microbial mat | place...
GAAAAAATAAAATTCTCAAAACTTAACAAAATCTGATTCCTAATATGAATTGCATCCTGTGTTGATTTCATAGAATACGAGTACTTCGCAATGTCGGCACTGCCAAAAAAATTAGTACTACAACCTGTAGCAATAACTAGTTGATCGTAAACAATAACCCCATTGTCGGTAATGATTTGATTTTTATCGGGATTGATCTCCTGCACATTTGCTAAACGCACCTCGATATTTTTTGCTTCTTGAAATATCTTTCTGAAAGGAAATGAAATATTGGAAGGCTCTAGTCGAGCACTCGCAACTTGGTAAAACAGTGGCTGAAATTGATGATGATTTTGCTTGTCAATTAAAATAACATCATATTCACTTCCGATTAGGCCTTCGGATAACTGAAGGCCAGCGAAGCCCCCACCTAAAACAACAATTTTCTTTCTCATAAAATAAACCCCAAAATTGCTTCAAACACTCAGTTTTTTCGTCGCAAAATAGTAACATGAGTCAATGTAAACGATCACCTTAAACGAAGTATTTTAACGCGAAGTATACGGCGACTCCTACAAGCGCGAAAGTGCCTAAGAACGCAACAATAAAAATATTTACGCCAAATTCAGCCACAAAATAACGAATGGGCTGTTGGATATTCTTGTCGATAATCATCATAATCCTCTGCCAAGCGCCGTATTTATTCAAAATGTAATCGCGGGCGCCCATTTTCAAAGCGTCTAAGGCAAAACCAATATCTTCGTTTGAAGTTAGAATTACAACTTCAGTCTTTGGATATTTGTCCTTAATCTGCTTCAAAACTTCAACCCCCGGTCTTCCTTTATTGGCGCCTTCATACAGATAATCATCAACTACCACCAAATGCACATTGTTATCCATCATTTTAAGGCAGCTTCTACTGCTAAAAAACAACGAGATATTCAACAGTTTGCCAAAGCGGTCTCGAAGGTATTTCCTCAATTTTCCGGCTATCTCAACGTTATCATTGAGAATAAAAACATTAATAGCTTGAGTCTCCATATAAATCGATTTTATTTAGGTTGAATTTATTTTTTGCCGCGGCGGGTTATCAGTGTAATAATGCCGACTACCACCAAAACGACGAGTAGGGTACCCCAAACCATACCTGCTTTAAATATTCCACCGACCACCTCGCAACTTGCAAATAATAAAGAGCAGCTGGTTATTAAAAAAAGATATAAATTTTTCATGGTTTAATTTATCGAATATTTACAAATTACATTCCAAGTTAAACCCTGTTTTTTTTCCGTATTTATTAATCATTGTTAGATCATTGCGTAATATAATCCCCAAATGCTATCTTGATAGTTGTCGAAAAACTTTAGTTTGGGGAAAGTTAACGGAGAGTTGTAGAAATCTGTTTAAATCTAAAAGTACAAAGAGCCGTTTTTACCGAGAGTTTTATTTGGGCTATGTTTGGCATTATTTTGTTTTTTCGTCAAGCAACTTTCCTGAAGTTTTTACTCGGAATTTTTAATTCTTCCCTGTATTTTGCCACGGTTCTTCTGGCAATAGAGTAGTTTCTTTCCAATAATTGTTTAGCAATTTCTTCGTCGCTCAGCGGATTCGTTTTGTCTTCTTTTTTTACACACTCTAGCAATTTTAGTTTTACTTCGTTGGTGCTAACCGTCTCGCCGTTTACGGTACTTAATCCTTCTACAAAAAGATCTTTAATTAAAATTGTGCCGTACACAGTTTGAATATATTTGCTGCTGGCAATTCGGGAAATTGTCGAAATATCTGAATTAATCTCTTCTGCAATAGTTTTTAAAATTAACGGTCTCAGATCAGATTCATCACCTGTTAAAAAGAATTTTTTCTGATGTTTAACGATCGCCCTTGCAACGGTAATCATAGTTTTTTCTCTTTGTTGAAGAGCCTCAATAAACCATTTGGCACTTTCAACTTTGCTCTTTATGAATCCGGAAGCTTCGCGTAGACTTCTGTCTTTGGCATTAGCATAAGCGGATAACATTTCTGCATATTCATCACTGATTTTAAGCGGCGGGTGTTTCGATGAATTGAGAAACAACTCTACTTTGTCTTCGCTAACCGTTACCGAAAAGTCGGGTTCAATGGTTATTGCACTTTTCGAATTTTCCCTAGCGCTCCCCGCGGGTGTTGGATTTAATTTTTTTATTTCAATTAACGCATCTTCCAGTTCCTCTTCACTTAATTTTAATTCGTTTTTTATTTTATCAAATTTTTTTAGTGAAAGATCTTCCATTCCGTTATTTAAAATTTTAATCGCGTTAAAGGTATCCTTTGTTTTTTCCCTTTTAGATTCTAATTGTAAAATAAGACATTCCCTGAGGTTTCTAGCACCAATTCCAACGGGCTCTAGTCTATGAATAAGTTTTAAAACCGATTCAAGTTCTTCTTCTGTCACAAATGTATTCTGCACAAAAGATAACTCATCGGCAATATCGGCCATTTTCCGACGAAGGTAACCGTCATTCTCAACAGAATTAATTAAATAACTTCCTAATTGTACTTCCCTATCGCTAATTAACAATAAATTTAATTGATCGACTAATAAAGTTGTAAAATCATGGCTTTCAAGGTACACCTGCTCGCGTTTATCGTCTTCGTTGGCATGGTTGTTCGCTTCGTATTTGTAATCATCTAAGCTCTCCCGATCCATGTAATCGACGTGATCGTAGTCTTCGCCTAATTTTCCTTCTGATATTGCGTCATCAGACTTAAAATCGTTGTCGTTTGTTTCTTCTTTTGAATTATCATCCGATGCTTCTTCGGCTCCTTCGTTATCGAATTCCAGCGCGGGATTAATAGCCATTTCATTCGCAATATATTGCTCAAGCGAAACGGTGGGCAACGCAAGAATGTTGTGCAGCTGTATTTGTTGTGAGGTAAGTTTCTGGGTTTGTTTCTGAGACTGAGTTTGTAAAATTGCCATAAATTTTGTTTTTGTGGGTGAAACCAAATATTAACGAGCTAAGCAAATTTTTTGCGTAGCAATTAAACCTCTATTTTTTGAACGCTTTTGCTCCAAAAATTAATGTAAGCAGGAGTAAAACAATAAAAACAAAAAACAGTACCTTTGCTATTGATGCTACTCCTGCGGCAATTCCTGTAAAACCGAAAACGGCAGCAATGATTGCTACTACTAAAAAAATCAGGGTCCATCGCAGCATAATTGTAGGTTTAAGAGTTTATAACACTAGGCGTATTGAAATAATAGTGCCGAATTTTTTAATGAGTGTAAGCGTCTTAAAATCATTCTCTTACTGAAACGGCAAAACTCGCGGAAAATATAAGTGTGAAGTTTTTTCCCCAGTTATGTAAGAAAAGTACAGGGCTGTTTGCTTCTACTTCCCAAATCGGGAAATATTGAAAATCCAAATGGCGTTGGCTGCCTTCGTAATAACGCAAAAAACAAAATGGTTTTATATTGTAAAAAACGCGCGTTAGCCAATTCCCCAGAATCTGATAAAATTGAATACCAATAAAAAACTTTTTTGATACTTTATAGTGTAATAATTAATTGTTCAATCAAAATGGGATAAATTTTCCACAAGGCATTTGGTTTGCTTAAGGTAAAATGGTTTTTGTAGAAACTATGAATTCAAAAATCTTATCGAATCATTCAACCTTTTTAATTATTTTTACAGCTCACACATGTAGTTTTAAGGGCTGAAACCAAATAACACATAACGATGACAAACATTTTAGTAATAGATGATGATACAGACATCTGTATGCTTTTAAACAGATATCTGTCTAAAAACGGATTTGACGTGACAACGGCTTACAGCGGCAAACTGGCCTTGGAGAGTATTGCAAACAAGGTTCCAGAAATCGTACTATGTGATTTTAGACTCGAAGATATGAATGGTAGCGACTTGCTTGAAAAAATAAAACAAAGTAATCCACAAATACCTGTTATTATAATGACCGGGTACAGCGATGTTAGAACCGCGGTAAATATTATGAAATTAGGAGCTTTTGATTATGTGACCAAGCCATTGCTTCCCGAAGAGATACTTTTAACTTTAAAACGAGCATTAACCGATTCCAAAGAAAGTAATGGCACGGCCACCACAATTAGTACAAATGCCCCAGAAACAGATATCAATAAAAAAAATAAAAAACTTAAAACAAAATATGTTTTTGGTAAAAGTCAGGTTTTCAAAGTGATTTTAGAACAAATTCAACTTGTGGCACCAACTAATTTTAGTGTTATCATTTACGGAGAAAGCGGAAGCGGGAAAGAATCGGTAGCCAGCGAAATTCATAACAGCAGTTCTAGAGCTAACAAACCTTTTGTGGCTATTGACTGCGGCTCACTTTCAAAGGAACTGGCGAGCAGTGAATTATTCGGACACGAAAAAGGATCGTTTACAAGCGCGATTAGTCAAAAGATCGGAAGTTTTGAACTCGCCAACGGTGGAACTGTGTTTCTTGATGAAATTGGCAATTTGTCTTACGACATCCAGGTTGCTTTATTGCGTGTGGTTCAAGAACGTAAAATGCGCCGGGTTGGCGGGGTGAAAGACATTGAGCTCGACGTGAGAATAATTGTAGCAAGCAACGAACGCCTGTCAGAGGCAGCAAAAAAAGGAAAATTTAGGGAGGATTTGTACCACCGGTTCAATGAATTTAGTATTGAAGTGCCTGCGTTGCGAAATAGGCAGGATGATATAATAATGTTCGCAGATTTTTTCCTTGAAAAAACAAACGCTGAACTGAATAAATCAGTAAAAGGCTTTTCAGATGAAGTAGTAAATATTTTTCACAACTACAACTGGCCAGGTAACTTACGCGAATTAAATAACGTGATTAAGAGATCTACCTTATTAACTTCGGGCGATACGGTAGAGCTGTCGGCTCTACCATTTGAAATCACCCACTTTGAAAAACTGGCGTTCGAAAGCGCCGACACAACTCCACCACATACTTCCATTATTCAATCTACACCGGTGGCAGAAGCCCAAAAAAAAATTCTACCTTTAAGCGATTACGGAATGAAACATGCTTCGATTGATGCTGAATTTGAACTGATAGTTGAAGCTTTGAAAAAATGCAACTATAATAAAAGTAAAGCTGCACAGCTTTTAAATATTGATAGGAAAACTTTGTACAATAAAATGAAACAATACAAGGAATTTAATGGGGATTTATAATGGTGGCAGAGAAGATTGTTGTAAATAAATTTGGGGATATCTTTCATCAAATGGAGAACATTCTACATTGTGGGTTATACACCTACAATATCCCGTCTAAAGAAATGCAATGGAGCCATGGTGTTTATGAGATTTTTGGAATTGATAAAAACACCTCTAGCAGCGAAGAGAACTTTTTCAGATTTGTAAATGCCGAACATGTTGATCTTGTTAAGGAAGCACTGGCGGCAACACTGCGCGAAAAAACACCCTATCAGATCGAGTTTTCTATCACTACTGCTAAGGGTCTTCAAAAAAGACTTTATGCTGAAAACCATATTTCTTTTGATGCTTTAGGAGAAATGACAGAACATAACGGGGTGGTGAAGGATATAACAGAGAGTTATTATTACAAGAGAGCGCTTGAGCAAAAAATAATTCAACTCGATAAATCAAACCGCAATCTTCAGGAATTCGTTTATGTGGCGTCGCACGATTTGCAGGAGCCTTTAAGAAAAATATCAACCTTTACCGAACGCTTAAGTAGTAAATTTGAATCCGTTTTGGCTCAGGAAGGAACAATGTTCGTTAAACGTATTCTTACTTCGACTAAAGGCATGCAAACATTGTTAGAAGACCTTTTAAATTTCTCACGATTGTCATTTGATGAAAAACAATTTGAAAAGATTTCGATTGGCAAAGTTCTCGAAAGTGTTATCTCCGACCTTGAAGTTAAAATCGAAGAAACTAAGACGGTAATTACATACGATGAGTTTCCTGAAATAGAGGTTTACCCGTCGCAACTCAAACAACTGTTTATTAACCTTATAAGCAACGCTATTAAATTCAGAAAAAATGATTCAGCTAGCATTATCAGCATAAAATGTGCGCAAGCCGATGCGTCTGATTTTTCTAAACTGCCTCTTGTTAAAGATACCGATTACTTAAAAATAATCATACAAGACAATGGTATAGGCTTCGAACAAGAATTTTCTGAAAAAATCTTCACGATTTTTCAAAGACTAAATGGCAAGGCAGAGTACGCCGGCTCGGGCGTTGGGCTTGCCATTTGCAAAAAAATAGTTGATAACCATCAGGGCTTTATTTTCGCTAACAGCGAGGCAGATAAAGGATCAACCTTCACCGTTTTATTACCTCAATCGCAATCCTGATCGTATGCTTCCTGATCTTAAAATTTTAATTATTGATGATGATGAGGACGATTATTTTATCACGTCGCAATACCTTGAAGAAATTGAAACAATTAATATTTCCTGCAATTGGAGTTACAATATCAAAGACGCGCTACAAAAATTAATTTCTAACGCTTACGATCTTTATTTTTTAGATTACAGGCTTGGCGCCAAAACAGGTTTAGAAGTTTTAAAAGAAGCAATTTTAAACGGAACCATTAAACCGGTCATTTTACTAACAGGTAAAGGAACTCCCGAAATTGATAAATTAGCGGTTGAAAATGGTGCCTACGATTACATGATTAAAAGTGAACTCACGAGTGAAAAACTCGAACGCTGTTTGCGTTACGCCATTGAAAGATATAAAAGCTTCAAACAATTAAACGATAACGAAAAAAAATATCGCCTTATTTTTGAAAATGCCTTGAGTTTTATTTTCACTTGTGATAAACTCATGCAGTTCAGAGACTGCAATGCCGCAGCCGAGTATTTGCTTGGATACAGTCCCCAAGAACTGAGAGGAATGTCTTTTTTAAATGTAGTAGAGGAAAGCGATAAAGAAGAATTAAAAGAGCTTTTAGTATCGAAAAAAAATATCAAGAATTTAAACATAAAGTTTAGTACTAAACATGGTGATATTAAAACTGGTAATTTATCGCTTACTTATTTCGATACCGATGCCGTTGAAGCCCACTGCCACGGTATTATGTATGACGAGACTATGCGCGCGCAGGCCGAACAGGAAAAAATTCAATCCGAAAAGCTCGAAGCTACCTATCGTCTTGTTCGAACCTTGGCACATGAAATCAGAAATCCCTTAACCAACATAGGCCTGTCGGTTGAAGGACTACTGGAAAAGGGAATCGACGACGTACGAATGCCATACATTGATATTATCAAACGTGGGTCGAAACGCATTAACGACATTATCTCCGAATTACTAAATTCGTCAAAAGCCGTTGAATTAAAGCCCGAGCTGGTCGATCTCAATGTGTTAATTAAAGACGTTTTGTCGATTGCACAAGATCGGATACAATTAAAAAATATCGATACTTCTATTTCATTGCTTGACTTCCCTGTCGTAAAGACCCTTGATAAAGAAAAATTTAAAATTGCATTACTTAACCTAATGGTGAATGCCATTGAAGCGATGGATAAACCCGAAAGCCTTCTCACAATAAATCTCAACCAAAACCTTGAACACACCTCTATTGTGGTAAAAGATAATGGATCAGGCATGTCAGAAGACCAGCTCAATAAATTATTTGAGCCTTATTTTACAACAAAAAAAACAGGGATGGGACTGGGACTAGTGTCGACATTAAACATCATTAAATCTCACAAAGCTACAATTGAGGTGGACTCTAAACCTGATGAAGGGACTAGCTTCAAAATTAATTTTGCAAACTAATGCTGCGGATTTAAATCCACGTTAAAGAGAAAAAAACAGCAGTATTTACACAAGATACTTCTAATTTTGTTGGCATTGGGGTTGAAATACCTTAAATAGATACCATTTTAAACAAAAACTCATGGCAAAAAATAAAAACAAAAAGGATTACGATTCTACAACAAACGAACCATTTAAGCCAGAAAACGCCGACCGTACAATTTGGGAAAACCCAGACAAAACAAAAAAGAGGGAAAAAAATGATCCGACGCACGAACCGGATCCGGACATAACCTCACAGCCGGGGAACAAAAAACCCGAAAGCAAAAACCCGGAAAATGAAGATCCAAAAAAAACGACCTCAGGGGAAGCGTAATCAATTAAACCAAAGTCTAAACTCTGATAGTTGTGGAACATTTCGAAAACAATAACGAACTCTCTGACCTTCTCGAAGAAGTGGGCGCGGCAAACACAGAGCGGATAGAATATTACACGAGGGCCTACGAACAGATGAGGGACAACTCAGATCTTAAATCAATTTTCACGGAGAGGATTCATCAGAGCCAGAATTTTATCGCAGAACTGAAAAAATATGTTGAACCGCCGCTCGCTGAAAATTTCGAACAGAGCAACAAGACCACTAAAAACTACGCCGGGAGTAAACAAAAAAAAATAAAAAAGAAAAATTCCTACTTCTTAGACAACTGTGAGTTGGGAGAAGAAAACACAGTCAGAGTATATCAAGACGTTCTCAAATCAATAAAAGAAATACCGGAGATTGTTAGACAAACACTCACAGATCAGCAAAACGAAATAAAAGAATCACACGAATTCATTAAAAAATTTAGAGACTTTAACCTCGATTTAACAGCGTAATAAACATTGCTACATTAAATAAATTCAAAGCATGAGGCGGGAGAGAAGCTAAAAAGGGGTTTTAGCTGAACCAATAAAATTTCAGAAACAGCCATTCGACAGGTGCTGGCCGGAGTCTGAGAAAAACGAGAGAATTTGAAATAATTAATTTACCTTTGTACAAGCCTTAAAAAATCTTGGTATGTATAAAGACGAACAACGTTCTAAACCCGGGACTATTCTTGTAGTTGAAGATGACCACATCGACACTTTAGTTGTGAAGGCTCTTCTCGAAAAACACTTTAACCTTCATATTGTGCAAAGTGCCGAGGAAGCATTAAAATTGATGGAAGAAGTTGATTTCGACATCGTTCTAGCTGATATCAACCTCGGCGAAAATAATATGGACGGGGTTGGTTTGATGAAAAAAATAAGAGAGAATAAAAAATACAAGGATACAAAAGTATTCGCTGTTACTTCTTATTACGAGAACAGAAACTTTTTCATCGATCAAGGCTTTGATGAGCTATTGACAAAGCCAGTGATTCGAGAAGAGATCCTCGATATTTTAAACGCATCTATCAGATCAGGTCCTCAAACCACCTAAATTTAAAAAAACGGGTGTCGCCTTCGGTTAGCCCAATATCGACAAATCAAAATCTTCAGGCTCAGTTTTTTCAAGCCAAAATTTCTTGATCAATAGCAAGGTTGAAGAAATCGTACGCGGTTTACCGAGCCCACTTTGTTAATATTGCTTTTTTATCGATCCCCCGCTTTAAAGTAAATGAAGAAATTGTACAATTAGTTTCTACTATGTAATTTTTACGCCGTTTTAAGGCTATTTACTTCTTAATTAATTTCTTTAAAAAATTAAAAAAATTATCTTTGCGTTAAATAAATCTAAACTCGAGATGGGACGTATTTTTCAGACACGGAAGGCAACTATGTTTAAGCGCTACGCCAAAATGGCGAAGGCTTTTACGAAAATTGGCCGGGAAATAGTGATTGCCGTAAAAGCGGGCGGGCCGCACCCTGAAAGTAATCCACGCTTGCGAATGATAATACAAAACGCGAAAGCCATTAACATGCCTAAGGTAAACGTTGAGTCAGCAATTAAACGGGCCAGCGAAAAAGATTCGGGTAATTACGAGGAAATTATTTATGAGGGTTACGCGCCACACGGCATACCTGTGCTTGTTGAATGCACCACCAATAACCCAACCCGTACGGTAGCTAGCTTGCGTTTATATTTTAACCGCGCTAATGGTGCTTTAGGAACAAATGGCTCTGTAAGTTTTATGTTTGATCACATTGTACTTTTTAAAATTGAAGCTAAAGGCTTAAATAAAGATAACCTGGAACTCGAATTAATTGATTTTGGCCTCGAAGACATTAGCCACGACGAAGAACATGACCAATTTATCATTCAGGTCCAATTTAACGATTTCGGAAAAATGCAGTCGGCGTTGGAAGAACGTAAAATGGATGTTCTTGAAACCAGTAAAACTTATGTACCTACCGCAACGAAAGAATTAACACCTGACCACGAAGCGGAAGTGATGGCAATGATAGATAAAATGGAAGAGGACGATGATATAGAGGCCGTTTATCATAACATCTCTTAAGTTTGGAAAAAAAATGGAAAATAGCTTCTCGGGAAGTCTACGTTACTGGTGATTTACAATCGCGGTTAAATATTGACCGAATTATCACGTCGTTGCTTCTGCAAAGGCAAATCGTGAATTACGAGGATGCTAAAACTTTTTTCCGTCCCGAAATTAAACAATTACACGATCCTTTTTTAATGAAGGGCATGGAAGAGGCCATTGAAAGAATAGAATTGGCAATTTCAAATAATGAAAAAATTCTTATTTATGGAGATTATGATGTTGACGGCACAACCGCAGTAAGCGTCGTTTATAGTTTCTTTAAAGAGTATATTCAACAAATAGATTATTATATTCCAGATCGATACAAAGAAGGTTACGGTATTTCTTTGCAAGGAATTGATTTCGCTGAGCAAAATAATTTCTCTTTAATTATCGCCCTAGACTGCGGTATTAAAGCTAACGATAAAATAGATTACGCCAATAAAAAGAACATTGATTTTATTATATGCGATCACCACTTGCCAGGATCAGAGGTGCCCAAAGCGGTTGCTGTACTCGATCCCAAACAATCAGACTGTAATTATCCCTTTAAAGAGCTCAGTGGCGCGGGTATTGGATTTAAATTAATAGAAGCTTATTCCATTAAAAATAAATTACCGCTTGAAAAATGTTACGACTATTTGGATCTTGTTGTAACTAGTATTGCGGCCGACATTGTGCCAATTAATGGCGAAAACAGGGTAATGGCCTATTATGGATTGGAGAAAATTAACACAAATCCGCGTCCCGGCATTAAAGCACTATTAAATATTAATCAGTTAAAAGGGCCTGTTACAATAACCACTTTGGTTTTCACTTTAGGGCCGCGTATTAATGCTGCTGGGCGAATTGAACACGGCTGTAAAGCGGTTGAGCTACTGTGTTGCCAAGATGAAGCAATCGTTGATTCGCTTGCCAAAGCGATCAATGAAACAAACACACAACGCAGAGACCTCGATCTTGGTATTACCAGCGAAGCCTTTGGTTTAATGGAAAACGACCCGCTCATTAATACCAAATGCAGCACTGTGTTGTTTAGCGAAAGCTGGCATAAAGGCGTGATCGGCATCGTCGCGTCGCGACTTATTGAAAAATACTACCGGCCAACCATCATCCTTACCGAAAGTGACGGCAAAATTACAGGTAGCGCAAGGAGTGTTAGAGAATATGATGTTTACACCGCTATTGAGAAGTGCGGGGATCTTTTAGACCAATTTGGAGGTCACAAATTTGCCGCGGGTCTCACTTTAAAAAAAGAGAATGTTGAAGCTTTTAAAATAAAGTTCGAAGAAATTGTTTCAAATTCAATCACGCAAGAGCAGCTGGTTCCCAAAATAGAAATTGATGCCGAAATCGAATTTCATGAAATCACCGAAAAGCTTTTACGTATCTTGAAACAATTCGCTCCCCATGGCCCTGAAAATATGACACCCGTATTCTGCGCTAGGTCTGTGTTTGAAACGGGATGGGGACAAGTGTTTGGAAACAACCATTTAAAAATAGAACTTTTTCAAAAATCGAATCCAAATATTCGGTATCAAGCGATCGCTTACGACAAAGGTGATTTCATTCATTTTTTTCAAAGAAAAACACCCATGGATATTGTATTTAAAGTGCAGGAAAACGAATACAAAGGTGTCACCACCATTCAGTTGCTTATTGAAGACCTAAGAGTTAACGGGCAATAATACCTTATCTCCTCATTTACGATTGGTGCCGTTCCTTCCGCCTTTCACCATTACCTCTCGATCCACCCGAGCTTTTACCTGCATCGCCACCAGAACTTCGTGAAGGTTGAGCAGCAGGTGATTTCTGACGTTGAAGATTAGTTTGTTGTTTACGGCGCGCGTTTTGTTGCTATTGTCTTGGCGCCGACTGCTGAGGTTGAATGGTTTGTTTTCTTGATTGTTCTTGGGTATTTGTGTTCCAGTGATTTGAATTTCGTTTGTTATCGTTACCCGATTGACGTAGCGTGTTGCCATCTTGCTGATTTCGGGTGGCTTTACCTTTTTCTCTGGTTTTTATTTCTCCAGAACGGTTATTATTTCGTTGCTCGGCATTTTGCCCCTGATTATTTTTGTTAACTCGAATATTATTTTCGCGCGCTCAATTATCGACACCATTAACTTTTCTTCCTAGGTTTGCAGGCATGTTATTATATCGCTTTCCGGCAACACTTGTGTTTTTTTAATCAGCCTGCTGTGTGCGATAATAATAATTGTGTGCATTCTTATAACGGTAATACGAAGTACGTTGAAAATAAGGCTGGTAACATTGATAAACCCTCCTGTAGCACACTGGATAATAAATTGGTTGCCATGGCTAACGCCGGCTTGGGTAATAACCATAGTAGTAAGACGAATTCCAGCCCATGTAACCTCCGCCATACATATATTATATAGATGGCCACGCCCAAACGTTTATCACTACCGGAGGACTGTTGTTTGAATAATTATTGTTGGTGTTAATGTTGTTATGTTTTTTTTCAGAATTGAGAGCGGTGTTGTATACGTCATCGCTGGTGATATTTCTCTTTTCAGACGAATTTTCTGAGGCACTTTTAGAATCTGTGTGTTTCGGCTATACAATATAAATCTTTCCGTACAAATCTTGATCACCGTCGATTTGCGCATGGGCTTTTTCAGAACCAGTCTTCTCTATTTCGGTAACGGCAAGGTCTTGTATCTCTGTTTTAGAAACCGCGACCTGAAGTACAAGTGAATGTGAGTCGTCTTTTGTTTTGTAGATAACCTTTATACAGTCAACTTTACCGCCAGCTTCCAAAACAAGGTTGTTTATCTCATTGTTATTTAGGTTAACCACTTTCTCAGATTCTTCGGGTGTTTTAGCTTATTTAAATAATTCCAAAGCCCCGTAGAGGTCAAAATTATCCCCCGGTAAACCAAGAGAATCTTTTTTGTCCTCAGCCCGGCTTAATGAGCTGACAAGTAAAAGCACGGCAAGAATAGCGGGTTTCAAAATAAATTTCATTGTGAAGTGTTTTTATATCGCGGAGCACACAATTTTAATGCTAATGCTAAAAATGTAGTGTATGATGTAGATTCAATCAAAAGTTTTTATAAACTATTTAGCCTTAAGCGAGGTGTTTCTTCAATAAGTAATGCAGCCGCCAATATAATAATGCAGAAACTACGACCAGTGCCACGAGCAAGGCAATCCAAATGCCGATTGTTTCGAGGCCGATTGTAAAAGCTAAAAAGTAAGCCAAGGGAATGGCAATAACCCAGTAACCTATCAATGTGATAATGGTTGGAATTTTCACATCTTCCAAACCTCTTAGTACACCTAAAATAGTTACCTGCATCCCATCGAACAACTGAAACATGGCAGCAATGATCAATAATTGGGAAGCCAGCTGCACAATCTCTGCTTCTTTACTAAAAGCCATCGGCAAATAGGCGTGGAACATCAAAAATAAAACCCCACACACACCCATCACCAACAATACAAGTTTAATCGCTGTTCGCGCCGCGTGCCTGATCTCGAACCAATTATTTTGTGCTTTGTACACGCCAGCCCTAATAGAAGCGGCACTGCTTATTCCACTTCCAAACATATAGGTGAGCGCCGCTATGCTTAAAGCAATGCCGTGCGCATCAATCTGTTCTTTTCCGAAAGTGCCAGCCATAAAACCAGCTACAGCAAAGGCCGCTACCTCAACGGTGAGTTGAAGTCCAGCGCTAATTCCAATTCGTGCAAGATCGCGTAGTTCTACCCAATTTATTTTTACTTTTTTATAAATCGATTTTATTTCGTTAGTGAGTGTTGACCTAAAAATCAAGATCATAAAAGACATGCCCATCACTATCCGTGAAATAAAAGATGCCCATGCGGCGCCCATATATCCTAATTCGGGAAACCCCATTTTTCCATAAATTAAAAGGTAATTTAAAACGATATTCATAATATTTCCGATGACACTAATAATCAGAGCCGCCCGCGTATTGCTCAAGCCTTCGCAATATTGTTTACAGGTAAAAAACAAAGAAATTGGGATCATAGAAAGAATTAAAATATCGAAGAAAGGAACTGCGAGTTCAACCACTTGAACTGGCTGCCGCATGTATTGTAATAATCCCGAAGCCAAAAACAAAATTATAAAACAACCAATAGAAACAGACAAATTAAGGACTAACGAATTTTTAAACAAAGAAGCTTTTTTTAGCAGATCGTTTCTTTCGTGAGCCATTGTAACTAGGGGTGTAGCTGAGTAACTAACTCCAATGCAAAAAACAAGCACCAACATATAAAGATTATTAGATAATATACCAGCCGCTTGCTCAGTTGCTCCAATTCGTCCGAGGAAAATATTATCTACCATGCCAGTAACCACATAACCGACTTGAGTAAGTACAATTGGCCACGCAAGGTGAAGTGTATCCTTTGTGTGGGGATTTTCAGTGAACTTTCTAATCATTCGAGATTTAGATTCGATAAAAACTTATTTTGACCCTGCCGCTTTTAGGTTAATAGCCTTGGTAAGCCAGCTTTTAATATCATCGCGTTCTTTAGCGGTAATCGTATGCGCTGATGGATAAGCATGAAAACTAAGGTCGATCACCTTTTTCGATTTTAAAAATCTCTTTGCTTTTTCCGCATCAGAAATTTTTATAACGTTGTCAGAAGTTCCGTGAGCAATAAAAAATTTTGTTTGTGCAACCGCCTGCCAATTAGTTTTTGCTAATTTGGTTTCTTCAAGCATTCTGCCACTCAGAGCCATGACACCTTTTATTTTTTTTGGATTGGATACGGCAATCTCAAAAGACATGATAGCCCCCTGGCTAAATCCCAACAAAAACACCTGGTTACTATCGACACCATAAGACTTGCAGGCGTTGCTGATAAAAGACAAAATTTTCTGGCTGCTAAACTTTGTTTTTTCGTAATCATATTTAAATTGTTGATCCGCTAAAAATTCCATTAAATACCATGCAAAACTGCCACCAGAAATAGTGTTTGGCGCACGCAAAGAAAAAACGATTAGTCTGCTGTCTAACGATTCTGACAACTCAAACAAGTCCGTTTCGTTGCTGCCATAACCATGGAGCATAATTAATACTGGTGTTTTATTTGTTATTTGTGCGGGCTCTTTAACGAGGTAGGTTAAAGAGGTATTTATTTTCTGAGCATCAAGTTTAAAAGAAATTGTAAGCAACAAAATAAACCAAATTGTTTTTTTCATCGCCTCTTTTTCTTTTTAAAATCTCTTGGTTCAACCCTGTGCACTTTCTCGGGAGCGTCAGCAAAACTAAAGTCCAATTGTTTTTTAACAAGGTCGGCGCTTTTTACTATAATCTTTAAAGCATCTCCAAGACCATAAACTTTGTTGGTGTTGCGACCTATGTACCTGAAATTTTCTTTGTCGTAACTGAAAGAGTCGCCGGTTAAGTCGCGCGATTTAATCATGCCTTCACATTTGTTCTCAATAATTTCGGCATAAATGCCCCACTCTGTTACACCGCTAATAATCGCATCGAATGTTTGACCTACTTTATCTGACATAAATTCCACCTGCTTGTATTTCACGGAAGCCCTTTCTGCTTCAGCCGCTGTGCGTTCCATATCGCTGCTGTGTTTACTCATGTGTTCGAGCTCGTCTTTACTCGAATACTTGGTATGATTCAATTTGGCTTCCAGAAGTCGGTGTACCATCACGTCAGGGTAACGACGAATTGGCGAGGTGAAATGCGTATAATAGTCGAAGCCCAGCCCATAATGACCGGCATTTTTAGTTGTATAAATTGCTTTTGGCATACTTCGAACTGCAAGCATTTCTATCAAACCCTGTTCCTTTTTATCCTTTACATCGCTCAAAAGTTTATTGATAGACTGAGCCACTTTCTGTTTGTTGCCTGTTTGCATCTGGTAACCAAAACGGGCAGCGAAACCGCTTAACTCGGCCATTTTTTCATCGCTCGGCACATCGTGTACCCGGTACACAGCAACAGCTTTGGGGTCTTCTTTGCTTTTCGACCCACCAAGTGGCGCAATACTGCCAATGCTTTCGACACCAGTTAAAAATTCGGCTACTTTTTTATTGGCTAGCAACATAAAATCTTCAATCAATTTATGCGCATCTTTTTGTGTTTTAAAAAACACACCAATAGGATTTCCATCTTTATCAAGATTAAATTTTACCTCGGCCTTGTCGAAAAAGATAGAGCCTTTTTTCTGGCGGTCACTTCTTAATTTTTTAGCGAGCTTATCTAGCACTAAAATCTCTTCTTTATAATCGCCTTCTTCTGTTTCAATGATGATTTGCACTTCTTCATAGGTAAAACGTCGGTTGCTGTTGATGATTGTTCTTCCAAACCATTGGTTATGCACATGCGCGTCATCATCTAATTGAAACACTGCGGCAAAACATAATTTTTCCTCGTGCGGGCGCAGCGAACATACGAAATTACTCAGTACTTCCGGCAACATCGGGATAACACGATCCACCAAATAAACACTAGTAGCGCGATCTATGGCTTCTTTATCAAGTATAGAACCAACTTTTAAATAATGTGTTACATCTGCAATATGAACCCCAACTTCCCAAAAACCATTGTCAAGTTTTTGAATCGACAAAGCATCATCAAAATCTTTCGCATCAACTGGGTCAATTGTAAAAGTAGTAATGTCTCTGAAATCAATTCGTTTAGAAATCTCATCTACTGTGATCTCAACACGAATTTTTTTCGCTTCTTTCTCCACGGCCTCTGGGAAATGCTCTGGCAGGCCATATTCAGCCATAATCGCGTTCATCTCAGTTTTATGAAGACCAGGAAAACCAAAGATCTCAACCACTTTCCCTGTTGGGTTTTGCTCACCCGACTTCCACTCTTTAAATTCGATCAATACTTTCTGCCCATCTTCAGCATTTTTAATATCGCTACTTTTTACAAAAAAATCTACATGTATTTTGTGACTGTCAGGAATTACAAAAGCAAACTTTGGTGTGATTTTTATGGTGCCAACAAATTCTGTCCTTGCACGTTTAATCACTTCCACAACCTCACCTTCTTTTCTTTTGCCACTGCGGCGGGCAAGTATGTATATTTTTACCAAATCACCCTGCAAAGCGTCTTTTGATTTGCGTGCTGGAATATAAACATCTTCTTCTGTTTCGCTGTAAACCACAAAAGCTGTACCCTGACTCGTAAAGTCGATAGTGCCGGTAAGATATTGTTTAGATTCTTTCACCTGATATTTTCCGGTCTCGGGCTCCAATACAAAACCCTGGCTTTTTAAAGACACCAACACTTCTATAAGTTCAGTCCGCTCCTCATCGGTATTGATTTCCATCGCGGCCCCTAGTTGTTTATAATTAAAAATTTTTGAATTGTTATGCTTTAAAAAATCTAAAACTTCTTCAAAGAGATAACGTTTTGGTTTTTTGTTTTTAGACATAGCTTAAAGGTAAAATTATCCCGATTGCGACTAAGCTAAAAAAACAAATATTTCTATGTGTCTTATTAACATATTGATTGAAATTAAAAATAAATTAGGTGCTAAAAAAAACAATTTGCATGCCGAACGTTACCCAAGAAAATTTACGGCTTTATGTGGTACAAAAAATAAA
>Ga0105048_10007257_pt1 | contig 17818 bp, 16 predicted proteins | sample MAT05_FD_78382 | JGI IMG/M metagenome (GOLD analysis project Ga0105048, IMG submission 78382) | Freshwater microbial communities from Lake Fryxell liftoff mats and glacier meltwater in Antarctica - MAT-05 | ecosystem: Environmental > Aquatic > Freshwater > Ice > Liftoff microbial mat | place...
CGAATCCCCTCCGATGCCCAGGTGATCGCCTGCGATCCGGGTGGGGAGTCGATGGACTCATCCCGTTTCGCGACGTGGCTCCAGGATCAACGCGAACAGGCCCGAAGCGTCGCGTTTGTCATCGGCGGTGCACATGGTCTGGGCGAGGCCGTGCGCAGCCGTGCGGCCCGTCGATTGTCGGTGGCGCCGTGGACCTTGCCGCATGAGGTAGCGCGACTGGTGCTCTCGGAGCAATTGTACCGAGCGGGCACCATCATTCGAGGCGAACCGTACCACAAGTGAGCAGAGGGCGTGACTGTCCGTGAACCAGAGCCGATGTCGGTAGACGGCGTGATCGTACGCACCGCCCAGCTGGGTGGCAGCACGCTGTCGCAAGCGATCCAGCGCGGCGACGTCGGTGCCGAGTGGTATTCCCATCGGCCGACCTCGCCGGCGGCGTGGCGTGCGCATGCCCTCCAGGTCCGAGCCTCGCTTGATGGATTCGACTGGCTCACGACACTCGCTCCGGCGTTGGCGGCAACCGGCGCGGCTGCCGACCGGCTCGCGCAAGCGGCCGCGCGTGGCGTGATCGTGACCACGGGACAGCAGCCGGGCCTTTTCGGGGGGCCGGCGTACACGTGGACGAAGGCGATCAGCGCGCTGTCCTTGGCGGATGCACTGTCGTCGGCCATCGACATGCCGGTGGCGCCCGTGTTTTGGGCGGCCAGTGATGACGCCGATTGGATGGAGGCCGCGGTGACTCACGTGGCCACGGCACGAGGGCTTCAGACACTGTCTCTGGTTGGAGAGCCGACCGAAGGAGTCGCCATGGCCGATGTGCCGCTCGGCGACCTGACCAGTGCCCGGGCCACTCTTGCGGCCGCGTGCGGATCGGCCGCCCACGCGAGCGTGCTCGACGCCGTCGACGCGGCGTACGTCCCCCATGCCACCGTCGGCGCTGCGTACGTCCAGTTACTGCGAGCACTGCTCGAGCCGCTCGGCATCGCGGTCCTCGATGCGGCCCATCCGGCATTCCGGGCGGCCGCTGATCGTTTCCTGCGTCACGCGCTCTCCTCCTCGGCGAGTGTGTCGGAGGCGCTCTCGGCGCGAACGCAGGCCATCGTGGCGGCCGGCTACGCGCCGCAGGTGGATGTGATCGACGGTTTGTCGCTGGTGTTTCATACGGGTCTCGTGTCGAAGGCGGATGCCGTGCAACGCGTTCGGGTGCGGGTTCCGGTGGCCGAGGCACCGAGTGTGGCGCGCGAAGCCGAAATCGGAACCCTCGGCGCGAATGTTTTGCTGCGCCCGGTGCTCGAACGCTCGTTGCTGCCCACGCTGACCTATCTCGCGGGCCCCGGGGAACTGGCGTACTTCGCGCAGGTGTCACCGATCGCCTCGGCACTTCGCGCACCGGCGCCGGTCGTTTCGCCACGCTGGGCTGGTGAAGTCCTCGATGGCGATGCCCTTCGCGCGCTCGATCGGCTCGGTCTCTCCGAGGCGACGTTGCGCGATCCGCACGCTGCCGAACAGCAGGTCGCTCAGCGACTGCTGGATGACGGGATCAGCGATACACTCGAGCGGTTGCGTGTGGCGATCGAGGCGCAGCTCGGCGCGTTGCGTGACAGTGTCGATGGCGCCGGGTCTCCCGTCACTCATGATGTGCTCGCCGGTCTGTCGCGCGACCTGACGCACCGGATCGACAAGTTCGAGCACCGCGTCCTTGGAGGTGTCAAGCGCAACGAAGTCGACGCGATGCGCGAACTGTCCTTTGTTCGCGCATCACTCCATCCGATGGGGAGATCGCCGGAGCGCGTGCTCAACCTGCTGCCGTACCTCGCGCGATTCGGCGTCGGGCTGTTGACGCGCCTCAGCGAGGCATCGCGGTCACATGCGCATGCGCTCGTGCACGGAACGCGCGCCGACTCATGAGTGACGCCGGGGGCGGACGCGCCGCCTTCGTCGTCGGTGCGGGAATCCTGATCAGTCGTGTCGTCGGGCTCCTGCGTCAGACCGCGTTCGCGTACTACTTCGGCGCTGGACCGGCGGCCGACGCGTACGGTGCCGCGGTCAAGATTCCAATGGCCGTGCGGAACTTGCTCGGAGAAGGCACGCTTTCCGCGGCCTTCGTCCCGATCTACAGTCGGCTCCTGTCGCGTGAGGATCCGCGCGCCGCGCGTGCGTTGTCGAATGCGGTGCTCGGATTGTTACTGGCCGCAACGTCGATACTGACGCTGGTCGGGATGCTGGCGGCGCCGCTCTTGACACGCCTGCTGGCCGGGGGCTTCGATGACACCACACGAGAGCTCACCACGCGCCTGACGCGCGTGATGTTTCCGATGACGGGCCTGATGGTGTTGAGCGGCTGGTGTCTCGGCATTCAGAATTCGCATCGACGCTTCTTCTGGTCGTACGCCAGTGCCGCGATCTGGTCGCTTGCCCAGATCGTGCTGCTCCTCATCGGCGGACCGCGCGCCGCCGACCTGGCCACGCTCTCGTACTGGCTGGCATGGGCCACGCTCGCGGGCGCGGTCCTGCAGATCGGTGCGCAGGCTCCGGAAGTTCTGCGGCTCGCTGGCCCGCTGCGCCCCACGCTCGATCGGGCGGCCGAGGGCGTCATGCCCATGCTGCGCAACGTGCTGCCGGTGATCACCGCACTCGGTGTCGTCCAGATTTCGTCCTTCGTCGATCTGTATATCGCGTCGTTTCTGCCCTCAGGCGCCGTCGCCAACATTGGCTACGCGAATACACTCGCGCTGTTGCCGGTGTCCCTCTTCGGAGTGTCCGTTGCCGCCGCCGCGCTGCCGGACCTGTCGCGTGACTCCGGTGCGATGGCTCTGGATGCGCTGTTGGAAAAAGTGCGCAGTGGTTGGCAGCGCATTCTCTTCTACATCATCCCCAGTGCGGTCGCGTTTATCGCGCTCGGCGACTACTGCGTGGGCATTCTGTATCGTGCCGGCCGCTTCGGCGTGGAGGAGCAGACGTCGGTGCACTGGGTGTTGGCCGCGTACGCCATTGGCCTCGTCAGTTTCGGGTCGGTCAAGCTGCTCGGCTCGGCGTACTACGCCTTACAGGATTATCGCACACCGCTTCGCGCCTCTCTCACCAGTGTCGTGGTGTCGGCGATCGTGTCGGTGAGTGTCGCGGTGCCACTGCGGTCGCTCTCGGTGGCGGCCGCTGGTATCGCCCTCGGATCGGCCGTCGGGTCGTACGTCAACTTGGCGATCCTCGCGCGCGGACTGCAGCGTCGGCTCGGTGGGTTGTACACCGCGGCCATGTGGCGTGGTACGCGACGGATCGTGCTGGCGGCCCTGGTCGCCGCGGTGGTGGGCACGCTTCTGCGCTACGCACAGTATCGCTGGTTTCCCGCCCTGCATCCGCGACTTGCCGGTCTTCCTGTGCTCGGCGCCTTCGGTGCGACGTACCTGCTGGCGGCGTGGGCGATGGGTTCGGCTGAGGCGGCGCGTTGGCTTCGTCGACCCGTTCGCCAGGTGGGCACATGAGCGTGGACCACGATCAGCGGCTGAGTGACGCCTTACTGGTGCCAGAGGATGATTGGACGAGCGCCGCGATCGCACGCGGCATGCCGACCAGTGTCGCGCAGAAGCTGCCGCATCTTCCCGAATCGCCCGGCGTGTATCTCTGGAAGGATGCCGAGGGCGTGGTGCTCTATGTCGGCAAGGCGAAGCGTTTGCGCTCCCGCGTGAAGAGTTACTGGGCACAGGATCACCTGAGCAGCCCGAAAACGCGTGGGTTGATGCGGAAGGTCCGGGACCTCGACACGATCGTGGTGTCGAGCGAATCGCATGCGTTGATTCTCGAAGCGACGATGATCAAGGAGTATCATCCGCGCTTCAACATCGCGCTGCGCGACGACAAGTCGTATCCCTACATCAAGGTCACGGTGCAGGAGCCGTTCCCCCGCGTGATCGTGACGCGACGGCTACAGGATGACGGCGCGCGGTACTTCGGTCCGTATACCGACGTGGGCGGGATGCGACGCGCGATGAACGTCGTCAACCGAATCTTTACGGTGCGGTCATGCCACTACAACCTGCCGAAGGAGGCCCCGGAACGGCCGTGTCTCGACTACTTCATCAAGCGCTGCAAGGCGCCGTGCGTGGGATATCAGAACATGGACGACTACCGCGCCATGATCGACGGCGTCATGTGGTTTCTGGACGGACGTACCGGCGACGTCATCCGCCACGTGCGCGAACGCATGCTCGAGGCTTCGGAGCGCCTGGATTTCGAACGCGCGGGTGAACTGCGCGACTCCTTGCGCCATCTCGAGAAGATGGAAGAGCCGACCGTCGTGCTCGAAGTCGAGGGCGGCGACCGCGATGTCGTGGGCTACGCCCGAGACGGGGCGGATGCGTGTGTGGTGATCATGCGTATCCGGGGCGGGAAATTACTGGCGCGCGACCACCGGCTGGTAGAACATGCGGAAGACGAAGAGGACAGCACGGTGCTCGGTGCCTGTCTGGCGCAATGGTATCGCACCGCCGAAGCGCGCGCCGCCGATTTACTGGTGCCGTTCGACTTCGAAGATCGCGAGCTGCTGGAAGTATCGCTCGAGAATACGAAGATCCGTGTTCCGCAACGCGGTCCACGTCGCGCGCTGGTGGATCTCGCCGACAAGAACGCGCAGCACTTACTCGAAGAGTTCAAGCTGGCTGCGCTGGAAGCCGATGAGCGTGCCGCCGACCCGGTGTACGAGTTGCAGCGGGAACTGGGCCTGCCGCGCTTGCCGCGTTCACTGGTCTGTTTCGACATTTCGCACGCGCAAGGCACCGATGTCGTGGCGAGCGCGGTATGGTTCGAGAATGGACGACCGAAGCGTGCGGAGTATCGCAAGTTCAAGATCGCGATATTCGAGGGCAACGACGACTTCAAGTCGATGCACGAAGTCGTCACGCGCTACTTCACGCGTCGCGTGACCGAGGAGCTGATGCTTCCCGATCTCGCCGTGATCGATGGCGGCAAGGGACAGCTCGGGGCGGCGCGCGCCGCATTCGATGCGTTGGGGATCACGTCGATCGGATTGATCAGCCTCGCCAAGCGCGACGAAGAGATTTTTCTTTCCGGCCGCAGTGATCCGGTGCGACTGCCACGCCGCTCGCCGGCGCTTCGTATGCTGCAGCAGGCGCGCGATGAAGCCCATCGGTTCGCCGTCACGTTTCAGCGACAGAAGCGCGCGGCGCGTACGATCACATCGGAGCTGCTCAAGATTCCGGGCGTCGGCCCCAGCAAACGGCGGGCCTTACTCACGACATTCGGCAGCGTGCAGGGCGTTCGTGAGGCGACGGTCGAGCAGATTGCTGCCGTAGCGGGCTTCGGCCCGGCCTCGGCGGAACGGCTGCTCACGGCGCTGGGCGTTCCGTCCCGTGCCACTCCGCCGGATATTCCCGCCGATCCGACTTTTGACGTTCCTCTCGACTCGTCTCCTGAATGACTCCTGCCTCCTGGACTCTCCGCTGTTCCGCGTGTGACACGGCGGCTGGGCGCGACCGTGCCTCCCTGTGTACGGCGTGCGGGCAACCCCTTTTTGCGCAGTACGCGCCCGTGCCGAAGGGAACACCACTTCTCGATCGCTGGGATGCGTGGCGCTATGCGCCATTCATGCCACTGGAGGTTGGGGAACTCCCCGTGTCGCTGGGCGAGGGGATGACACCCATGACCGAGGCGCCGGTGCTGGCGGCGGCGACCGGCGTTCGCCGTCTCTGGATCAAGGACGAGTCGCAAAACCCGACCGTTTCGTTCAAGGCGCGCGGTATGAGCGCCGCGGTGACCCGCGCCAAGGCGCAGGGGTATCCGGGCCTCGTGGTGCCGACCGCGGGGAACGCCGGTGCCGCCCTCGCCGCCTACGGTGCGGCCGCCGGCATGCCGGTGCGCGTGTACGCCCCCCGCACCACACCGCGTCCGATTCTCGATACGATCGAGGCGTTTGGCGCAACGCTCGTGCGTATCGAGGGGCACATCGGTGATGCCGGGAAGCTGGCGATCGCGTACGCGGCGGAGTCCGGGTATTTCAATGTCTCGACGCTTCGTGAGCCGTATCGCGTGGAAGGCATGAAGACCATGGGCTTCGAAATGGCGGAACAGCTCGGCTGGCGACTGCCCGACGCGCTGGTCTATCCAACGGGTGGTGGGGAGGGGACGATCGGTATCTGGAAGGCGATCAACGAGCTCATGGTCGGCGGATGGCTGCCCGATGGAGCCAAGCAGCCCCGATACGTGGTGGCGCAGGCCGCGGGGTGCGCGCCGATTGCACGTGCCTTCGACGCCAACGAGGAGCGCGCCACGCCGTGGGTCGATCCTGTGACGTACGCCAGTGGACTGCGCGTACCGTCGCCACTGGGCGACCGGCTTCTCTTGCGCGTGCTGCGCGAGACTCACGGTGTCGCTGGCACGGCGACCGAAGAGGCGATTCGGGAGTGGACGCTTCGCTTGGCGGTGGCGACGGGTATCGATGCGGCCCCTGAGGGGGGCTGCGCGCTGTCCGTGTTGCGCGACGCGGTAACCGCGGGCACCATCTCGGCCGATGCCGAGGTCGTGGTGTTCAATACCGGCAGTGGCGCATCGTACCGCGCGTAACCGCGTCGTTCGCCTATTATTGAGCGGCCGATCGTTTATTCGATCGATTATTCGTGGGACACTCCGCGCTGGTTTGCGGGCGCGGGCAGGTCATCCGTGAACCTGTCAGCCCATCGGGGTACAAGCACGCAGAAGCGACCATGGCACTTACGAGGAGAGCAGTGATGAAGGCTCGGATCTGGACAGCGGTTGTGAGTGCGACGGTTCTCAGTGCAGGGATGCCGATGGCATCTGCTGCTCAGGCCGCGTGCGAGATCAACGACAGCAGCCCCTTTCAGGTGAATGGCGCGAAGCAGTACATCCTGACCGCCGCGAATTCGCGGCGCGCAGATGAAGTGCCGAAGCACCTGCAGAACGCGATTCGTGTGCTCACCGACGACCCCTCAAAAATCAAGAACGAAGCTGGTCGTCAGTTTCTGCTCCTGCGTGCGTACGCACAGTGGCTCGAGCGCGAGAACGCGGGCTATGTGATGAAGCGCGGCGACGTCGGCTTGACGCAGAATTCTTCCGGCTCTCAGAATCTGTTGCTCGCGCTCGACTCGGCGGCGACGGCCCTCGAGGCAATGCTGCCACAGTGCACGGCGAAGGTGCGCCCGTATCGTACCAAATTCTTCACTGAGATCCTGAACAAGGCGATCGCTGCCATGGGCGCGGAGCAGAACGACTCGGCGGCATACTTCGCGAACCTTTCGCTGCAGGTGGCGAGCACCGACCCGCGTCCGTGGAACGTGCTCTCGGCGCTTTATCAGACGGAGAACAAAGCCGACAGTGCGATGATCGCCATGGAGAAGGTGATAGCGCTGTCCGGCTCGGACGAGCTGTACGCCAAGGTCAAGCAGCAGAGCCGTTACAATCTGGCGGTCACCAAGTTGAGCATGGCCGAAGCAGCGGCCGCCGGCGACGAGAAGGACGCTGACATCAAGGCTGCTCGCGCCTTGCTGGAGGCGTACCTGAAGGACACGCCCGGTGACGCCAACGCGGCGCAGGCGCTGGGTCGGGCCGTTCGCCTGTCCGGTGACACCGCGGCAGTCACGGCGATCTTCGCCGACATGCTGAACGCGCCGGACAAGTTCACGGCCGACCAGCTGTTCGAGGCGGCTTCGAACGCAGCGGCCACGTCGCACGATGCCGACGCGTCCAAGCTTTTCGAAAACGGACTCACGAAGAATCCGTACCATCGGGTGGCGCTCCTGAACTACGCCAACGTGCTGTTCACGCTCAAGGACACCGAGCGCATGGCCCCGGTCGTCGTACGCCTCGTGGAAGTCGATCCCAACTTCGATCGGTCGTACCGCCTCATGGCAGGGCTGTGGCAGCTTCGTGCACGCGCTACATCGGACGCCGCGAAGAAGAAGTCAGCTAACGACTCGGTGCTGTTTTACCTCGACAAGCAGGCCAAGACGAATCCGCGCGTCGACATGACGCTGGCCCAGAAGTCGGGGAACGCCTTCGCCGTTCAGGGCATGGTGAACAACGAGGGCACCGCGGCGGCATCCTGGACCATGAAGCTCGAACTTCTTGATGTCGCCGGCGCGGTGGTCGCCACGAAGGACGTGGCGATCGGACCGGTTGATGCGGGTGGCAGTACGACCTTCTCGGTGAAGCTCGATGCACCGAAGGCCGTCGCGTATCGCTACGCGCCCCTCAAGTAAGTCCATGTTCTAAATTGACTTCGGACCTCACAGTTCGTATATTTTCTCAGATGGGCGGCAGCGCTACGGTTGCCGCCCCTTGTCATCCGGGGGAAGGCCTTTGGGCCTCGTCCCCCGTTTTCGTCCCGGGTCATGGTTCGCGTCACACGTGTGCAGCCAGGGAGCATTGCCGATGAGATCGGCATCATTCCCGGCACTGAACTCCTCGCCGTCAACGAACGGCCGTTGGAAGACTTCCTCGACTGGGAGTTCCTGACGGCCGATGAGGCGTTCATCGTCTCGGCGCGACTTCCGGATGGTACGGCGGTCGAGTACGACATCGAGCGTGAGGGCGGCGAGCCGATGGGCGTGGAGCTCGAGCCGCCCACCGTTCGTCGATGCGCAAACCGGTGCGAGTTCTGCTTCATCGAAGGACTGCCCAAAGGCCTGCGGAAGGGACTCTATATCCGCGACGACGATTACCGGCTGTCCTTCGCGTACGGCAACTTCGCCACGTTGTCGAATGTCAAAGAGAAGGACATCGCGCGCATTCTCGAGTATCGGCTGTCGCCATTGTACGTCTCGGTGCATGCGACGCCTTGGGAGGCTCGGAAGATCCTCCTCAACAACCCGCGTGTCCCGAATATCGTGGACCAGCTCACGAGGCTGGCCGAGGGCGGTATTCAATTCCACGGACAAATGGTCATTGTCCCGGGACTCAACGACGGCGACGTGCTCGAGGAATCGCTCACCGACCTCTGGAACCTGGGCGATGCGGTCATGTCCGTGGCGCTCGTACCGGTCGGCGTAACCCAGTTCTCGCACCTGTACAACGGCAAGTCGATGGACGCGGAGCATGCGCGCCGCTTGCTCGACACGGTGCATCGATGGGCCGAGCGCGGACTCGCCGAGCGTGGAGACCGCTGGGTGTTCGGCTCCGACGAACTCTATTTGCTGTCGGACGAACCGCTGCCCGGCAGCGAACACTACGGCGATTTCTCGCAGATCGAGAACGGGGTCGGTGCGGTGACCTCGTTGCGCGCCCGCGTGCGCGACGGACTGTCGCAGCTACCCCGTCTCGACGGGAAGAAGATCGGAATTGTGACGGGTGTTTCCATGACGCCGCTGATGCCCGAGTTGCTCGACCTGCTGCGTGAAGCCACCGGCGCCGAGTTCTCGCTCATCACGATGGAGAACTCGTTGTTCGGTCCGACCACGACCACTGCGGGACTGCTCGTGGGCGCCGATATTCGCAAGGCGCTCGCTGATCGGCACGATCTCGATCTCGCGCTCATTCCCGCCGAGTGCATCAACGACGATGGACTCTTCCTCGACGAAGAATCGTTCGTGGCGGTGCGAGAATCGCTGCCGATGCCCGTGTTTCCTTCGTACGATTTCATAGACGCGCTGGTCCCGACAGGTGACGCGGCGTTCCAACCAGCCGCATGAGTCTTCCAGTCATAGCCATCGTCGGACGTCCCAATGTCGGGAAGTCCCATCTGTTCAATCGTATCGTCGGCGACTCCTCCGCGATCGTCAGCGAGGAAGCGGGCACGACCCGCGACCGTCATTTCGGCCAAGCCGATTGGGCCGGCCATCATTTCTGGCTGGTCGACACCGGCGGGCTCGTCGAAGATTCGAACGAGCCGATGGACGTCGCCATCCGCAATCAGGTCATGCAGGCGATCGAGGAAGCGGATCTCCTCATGCTCGTGGTGGATGCCAAGGTCGGCGTGCACCCCAGCGACGCGCGCCTCGTCGACATTTTGCGTCACGCGAAGAAGCCGTGGGTCATGGTCGCCAACAAGGTCGACGATCCGAATAGCGCCGATTTCTACGATTTCTACCGTCTTGGCGTGACCGACGTGTACCCGGTGTCCGCCGCCAACGGCAAGGGGTCGGGTGACTTGCTCGACGCCCTGGTCGCGGCGATTCCGGAAACGGACGAAGTCCCGTCGGAAGCGGTGCGTATTGCGGTGATCGGCCGTCCGAACGTCGGCAAGTCGTCGTTCGTGAACAAGCTGCTCGGTGAAGAGCGTCTGGTGGTGAACGACGAATCGGGCACCACGCGCGATTCGATCGACGCCCCAATGCGCTATCACGACCAGGAGATCGTCTTTGTCGACACCGCCGGTTTGCGGCGTCAGTCGAAGATCGATGACGGTATCGAGTTCTACTCGGCACTGCGCACTCGTCGCGCCATCGATTCGTCGGATGTCTGCATCCTGATGATCGACGCGACCGAGGGGTTGCAGAACCAGGATCTCAAGATCGCCACGCTGGCCTGGGAGGCCGGTCGCGGACTGATCATGGTGATCAACAAGTGGGACTTGTACGCGGACAAGACGGACAAGAGCTCGGCCAAGTTCAAAAAGGATGCCGTCGAGAAGGTGCCGTACCTTGGCTTCGTGCCTTTCCTGTTCACGTCGGCGCTGACCGGTCAGCGTGTGAATAAGGTGCTCGATATGGCGCTCGAAGTGCAGGCACAGCGCACGCGCCGCATTTCCACCTCACAGGTGAATGACGCGCTGCAGGAGATCATTGCCCGGCTGCAGCCGCCACAAGCGGCAGGTCGCGAAGTGAAGCTGAATTACGCCACGCAGGTAGAGACGTCTCCGCCCACGTTCGCGTTCTTCGGCAATCACCCCGATCTGATCCCCGAGAACTACATCCGCTTCATTCACAACCAGCTCCGTGAGAAGTGGGGATTCACCGGGTCGCCGATGCGCATCGTCATGCGGAGCAAGCGCGAGTCGTGAGTCCCACGATCGCCCAGGCCGCGGCGCTGCTCGCCGCGTATGTGATCGGCTCTTTTCCCACGGCACATCTCGTGGGAAAGGCCAACGGTGTCGATCTGCGGACGGTGGGATCCGGCAACCTCGGCGCGACAAATGTGTTTCGGACGTTGGGGTGGAAGTGGGGGCTGCTGGTGTATGTCGTGGACGGCCTCAAGGGAGCGCTCCCGGTGTTCCTGCTGCCCGGCGCCATCGGCATGGCAACCGGGTGGCCGTGGGGGGTCGTTTTCGGCTTGGTCGCGATCTTCGGCCATGTGCGCCCAGTGTTCTTGCTGGGAAAGGGCGGCGGCAAGGGGGTCGCCACGGCGAGCGGCGTGTTCATCGCCCTCGCGCCCATCCCCGCGCTCTGTGCCATCATCGGATTCGTGATCGTGGTGGCGATGACGCGCTACGTGTCGCTTGGCTCGCTGGTCGGTGCCGCGATATTACCCGTGGCGTTGTTGCTGCAACAGCGCGCCATCACGCCGCTCGTGATCGTGAGCGCCGCGGTTGGCGCGTTCGTGTTCTGGACACATCGCGACAACATCGGCCGTTTGCGCCGCGGGGAAGAGCGCCGCGTGGGGCGGAGCTCGCCGTCGTCTTCCGCAGGAGAACGCGCGTGATGGACAGTTCGCTCACCTGCGCCGTCATTGGTGGTGGTGCCTGGGGCACGGCGATCGCCGATCGTCTGGTGCGCAACGGTCATCGCGTCACACTCTGGGCGCGTGAAGACGACGTCGTTCACGCGGTCAACAGCCGTTGCGAGAACCCACGATTTCTGCCAAGCGTCGCGCTCGCCCCTGCGCTCACCGCCAGCAGCGACATGGGTGTCGCGCTTCAGGGCGCGGGGCTCGTGGTGTACGCGGCACCGTCGCACGTGCTACGGGTGGTTGTCGCGTCGTGCGCTGGCGCCATCGCGCCTGGCGCGGTGCTGTCGGTCGCTACCAAGGGCATCGAGCGCGAAACACTGGCGCTCATGACCGACGTGGTGGCGCAGGAAGCACTGGGGCACGACGTGGTGGCGGTCAGTGGGCCGAGCTTCGCCGCCGAAGTCGCTCAGGGGCAGCCCACCGCTGTGGTTGCAGCGAGCGCCTCGCACAACGCGGCGAAGCTCGTGCAGGGTGCCATGAGTGCGGCCGCGTTCCGCGTCTACACCAGCGATGACGTGGTGGGTGTGGAACTCGGTGGCGCGCTCAAGAACGTGATGGCGGTAGCCACGGGTATCCTCGACGGTCTCGGACTCGGGTACAATCCGCGAGCGGCGCTCATGACCCGCGGTTTGGCGGAGATGACGCGCCTCGGCGTTTCCCTCGGCGCACGCGCCGAAACCTTTGCCGGACTCGCGGGCCTCGGCGATCTCGTCCTCACGTGCACCGGCGCGCTGTCGCGCAACCGCGCGCTCGGCGTTGCGATAGGGCAGGGGCAGTCGCTCGACGATGCGCTGGCCGGCAAGGATAGTGTCGCCGAAGGCGTGCTGAACGCGCAAAGCGCGAAGGCGCTGGCCGATCGTGCCGGCGTCGAGATGCCGATTATCGATGCGACGTATCGTATCCTGTTCGAAGGACAGGCTCCGCGGGAAGCGATTGCGGAGTTGATGGCGCGCGAGCTGCGCGCGGAGCGCGACTGAGTTGGCAGCGCCCCGCGGCGAACCGATTCAGGAGTTCTACTCCATTGGTGAGGTGTGTTCACTCACTGATCTGAAACCGCACGTCTTGCGTTATTGGGAAAGCCAGTTCAAGCTGCTGAATCCCGCCAAGAATCGGAGCGGAAATCGCGTGTACGCGCGTCGCGAAGTCGAGTTGATTCTGCTCGTGAAGCATCTGCTCTACACCGAGAAGTACACGATCGACGGCGCGCGGCAGAAGCTCGACGAGCATCGCAAGGGCGGCGCGCTACGGCCCGCGGCCCGCGCGGCGCTCGAACTGGAGACGCTCGAGAGTATCGAGCGAGATCTGGCGGAGTTATCGGCCATTCTTGACGACCGACCGGCACCGCGTCCCCGATAGCGCGACCAACGCAGTCTGCAGCGTAGGTCCGCTGTTCGCTTTTCGTCTTTCAACCGATCCGATGCGCATTCTTCTCAGTAACGACGATGGCATTCTCGCCAAGGGGTTGGGCGTGCTCGAACAGGCCTGCCTCCCGCTCGGCGAGCTCAGTGTCGTGGCGCCCGACCGTGAACAGAGCGCTACCAGTCATTCTCTCACGCTGCATCATCCACTGCGCCCCGTCCGACTCGGGGAGCGCCGTTGGCAGGTGGACGGCACGCCGACCGATTGCGTCATGCTCGCGTGCGAGGCGCTGCTCGATGCGCGCCCGGACTACGTGATCAGCGGCATCAATCACGGCCCGAACATGGGCGAAGATGTGCTGTACAGCGGCACAGTGGCAGCGGCGATGGAAGGACTCGCCCTTGGCATTCCGTCCATCGCGGTCTCCTTCGCGGGGAGCCTGTTACGCGCCGATGCGCTGCTCGAGACGCAAGTCGAGGTGCTGCGGGATCTCCTGAAGCACTTGATGTCACTTGAATCGTTTCCGCGCGAAACGCTGCTGAACGTCAACCTGCCCAACGTGGCTGGCGATCAGATCAAGGGCGTGCGCCTCACGCGCCTCGGTCGTCGTGTGTTCAGTGATTCGATCACCAAGATGAAGGATCCCTGGGGTCGCGAGATTCTGTGGATCGGCGGTGGCAGTGTAGAGTGGAGTGGTCCCGACGATTCCGATTTTCGCGCCGTGCATGACGGCTATATCTCGGTGACCCCGTTGCATCTCGACCTCACGCACCGCGATGTGCTCGATACGGCGGCGGATTGGTGGCGTCCTCAGTAGAGCCGGAGTTCCGTGGCGCGCGTCGACGGCTGGTCGAGGCGCTCCAGGACAAGGGAATTCGCGATCTCGCCGTGCTGCGGGCGATCGATCAGGTGCCCCGGCACCTGTTCGTCCCGCCGACGGTACGCCATCGCGCCTACGAAGATTCGGCCCTGCCGATCGGGAGTGGGCAGACGATCTCGCAGCCATACGTGCACGCCCGCGCGCTCGAGCAGCTGATGCTCACCGGCAAGGAGAAGGTGCTCGAGATCGGTACGGGGTCGGGGTATCAGACCGCGCTCTTGGCCGAGCTCGCGGCGCAGGTGTTTTCGATCGAGCGTTTTCCGGCGCTGCTCGACAAGACGCGCCCGATTCTGCAGCAGGCCAATGTACGAAACGTTTCCATCCTCCTCGGTGACGGTACACTGGGTTGGCGTGAGTACGGTCCTTACGACGGTATCGTGGTGAGCGCCGGTGCGCCGCACGTGCCCCCGGCGTTGGAGGAGCAGTTGGCCGAAGGTGGTCGGATGCTTGTGCCGATCGGCGATCGGGACGAACAGATACTGACGCTGTTCGTAAAGCGAAACGGAATTCTGGAAGGTCGTGACATCGTTCCGGTGCGCTTCGTCCCCCTCATAGGGGCCGGTGGTTGGCCGGCTTGACGGACCTGGCAGTTGCGCATATTTGCGCACGACTGTTCCTCGGCGCATCTTCGGCACTCACGGCCTGACCACGCTATGTCCACACCTGTCTCTACTCCATCTCACGGCGCCACCGAGCGCATACTGGCGACTCCCTATGCGTTTCCGCAGACGGGGAGCGCATCGGTAGACCGTGTCTTGCACGCGAGTCCGGCGAAGGTCGGCCCGTACGTGCCGGAGCCGTGGCGTGGCAAGCCCGCCGTTGAGCGCCCGGTGACGCCGCTCTTCGTGGCGCCGATCGCCACGGCCGAGATGCCGGTGGCCGAGATGCCGCCGTCGTATCCGACGCCGGCGTACTTCACGCCGCTCGCCTCGCCAGCGCAGGAGGATTTCTCCACACCGGCGTTCGAGATCCCGGCCATCATCGATGCCACGGCGGGACTGTCCGCCATGTCGTTCGTCGAACCGTCTGAGCTGGCGGCTCCTGAGGCGCCGTCACTGCCGTGGATCGAATCGTTTCTGTCATCGACCCCGGCGATGCCGATGCGGGCGGTGGACGAGCCGCCGGCCGCGCTTACGCCCGCGTCGTACACGCCGCCCGTGGCCGAGGCCATCGTTGAAGAGGCCGTGAGCACGGCATGGTCAGTGACCGAGGCCGCCCCGGAGGCGCCGACGCCGTCGGATGCGTGGGCTCTTGACGAGGCGGCTGAGCAGATGCGGGCGCTGGCGGATGAACTCCGCGACCACGAGGGTTTTGTCAGCGATGGGGGAGAAGCTGCACGGCTATTCGATGCGTCTCCGACACCGGAGCCGCTGCCGGCGTGGAGCGACGACGACATGATCGACATCATGCCGCTTCGGAACGAGCGATCGGCCGCGTCCACGCGTGTACCCACTCCCGCCGTCAGCAGTACGATCGAACCGTGGGCCGATCGGGTGCGGCATGCGAGCGACGAGAACGCGGAGGCGGCCGCGAAGGCACTCGAGTTGCTCGCTCGCCGCGTGCGTGACGGCGAGATTTCGCTGGCGGGCTACGAGCCGCGCCTCGGCGATGCCGCCGCGCTGGCGGCGGCGCTGGCCGCGCTCTTGGGCGTCCGTCGCTGATGGCGCTGGCGGTTCGCCGCTATCGTGTGGAAGGGGAAGTGCAGGGGGTCGGCTTCCGGTGGTACGTGCGCGAGCGTTCGCGCACGCTCGAGCTCGCTGGCTGGGTCCGCAACGAGCCTGATGGTGCCGTAGTTCTCGTGGCCGCCGGCGACTCGGCCGCCTTGGACGCCTTGGAGCGCGAGCTGCGGGTTGGACCGCGCGACTCGACCGTCACGAACGTGGTGACACGCGAACTCACGAGTTTCGACGCCGTGGGATTATCCACGCCGTTCATGATCGAACGCTGAGCCGTCACGTGCGGTAGCTTGATGCCCATGACTGCGACTCTTGCCGACCGATTGATCGCGACACTGCGCGACGTGCCGGACTTCCCGACGCCGGGAATTCTCTTCAAGGACATCACCCCGGTTCTCGCTGATCCGGCACTGATGCGCGACGTGGTCACCGCGATGGTGGCCCCGTATCTTGGCGCGGGCGTAACGCACGTGGTCGGGGTGGAAAGTCGTGGCTTTCTGTTCGGTATGCCGATCGCGCTGCAGCTCGATGTGCCATTTGCGCCCGCACGCAAACCCGGCAAGCTACCGTGGCACACGGAGCGCGAGTCGTATGAGCTGGAGTACCGAAGCGACGTGCTGGAGATGCACACCGACGCGGTCGGGGCAGAGGCTCGGGTGCTGGTGGTCGACGATGTGCTCGCGACCGGCGGTACGGCGGCGGCGACCTGTCGGCTGATCGAGCGACTCGGGGCGAGTGTGGTCGGCGTCTCTGTGCTGGTCGAGTTGGGGTTTCTGCAGGGGCGGTCGCTGTTGGCGAATCGGGACGTGCAGTCCGTGGTGACGTTCCAGGCACTGAATCGGCGGGCAGCCTTGAGCGCCGCGCAAGAATAAGCGAGATTCGCAAGGACGGCGGCTCCGACCGTACACGCTGTCCCGTCCTCGTAGCTCAGTTGGATAGAGCGGAAGTTTCCTAAACTTCAGGCCGCAGGTTCGATCCCTGCCGGGGACATTTTTCCTTTTAGGACGATCGCCCCCATACACTCCGGGGAGGTTCGTCACTATGTTTGAAGGCTATCCCCGTCCGCGTCGTTGCCGCACGTCTGGTTCGTGCAACCGAGAGCAGGGCGCACCCGTCTTTGCCCCTCATCGCTGGACTTCCGCATGGCCCAGTCGTCCCGTTCCGCGTCGTCTTCCTCGAGCCTCTCCGACGATCCGATGGAGAAACTCGGCGATTGGTTCCAGTCCAACAGCCGCCCGATCGGCCTGGTCGTTGGCGGCGTGGCCGTCGCCGCGCTGGCGATCTTCGGCTACCGTAGCTACTCGTCGGGCCAGAACTCCAAGGCATCGACGGCGCTGTACGCTGCGCAGGCCCCTATGGCTCAGGGCAACTTCGCGGAGGCGTCGAAGACGCTCGAGAAGGTGGCCAATGGCTATTCCGGTACGGCGTCCGGTCAGCAGGCGGTATTGCTGCTGTCTCAGGCGCTGTACGAACAGAAGAAGTACGCCGAAGGCATCGCGTCGCTCGAGAAGTCGGTTGGCGGTGCCAGCGCCGACTTCAAGGCGTCGATGGAGTCGATGATCGCGGTGGGATACGAGCTCCAGGGGAAGCTGGCCGAAGCGGCCACGCACTACGCCAAGGCGTCGATGGCTGCCAAGTTCGAGAACGACAAGAGCAGTTACAAGGCCTCGGAAGCCCGCAGTCTGATGGCGGCCGGCAAGAACGCGGACGCCAAGAAGATCTGGGAAGAGCTGGCCAAGACCGACAGTCCGGTCGCTCAGGAAGCGAATGTCCGCCTAGGCGAACTGGCCGGTGCCGGGAAGAACTAGTTGCTTCGAAGTGGATGAGCAGGACTGGTAGCGTTTTGTGAGATAGCGGTATGCGGCGGTCCGGAGAACACCCGGACCGCCGTTTCGTTTGTCCGGCGCGATCCGCCGGAGAAGTCGACAGTAACGGGTCCACAACACGACGGAATACAGGCAGTCTGTGGGAAAGACGGAGCGTCCTGTATGCGCATAATACATGTTATGTAAACCTATGCCCGTGGATAACTGTGGGAAAATATTTGGGGATTTCGCCATCAACCTGTGGATGAACGCGGTAACTCGCTTCATGATAAGCGCTTACGACTTACATCCGTGCCCACGCCAGCGGCCGCACCTCACGAACGGTAAAGCTGTCCACCTTCCCACATAGATTGTGTGATCCGGATGGCATGAGTTCGCGGTGCACAACATCGCACCAGTGCGTGACCCAAGGACGGCTTAGATCGACTCGATCACGCCACGGAACACCA
>Ga0105048_10007258_pt1 | contig 17818 bp, 15 predicted proteins | sample MAT05_FD_78382 | JGI IMG/M metagenome (GOLD analysis project Ga0105048, IMG submission 78382) | Freshwater microbial communities from Lake Fryxell liftoff mats and glacier meltwater in Antarctica - MAT-05 | ecosystem: Environmental > Aquatic > Freshwater > Ice > Liftoff microbial mat | place...
CAAGATGGCCAGGAAATATTACGAAGAACTCAGCACCATCGAAACATCAAAAACGACCTACCAATTCCGAAAAGACCTCCATCGCCTAAACATTGTCCATTTTTTTGCCCAGGGCGATTACCGAGGCGCCTTGCAGGTTCTTGAAAACATCATACCCGATTACCAAGCCAATCCCTACACCTACCGTTCTGAACTGCTTTCCTACATCATCAATGCATTGAGTTGTTGTATTCAATTGAGAAAGTGGGAACCTGCGGTAAAATATGCGAACAGCTTGCCTGCGCTTATCGATGTAGGCAACAATGGATGGTTCCAAATGAAGGAAATGTTCATGTACCACCATTTATACCAGAAACAATACGGCGAAGCTTTTGACCATTTTAAAGAGGCCTTACAACACCCTCGTTTTGAATTGATTTCGGGCACCAAGCGCGACGACTGGTTTGTTATTGGCGGATACATGCACATGCTGGCACAATTCGGCGTGTACAAACCTGAAGACATACATGCGGTGGCAGGGCCCTTTAAGTACTCCAAGTTTGTGAATGATATTGGTATTTTGGACAAGGATAAAATAGGCATGAACATCGCGTTGGTGCTGCTGCCTGTTTGGTTTGCATTGGCCAAAGGTAAAGAAGGCGACTCCATCAAGTCCATGGATGCCTTAGAGAAATACCGGCAGCGATACCTCGACAACGACCTGAACCGGAGGAGCGCCATCATGGTACGGTTGCTGACGGCCCTCATCAAAAGGCCTTTCGACGTTGACCGCAACGACCATAAAATTAAAAAAGAACTGGCCAGCCTGCGGGAAAATCCGCCGGAAACATCCCTTCAGATGTTTTACCTAGAAATTTTACCTTACGAAGACCTGTGGAACCTGTTGGTTGAAAAACTTGGTTTGGTGCAACATAAGGTGTAACGCTATCTTAGCGCCATGAAGAACAAGCCTGCCAAGCGCACACAACCCGCCAAAACTACGCCTGCCGCCCCAACCGGAGATTCCATTGCAGCATGGTTTCCATACTTTCCTGTCATTACGGCTGTCATCATGTTTGCCGGCACGTTGGGTTTCGAGATGCTCGGCATCGACGACCACATGGCCACCGTGGAAAACCCAGCGGTACGCAATTTTTCCCTTGAAACGCTTACCGGTCAGTTCAACCTCGGCATGTTTGCGCCCATGACCTGGCTGGTGTATGCTGTTGCTTACACCTTGGGCGGTGATAACCCGTTTTGGTACCACTTTTTCAGCGTGGTCGTTCATGCCTTTAATGCCTATTTGGTGTACAGGCTGCTCGAACGCCAGGGCGTAAGGCAAAGTGTGGTACTGGGAGTGGCTTTGTTGTTTGCCGTGCATCCCATACAGGTGGAGTCCGTGGCCTGGATTGCAGGATTCAGCACACCATTGTTCAGTATGTTTTCCCTTTTGGGCATTTTGGCCTACCAAAAACACGCCCAACAGCAAGCATCGGGTTTTGGCAAAGACTATTTTTTGGCCATGGCATTTTTCGTACTGGCTTGTTTGGCCAAAAGTACGGCGGTGAGTTTACCCTTGGTTTTGCTGGTTTTGGATGTCTGGAAAAAACCAAATTTGACTGCTGCCAAGCGCTGGCTTGGGTATGTGCCATTTTTCCTTGTTGCCTTAGCCTTTGGTTTATACACGTTTCATACACGTTCGGCTTCGGGTGTGCCAGCGACGGTCACCTCCGAGGTTTTCAGTTTGTTTGATCGTTTTTTGATGGTTTGTTATACCCCGATATTGTATTGGGGAAAATTGTTGTTTCCCGTCAATTTGCACATTTATTACGCTTTTGAAAAAACCGACGGACAGTTTCCTCCCGCGTATTATGCCGCGCCTTTCCTGCTTGCAGGCATAGCGTTCCTGGCCTGGCGCTGGCGCGAAAACCATCCGTTCTTGTACCGCGGACTTCTTTTTTACGGCGCCAACATCCTGTTTTTCCTGCCTTTATACACGGTAGGTACGTTTGAGCTTTGTGCAGACCACTACAATTACCTGGCTGCCATTGGCTTTTTTTACCTGCTCGGGGAAGGATGGATCACCTTGCAGAAACTGTACCCCAAATACCTGGGCTCCATTATTCCATGGATTTGGGGGATCTTCATTGCAGTGACCTGTTTCATGCAGATGCGGATTTGGAAAACCACCATTTCGGTGTTCAACCACGCCATTGAAAAACGTGCTTACCAAAACGGCAAGATGTTTTACTGGCGTGGGATCGAACAAGGCGATTTGGGAAACCAGCCCGCTGCGTTGAGCGACTTCAATACTGCCATTGAGATGGATTCCACCTTGATGGATTCCTACAAATTCAGGGGCAGTTTGTATGCTCAGGCCGGACAATTCGATGCAGCATTGGCTGACCTGGAAAAATACCTGACCAGTGATCCTGATAATGTCGGGGTGTGGAACAACGTCGCCATGATCCACATGCGGCTCAACCATCTGCCCGAAGCGTTGAATGCTTTCAACAAAACCATCGAATTGAAACCTGAAGTTCCGATCAGCTACCAGAACCGATCCAAAGTTTATGAGATGATGGGCGACAAACTCAGGGCTGAAGAAGACATTCAAAAAGCCATTTCCATTGCCGGAAGACGCAATCAACAATAACACAACCGCTTTTTGCGTATTCTTGAGGCAAGCTTATGCGTAGAACTTTCATCTTAACCGCCACCATACTTTTCTGTCTTTGTTGCCAGGATTCGTCCAGGACAACAACTGCAGCGCAGCATAAACAAGATGCTCCGTCCCGCGAGCGGGAAGCTGTTTTGTCGCCCGACTGGAATGCCCTGGCAACACCAGGCCAGGGCCCTATGGCTACTTTGTTGAGCGCATACGACCGCTATTTCACCGAGGCCTTAAAACAACATGGCATTCCAGGAGCTGCTGTAGTCATTGTAAAAGACAACAACATTATTTTTTGCAAAGGTTACGGAGAAAGGGCTGCTGGAAGAAACGAACCAATCGACGGAAGCACTGTATTCCGCATTGGCTCACTCTCCAAAGGTTTTGCAGGCGTGCTCAGTTCGCAACTGGAACAGGAGGGTGTTTGGCATCTCTATGATCCGGTACAACGGTATTTTCCTGAGTTTACCCTGCGCGACAAGGCCCAGGCCGAACGTGTCACCATTGAGCACCTGTTGTCGCATACCAGCGGGCTTCCCTACCACGCCTTTACCAACATGATTGAAGAGGGCCACGATACCCGAAGCATCGCGCGGATGCTCCCACAAGTTTCTATGCTGGCCAAAGAAGGCAAGTTGTTTTGTTACCAAAACGCATTGTTCAGCATCGTTGGTGAATGTATGCGCCCGGCAACAGGCATGTCCTACGCCGAAGTGCTTGAAAGCAAAATATTCCGTCCGGCAGGCATGAGTACGGCATCGGTCACGTACGAAGACATGATGCAAAATCCCAACAAGGCCCTGCCGCACCGCGGTAGGACGGTGCTGAAAATCAACGATCACTATTACAACAGCGCTATGGCAGGAGGCATCAATGCCAGTGCCGCTGACATGGGTATGTGGTTGCGTGTATTGCTCGGCCATCATCCTGAAATTGTTTCCAAAGACGCCCTCGACAACGCCTTTATGCCCCGCATTAGGTCGCTCAATGAACGACGCCGTTTCCGGGAGTGGCCTGGCCACAAAGAAGCCTGGTATGCCCTCGGTTGGCGTGTGTTGGAATGTGCTTACGGCGACATTGTTTGCCATAGCGGCTCGGTGAACGATTACCGCAGCGAAATAGCCATGAATCGTCAGGACGGCATCGGCATCTGCATTCTTTTCAATGTTTCAACACCACTGGCTTCGTCGTGTATCCCCGAATTTTTCCGCCGCTACGATGATTTTAAAAACGGATTGTCACTTCCTTTGACGGGTCTTAACGACTTTTAACTCCAGTTTCTTTATTTTTACTATTTTTATCAAGACACCCAACCATCCCATGGTTTGGTAACGTCTTTGTTTATAGAAGTTCACCAACCCAACCATGTCTTATGAAAATCAAAACTTTACTATCTGTTTTTACTTTACTGGCTGCGATCAGCTTCCTTGCGCCGGGTTGTCTGCGCGACAAATGCACTTCAAAGCAAACTTTTGTACGTTTTGAGCCTGTTTATCTGGCTGTAGCTGAAATGCGCGCCGATTTGACCGTTGAAGCTCCACGTACGCTTGACAAAACCGGAAAAATTTACGCATACGGATCCTTCCTGTTCATCAACGAACAAAAAGAAGGCATCCACGTCATCGACAACAGCAATCCCGCAAATCCTAAAAACATTACTTTCTGGCGCATCAAAGGAAACGTCGACATGGCCATTCGCAACAACATCCTGTATGCCGATCAATACACCGACCTGCTGAGTATCGACATCAGTAACATGTCCAATCCCAGCCAGGTGTGCCGCGAAACCAATGTTTTTAAATTGCTTGGCTACGATGTTTACCGCGGATTCCTGGTAGATTATAAGCGTACCGAAGAAACCATCACACTCGACTGCGACGACAACCGTGCAGGCATGGGCTGGTTTATGGAAGGCGATGTGGTGTTTGCAAACAACGGAGGTTTTGACGCTTCCGGAGGCAGCGGCGCTTCACTTCCTTCAGGGATTGCAGGTTCGTACGCGCGATTCGGTGTGGTAAACGACTACCTGTATACCCTCGACCAATCGAGTATGAAAACTTGGTCGGTGCAAGGCGGCGCTTGTCCTGTTCAACTCGATTCGGTGTACGTGGGTTGGGCCATTGAAACCCTTTTCCCTTGGAAAGACCGGCTTTTCATCGGCTCGCAGAACGCCGTGTACGTTTTCAACAACCAAAACCCACAACGCCCAACGTTGGAAACAACCTTCTGGCATGCCACAGGTTGCGACCCCGTGGTTTGTGACGATAAATATGCTTACGTAACGGTTCACGACGATACCCCCTGCAACGGCAACAACGACAACCTTCTACTGGTAGTCGGCATCGAACACCTTCCTGCTACATCCGAACTGGCGCGTTACAACATGAAACGTCCCAAAGGCCTCAGCGTGCGCGGCGAAAAACTTTTCCTGTGCGACGATGGTTTGAAAATTTACGACAAAAGCAATCCGCTTGAAATTAAATTGCTTGCCCACCTAAAAGGCATCGAAACCTACGACGTGATCAGCCTCGATGCAAATCATTTGATCCTGACCGGACCTGGGTACCTTTCTCAATACGATGTGAGCGACCCCGCCAACCCACGTGAAATCAGCCGCCTTTAAACCATGCGTTACTTACTTGGCTTCTTCATCATTCTGTTTTCAGGCTTTTGCGTTCCTATTTTTGCCCAAACACAGCCGGACGCCGAATGTTACGACGTGGTTTACTTGCGCGACGGCAGCAATTACCGCGGACGAATCCTCGAAATGCATCCCGACGGCGGTATGGCTTTTGAAACATGGAACAACCACGTGATGAACCTGCTTCCGAAACAGGTCACCAAAGTGAAACAACACTGTCCGCGCAGTCAACCCATTTATGAAAGTCCTGCACAAAAATGGTACAACGCTTCCCGCCTGGGCATTATGCCAGGCACCAGCGACGTGTCCTATTCGTACGAGAACGACAACGTTCTTGGGGTAAATTTAATGCACACCACGGGTTACCAGTTTTCCCGGTGGGTTGGCGCAGGGCTTGGGATTGGGTTTGAATCCTATGGTGGCTACATTCCTTTCTCTTATCCCATTTTCGCCGAATTTCGCAGCTACCTAAGTGCGCCGCGCCGAATAAGTCCTTACGCTGCGGTTTCCGGAGGCTGGGCTGCCACCAACAAATCAGTGGAAAACGCGTTCAACGAAACGTGGAGCGGCGGATTGATGGGAAAATTCGAATTAGGTCTGGTTTGTGGCAACCATTTTACCGTGCACAGCGGTCTGAGCTTCCAATCCATGGAACGACATTGGGCCAACGATTGGAATCAGAGTTCGGGTACGGATCAATTCCTTTTCCAAAGACTGGTTTTCGGCCTGGGCTTGAGATGGTGATAAGAGAACAACATGAAATTATTCGCTAAAAAAACATTTACGGAAAAAGAACTGGTCCTCGGTTGTGTCGACAACGACCGCAGGGCACAGGAGACTTTTTACAGGATGTTTTTTCCGGAAATGTTGCGCATGGTGATGCGTTACACCCGGGACGAAGACACGGCTCTGGAGATCGTAAACAATGGATTGTTACGTGTTTTCAAAAAATTAAACACCTTCGCCTTCAAGGGAAGTTTGGAAGGTTGGGTGCGCAAACTGGTGTACCACAGCATGGCCGACCACTTTCGAAACAATGCCCGCTATTACCATTTTTTGGTCCTCGAAGAACGCGATCAGGCCGTGCCCGAACGCGGACATGAAGCCTTTTACGAAGAAGATATCCTTCGGGCAGTGCATGCTTTGCCTCCCATCTCGCAGTCCGTTTTCAAACTTTACGCCATAGAAGGTTTCTCCCATGCAGAAATAGCGGAAAATCTGAACATCAGTGAAGGAACTTCCAAATGGCACCTCAGTACGGCGCGGCAAAAATTGCGCGAACATCTTGAAAGTATTGGTTACACCGAACGTCGCGAACGCTTAGCCTGAGGATCAAAGTTTAAATGATGCAAACAATGAAAGATTCTACTAAAAATCTGATGGATAAACAACTGGCCAATAAAGGGTGGGTAGACATGCAAAAGTTGCTCGACCGCGACATGCCAATCCAGCGCAAACGCCACCGTGGTTTCATCTGGATGGTCCAATTGGCAGCAGCACTCCTGATTCCAGTCATGGGCATAGCAGCATGGCATTGGCACGCCGAAAAAACGTTGTCGCATCAGAAAACCCTGGTTGTTGAAGGCGACAACAAGCATTATCAACCAACACATAAATCTGCTGAACAAAACAGCGCTGTATCCACACATCACGATGTTTTGCTAAATACCCATGCCGCCACACCTTTACCAACCCTTGTTCCGGGTCAAAACACGACTTCATCGGCGCAGAGGGATTATTCACCAGCAACCGATGTTAAAGCACCCTACCAACCAAACGCAGCAGAACAACTACAGGCACAAGCTTACACCACGCCTGATCCAACTCCCAACCTCCATACAACAGTAGCCAGCACCTTCCCTACCCTGCAACAGACCAAGTCAATGGTCGCTCCCCTTTACCCTCGTACGGTTGTTTTACCCAACACCCTCGACATGCCCGATGCTGCTGCCAACGTAGAACCGCAAGCCGTCCAAGCGCCGCAGGCTCCCTGGGCATTTGGTGCAGTTGCGGGCGTTCAGTCGTCCACAGATTTTAAGGGTCTCAATGGCGTAGTGGCAGGACTGAGCGTCGATTACCATCTGAACCGCCATTTCGGCATACGTTCCGGTTTGAATTATCAAGCTTTCCAGCCCGACAACAGTGAAAGGCCCATCGCCAGCATCAGCGCAGCATCGTATACCCATGCCACCGGATCTGAAGATTTCTTCTTAAGTAATTTCGGACCCCTAACAGCCGACGTGCAGGTGAATGTTCCACTTGCCCGCCTTCATCGCGTAGAAGCGCCTCTGCTCGCCTATTGGCAGCCTTTGACCATGCTGCGTGTCTTTGGCGGCATACGGTTGGGCTACAACCTGTATGCACAATCGGCTCAAAGGGCTCAAACCGAATTCGGTTCATTTGATACACCAAAAGGTGGTAGCGACGAACGTGCATTGAACCGAAGTGTTGGCAAAACAATCTCCAAATGGGAACCTTCCTGGACCAGTGGGTTGGGCATCGGCATTGGCAAAAGAGCGGAAATCGGATTGTTTTACAACCTCCCCTGGTATTCAAAAAAACAGGAAGAAAATCAGGAGGTTATATTGTCCGGTCCGACCACCAATGCCGGCAATGCCATACTAGGGAATACGAACGCCAGTTCGTTCCAACTTTCGGCGACAGTGTTTTTTTAACCATTAGCCGTTAGCCACAAGAAGCCAGCGGTTAACAGCTAGACAATCCCACCATTTTTTCGGAATTTGGCAGCTCAATTTTCCCTAAAGAATGGAAGACAAAAAAGAGTTGTTGGAAACCACCCCCGATACAACCCGTGGAGAAGCTGTTAAACCCCAAGAAATTGCATTTGAAGAAGCCGACGTCAGCAGCCGGTACGGGGATGTGTATGAGGTGATCACACCCGGAGAAACAACCGGCGTACAATGGCGCAACGGCGCCTACGAATTTACGTGTACCAACCGCATTAGTTTGCGCATCCAGATCGTCGACGCTGGCATCATCAGACTTCGATACAGTCCCGACGGTCGCTTCGGACCCGATTTTTCTTATGCCATCGACCCAACTTTTGATCCGGGCAAGGTAATGGTCACTTTGCACGAACACGAACACGACTACCTGCTGGTTTCTGAAAAATTGCAAGTGGTTGTGGATAAAATCGGCTTGAAAGTTCGCTTTTACGACAACGACGACCATTTGCTTTGTGAAGATGCCGGTGGTTATTCGGCCAGGCGGTCGGTCATGCGCGGCTGGCACGAACTGAAACTGGAAAAACGCTGCCACAAACGCGATGTGTTTTACGGCCTCGGCGATAAAACGTGTCCTTCCAATTTGTATGGAAAAAAATTTGAAAACTGGTGCACCGATGCCTTTGCTTTCGGGCGAAACACCGATCCGCTTTACCGCGCCATACCCTTTTATTATGCCCTCAGCCAGGGTTTGGCTTACGGGATTTTCCTCGACAATTCTTTCCGCAGTTTTTTTGATTTTAACAGCGAAGACGACGGTGTTGTTTCTTTTTCCGCCGAAGGCGGCGAAATGAATTATGTATTCATTTATGGCCCGAAACTCGATGATGTTGCCCGCAGCTACCACAACCTTACCGGCAAACCTGAATTGCCGCCCATCTGGGCATTGGGATACCACCAGTGTCGGTGGAGCTATTACCCTGAAAGGAGGGTGCGTGACATCGCTAAAAATTTTCGCGAATACGAAATTCCATGTGATGCCATTTACCTCGACATCGATTACATGGACGGGTGGCGGTGCTTTACCTGGGATTACGAGCATTTTCCCGACCCAGCCAAACTTATTGCCGACCTTAAAGAACTGGGTTTTCAAACCGTGGTGATGATCAATCCAGGCATTAAGGAAGACCCGGATTACAGCGTGTACAGCGACGGTTTGGAACAGGACATGTTTTTGCGCACAGCCGACGGCGACGTGGCGAAAGCGCCCGTTTGGCCAGGCTTTTGCGCATTCCCAGATTTTACCCATCCGGGTGTGCGCGAATGGTGGGGCAAACTGTACAACCAACTTTATGAAGAACAAGGTGTGAGCGGTTTTTGGAACGACATGAACGAACCCGCCGTGTTCCATGTAGACCACAAAACACTGCCCGATTTCGTGATGCACCACCACGACGGTCACCCTTGCAGCCACCGCAAAGCGCACAATGTGTATGGCCTGCTCATGAACAGAGCATCGTTTGAGGCATTTAAAAAAATGAAACCTCAGAAACGACCCTTCCTGCTAACCAGAGCCTCTTTCAGTGGCGGACAACGGTATGCGGCCGTTTGGACGGGCGACAATGTGTCGGACTGGGAGCACTTGCAAATCGCCAACATCCAATGCCAGCGGCTCAGCATCTCGGGTTTTTCCTTTTGCGGCACCGACATTGGCGGCTTCGCAGGCAAGTCTGAAGGCGAATTGTTTGTGCGTTGGTTGCAGCTTTCGGTATTTCATCCGCTCATGCGTGTGCACAGCATGGGGCAGCACACCAGTGGCGACACCATCACGGACGAAGCGCAACTTACAGACCCTGCTTTGCACGTAACGGACCAGGAACCCTGGAGTTTCGGGGAGAAATGGACTCCTTTGGCGAAAAATGCCATCGAGCTTCGTTATTGCCTATTACCTTGCCTGTACACGGCTTTGTGGCAAAACAGCACCGACGGCACACCAGCCATAAGGCACATCGGGTTTGAAGACCCGAGCGACCCGAAACTTTGGGACCAGGAAAGGGATTTTCGTTTTGGGGAGCACCTGTTGGTTAGCCCGGTAATACAATCTAAAGTACAGCGCCAATCGGTGTATTTGCCCAAAGGCACGTGGTTTTATTTCTGGACCGGCCAGCCTTGCAGCAGCGAAATGTTTGTGAACGTCATGCCCGATCAAATTCCGTTTTTTGTACGGGAAGGCGCTGTTTTGCCTGTATATCCGCTCAGGCAATGGACGGGTGAAAAGCCCATCGATGAGCTGACGCTGTATGTTTATTACAAAAATGGGGAAGAAAGCAGCAAATTGTACGAAGACGAAGGCGAAGGCTACGGCTACCAAAATGGGATGTACAGCTTGAAAACCTTTTTTACCGAAGGTTCTGAAAACAGCATGTCCGTAAAACAAACCGTAGAAGGTGAGTGGCCAGACACGTACACAACTGTAAAGATTTACCTCGTAGGTTTTCCAACATTTGTTAAACAATGCGAAGTTGACGGCGAGGAAATACCCATCAAAGAACTGCGCCTGCGCGACCGTTCATTGTATACCCTTGATGTGCGCCCCGATTTTGAAATAATAACCTGGAAAGGCTGATGAAACCTTTGCTCATACTTGCCCAACTCAGCATCAACCTTAAATTGCACAACAAGCTATTGCATTTTTCGGTTATCAATACTACAGAATCGGAAGAGATGCCTGATGTGCACTAAGGCATTGGTTTGGAAAACGTTCGGCGGCAACCCGATCTGATGGTTGCAGGCAAACACAATCTGGAAACCAAGCTGGAAAACGAACGTTTTTACGTGGATTAAGGCCTTGAGCTTGAAAGCTGATTCTGAATAAGTTACAAGACCGAACCAGTTTGTATTTTCCTTTTTTTTAATTTTTTTTTACTTCCGGGCAACCCAAATCAAAAAAGGTCCGCCATTATATATGACCAACGACCTCATGCAACAATACAACGATCAGGAATTGGTGAGTGGTGTACTTCGAGGCAGTTCAAGCCACCAGACAGCACTTTACCGGCAATTTAGTGTGCCCATGTTCCGGGTTGTTTTGCGGTTCGCCCGTGACAAAGCAGAAGCAGAAGACATGTTGCAGGAAGGTTTTGTTCGGGTGTATCGAGACATGCAGCAATTCCGGGCCGAAGGTGCCTTGGGTGGCTGGATCCGGCGCATCATGGTTAATACCGCCCTGAGCCACCTGCGCCGCCAACGAGATTTTTTGCGCGACACGGGTGATTTCAGTCCTTTTGAAAACCTTCTCCGTACCGAGGAAGACGTTTCTTCAAACCTCGACGCGGAAAAATTGATGTCTTACCTCCAAAAACTACCGCCGGGATACCGGGCCGTGTTCAACTTGTACGCCATTGATGGTTTCAGCCACGAAGAAATAGCCGAACAACTCGGCATTACGATCGGCACCAGCAAAAGTCAATTGTTCAAAGCGCGCGAATTTCTCAAACGGATCGTAGATAAATCATTCATCAGCTAATCAGCTGCCTTTGCATTGGCAGTCAAACCCATACAACCGATTTTTATTCATGGCTGAACCTAAAGAATTACATCCGCTGGACGAGCAGTTCCGCAAATCGTTCGATGAACTGTCCTCTGCACCCTCTGCCAACGGTTGGGATACCCCTTCCGCTAAGGTTTGGGAGCACGTACAGGAAAACATAAAAACGCCGCGCCAAACATGGAGTAAGTGGGCCCTTGTTGTGCTCGGACTCGCTGTCGCAATCCTTGGTTTGTGGGCTTATTTCCAAAGCTTGCCCAAGCCTGAACCGGCCGCTCAACCAACACCTGAGCTTCAGGAGCAACCCGCAACGCAACCCCTGAACAACAACGTCGACGCTGCACCGGTGGACCAGAATGGAACTTCAGCACAAAAACCTGCTGGAAGTAAACCAACGAAAACAACGCCCTTGAAACCGCCGCCTGCAACAGTAGCCGAACCGCTTCCAGGCAGCAGCAAACCGCTCCCAGGCGCCAAAAAAGTGTTCCCAAACAACACCGAACGCAACAAACGCCAGGACGGTGAGGACAACACGTCCGATGAAAACGCGCCCTCAAAACCACTGCCTAAAAAAGGCGGCGGCTCCTACTAAGAACTTTTTAGCAACCGTGTAAGTATACGCGCCATCCCAAGCGAGGGATGGCGCTTTTTTTTATTCAAAAATCAAGATAATTCGACTTCTCCTTTACTGGTTATCGGTATTAAGGTATGTGGCCAACCAGAAATGCCAATTGTCGAAAAAACCACCTTCTCCAGCCCCAAATTCAGACTCATCCAAACCTATACCTTCCGCTTCAACAACTTCGTGGATTGCAACATGGCGGAAGCATGGATCGGCGATACGTTTCGCATTTCCCCGGGCAAATACGGCGAAGAACCGGTTTGGGGCGACCCGCGTGACCTGAAATTTTCCAGCGGCTGTCATGCCGACGAAGCTTTCAGCAACCCAGCCTCAGCTTATACCGAACCAAGGATGCCCAAAAACGCCCCCAATGGCACACCCGGTCTGCACGGCGCCGTATGTTTCGAAACCGTGTACAAGGACGCACGCAACGCCTCCGGTCGGACCCTTTACGCCGTTTACCACAACGAAAACTACCCGGAAACACTGCCTTACAATGCCGTAACGGGCGAAGGTTACATCTATTGGGACTAGCGTCGCGTCACACCGGCCGCCGTGTGACGTATCGGCGTTATGAAATCGACCAACGGCGGCTGGAGCTGGGAAAACAAAGGACTTTTCCGGGAGGACAAACAACCGCGCATGATCCTCAAACCACACAACACATCCAAAACTTTCGCCGGTGGTGTGGGCGATCCTTCTGCTTTTGCGGTGGGTGATTACCTGTATTTGTTTTATGGTGAATATGGCTATCCAGGCGTGTACAATGCCAAAACATACAGCCCCGATACCGATTGGTCTGGACAGTGCATCAGCGTGGCACGCATCCTGTTGAGCGACCACGAAAATCCACAAGGAAAATCCCTGCGTTGGGATGGACAGGGCTTCAACGCGCCATGGGATGGCATTGGTAAACCCATTGTTTCCTTGCAAATACCGCGGAAAGACGCTGGCTGTTTTTCAAGTATTCGGATGTGATCAAGTTGCTTGGACTGGCCATTTTTGTGTATAGTATCGGACTCAGTTCCGGACCGGCATATTTTAGCTCCTTCAAAAAACGCGGCGCCACCAACATCATCCTTGCAGTCACGGTTTTGAGCCTTTTGTCCGTTTTGTTGGGTGCGGTCTCCATTTTTCTCGGTTTTGATGCGTCGGGCGCGGCAGGCATGCTGGCATGCATCACCACCAATACACCTGCCCTGGCCGGTTTGCTCGACGCCATCCAATCGAGCCCCGGGGTGGACAAAGACGCCATGCCGAACAGCGCCGTAATAGGGTATTCCATTTCCTATTTCATGGGTGTTTTGGGCCTGATGATTTCTGTAGCGCTCATGCGGCGCTTGCTACGGATCGATTTTGTAGCCGAAACAAAGGCATTGAGTGAGGAATTTCCTTCCGGACAACCCATTGTAAACCAATCAGTCGTTTTTAAAAATATGGATCTGGCAGGTTTATCGCTGCGTGAACTCAAAAAACGCGAGAACTTGCACGTTGTTTTTGGACGCCTGCGCCGCGACGGCGAAGATTCCCTTTGTCATTGGGATTTGGCACTGCAACCATGGTAAGTATCTTTGGAAGTGTGATGATCATTGCCGTGGGTTACAAGTGGCTGAAAATCCCCTTCACCTTACTCATCGGTATGATCAGTCACCACCCCGCCAACCTCGATTTTGCCAACAACCTGGCTGGCAATAAATTACCCACATACAGTTACGCGTTGGCGTATCCGCTGTTGTTGATTGGCAAGATTGTGTTTGTGCAGATGATGTGACAGCTGCTACGGGTTCTTTAAACTACTTCTTGGGGTTCCATCACAAGTTTAACGTTGCGGGCGATTGGTTCGCCGTATTCGTTTTTACTCATACTGAATTCCACAGAATCACCTTCGCGAAGGTCGTTGAAATCGGTATCGACCAGGAAGGAGAAGTGAAAAAAGAGGTTGTTGGTTTGTGGAAAGGAAATGAACCCGTAACCGTCTTTTAGACTAAAAATGGTGCTGCGCATCACTTCATCTTCCACGATTTCCACCTTAACCACCTTTTTCTTTTCTACAAAAAGGGCGTTAACGAGTGCCTCTTCATCTGCGTGTGGATTGTCGATTATGGCGTGCATGTCCATGGGGTACGACGCTTCGTTGATCAGTTGTGTCGACGTGTTGAAACTACGGCGACGGCCTTCTTCATCAAAGTATTCGTAATCCCAGCTCAGAATCATAACGCGGGTACCAAGAGCGTTGAGTTTGCGTACCAGCGGCATGAAGTCGCCGTCTGCGGCAAGCAACACAACCACGCTGAATTGCTTGGTGATGGCTTGTTCGTAAGCTTCCATGGCCAGCCACATGTCGATGTCGCGCTCTTGACGCGGACCGGCGGCACTCCGGATGGGCAGGTATTGGGTGGTAACACCTTCCGACATGAGAATGTCGTCAAATAAACGATCGTAATACAATCGGTTGCCCTCACTACTCGCTTCTTGTGCACTTAATCTGCTTCGGAAATAATGCGCGTCTACAATGCGGCAAAGTTTTACGTCCGTAACTTCCTCTTCAGCCACCTTATGACAAACGAAATCGTGCAATCCTGCTATGCTGATCCGACTGCGCCGAACATGATGATAAGCATAATAGTTACTTACATGCAGGAAATAATTACCATCGTAAAAAATCCCAATGCGGGTCATTTTTTGTGAATTACCAGTCATTTACTATGTTTTTAGAATAAATAATGTCTACTTTGGTGTCTTTCAGGGTCTTTTTTATTGGCTAAACAGGGTAGGTATTGCCTATGTACTTGGGGCGCCGCAAAGGTCGTAAAAATCAGGTAAACTCCCAAATTATTACAAGCAAAAACAAATGCACCAGTCAAAGGTTGCGGTTTGAACGGTAAAAAAATCGAGGTACTCCATGACATGCCATTCAGCAGCTGGCTGATGCTCGGGACGTTTTGGGATGCCCTGATTTTTTGCCGTATCAGATCAAATCCTTACTCCTTAAACAACGAATAAGGAATGGCCTCTACCTTGTCTTTGTATGTTTTCCAGGGTTCACCAAACAAAGCATCTACACGTACTATTAACGCATCGCTGCGTTTCCGGGCGTTTTGCAAAGCGATTTGCGCCGATGGTGTGGGCGACCCAATTACGGTGGTAAGGTAGCTTTGAGCGGTGTACAAACTGCTGTTGAGGTTGTTTTCGCTGCGCTGTATACCTTTTACTTCCTTTTGACTGAAGAAACATTGTTTCAACTCTGCAATGCTGTCGCGCAGGGTGGAACCAAGTTTGAGCGCATCTTTTTTCAAACTATCCGGCACGTTTACAAACTGATCTTCCACAAGTTTGATGGTTTTTTCAGCATCTTTCAACCGGTTGTAAGTGGTTGTCGCTTGGTCTACTTCTTTGTAAAAATCGCGTAAGGATTGGAGGTACACTTCGCGGTCGGCAGTCGAAGTTGGTCGGCGCGGGTCGTCCTGCACGCGTACGTTCACGCTGTCCAGATTGCCTTTGTATTCCATCACTACCTTATAATTGCCAGGCATCACCTGCGGACCTCCCCAAGGCTCCAACTGGTCTTTGGGAGGCTCATTGTTGCTGGGAAAGTGGACGCCTTTGGTTTCCATGCCCCAGGAAACGCGGTTGAAAGCGGTATCAACATTGGTCTTGAAACGTCGTAGGGTGTCGCCTTTTTCCGACAAAACAGTTACGGTGACTTTATCCCTTTTACCGGCTGCTGGTTTGGCATCTTTTTTCTCTTCATCACCCTTTTTATCTTTTTCCTTTTTGTCCTCATCCTTTTTGTCTTTTCCCTTTTTATCCTCGTCCTTTTTATCTTTTTCCTCCGGTTTTTCGGGTTTGATCCATACAGGTATGCTCACTTCCGTGCCCTTGTTTGCGCCACTGTACATGGCATCGGCTGAAAAACGCGCTCCTTCGTAGGAGCTCCAGGATGCAAGGATACCGTCCTGTGCAGGAAAGGCTTTGAAGGCTGCATCGGGCTTAAAGATGCCTGCCGCCAGTGCGCGCAAAGGTGCAAGGTTATCGAGGATCCAGATGGCACGGCCAAACGTTCCGATCACCAAATCGCCGTCACGCGGGTGAATTTTCATGTCCTGCACCGGCACGCTGGGGAACGACTCTCCCGGCCACTTTTGCCAGTTTTCACCGTAATCGAAACTTACATAAAGTCCTTGGTCGGTGCCCAGAAACAACAAACGTGGCTCGACAAGATCCTGCACCACCGACAGGCAAAAACCTTGGATGCCGTCTTTGTCTTTTTTGGTATTGACACCGGCAATGCGCGACCATTTTTTACCGTAATCGGTCGTATGGTAGAGGTAAGGTTGCCAATCGTTCATGCGGTAATTGTTCACCACCACAAAAACTTCACCGGCGTTGTGCGCCGATACTTCGATTTGTGGAATCCAGACGCCTTTGGGGCAATCGGGCAAACGCGATGAAATTTCTTCCCAATTTTTGCCTCCATCGCGGGTTAACTGCAGCCTACCGTCGTCGGTACCTACCCAAACGACGCCATTTTCCTTGACCGAGGGTGCAATGGAGATGACGGTGCAGTGGTTTTCGGCATTGGTGGCATCAAAGGTGAGGCCGCCCGAATTGAACTGATCAAGTTTGGAGCTGTCGTTGCTGGTGAGGTCGGGTGAAAGGAGTTGCCAAGAATTTCCGTGGTCGGGCGAATAATGCAGGTACTGGCTACCGTAATAAATACCGGCCTTGTTGAAAGGGTCCTGAGCCAAGGCCGAATTCCAATTGAAACGCAACGTTTTGCCTTCGGGGTGCATCGGTTTGATGTACTGATCTTTGCCCGTCTGCCTGTCCACACTGTAAAGGTTACCACCCTGATACATGGCATAGGCGTATCGGTTGTTGTCGGCATGGGGCATGGCATCGAAGCCGTCGCCGAAAAGGATTTCCTGCCATTCTTGGTTGCGGATACCGCCAGCTTTCCAAACGCTCGAAGGCCCGACCCAGGTACCATTATCCTGCAACCCACCGTAGATGTTGTAAGGCATGTCGTTGTCTACGTTGATGTGGTAAAACTGTCCGACGGGAATGTTTTCTGCATAGCGCCACGTACGGCCTCCGTCGCGGGTGATGTTCAAACCACCGTCGTTGCCATTGATGATGAAATCAGGATTTTCCGGGTGAATCCAAAAGGCATGGTGGTCGGGGTGGATGCGCCAGCCTGCCCAGGTATCGAAGGTTTTGCCGCCGTCTTCGCTGCGTGTCACCACGGTATGGATGCTGTACACACGGTTTTCATTTTTAGGATCGACGTATATTTCGGCATAGTAAAACGGTCGGTCACCCATGCCTTTTTCGGCCATTTTTTGCCACTTTTTACCTCCGTCTGTACTTTTGTAGAGAGCATTTTCCTTGGCTTCCAATAAGGCGTACACCACATTGGGGTTGCTGGCTGCAACAGCCAAGCCGAGGCGACCCAGATCGCCTTCGGGCAACCCGTCTTTGGAGGTGCGTTTTTCCCAGGTTTCACCGCCGTCGTGCGAAACATAAAGTCCTGAGCCTTTGCCGCCGCTTTTGAAAAACCAGGGCCAACGCTGGTATTCCCACATGGCAGCAAAAAGTTTGTTCGGATTGGCGGGGTCGGCCACCAGTTCGGCGCAGCCTGTGAGGTTGTTTACAAACAAAACTTTGCGCCATG
>Ga0105048_10007260_pt1 | contig 17816 bp, 9 predicted proteins | sample MAT05_FD_78382 | JGI IMG/M metagenome (GOLD analysis project Ga0105048, IMG submission 78382) | Freshwater microbial communities from Lake Fryxell liftoff mats and glacier meltwater in Antarctica - MAT-05 | ecosystem: Environmental > Aquatic > Freshwater > Ice > Liftoff microbial mat | place...
GAGCCGTAGGGTGTTCGCCGACGGGAGAAGCGGCTCTGGGAAGAGCCGCCTCCTTTGCCGGACGAAAAGTGCCGAGGTTCTAACAGTGCCCGGCGGTGGGGGCAAATGGGGAATGGCGCGATCACGTTCGTGTAAACGAAGCGGTGCGCGGCATTAAAACAGCTAGCGAACGTGATCCTCCATGTATTCCGTAAATACCAGAACGCTCTTCGCCGGGCTGCTTTCTCTGCTTTTCGTGGGAATGCAGGCCGTCGCCGAGATCGGGACGGCATTGCAGATGCAGCTCGGGAATCCGAGCAATGCCACGGAAAACGCATCGAACCGCAGCCACTATTTGATCCAGCGGACCGTCCAGGCGCTGGATTACAACGACGAACTCGGCGAAGCGAATTGGGCGAGCTGGGATCTGACGGCGAACGACATCGGCTCGTCGGGCCGGTCGCCGGCTTTCATCACTGATACGACGCTGCCGGTCGGTTTCACGCGAGTGACCTCCGCCGATTATACAAACTCGGGCTTCAACCGCGGGCACCTCTGCCCTTCCGCCGATCGGACCCGCAACGACACGGACAACGCCCTCGTTTTCTACATGTCGAACATCGTGCCCCAGACGGCGGACAACAATCAGGGGCCGTGGGTGGGTTTCGAGACCTATTGCCGGACGCTGGCCACATCCGGCAACGAGCTGCTGATCATCGCGGGCGGCAGCGGATACACCAGCTCGCGGATCCCCAGCGGCAAGGCGGCGATCCCGGGTCACCTCTGGAAGATCGCGGTCGTGGTGCCGCCCGGCTCGGGCACCGCGCTCACCCGCATCACCAGCATCACGCGGGTGATCGCGATCAAAATCCCCAACGTCTCGGGCATTCGGAACAATCCGTGGACGCAGTATGTGACCTCGGCCAGCCAGCTCGAGGCGGATACCGGATTCACGTTTTTCACCGCGCTGCCGCCGAGCCTGGCCGCGGCCCTGCGCGCTCAGGTGGACGGATCGACCGGGCCGTCGATCGCGGGGCTCTCGCCATCGAGCGGGGTGGTGAACAGCCAGGTGGTGATCGCGGGCAATGGCTTCAGCGGCGCCTCCAGCGTTTCATTCAACGGCACCGCCGCGTCCTTCACCGTGAACTCCGACAACCAAATCACGGCCAGCGTGCCGCCGAGTGCGAGCACCGGCCTGGTGTCCGTGAATGCGTCCGCCGGCCCGTTGACGAGCAACGGCAGTTTCACGGTCATCGATGGCCCGACGATCGCGAGCTTCTCGACGCCGAAGGGCCGGAAGAACTCGACCGTTATCATCAGCGGCGCGGGTTTCAGTGGCGCCTCCGGGGTGACGTTCAACGGCGTCGCCGCGAGCTTTTCGGTGAACTCGGATGGGCAGCTCATCGCGCTCGTTCCCGCCGGCGCCACCTCCGGGAGCATCGGCATCGTCACGGCCTCCGGGGCCACGACCAGCCCGGGCAGTTTCACCGTCACCACCGCGGATGAAGGGCGCCCGCTCATCAGCCAGGTCTATGGCTCCGGCGGGAATAGCGGCGCGACCTACCGGCACGACTTCATCGAGATCTACAATCCCGGCGCGACGCCCATCGACCTCGGCACCTACGCCGTGCAGTATGCCGCCGCCGCGGGCAGCGCGTGGCAGGCTACCCCGCTCACCGGCACGCTCCTGCCCGGTCGCTACTGTCTCGTGCAGCAGGCGCAGGGCACCGGGGGTACGCAAAACCTCCCGACGCCGCAAGTCGTCGGCACGATCAATCTCTCCGGCACGAGCGGAAAGGTCGCGCTGACGAACACGCGCACGCTGCTCACCGTGGGCAACCCCTTGAACGATCCCGCGCTCGTTGACTTCGTGGGCTACGGCACTGCCGATTGTTTCGAAGGCACCGGCGCCGCGCCGCAGCTCGGCAGCACCGCCTCCGCACTGCGCGCGAATCTCGGCGGCACCGATACCGACGACAACGGCACCGACTTCGCCGTGGCCACGCCCACACCCCGCAACACCACCGCTCTGGACGCCTGGCGCAGCCGCACCTTCACCGAGAGGGAACTCGCCGCCGATCCGATCTCGGGCAGCCTCGCCAATCCCAGCGGCGACGGCCTGAGCAACTTGCTGAAATACGCGTTCAACCTCGACCCGCGCAAGCTCGACGGCAGGTCCGCGATGACCGTCACCGGGCGGGTCGAAGGAAACGACCGTGTCCTCACGCTCAGCCACCGGAAAAACCATTTCGCCGCTGACATCATCTATACCTACGAGGTCAGCTTCGACCTTGCCTCGTGGACCCCGCTGAACGCGCCGGATTTGGAAGTCGTCCCGCTCGATCCCACGACGGACCTCGTTAGCGTCTCGGTCGTTTCCACCGCGCCGACGCTCTATCTCCGGGTGAATGGTTCGCGCTAACGCCGTCAAGCCAGAGCGCACTCCGCAGCGCTGGCGCGGCCTATTGAGCAACACAAAGAATGCGCTGAAAATATCAATTAACGCCCGCACCGCAACCGGTTGCCCGCTGCGCGCATGAACTCCGCAGACCGCTTCGAATTTGACCAGATCCGTCGCGATCAGGACCGGATATGCGAACTCGTGGGACAGCTCGACCAGCGCATCGACCTGCTGGCCCGTCGATACGAGGAGCTCGAACCGGTCGTCGTTCCGTCGGCCCCAGCCGTTCCACCGCCAAGCGCGCTACCTTTACCGCTCCCGGGTCCGGACGAGGGACGGAAAAGGCGGGTGCATTTCCTGGAATCTCATGTTAGACCGTAGTCGTCTTCTCTTTTTTATGGTTTCTTCCCGTGTTTTCAGCATCCTAGCCCTTGCGCTGTTCCTCCCTTCGTTCTCGCTGAGAGCGCAGTTCACGATTACCGAAATCGCTCGCGCCCAAAACGGTGGCGACTCCCCCGGGCCACTGCAAGGGTTGGAACCAGCGGCAATCAGCGGAGGCATCCACGCGTTTGTCGGAGATGTCGTCGAGGGAATCGGAGGATTCCGGACGCGGAGATGCATCCTGCGCGGAACCAGCGTTCTGGTGAATGGCTCTGGGTTCGAACTCCCACCAGGCGATATGGCACCGGGAGTGTCGTCGACTTTCTCGGGCTTCCTTCCCACGGTATTCGTCAATGCCGCCGGGCAGATTGCCTTTACGGCCACCACGGTGACGGGCGCAGGGTTCGGCCTCTGGGCGGGCTCCCCGACATCGTTGCAGCTCGTCGCGACCAATGGTTTCCCCGCGCCGGGGACGAATGGTCAATTTTCGATTGGCCAACCCGGGCTCAATCTCGGCGAAATCACCGCTTTCAACGACGCGGGACAGGTCGCCTTATCCGCGGGCCTCCAGGGCGCGCCGAACGACTCGGACCGCGGCCTCTGGATGGGAACGCCCGGAGCGCTGCAACTGGTGGCGCGCACTGGCTCGCAGGCGCCCGGCTTCCCCACGGGAGTGATCTGGACCAACCTGGGCGAACAGTTGCTGAACGAAGCCGGGCAGGTAGCCTTTGTGGGCAATGTTTCGCAGATGCCCCCGGCCAATAGTGGTGGCGTCTCGCCGGGAGTGATCGTGGTCGGCCAGCCGGGTTCGCTGCAAGTAGTGGCCCGTTCCGGGGACCAAGCTCCGCAGACGGAGCCGGACGTGTATCTGGAGCTCAGCGACAAGCTGGGGCTCAACGCGAAGGGCGAGGTGGCCTTCCGGGTCCGCCTCGTCTCGACCGGCGCCGTGATCGATTCTACTCAGGCCATCTACGTCGGCTCGACGAGTGGACTGAAACTGGTTGCTCGCGAAGATTTCCCCGCGCCGGGTGTCGAAGCGGACGCGGTTTTCTCGCAATTCGATCATCCGGTGCTCAACCGCTCCGGCGAAGTTGCCTTCAATTCCTTCATCAGCTCGGCCGCGCGGCCCTCGGGACGCGCGGTCTGGACCGGCCAACCGAGGCGCCTGCGGCTCGTCGCGCGCACGGGCGATGTGGCGCCGGGCACGGGTGGCCTGGTGTTTTCCGATCTCCCGCAGAATGGCGTCGTGCTCAGCGACTCCGGTCAGGTTGCCTTCATCGCAAGATTCGGCACCGACGGGAATTCCACGACGGGGACGGCGGTTTTCGCGACGGACAAGACGGGCCCGCTCCGGCTCATCGCCCGCGTGGGGACGAGCGTCGGGGGAGGACCGGTGATCGACGGGCTGCAATTCTGCGGGACTCTGGCGAGCAACGGCGACGGTCGGCGCACGCCTTTCGATGCCGCGGGGCGGCTCCTTTTCTACGCGAATACTTTTTCCACGGGAAACTCCCCTGGCCAGGAGACGCTCTACCAGGTGACCTTCGATCCGAGCGCACCGGTGATCCCGGCCAATGGGCAACCGGCGAGCGTGGCCGGGGTCATCGGCGGCAGTGCGACGTTCTCGGTGGCTGCATTGGGTTCGCGGCCGGCGACTTATCAATGGAAGCGCAGTGGCCAGGATCTCGACGGCAAGATGGAGGCGACGCTGACGCTGACCAATCTCACGGAGGCGGACCGCGGCGCGTACACCGTGGTCATCACCAACGCGGAGAACTCGGTCACGAGCGCCGCGGCGCAGCTCACCTTCCCACCAGCGATCGGCACCCAGCCGATCGCAAAGTCCGTGAACGCTGGCAGTCTTGCGACCCTGCGGGTGCTCGCGACGGGTCCCGGGACTCTGAGCTTTCTGTGGCAGTTCAAAGCGACGGGCGCGACGACCTTCACCGATCTCACCGACGCGACCCAGGCCACCCTCTCGCGGCCGAACGTCGCGGCCAACCAGGCCGGAAAGTATCGGGTAGTAGTGAGCAACGCCGATGGCGCGACGACCAGCGTAGAAGTGGCTTTGACCGTGGCCGCCGCGGCGGAGACGCTCATCTCGCGTGTCTTCATTCCGGGCGATCCGGCGAGGGGGATCGCGGATCGCTCCACGTTTTCCAATGGCGAAAATGCCGTGCTCAACAATGCCGGTGAACTCGCTTTCGAGGGGCGGTTGACCGGAGTGGATTTCTCCGGCGGGGCTTATGTGCGGCAGATCGACGGGACGTTCCGCCACCTGACCAATGGAGGCTTTAACGTTAATCTGAGCGACTCGGGTGACACCGCCGCCAGGAAAGGAAACGGGCTGGTGATCGGCAAGCCCGACGCCGTGGGCATTCTCGCCTTGGACGGCACCCAGGCCCCCGGGTCCATCCAGTTCTACCGCTTCTCTGGCGGGTCGGTCGCGGTGGATGACGATGGCACCGCCGTTTTCTCCTACGCGCTGAGCAATGGTGCCGGAAACTTCATCGGCAAGCCGGGCAATGTCGCCGCGCTGGCGCTCACCGGACAGCAGGCACCTGGGCTCCAGAGCGGTGTGGTCTTCAATGGGCTCGGCGACCCGGTGATCAATCCCGCGGGCACGGCCGGATTTTTTGCCCTCCTCAGCGGCACCGGCATCACCGCCGCGAATGACACCAGCCTCTGGACCGGCACGGCGAGTGGCGTGCAACGCGTGGTGGCCGAAGGCGACGATCTCCCCGCAGCCGGGACCGGCGTGAAGATCGGCGAGATTTTTTTCCCGTTCAGCGGGGACCCGCCTTTTGGCTGGAATGCGGCAGGCAAGCTGGCTTTCCAGACCGAGCTGACCGGCACCGGCGTGACGGCGGAGAACGACAACGCCATCCTCGCCGGCTCGCCCGGAGCGCTGGCGACGGTGGTGAGGGAGGGCGTTGCCAGCGGCCACCGCTTCGACCTTTCGCTCCGCGCCTTCCCCGTGATCAACAGCGCGGGGCAGGTGGCCTTCACCGCCCGGGTGATTCCGACCGGCCAGAGCGAGCAGCTCGAATCGCTCTGGCTGTGGACTCCCGGGACGGGGAGCGGCATCCTTCAGCTCATCGCCCGCGAAGGTCAGCAGGTTCCCGGCCTGCCGGCTGGGATCACGTTCGATTCTGCGGATCTAGGCCGACCCTTCTTCAACTGCTCGCTGAATGGAGCGGGGCAGCTCGTTTTCAAGGCCTTTATCGCGGGTCCAGGCATCAGCTTCGACACCGGCAACGACAACGCGATCTTCCTCACGAAGCCGTCCGGCGAAGTCAAACTGGTCGTGCGGGCGGGCAACTCCATCGACCTCGGCGGCGGCGAACTGCGGAATACCCAGAGTCCCAATCTCCCCCTGCGCAGCGGCGGCGAGGATGGCCGCCGCCGCTCGTTGAGCGAAGATGGTGAAGTAGTCTTCTCCACGGGGCTGGAAAAGCCCGCCTCCCTCGCGCTCGATTACGGGATATTCACCGCGCGCCTGCCCGGCACGGAGCCGACCGCGCCGGAAGTCTTCACCCAATCGCCCAGCGGGGTCTCGGAAACCGGCGCGACCCTGCGCGCGACCGTGAATCCGAATCGCGGCGCAACCACGGTGTATTTTGAATACGGGACCTCGACCAACTACGGTCAGGTCACCACGTCGCAGTTGCTCACCGGCGGAACCTCGCCCATCGCAGTCTCCGCGCCGATCACCGGGCTGACCGCGAATACGACCTATCACTACCGCGTGGTGGCCACAAACTCCGCCGACACCACCGAAGGCAGTAACGTTTCCTTCGCCGCGACCACTGGCGGCGGCGGCGGCAACCCACCCAGCGCCACCATCGCGCAGGCCACGAATCGCACCGAGACCGGCGCCACCCTGAACGGCTCGATCAATCGCCAGGGCGAGTCGGTTTCCTATTACTTCGAATACGGCACGACCACGAACTACGGGCAGCGCACGCCGACGCGGGTGACTTTCCCCGGCACGAGCGCGTTTCCCGTTTCGGAGGCCATCACCGGCCTCACGAGCAAGACAACGTATCAGTTCCGCCTCGTTGCCTCATCGCTCAGCGCCACGGTCAATTCGTCGAACGGAAATTTCGTCACGCGCGCGCCGCTCGGTGATTTCACCATCGCGATCACCGACCTCGCGAACGGCACCATCGTCTCGCCGCAGAGCCGTCTCCGCGCGGGCGCCGCGGTGAAAATCCCGCGCGGCAGCAAGACAAAGATCGGCGCGGTCCAATTCTTCGTGGACGGCGTCCTCGTGAACACCGCCGAGCGCTCGGCCTACAAGGTCGAGGCCACCGTCGCGACCCCGGGACTGCACACGCTCATCGCCGTGGGCGTCGCTACGAACGGCACGGAAGTGGAAAGCGCGCCCGTCACCTTCACCGTGAGCGAGGTCGGAGCCGGTCCGCTCGCGCTGACCTCCAGCCTTACGCCCACTGCCAGCACCGCCGCGCCAGGCGCGCTGCTCACCTACAGGCTCTTCGCCCGCAACAGCTCGAACACCGGGGTGAAGAACGTAGAACTCTCGCTGCTCGTCCCGGTCGGCAGCGGCTACGTCGAGACGCGTTTCGTCGATGCGAATGGCCAGCCCATCGCGACGCCGAAGGGCGCGACGATCACCTTCAATGGCGCGAACGGCACCGTGACGGTGGAGATCAAGGAAGTGAAAGCGTTCGCCTCCTTCACCCTCCAGCTTCGCGCGCGCGTGCCCTTCGATCAGGTGACGACGGGGAATGTGATCGCGGGCTCCGCATTCACGATCAAGGCGACGCAAGTGCGGCAGAATTTCACGGCCAGTTTCCCGAGCCGCAGCATCACCGTCAATGGCTCGCTCCCGGGCGGAACTCCCCGGCCAATCCTCGGGATTTTCGTTTCCCAATCCGCCGCTGGCGAACTGCCTTCCAATCCATCCATCGTCACCGTCACCAAGGCCGACCGCCGGCTCGGCGTTCCCGGCGTCAAGCCGAAGCGCACCTCGAACCAGATCGTTTACCGCCTGCACTTTGCCAACTACGGCGACGCGCCCGCGCGTTCCGTGCGGCTCGTCGCGCCGGTCCCGCCCGGCACGACCTACAAGGCGAAATCGGCCGCCGTCATCGCCGCCAAAGGCGACTCCATCCCGGTGTTCGAGCCCATCCAGTTTGGCAATTTGCTCTTCTTCGACGTGCCTTCGCTGGAGGCCGGCTACTTCTCCGGCAACCTCGGTTCCGCAAAGACCCTGCTCTACACCGTGGACGTCAACGACGACCTCGCGCTCGGTGACGAGATCGCACACGAAGGCGCGGCCGTGACCTCGGGCGAATTGCTCACTCCCGTCACGACCAACACGCGCAAGCTCGCCCGCGTGGTCGCGCCGGAGCAGATGACCTACGGCTTCACCCGGCAGACCGTGAAAGCCCAGAACCAGGCCGTCGATTCCGCGGAGGGCACGCTTTATCACACCATCTTTTACGCGAATCAGGGCGGCCTTTCCGCCAAGGAAGTGGGCATCCGCTACACCATCCCGCCGGGGCTCGCCCTTCAGAGCGCGAGTTTCGTGAATCATCTTGGCGCGCCCGTGCCGAGGCTTCGCACCCAAGGCATCACCGCGCCGATCGCTGGTGCCACCTCGGGAAATGTCACGTTCTCGATCGGCACCGTGGCCTCCGGGAAACGCGGCGCCGTGCAGGTCGTGCTGAAGCTCGACCCGGCGAGCCGTCCTGCGCAGGTCCGGAAGACGGCGTCGGCTTTCGTGGGCTACGATAGCACCACTACGGCGCCTACCGGCCCGACCCTTCGCGCCGCAAAAACGCGCGCCGCGACCCCGCCCGGCAGCCAGCCGAATCAAAGCGGCAGCATTCCCCAGCAGGCCTACGATCCCACACTCAGCCGCCTCTTCGTCCTGCAGTCCGCGCCGGCCGCGGTGTCGGCGCTGAGCGAGTTCGACGTGTTGGTGACCTGGGGCAATCTCTCTGCCACGCGGGCGGGCGTGGGCGCGATGCATTTTTTGATCCCCGCGGGAACGGAACTCGTGTCCGCGTCGGCGACCATCCCTAGCTTCGAAAACCGAAGCATCGACCCGGTTATACAGCCGCCCGGAACATCCGACTCACCTAATGGCCGGGTCACGTGGGGGGACTCGCCGGAGCCCAACTCCATCCTCGTCGCCAGCATCCGGCTACGCGTGAAACCCGGTGTCCTCGGTGGAATCAAGCTCAACGAAGCCTTCACCGAGTTTGATCGATCCATCGGCCCCATCTTCTGCGCGCCGCTGACCGTGCGCATCGTTCCCGCGGGAGTGGAGATCGCCAGCCAGCGCGCGGAGGTTTACAACACGCTCCTCGGCCAGGGCAGCAGCGTTTCCCTAGGCACGGCCGCTTCGCCCAATACGAAATTCGTGCAAAACGTGGAACTGGTCGGCGACGGCTCGCGCGCGCTCTCCATCGCCGGCGCGGACTACGCGCACATCGCTGGCAACGGCGGCATCGCGATTCCGCTCGGCGGCGGACGCATGGTTGCTGCGGGCGGCGGGAATTTCGTCAATCAAGCGACGGCAAGCATGGTCGCCGCCGGCGGTGGCAATCTCGTCGCGGCGGGCGGCGGTAATATGCAGATCACCGTGCCGGGCTCCGGTTTCGTGACGAGCACTCAACTGATCTCCACCGCCCCGAGCCTCGTCGCCGCGGGCGGCATGAATCTCGTCGCAGCGGGCGGCCTGAACCTGCTCCGCAAGGTCTCGGGCCTGGTCGGGAATGACGGCGCCAGCCTCATCGGCATGGACGGTTCCACTTTGGTCGGACTCGATGGTTCGACCCTCGGCACCTTCAGCCAACGGGTCGGTTTTGCGGCTGGCTTCGCGCCCTCGCTGGGGAGTGCCTTCAATTTCAACGGCGGCATCGCCGGCATGGTCGCTGCGGGCGGCGGCAACGTGCTCACCGCTGGAGGTGGCCATCTCGTCGCCGCGGGCGGCGGCAACGTCTTTCCTCCCTTCGCCCTCGTCGGCAATGACGGCGCCTCGGTCATTGGGGGCAACGGCGCGAGCCTCATCGGCGACTACAGCGCCGGCCTGATCGGCAATGACGGGAGCACGCTGATCGGCAACGACGGCTCCACGCTGGTCGCGGCGGGCGGCGGAAACTTCGTCACCGGTACCACGGGTTTGGTCAATGCCGGTGGCTTGAACAACCAGTAGCCTTTTCCTCCACGGCCGCCGCTCCGCAGCGCTGGCGCGGGCTCATTAAGGAGATCAAGGAAAGCGCTGAAAATATCAATTAACGCCCGCACCGCAATCGGTGGCAGGCTGCGCGCATGAACTCCGAAGATCGCTTCGAATTCGACCAGATCCGTCGCGACCAGGCCCGGATGCGCGAACTCGTGGGACAGCTCGACCAGCGCATCGACCTGCTGGCCCGTCGATGCGACGAGCCCGAAGCGGTCGTCGTTCCGCCGGCTCCAGCCGTTCCACCGCCGAACGCGCTACCTCCACCGCTCCCGCCGCCCACTGCTTTCGCTCCGAAACCAGCACCCGCCGTCATCCTGCCGCCGCTTCCTCCCGAGCCCGCCCACCCACCAAACTCTGCGATCGCCTCGCAGGAAGAGTCGCTGGAACTCCGCGTGGGCACCTACTGGATGTCGCGCCTCGGCATCGTCATCCTGCTCACCGGCCTCGTTTTCCTCGGCAACTACGCCTACCACCGCATCGTTCCCTTTATCGAGGCCTGGGGAAGACTCGCGCTCCTCGCGCTGGCGGGCGCCGGTCTCGGAGCGCTCGGCGGCTGGCTGGAGCGGTCGCGCGAAGCGACGCGCAACTTCGGCCGCGTGCTCCTCGCCGGCGGCGCGGCGACGCTCTACTACACGGCCTACGCTGCGCATTTCGTGGACGCGCTGCGCGTGATCGACAATCCCTACCTCGGCGGCGGCATGCTCCTCGCGCTGACCGGCGCCTTCGTCTATTACGCCGATCGGCGCCAGTCCGAAGGCGTGGCCCTGCCCGCGGTGCTGCTCGCCTATTTCACCTCGTCCATCAACGCGATCAGCGAGTTCACGCTCTTCTCAAATCTCCTCCTGACCGCCGCCGCGGTCTTCTTCCTCATCCGGCACCGCTGGACGCGGCTTTCGTTTCTCTGCCTCGTCGCCACCTACGGCAGCTACGTTTTCTGGCGGCTGGATCACCTGCTGCATGTCGGCGGGATCTATGGGGAGTTTGGCGTCGGCATCCTCTTCCTCGCGCTTTACTGGGTGCTTTTCACCGTGGCCGCTTTCCTCGCGCTGCCGGCGGCGATGGGCAGCGCGACGCGCATCGCTTTCGTCACGCTGAATAACGGAGCGTTCTTTGCCCTCGCCGCGTGGCATTTTACTGCCCAGCGCCCCGGTTCGTTTTGGATTTTCGCGCTCGTCCTCGGTGGGGTGCTGCTCGCGCTCTCCGCGCTGGCTGCACGACTGCGCGCGGCCGAGCGCGCCCTGGACGGCGCCTACCTGGCCCACGGTCTCGCCCTGGTCACGATCGGGCTCGCGGCCAAGCTCACCGGTCCGCAGCTCTCCGTGGTGCTGGCGGTGGAGAGCGCCGCCCTGCTGGTGGCATCGCGGGCGCGGCATCGCTCGATTTATGAAATCGCCGCCGGCCTCTGTGCGCTCGGTGCGTGCGGCCTGACGATCGACTCGCTGCGCCCGCCCGCCGAGCATCCGCAGGCGATCGCCTGGCCGGTGCTCGCGCTGCTCCTCGGCGATGCCTGGTGGGTGAAGCGCTCGCGGGGCGAGCCCGAGAGCTTCAGCGGGCGCGCCGCGGGATTCGCCGGGCTCGGGCTGGCGATCCTGGCCGCGCTGATTTGGTTCACCGTGTCCACCGCCTGGCAGCCCACCGCGTTTGCCCTCGTCGCCGCGGTCTCGCTCGGGGCGCTGTGGATGCGACTGCCGGAGGTCGCCGGGGTCGGGCAGGGATTTGTTTTGCTCGCCGCCGGTTCCTTTGCCAGCGGGCTGTTTTTTGAAAGCGCGGGTCGCTGGGTGGCGTTCGCGCCGGTGCTCGTCGTGGCGGCGACCGGATGGGCGATCGGCATCCTCGCCGGGGAACGCACGATCGGCGGTCTGCGCGTCGTCGAGGTCTCCCGGGCGGATCGGCTGATCGCGCTCGCGATGCTGGGCGCGTGGGCCTTTGTCCATGTGGAGCCGGTGTGGCGGGTCGCCTTCTACGCCGGGTGCGGCGCGGCGATGATCGTCATCGGCGCGCTCACCGCGCATGGCGAACGCCGCACCAGCGGCGCGATCTATGGCGCAGTCGCGCTGACTTTTTTCTGGGCACGCCCGGGTAGCGTGGTGCACTGGTCCGAACTGCTCGCGATCATCGCCATCCCCGCCAGCCTGCGCCTCGGTCGGCGGCTCTGCGGGGATGCGCCCCTCCTTCCCGCCGGCCGGGATCTGCTCGTGGGCGCGGCGATGGCCAGTCTCTGGCTGTGGGTCACCCGCTGGGCATGGCAGCACGATCACAGCGGGCAGCTCACGATAGCGTGGGCGGTGCTCGCGCTGCTCATCTTCGGCGCCGGCCTCAGTCTGCGCGAACGCATCTATCGCCTCGGGGGCTTCGGCGTGCTCGGGCTGGCGATCGGGCGGCTCTTCGTGGTCGATGTCTGGCGGTTCGACACCCTCCCGCGGATCCTCAGCTTCCTCGTCCTCGGCGTCGTGCTGCTGGCCTTGAGCTTTGTCTATCACCGCTTTGCCGAAGCCTTGCGCCGCTGGCTCTGAGCCTCAGAAAGTTTACGGAGCCGAATTAATTCGTTGCCATCCGGCGAAACCCGGCGATACGGTTTGAAGGTAATTAAAAAGAAATGTCTTATGCTCGAAATCGAGGTTTACGCAGCAGGAGTCAGAAAGGTGGATAAAATTCTCGCCCTCGACCATGAGTTGGAGGCGGTGGGCGGCCTGCGTTACAAAGTGGATAGCAACCACGATATTGTTTATCTCGATTTCGATGAGCCCACGCTTTCCATTCAGGAAATCCGCGGGATTTTCCGCCGGCTCGGGCTGGAGGCCCGGATCGTGGGAGCGGTGCCTCCCGAGCTCAATCCCAAGAGCAAGACGCAGCCGCTGCGCTTCTCGCACTGAGCCCTTTGGTTCGTCGCGGGTGGACAACCCGTCCGACGCCGCTTAGCCTCCCGCGTCCTGCATGCTGACTTCGCTCGGACGTTCCGTCATTTCATTCATCGGCTACCTCGGGGAACTGGCTACGCTGGCTTCCGAGACCTTCCGGTCGTTGTTCGTGGCGAAATTCCGCGGCCAGCTTTTCCTCCGTCAGGTCTATGAAGTGGGCTGGCGCTCGCAGCTCGTAGTGATCGTCACGGGGATGTTCACCGGCGCCGTGCTCACCGCGCAGACCTATTTCCAGTTTTCCAAGCTCGGCATGAAGTCGGCCGTCGGTTCCGTGGTCGCCGTGGCGCTCTTCCGCGAGCTGGGTCCGGTGCTCACGGGGCTCATGGTCGCAGGACGCGTCGGCGCGTCTTTCGCGGCGGAGATCGGGACGATGAAGGTCACCGAGCAGATCGATGCGTTGCGTTCCCTCGGCGTGCACCCGCATGACTACCTGGTGGTCCCCCGGGTGACCGCGCTGCTCATCTCGATGCCGCTGCTCGTCGCGGAGAGCATCGGCCTGGCGATCCTCGCCAGCTATTTCGTGGGCACGCAGATCCTCGATATCTCGGCACCCTATTTCCTGACGAATCTGATGCGCTATACCGGCGCGCGGGACATCAAGATGGCGCTGATCAAGGGCTTCTGTTTTGCGGTGATCATCGCCTTTGTGAGCGTGCACCAGGGGCTCACGGCGAAGCAGGGCGCCGAGGGCGTGGGCCGCGCGCCCACGGAGGCCGTGGTGATCTGCTCGCTCGCGATCCTGGTCATCAATTTCTTCCTCACCTTTGCGCTGAACATTCTCTTTCCGTATGGGAGCTGAGCCACCGCCCCGGGTCCGGTTTCCCGCCTCGGCACACGCATGATCTCCGTCCGCAAGCTCACCAAAACCCTCGGCACCCAGGAGATCCTGCGCGGGGTGGATCTCGAGGTCGCCCGCGGTCAGACCTGCGTGGTGCTCGGTCGCTCAGGCTCGGGAAAGAGCGTGCTCCTCAAGCACTTCATCGGTCTCTTTAAGCCAAACACCGGCGAGGTCTGGGTGGACGGCGAGGAAATCACCCACCTCGGCGAGCGGCAGCTCGGACCCGTGCGCAAAAAGGTGGGTATCCTCTTCCAGAGCGCGGCGCTTTTTGACTCGATGACGGTGGAGGGAAATATCGCCTTTCCCCTACGTGAATCCGGCCTCACGGATGAAAAGGTGATCGCCGATCGCGTGGCCGAGGCGCTCGAGATGGTGGATCTGTCCGGCGAGCAAAAGAAGATGCCCGAGAATCTCTCCGGCGGCATGCGCAAGCGCGTCGGTCTCGCCCGGACCATCGTTTCGCGACCCGCCTGCATCCTCTACGACGAGCCCACCACGGGGCTCGATCCGATCGCGAGCGATTCCATCAACCGCCTGATTCGTCGCTTGCAAAAGCGACTCTCGGTGACTTCCGTGGTCGTGACTCACGACATGAAGACCGCCTTTCACACCGCCGACCACGTCGCCTACCTGCACGAGGGCCGCATTTACTTTGAAGGCACAGTGGATGAACTACGCGCTTCCCACGATCCGCTGGTGGATGATTTCATCGAAGGCCGCTCGGGCGATGAGTGACCCGCTGCTGCGCCCAAATTACGTATGAATATCGATTCTAAACGGGTGGAGTTTTTCGTCGGCCTCTTCGTGCTGATCGGGTTGGGTGTCATCGCCGCCATGGTGCTGACGCTGGGCCGGTTCTCCGCGGGAATGCAGAGTCTCTATACGATCACCGTCGAGTTTCCGAACGCGAGCGGGCTGGTCAAAGGCTGCGATGTGCTGATCTCCGGGGCGAAGGTGGGGACCGTGAAGGCCGCGCCCCGGCTCACCGGGTCAAAATTCGCTGTGGCGGTGGACCTGACCATCAACGAAATCGTGCAGATTCCGCGCACCTCCAACTTCCAGATCCGGACCAGCGGCATGCTCGGCGACGCCTACGTGGACGTCGTCCCGCCCCCGAAGTACACGGATGCCGATTATGCCCGACCGGACGAGACAATCATCGGGACGAAGGTCAGCGGTTTCGATGAACTGACCAGCAAGGGTGGCGACCTCGTGGAACGGATGAATACCGAAATCCTGACCAAGCTGAGCGGCAGTCTCGATGAGATCAAGATCGCCTCGGCGAGTCTCAACAGCCGGTTTTTGACCGATCGAAACATGAAGAATGTGGAGGACACCTTTGCAAATCTCAAGACGGTCACCGGGGACTTTAGCAAGACCTCGCACGAACTCGACGACGTGATGCTCAAGGCGCAGGAGGCGATCGACTCGGTGAAGATCACGCTGAAAACCGTGGATGGCGCGGCGGCCGAACTGAAGCTCGCGCTGGGCGATCTGCGCAAGATGGCCGATACCGGGACCAAGACGATCGATTCGGCCAAGGTCCTGATCACCAAGGCCACCGCCGGGGAGGGAACCCTTGGCGCCCTCTTCGCGGATCAGCAGATGGCCGCGGACCTGCGCGCCCTCATCGCGAATATGCGCCGCTCCGGGGTGGTCTTTTACAAGGATCGCCCGCAGGCGCAGGCCACGCCGATCCCGGCTCCGCCGCAGACGCGCCGCAACCGCTGAACGACACTGCTCCGGGCGGTTGGTTCGCCGCTTGCTCTGTCAGACAGGGGTGAACCCGCAAACCACCGTCAATCTCCTGCGGACGCTCTTCGTGACGTTCGCGATTTGCGTTGGCGTGATGATCGGTGGCGAAATGCTCAGTTCCGCCCTCCAGGGCGCGATGGTCGGGGGCTGCTTTGGGCTCGCGGTGGTCCTCGCGGACCGGCTCATGCGCGGCATTTCTCTTCGCATTTTCTCCTCGGCGACGTTCGGCTTGCTGATCGGTTTTCTTTTCGCCCAGCTCCTCCTCGCCTCGCGGGTCCTGGCCGGCGCGGCTCCCCAGGTGCAGTGGTTGCTGGGCCTGGTCGCCTATTCCGCCTTTGGTTATCTCGGCATGATGCTCGCGGTGCGGAGTAATCGGGATGAGTTCGCGCTGGTCATCCCCTACGTGCGTTTTCGCCAGGCCCGGGCACATGATGCGCCGGTGCTGGTCGATGCGCGGATCATCCTCGATGGCCGCCTCGGGGAGCTTTCCGCGAGCGGATTCCTGAGCGATTCGATCGTGATTCCCCAGTTCGTGCTCGATGAAGTCCAGGGCCTCGGCGAGGGCGGCGAAGGTCCGGCGAGCCACCGGGCCCGTGCGGCCTTGCTCCGTCTGCAGCAAATGCAGCGCAATCCCGCTGGTGGCTTCACCATTCACGCCACCGAGCCGGACGCGACCACGCACCCCGACACGCAATTGGTCAAACTCGCCGCCTTGCTCGAAGCGCGCCTGCTGACGACGGACCCGAATCTCTGCGCCATCGCGCGGCTGCAAGGCGTGGTCGCGCTGAATCTCGATGAGCTGACCCGCGCTCTGCGTCCCACCGTGGCGATCGGGGATGAGACCGAGCTCCCCTTGGTGAAAGAAGGGCGCGACCCGCATCAGGCGGTCGGCTACCTGGCGGATGGGACCATGATCGTCGTAAACCACGCCCGGCCGCATCTCGGGAAAACCGTGCGAGTGGTGATCGGCAGCGCGCTCCAGACCTCGGCCGGGCGGCTTTACTTTGCGGAGCTCAAAGAGGCCGCGTAGGTCGCCAGCCGGCGGCGTTTTCCGGTGGCCCGGCCGCAGGACGAGCCCGAGAAAAAAAGAGCCGCCCTCCCGGCGGGAGAGCGGCTCAAGTGGGTTTCGTTGCCGGAGGGTCCAGTTTCCTAGGGGGCTTCCGTGCAAACGCAGCCGAGGGAAGGTGCTGCTTAGAGCTTGCCTTCGAATTCGACCAGACGCTGTAGGGCTTCGAGGAAATCCCGAAAGGCCTCGGCCGGAAGCATGATGGTATCACGCCGTCCGCCGACATCTTCGGTGATCTTCAGGAACCGACCGCGCTGATTTTCTTTGAGGTCGAGAAAGAAAATCTTCCGTTCGATGGCGACCTTCTCGGACGCAATCGGATCAGACCCCATTCTCTCTCCAGGATTCTGGTTCATATTATACGCAGGTTTACTGACTTAATGCCGGACACCATGCCCGACGAAGGGGGGAAAGTGAGGTAGCTCGCGGCGGAGCGCAACGGAGAATTCACAAAAAGATTATGTAAGTTTTAGTGGCTACACTTTCGGGGCGCGGGCCGTCAGCGGAGCCCCACGGCGTGGCGCACGCGATCCATGACGGGAACGGCGACGGACCGGGCGCGCTGCGCACCCTCGTGGAGCACGCGATCGACGTAGCCCGGATCGGCCGCGAGCTCGGCCCGGCGCGTGCGTAGCGGGGCAAAGAACTCCCAGATCGCGCTGAAGAGCCGCTTTTTGAAATCGCCGTAGCCGCAACCGCCCGCGCGGAAGTCCGCCTCCATCTGCGCCACCTCCGCCTCGCCCGCGAAAAGCCGGTAGAGCGCCACGATCGACGAAGCCGCCGGGTCCTTCGGCGCCTCGACCGGCGTGGAGTCGGTGGTGATGCCCATGATCTTTTTGCGCAGCACCTTCTCGTCCTCAAAGAGCGCGATCGTGTTGTCGTAGCTCTTGCTCATCTTCTGCCCGTCGAGGCCTGGGACGGTGGCCAGTGCGGGCAAAATGCTCGGTTCCGGAACGGTGAAGATTTTACCGTAGAGCGCGTTCATCTTTGCCGCGAGGTCGCGGGTCACTTCCACATGCTGCTTTTGGTCGCGGCCCACGGGCACCACGTTGCTGTCGTAGATGAGGATGTCCGCCGCCATCAGCACCGGGTAGGCGAAGAGCCCGTGCGAGGGCGACTTTTCCTTGGCGACGTGATCCTTATAGGCGTGGCAATTTTCCAGCATCGGTATCGGCGTCTGGCAGCTCAGCAGCCAGGCCAGTTCGGTGTGCTCCGGCACGTCGCTCTGGCGAAAGAGCACGGCTTTCGCGGGGTCGAGC
>Ga0105048_10007261_pt1 | contig 17816 bp, 12 predicted proteins | sample MAT05_FD_78382 | JGI IMG/M metagenome (GOLD analysis project Ga0105048, IMG submission 78382) | Freshwater microbial communities from Lake Fryxell liftoff mats and glacier meltwater in Antarctica - MAT-05 | ecosystem: Environmental > Aquatic > Freshwater > Ice > Liftoff microbial mat | place...
CAACGAGAAGTTCAAGTTCTTGAACATTACTTCGCCACCGATGGTGAGGCTGAGGCCTTGAACCGTAAGAACATCTTTGCCCAACAATCGTTCTGTCTTGAACTGAATGAAGGGATATTTGCGCGAGGAAGGTCGGATGTCTTCCAGGGTGATCTTGTCAAGCAAGTTGCGGCGCGACGAGGCCTGCTTTGATTTCGAAGCGTTCGCGCTAAAGCGCGCGATGAAGGTTTTCAGATCTTTGATCTGGTCTTCTTTCTTCTTGTTGGCAGAAGATCGTTGCGTCAGCGCCATCTGGCTAGTTTCGTACCAGAAGGTGTAGTTGCCGCTGAAGAAGGTCACCTTACCGAAATCAATGTCTGCGATGTGCGTGCAAACCTTGTCAAGGAAGTGGCGATCGTGGGACACAACCACAACGGTGTTCTTGAAGTTCAGCAGGAACTCTTCCAACCACAAAATAGAATCGACGTCCAAGTGGTTGGTAGGCTCATCCAACAGCAGTACGTCAGGGTTGCCGAAAATAGCTTGTGCCATAAGCACCCGCACCTTCTCGCTGTCGGACAGTTCTTTTACGGTCAGGGAATGTTTCGCAGCGGCGATTCCCAATTCACTAAGAAGCTTGGCGGCGTCTGATTCGGCGTTCCAGCCATCAAGATCGGCGAACGCAGCTTCAAGTTCACCGGCGCGCGTGCCATCTGCGTCGCTGAAGTCTGGCTTCGCGTAAAGCGCGTCCTTCTCGCGCATGATTTCATAAAGCTTCTTGTGCCCCATGATAACTGTGGTTAGCGCGGGTACGTCGTCGTACGCGAAGTGATCCTGAGACAACATGCTCAACCGCTTGTCAGGTGGCAGGTCTACTTTTCCGGAACTTGGATCAATCTTCGCAGCAAGGCACTTGAGAAACGTGGATTTCCCGGCCCCATTGGCGCCAATCAGCCCGTAACAGTTGCCGGGCGTGAACTTCGCGTCCACTTCCTCAAATAGGGTCTGGCTGCCAAAGGAAACAGAGAGTCGCTGGGTCGAAATCATGGTAGGCAGCGGGTTTACGCGACCGACGCGGTGGGTTCAAGCCGAACCACCGGAATCAGGGGACCAAACGGAGTAAAAGGCGCCGAAAGAGGGGATTGGGGGGATGGGCGCGCTTAAATCTCGTAGCGTTTCAGCTTCTCATATAGGGTTGACGCCGCTATCCCTAACATTCGGGCGGCCTGCACTTTGTTGCCGCGTGTTTGCACCAGCGTTTGTTTGATGGCCGTGCGCTCCAATGATTCCAGGGTTTGTCCACCCAAGGGTAAGCGATCAATCGGGTTCAACTCGGCCGTCGACTCAACAAACTTAATGTGTTGAGGCTCAAGCACGCCGTGGTCGGCAAAGGCCAGCGCGTAGGCCAAGGTGTTCTTCAGTTCGCGTACGTTGCCGGGCCACATATGGGCACCCAAGGCCGCGTAAGTCTCAGGCGAGACCTTCATGTTGCTGTGTCCTAGATCGGAAAGCAAACGGGTGACCAGCAAAGGCAGATCTTCCAACCGTTCACGCAATGGAGGCAAGTGAATGACCGCCGCAGCCAAGCGAAAGTAGAGGTCTTGGCGGAAGATCTTTGCGCCAACCTGTGTGGCAAGGTCGCGGTTGGTTGCCGCCACAATGCGAACATCGATCTGACGATCCTTTGTACCGCCCACACGTCGAACAGAGCGATTGTCAAGGACACGCAAGAGCCGTGGTTGCAGATCCAATGGCAATTCACCGATTTCATCCAGGAACAATGTTCCACCTTGCGCGCTCTCGAAAGCGCCAGGGTGTTCTGCGTGGGCGCCCGTGAAGGACCCCTTTTCGTGACCAAAGAGTTCACTTTCAATCAAGTTTGGGGGCACAGCGCCACAATCGAAAACCACGAACGGCCCACTGGCGCGTTTGCTCTTGTCATGAATCGCGTGTGAGAACACGTCTTTGCCAGAGCCCGTTTCGCCCAACAGCGTTACGGTAACCTCGCTCACGGCCAAGCGTTGAACCAGATCAAAAACCGCATGCATCTGGGGTGACACGGCTGTGATAGCGCCCAAATGCCGAGCGGCTCGGGCGCCAGAGCGAGGGGCGGGTGGGTCCGTCACAAGATGCATGGAGTGTGTCGTGGCTTACGTGTTGACCTATAGCGCATTGGCCATATCGAAGATTGTGACGATTCCGCGTCAGAAAAACTCTGTTTGTTCGCGGTGTCGTGACAATTGGTGCGTACGCCCTGCGGTATACGGCTGGCTGTTTTACAACAGCAGAACATCGTGGCCTTGGTACGAAATATAACGTGGTGCGTGCTTGGGCTTTTGCTGACGGCAAGTTGTGGCCGGCAAGACGACGTGCGTCCCGCAGAGTGGGACTACATCTCGGGAGCAATCTTCCAAACGAACTGTGCGACAGGAAGTTGCCACAACCGGGCTTCTGCAGCGGCAGGGCTTGATTTTTCAGATCCTGATCGTGGCTACACGAGTTTAACAAAACTGTGGATTTGGATCGTGGATCCGAACGCTACGGGGCCAGGCTGCCGACCCAACAACGGCACAGACATATGCGAGCGAGGCTCCCGCCCTTTGGTAACGCCATATTCGCCTTCCCAATCTAGGCTGGTTAATTCGCTTCGCGCGCGGGGATCTTCACGCATGCCGCCCGATCGGCCGCTGACAGAGGCTGACATTGAACTGGTTGAGCGTTGGATTCTGAACGGAGCGTTCAAAGAGCCTGCGATCATTCGGGCACGCAACGGCGACCTTGACGCGGGTAGAGACGCTGCACCCTCATCGCCTGATGTAGCGGCGCCAGAACTAGATGCGGGCGGCGGAGATTGAAGTCATGAAGCATTCTTCAATCAAGGTGTATATGCGATGGATTGTGGGCGCCGCCCTCGCGCTCGCCGTGGTCTTCCTGGAACAAGGTTCTGCTCAGGCGTACCCGCAGTGGCAGTTCAGCAGTGGCAGTGTTCGCTGCAACCAATGTCACTTTTCGCCAGCAGGCGGCGGTCTGCTTCGAGGCTATGGAAGGGACGCGATTGGCGAAGAGCTTTCTATGAAGGAAGGCAACGGTGGCTTCCTTCATGGCGCCGTAGATCTTCCCGCGTGGTTAAGTTTGGGCGGTGATATACGGGGGGCATTTCTCGCTCACAACGCGCAAGATCCCAACGGAACCAAGTTGGCTGTGTTCCCTATGCAGTTTGATCTACAAGTCAGAGCGGCGCTGCCGTACGGTTTGTCAATTCAGGCCACAGGTGGCATTCGTGGCAGGATTCGCAACGATTCCAATGAGATCCCCACGCAGAACTACCAACCGATCACAGCCTCGTGGTTGGTGTCTCGCGAGCATTTCCTTATGTGGCAGCCCGCGGCCGTGGGGCCGTACGTTCGGGTAGGGCGCTTCTTTGCCCCTTATGGCCTGCGCATGGCCGAACACATTCTTTATATAAGGCGCGATCTTGGCTTCAACCAATTGATGGAATCTTACGGGATTTCAGGCGGCGCTGTGTATGACGACTGGGAATTGCACCTAACTGCGTTCGCTCCGGACGTGCTGCGACACATTGGTAGTGATGAGGCAGGCTTGGCCACTTTGTTTGAACGGCGCGTGCTTTCACAGCAAGGTTCCATAGGTTTGCAGTTCAAATACGGAAACGGCCCTGGGATCGATAGAACGATGGCGGGTATTGTTACGAAACTAAACCTCCCTTCGCTTAAAACCCAGTTAATGGCGGAAGCCAACCTCGTTCATCAAGAACTGCCAACGGTTGGTGGTAGCAATCAGTTCGTTGGTGCTGCAGGTTTCACTGTGTTTCCCACCAGAGGATTGATCTTAACCTTGTTGGGCGAACGCAACCACCAAGATATCCAAGTGAAAGGAACCGCGTGGAACGCAGGCACTTTCTTGTTGGGTTGGTTTCCTTACCCGCATTTTGAAGTGGCCGCGATGGGGCGCTTGCAGTTTCCTTCGGGCCAAGACACAACCCAAACCCTGTTGTTGCAGGTTCACTACTTCCTGTGAAAACCATGCGCACCTTTTGGACAGCCTCCTTGTTTGGTTTGATGGCCGTGGCGTGTACGCCGCCTCCTGATGCGAAAGTCAATCCTACGTGGGCTGACGCAGAACCAATTTTGCGCGCGCAATGCAACTACTGCCATGGCTCTACGTCTGCCGTAACCGCTGCCGTGGGCCCCGCTGTCTATCGTCTTGATTTTTTCGATCTGCAAAGCTGCGGTGACGCTGCCTTGGCTATGAATGCGCCTTCTTTGGCACGTGGTTCAGCAGGATTGTTTAAAGGCGCCTTGGAGACGCCGCCCACGGGCGATCGACCTCGCATGCCACCAGCCCCCGCCGTGGAACTGGAAGACTGGCAGCGCGACACTTTGCTTGCGTGGAGCAAGAACCCTGTGAAGGGGCCACCTCCGGCTGACAATCACCCGCCTTTCATGAAAGTGCAAAAGCTTCCCACGCAGGCAGATCAACTGGTGGCGTTTACCGCCGTTGTTGACGATGCCGATGGGCATGCTGTTGTGGGTGTGGTCCGGGTTGGCAATACAATCTTCCGCATGGACAGACCCGGATCCTTCGCCGTAAAAATGGATTCTTCAGGCTGGGCCGAAGGAACGCAGCGAATCAGTGCCACTTTGTGTGATGGTTGGGTGCAATCGAACTTTGATCTGGGCGACTTGCAAATTAGCCACAGGCGTTAAGCGGCTCAAAAAGCTTAGGCGCCCGTCGCTACGGCAACGCAGCTTGCCATAGCCGGATTCCGGAGGGTGACCGCACGGTTTCCGAATGGTTCGTCACACGGTCGTTGAAGATCGGGTACTGAACCGTAACAAATGGTCGCGTTTGGGACGGCTATAACGGTGTCGTAGTCCATGCCCCACACACCGACTTTCGAGCCCAGGATCCTCGTGAATGCAAACAGCTAGCACGGCACTGCAAATCGACCACCGAGGCTCGCTGGCGGTGCTTCCGCGTCGTGCCCCTGCACGGCCCGTCAGCGCCGATCTGTCGCCTCAACTGTCTGCAAACTCTCCGAAAATGAGAGAGGTGGCTGGTCTTGTCAATCGCCTGTCGAACGCTGAAGTGACGGTCTCGATATGTGGCGAAACCGGTTCCGGAAAAGACGTTGTGGCACACGCCCTGCACGACCACAGTGCTAGGGCATCAAAGCCCTTCGTGGTCTTTGATTGCGGTGCTGTTCCCAAGAATCTTGTTGAAAGTGAACTTTACGGGCACGAAAGAGGTGCCTTTACAGGCGCGCATAGTGAACACCAAGGTGCGTTCGAACGGGCTCGTGGCGGCACGTTGTTTATTGATGAGATTGGCGAACTTCCGCTTGATTTGCAGCCCCGTCTGCTTCGCGTTCTAGACAACCGAAAAGTGCGGCGCGTAGGCGGATCGCGCGAGCACCAAGTTGATGTGCGCATCGTTTGTGCCACCAACCGAAACTTGGCCGGGATGGTTGCGGCCAAGACGTTTCGCGAGGACTTGTACTTCCGGTTGGCCGCCGCTGTCATCCAGTTGCCGCCTTTGCGCGAACGCAAACAAGACCTGCCAAATCTTGTGTCGCGTCTCCTCCTTGAGCTTGGGCGCCCCGACGTTGAAATTTCCACTTCGGCCACACAAGTTTTGGTCGCACATTCGTGGCCCGGAAATGTGCGAGAGCTCCGCAACACGCTTGCGTGTGCCCTGGCGTTCATCGACGGTACTTCGCTGGAACCACACCACATACGAATCATGGCCTCTACCTGCGAAAACGCGTCTGCTGAAGCGCTTTCCTTGGGCGGACAAACGCTGGCGAACGTGGAACGTGTGGCGATTGCGCAGACCTTGGCACAAAGCAATGGCAACAAGCTTTCTGCCGCCCGTACGTTAGGCATTGCACCATCAACTCTCTACGAAAAACTGAAACGTTACGGGCTTGGGTAATGCGTCGCTTTGTAAGCTTTGTCGCGCCGTTGGTGGTCTTGTGGGTCTCTTCATCCGAGCCTGTGCATGCAAGCTCAGCGCAGGAAACCTGCAAGAGGTTCATTTCAGAAGGCAACCAAACAGCCGCCATTCTTGCTTGCAAAGAATCGCTTCGAGTCAATGCTGAACCCGCGAAGATGGCCGACATGGTTGTCGCATACACAATGGGGCGGGGGCGGATGTCACCCGAAGATCTCTTCCAAATATCATTGATGGCCGAGGAGGCTGCTCCTTGGGGAGAACCGTGGGCCTCAATCACCAAGTGCCACTTAGGCAAGCGACTTGGAGATAAGGTGATGCTGACAGCATGCATGAACACCCTGTCAGAACGATTTGCCAACCACCCCGAAGCCCGCGCCACGTTGCTGGCCATGAAGCGTTCCACGCCGTGGCTTTCAGTGTTTTCTTGGTTCTTTCTTATAAGCTCCTTGGTGCTTACCGCGGTTCACTGGTTACGCAGCCGCGTGCCTTTAGCACCTCCAACGGTTGGCTTAGTTCCTTCATGAAAAGCGTAAATTCAATATTGCGGGTTGCGGCAAACGTTTCGTCCTGTGCCGCCCTGTGGATATGTGGTGGCTTCGCCCATGCCGAAGAGCCCAAATGGGTGGATCAAACCGTTGAAGAATCCATTGTAGATCTGCCCGAAGCAAAGGTTGCCGACGTTCGCTCTCCCCGTTTCGAAGGTGGGCTCATGTTTGGCGGTTACCTTTTGGGACGCGATCTAGAATTGGGCGTTCCTGATAAGCCCGGCTTTGTTTCGGGACCACGAACGCTCAATGCGATTACCGGTCTCCGGTTTTCAGTGGAGGCCTTGCCGCGTTTGCAAATTGAGATCGAAAGCGGCATTGCCTCTACGAAGGATCGCGAAGATCACATCAGCGCAACTATCATCACCGGACGACTTCAAGGAGTTGCTGAGGTTGACATCAACAACTTCTTTGCAAAGCAACATTTTCGTCCGTTCGTTCTTGCTGGACTGGGTTTTGCAAGCATTGTGAGCACGGACGGCAGCGTTGACGCTCTTGGCAACCATTACGGTTTGCCAAACAAGGACACAGACGGCGAATTTCACGCCGGGGTAGGGGTGAAATGGGATCCACACGAACTCGTAACTTTTCGTTCCGACTTGCGCATCTACCAGATGCCCAACACAAAGAGCCAAGGTCTCACCTCGACCTGGGAGCTGACCATCGGCGCCAGTTTCAAGTTTGGCCGAAGGTGGGGACGCGAGCTTGCGGAGTGAAACAATGAAAACCGCCTTTCTCACTCCTTTTGCTTTGGTGGCGGTGCTGACTTCAAGTACGGCGAACGCCTATCCTTTCGCTGGTGCCGCCTCGGCGCGCAAGCTAATGGCTGAAGTGTTGGCGAAATGTCCTGGTGCAAGTGCTTTGTCATTTGTAGGCAGTGGTTCAGACAAAGCCGAAGAAGCGCTTTTGTTGCAGCAACAACAAATCGCGCCCATGGCGCGCGATCTTGGCGCCGCTCTGACGTGCCAGGCACCCTCCCCGGGCGAAGCGGAAGGCCTGCTGGTGGGTTTGGACGCCGTGGCCGTGATGGCGGCACAGACCAGCGTGGGCGGGTGCACCAATGGATTTGCGGGTGGGGCCACTTTCAGCGTTGAAGATCTCAACGGCGCTCCTGGTTTGCAGTGCCCTGGCTGCGTGGCCGATCAGTATCAACTGGAAGATTGGAAAGACGCACTTCGTTTGGTTTTCCTGGGAATGCCGCACGGCACTTTCGGGGATCTTTCCAAGCAAGATTGCAACAGCGATGTTCGTCATAGTTTGGTCAACCGTTGGTCTGCGTTGTTCGGCGGCTCTTGCACCACGGGGAACTGCAGTTCGCTTGCACACGCGTTTCGTCCGGGCGACCAACTCGACAAAACGGCTCTCTTGTTGAACTTATTGGGACTTTCGCCCACAAGGCCTGTAAATGCGTTTTGCAACGGCGTGGGTGCGCCCGCCTTTCCTGCGACACCAAATGCGAAGAGTGCGCTGACAGATTTCTGGGACGGCGATCCGATTCGCCGCCCTTGTGATTCAAAAGATCAAGTATGCGGCCCCGATCATACGCTCGGCCTGGTGCTTCCCATCTCTGTTCCGGACAACTCACCTTCAAGCACGAACTACCCCTCGCAGCCCTGTGGATTCGGATTGTGTCGGTTCTTGTTAACCAATCAATTGGTGCTTACCTGCCCCAATGGCAAACCGCAGTTGTTTGGCAAGTGCTTTCAGCAAGTGGCTGATCTTGGCAACAACCAATTCACCGCGGCCTGCATCCCCAACCCAGGGTTCACGTGTTTTGGAGGAGGAAGCCAAGACGGGCGCGTTTACAATAAAGCTGTGCTCAATCCCAATGGTACCTACGCTGTTGACAAAGCAGGTCGTGCCAACACCGGTGCATTCTTTCGTTTGCACAGCACCACCGCGCGTGGCACTGGCAGCACGTGTCAACGTTCGAACGAAATGCAGCAGCTCGCGTGCCTCACTCAATCGACTGGGTGTAGTTTAGGTGTGGCAAGCATCGATAGCGCCACTGGAACCAACGGCATTACCGCGTTGCCAATCAACGGCGTTGCTCCCACCTTGCAGAACGTTCGAAAGAAAGCCATCAGCGACAAAGAGCCCGGGGCCTATCCGATGACCACGCGTGTTTTGTTCAATTCAATGAGCGGCGTGGATGCTCTGACCGCAATCGCAGAGAATAACCTACTGGGTTGCTTGAATAGCCCGACGTTGCTTCAAACCGCACTTTCGGTGGCTGGCATGTGGTCGCTTGAAACAGAACCCAAGTGCGTAGACTTCGATGAACGTTCCTGCGGCACCACCTTGTTCAACAAGAACGCGTGCAACAAACGGTTGTACAATTGGTGCCCCACCATCAGTGGACTTTTCGTTTCGCCAACCACCACAAGCGTGGGCGGCACAATCAGTTTGTTTTCGTCGGTGGATGATCAAGATGGAAGCATCGACCCTATAGATTACATTTGGTCCGCGACTAGCGGAACATTTGCGAACCGTTTTTCCAAGACCACAAAATTCACGTGCACCGCGGTGGGATCGTTTGAAATTTCGCTTGCGGTTTGGGACGGTGCCTGCAGATCAGATGCGTCGGTTCCCGTCACTTGTGTGGCTGCGGTCGCGAACCCCTAACAGCAAAGTGTGGTCATGAAACTGGCATACAGCTGTTGGAGCGTCGTCGCGTTGTCACTTGCGGCCTGTGGTATGGAACCGGATGATGCTTCGGATGCCAATTTAGCACCCGGAACGATCGAATTGGCTTTGTCACTGGGCGGTGGAACAATCGTGACAACGGTTTCCTTCGCCGTCACCCGCAACGGGCAAAGCACTCTTTCGGGACAGATACCCGTTTCTGATCCGCTGGCCACCGTGTCAGCCTTCTTGGGCGGCATACCGGCTGGCTTTGGCTACGATCTGAAACTGCAGGCGGTATCAACCGATCTTCTGACAACCTGCCAAGGCCAAGCCACCTTCGACATTGTTGCTGGGCTTACAACCTCCCTAAATATGAGGATGGATTGCCGCAAAGTGAACGACCGAGGTGGCGTTGCCGTAACCGTGACGACGAACTTCTGTCCGCGGATAAAGTTGCTGGTTGTTAGTCCCAACGAAGCGGGGTACGGCAAGAGCATTTCGTTGAACGCCACCGTTGAAGATCCCGATGGCCCGATGCCTGCGTTGTTGTGGTCGGCCACGGGCGGCGGTTTCAGCAATACCGCAATACCAGTCACAAGTTACACCTGCTCAAAGTCAGGATTGCAGACGATTACCTTGCTTGTTTCTGATGCTCAATGCACGGATTCGATGACGGCCAAGGTGAACTGCTTGCCCTGCGGAAGCGCAGATGTTGATAAGAACGGCGTGCTTGATTGTGAAGAAACGCTGATCAAGAACGGCGAGTTTCGTACGGATACTTCCGGCTGGAATTTAGAAGCTGAAGTAACAAAAGAGTTTTTTGGCTTGGACGCCGATCAGAGTTCTAGCTCTGGGGCGGTGCGCGTAAGCAACACCTTGGTGGCTGATTCTCCGGCAACGACGATGTCGGGTATCAGCCAATGTGTTGCTGTTGTGCCTGGAGCAAAATATCTGTTGTTCACCCAAGCGTTCATACCGGTGGGGCAGGGCAATGGTTTTGCTGCCAACAGCCTGTTTTTCTTCTCGAACGCAAGCTGCAAGGGCTTCTTGGTTGACGTGTTTACCTCAGACACTTCCAGCGTCTTGAACACTTGGACAAAGTCGATCAGCCGCCCGGTGGCACCAACCACGGCCCAGTCAGTGTTGGTGCGCTTGGTGGTGGGCAAGCCTTTTCGTCAGCCGGGCCTGCAAGTCTTATTTGATAACGTGTTGTTTCGGCGAGACCAGCCCTAGTTCACCCGTCACGAAATGTTGGCTAACTGGCACACACCGATGGGTGTTGTCGGCGTAAGCGTGCGGCATCCTAGCCGCTCCTAACTTTTCCCGAGGCCCTACATGTTGAAACGCTCCGATTTTGCCCGACGACTTCCGCTGGCATCGCTTCTAGCCTTGTCGTTCGCGTATTTAGCTAGCTGCGGTGACTACTTGCCGCCTGGCGACGAGATCACAGGCGGGCCCGGAAGTGTAGGTCAGGTGAATGTGGATGCGTCAGTCACCGGAGGAGCGACGGTGGGAGGCGGTGGCGAGGGCGGAGAAGGTGGCGAATCTTTGCCGGGCACAGCGGGAAGTGGTGGCCAGGCGGGAGGTGTCGGGGGCGCGGCAGGTGGTGGCGCCGGGGGCATGGTGCCATCCGCTTGTTCCGTGTGTGAGCAAACGAAATGCAAAGTACCGGTGTCAGCAGGGCCGATACCAACCGTTTACCCAGACTGCTATGAGGACGAGGGTCTGGCGCTTGAGGGAAAGCGCGCCGGAACGAAGCGAAAGGAACTGTGCGCCGCCGTTGTGGAATGCACCCGACGGACCAAGTGCATTATCGCAGACCCCCCCTTCACGCCCGGAGATGCCATTACACCAGGAAGGTGTCTGTGTGGATCCGTCAGCGATGCCAAGTGCTTGGATGACCAAATGTCGACGGGCAACGGTGCCTGCATCGCAGAATTGGAAGCGGCCGGGGAAAGCCTGGCGGGTGCTGTTGTTGCGGAGCGGCTGCGAGACCAGGCGTTCGCGATAGGCCGTGCCATTAACTACGTGCACCTTTGCGACTACACCCTTTGCTACGCAGAGTGCTCTGGTGGACCCGTTACGGGCCAGCCAACAGGCGGGGCCGGAGGCGCCTCGAATTCGGGCGGCGCAGGAGGCGCTGCGGGGTCGCCGGCAACAGGCGGCATATCAGGTTCGGGCGGCAGCGGATCCGGTTCAGGTGGAATGATCGGATCGGGCGGCGCAGCGGGAGGCTCGCCCGGTAGCGGTGGTTCAGCTGGGGCGGGCGGCTCACCCGCCAGCGGCGGTTCGACAGGCAGCGGAAGCGTAGGAACCAGCGCCAAATGTTTAACGTGCGAGGCGATGAGCTGTTCACAGACTGAAGCCGGCTGCAGCCTTTTCGAGGCGCTCGGAAGGCAGCTTGTGAGGCTTGGGTGGCTTGCATCCGTACGCCACGTCAGAAAAGCTGCGTAGAGGTTAAGGATGGTGTGGCAGATGTTCAGAAATGTTACTGCGGGACGAAAAGCGACAGCCAATGCCTTTCAGGCAAAGGCGATGGCGTTTGTAAGGCCGAAGCCGAGCGGGCCTCGGAGCTTGAACCGTGCACGGCTGAAGAAACGTCTAGTGGTACGTGCGCGGAGCGGCAGGCGACCGATGTTGCAGTAAGGTTCCGAGACCCGGCGTTTCCAATCGGACCAGGAAGCAACTTGATGTTCTGCGACTTCGAGTCTTGCAATCCAGTTTGCACCGCTGTCACGAATGATCCCCCACCTGGAGGCGCAGGCGGCGCAGGCGGCACACCCACGGGCGGCATCAGCGGCGCAGGTGGCACAAGCACCGGCGGCATCAGCGGCGCAGGTGGCACAACCGCGACTGGTGTTCTTGTGAATCCCGACTTCAACCTCGACACATCAGGTTGGGCCGCCGAATCAAGCGTTGTGCTGCTGTTCAACGCAGAAGACGCAGAGGCCCGCAGCGGCTCCGGATCCGTGGATGTCACAAATACCGTGTTCGCGGTGAACGTGAACAGCACCTCATGGGCAGGAGGCGCGCAATGCGTGGCCGTAGCGGCCGACACAACCTACGCGCTTACAGCCAAAGCCAAAGTGCCCTCCGACAGACCCACTGGCTCCGCGGGCATTGATGTGCGCTTCTTCGCCTCAGCGGAAGGATGCAAAGACACCGCGACTTTCGGCGACCCAAGGTTCACTACAATACCGAACGGGGCTTGGAAGGATGTGGCTGTCACAGCAAAAACGCCCGTAGGCGCGCGCTTCATGCTTGTGCGGCTGATTGCGGTAAAAGCCTTCTACGAACCTTCGCTCACCGTGCGCTTCGATAAGATTCGTCTTACGAAAATGCCCTAAGCCAAACGCTGACGCAAGTTGAACCGCCGCCGGAACGCAACAGCCAATATCAACCCCACGGTCACAACGCCCATCATCAACACGCGCCAGTCCGCCAAGGCTCGACGCCAAGGTGGCTTCAAGCTGGCCGTTCCCTGCTTCATCATATCTATAACGTCGGCTGATAACTTTTGCTGTGACGCCAAGGCCACCCATCGTTCCGCGGCTGGCTTGTCGTTGTTGTTCACTGCCACTGCCCACTGAAGCGAGATGGCCCGTGCTGTGTTGGGATTTAACGTTGCCAAACCTGCCGCACACTCGGCCAATAGCTTCTTGTTCTTTGTTCGCTTTGCAACGTCACATTCAAGGTCGAACCCCACGGCCTTGATCTGGTTGTCTTTCGTTGTGTCGCCCTCTTTCTTAAGGTGCGCCACGCTTGCAACGATGTCGTCGATCTGCGCCTGCGGCAGGGGATCAGGTTGCGAAAAAATAAGCTGCGCCAAACGGGCGTGATCTGAAACCTTGGATCCAGAGCGCGACAGCGCGCCTTTGCAAGCAACGATCGCTTCTTTGATCTGGCCAGCCTTTTCAAGCGATTCACAAAGTTTCGTGAATCCGATTGCAACGTCAGGAACCGCAGCGGCGACAGCGTAGAAATACTTTGCAGCGTCTGCGTGTCGATTCTCCTTCGTGGCACGCTCGGCGCGGTCCAAGTTTTCTTGCAGGAAGTACCCAAAGTCCATTGGATATTGGTTCCGCTGCGCCTCGGTCGGGATGTTCGAGCTAGGGTTCTGGTCGTCAATTGGGAATCGGTTGGGAATGTCGATGTCAATCGGCTTGCCTTCCTGTGCCCTAGCGGAATGCGAGGACGGCAAGCAAAGCAAAACCACGGCGGCGACAATGGCAGAAACCGCCGAGCTGCGAGCTTTGATTCGTCGCAACGTCCAGTGCGCCGCTGTTCCCAGAAGGCCAGCAACAAGCACCAACCACGCCGCCGCAATTGACCACGGCATATCGGCTTTCACCTCAGCCAGGGTTTCCTGTGCGTCGGCATGTTTCAAATATCGTTCCTTCAAGGTTTCAGTGCACGTATCGATCATAGCTTCATCTCCAAGTCTTTTCGCCAAATGGCAGCGGGCGATAGCGCTGTAGTAATCGCCCCAGCGGCCTGCGCCGCGCGACAGAATCACGGCCTCGTAAAGATCCTGAGGGGACAATGGCCCATCGCCAAGCATGTATGCGTGAACAAGGTCTGTCATTTCCTCGGGCGCGGTGTTGGCCTTTAAGGAAGCCTTGCACACCTCGATCGCGCGCGCCCGATCTTTGGATTTGATCGCCGCCTTACACCCCAGCCGACCTTGCAGCGTTTGGGCTTCGGAGCTGGCCGGACACAGCAACCCACAGAACATCAGAAAACTGCAGAAAACCCAGCGCATTATGCAATTCCGTACCGCTTGAGCTTTTCGTAAAGCGTGGAAGGCGCGATGCCAAGAACGCGGGCAGCATGCAGTTTGTTGCCATGGCTTAGCGCCAAGGTTTGCGAGATCGCAACGTTTTCAAGACTTTCTAAAGTTCGCCCGCCCAACGCGAGTTCATTCATGGCAGGCGATTCGCAAGTCGATGGCATCAGGCGAATGTGGTGTGGCTCTAAAGTGCACCCATCAACAAATGCCAAGGCGCAATCCAGTGTGTTGCGCAGCTCGCGCACATTGCCGGGCCACGCGTGCGCCGAAAGAAACTCGAAGGTTTCGGGTGGAACGTCAACTTCTGGACGCCCGAGCTCAACAAGCAATCTAGACAAAAGTGCAGGCAAGTCGTCCTTGCGCTCGCGCAGCGGAGGCAATGAAATTACAGCAGCGGCGAGACGAAAGTATAGATCCTCTCGAAACTTCTTCTCGGAAACCAGTTGCGCCAAGTTGCGGTTGGTTGCGCAAACGATGCGAACGTCGATTTGATGTTCACGGGATCCCCCAACCCGTCGCACAAGGCGGTTGTCCAGCACGCGCAGGAGGCGAGGTTGCAATTCCAGCGGCAACTCACCAAGTTCATCAATGAAAAGGGTCCCGCCTCGGGCCCGCTCGAACGCACCTTGGTGATCGGCGTGAGCTCCGGTAAACGCGCCACGCTCGTGCCCGTAAAGCTCACTCTCGACTAAATTCGGTGGTACAGCACCACAGTCAAACACCACGAAAGGCTTTGCGGCCCGGCAGCCATTGTCGTGCAAAGCATGAGCAACTACGTCTTTTCCACTGCCCGTTTCGCCCAAGATAGCCACGGTCACGTCGGAGTTGGAAAGCCGACCGACCAGTGTGGCGATCTCCCTCATTTTCGGTGACTTTGCTGACAGTTTATCTGTCAGTTCAGACCGCGTTGCACGTGGCGGAACGCGCCTAGGCAGAACCGCCAAGAGCCCGCGGTGTTCAATGTTAAGGGCCGTGCTAGCTGTTTGCATGGACATGGCTCCCGGTGTGTGTAGTCGTTTCTTGTGGCATTAACAACCACCCCGTTATAGCCGCGGCATCAGCTCCGCAATGTGACGGTTCGGCTCCCGATCGTTTACGAACAGGTGACAAACCGTTCGAAAATCGTTCTGTGACACTCCGGTTTCCGGGCACTAGCAGTTTCCGTGGAGCACAAGGGTCATTCGGTTCGGTACGAAAATGTTGGAAAGCTGACACATGAATTGATGTGCGACAGCGCAAAGGTCCGCCATCCTTTCGCGTGCGATCTCGAACGAACGGGCACCCTATGAATAGAACCTACGCTTTTTACTTGTCCTTGCTTGCGGCCGTGCCGATGTTTTCGGCGGCGTGCAGTGCTCCTGGCGGTCCGGGGGCATTTCCTGCGGAGCCGGTGGGAGTGCCTGAACCAGGTCCAGCCCCATCGCCCACTTTGGCAGTATGCCAGCCAGCCAAAGCCTCCGAGACGCTGACTGCCCGCAGCTCGGCACTCATCCTTTCTGGAGGGCCAAAGGCCGGACCGTCAACGATGTTTACTCAAGACCTTTTCGAGTTGTTTAACTCGAACTGTGGCTCGTGCCACGTGCGCGGAAATCAAGGCAACTTCTCGATCACCAGGGCGACCTTCGCTTCAAAGATGGACGACATCGCGATCGCCACAATAAAGATCAACGACGCCAACAACAAGAAGTTGATGCCACCGCCTGCCGCGGGCGGAAAACCATTTCAGGATCGAAAAAGCGATGATCCCATCGTGGCGTTCTCAAAGCTGCTGGACACATGGAAAGAGCAGAACAGGCCCGCCGACGTTTTCAATATCAAATCGGGCAGTAGCAGTGGCGCCTTGTACCGGCTGAGTCCTGAGGTCGGATCGAATCTGACAAACCTTGGTAACTGCATTCCTCCCACGGCAATGTTCGGCAAGCAACAGCCGACCATGGACGACCTGGATAGCAAGTTCGCAGCCGCCACTGAGTTGCCTTCATCATTGGACAAAACGGATCTGGTTGGCTTCGACAGCGCCGATCTCGCGCAACGGGGATTGGTTGCCTACGTTCCCACCTATCCGCTGTTTACAGATTCGGCCGCGAAGCTTCGCTACATCAGGGTGCCCAGGGGTCAATCAGTAAAGTTCGATAAAGAGCGGCAGGAATTCCAAATTCCGCCAAACACGAGGTTCTACAAAACCTTCTTAAAGAAGGTGATCGACCTTTCGGGCAAAGTGGCGTTCCGCAAGCTTGAAACACGCATCATCGTTTCCCGCCCCGACACACTGAACGCCGACGGCACGCGCCACATCAACTCGCTGTTTGGAACATATGTTTGGAATAAGGAAGAGACCGGCGCCGACCTGCTGCGCGACCCACAGAACAACGGTGAGCCCTTCGCCGACCGCATCATTACGTACGAACAGGACGAGCAGCAGTATAAGAAGATCCTGGACAGCAAGCCAGCGAACCTTCGCTTTGCGCTGTTCGATGAGAACCCCAAGTTGATGCGCCAATATGCAATTCCAGGACGCCAGCGGTGCATTGATTGCCACATGGGTGGCATTGAACAAGGCACATTTGTTCTTGGTTTCTCGCCCCTTCAGATTCACCGGCGCGCGCAGGACACGGGCGGGACGTATGAAACCACAGGGGCCGACGAGCTTACCCAGCTGCAGCGGCTTATCGACTACGGCGTGATCACTGGCATTGGTTCAGTGAGTGAGGTAACTCTTCTTGAAGATTCCCAGGGCGATAGGAAGCCCCGCAATGCCCAGGAACTGCAGGCTCAAGCGTATATATTGGGAAACTGCGCTCATTGCCACAACCCGCGGGGACTTCCCTCGAACAACCCCGAGCTCAATGAGGCCTTGAACTTCCTGCCTGGGCAAAAAGTTGGCGGTATTTTCCAATTCCCGCTCGAACGGTACAGCCCCGTGCGAAGGCGGGGTGGTGATCAAGATGTGAGGATGCCCTATATAACCCCTTCCCTCTACGAATATCCAGTTGACGAAGCCAAAGCCGGGCCGAACTGGGTGAGGAAGGGCCCCCTATGCAACGTGAGCGCCTCAGTAGACAAAAAGAACGATGACCTCTGCAACAAGAGTTGGGCCGGTGCTGAATTGTTCACGGCGCACCTTCACGCTCCCTGGCGCAGCCTGCTTTATCGCAATGTTGATACACCGTTCGCGTATACCGACGACTTCGCTGTGTTTCCTCGCATGCCGATGCATTCGAGTTCGTATGATTGTCGCGCTCCCAAAATCATGGCCGACTGGATGGTCAGCATTCCAGCGAAAAGAAAGCGTCCTGATATCGTTGAAACCAACGATGTAGGGACGCGAATAGGAGGAAATCAACCGCCGGTCGACACGAGCGAACAGCCCTACGAAGAGGTGCCTGAAGGAGATCCGGCAATCGCGAAAGCGAAGGAAGCGGCCTTGGATCGGATCGAGCTGCTCCACCAAAGTTCGAAATACAACTATTGTCCTCCAGACGAAGATATTGTCGATCGCGTAATTCAGCGGGGTGCGGGTGCCGAGGGGACGAGGCTTGTCCCTGAAGAGTTCGAGATTCTAGATCGAAGCGATACTCCCAAAGTGATTCTTCCGGCAGACAGCGTGCCGAATAGAACTCACTTTGTGACTATTGACCTTACAGAAGCACCTGGTGATTGGGGTCCGCGAAACGGAAGCTGGGAAAAAGTTCTGGTGAAAGGTGAAGGGTCTGAGTTTCAAAAACCGTTGGCCGAAACGCTGAAGAACGTTTCGATGACTGACGAACTTCGCGCCTTCGCGCTGACAGAAGTGCCAATGGCATTGTGGTCTGAGAAGCCAGGCTGCGAATCAAAACTGGCAAACATGCCGACCGTGGCAGAGACCAAGGCCAAGGGTCCGGCGACCCCTGATTGGATGA
>Ga0105048_10007262_pt1 | contig 17815 bp, 10 predicted proteins | sample MAT05_FD_78382 | JGI IMG/M metagenome (GOLD analysis project Ga0105048, IMG submission 78382) | Freshwater microbial communities from Lake Fryxell liftoff mats and glacier meltwater in Antarctica - MAT-05 | ecosystem: Environmental > Aquatic > Freshwater > Ice > Liftoff microbial mat | place...
GACTATCCGATCGCGTGAACGCGCTCCCCGAGGGACTGCATCAGCCGCTGCAACCTACTGGCTACCCGCTGTCGCTGGAAGAAGCCCTGCGATTTTCGATCGCGCGGGCGCTGCTTGCCCGCCCGCGATTGCTGATCCTCAACGGCGTGCTCGATTTGATCAATCTCAGCGCCTGCCCGCAGTTGATCAACGTGCTGAAAGACCCATCCCGACCCGGAACGATCCTGATCGCGACCGACGCGCCGGACGTCGCAGCGCAGTTCGGCAGAACCATTGTCGTTACACCCGCTGATCGGAACGAGTCATGAAAAGTCATTCCAAAATGCCCGAATTACCGATCCTGGCGGAAGTGCGCAGCCCGCGCCTGCTGCGGCGGATCTTCATCATGATCACGCTCACGTTCATCGCGACGCCGTTCCTGCTGATATTCGTGCCGTGGCAGCAGTCGATCACCGGCCGCGGGCGGGTGATCGCCTACGACCCGACGGAGCGGCCGCAGATTATTACCGCGCGCGTCAGCGGGCAAATCGTGAAATGGCATGTGAAAGAGGGGCAAAGGGTCGAGATCGGTGCTGATATTGTCGATATAGAGGATAACGACCCCGAACTTTCGTACCGCCTGTCCGAACAGAAGAAGATCCTTCAAGAACGGCTTCGCGAAGCGGGCGAGGAACTGAAGCAACAGAAGCGAGTCGTTGAGCGCCAGAAGCACGCGCTCGTGGCGAGTCTTAAAGCGGCTGACTTTGGCATTACCGCCCAGGAGCAGACTGTCAAGTCGCGTGAAGAGGCTCTGACGGCTGGGAAAACACTGCTCGATCGCGAAGTGAAGGAATTCGACATCATCGCCGAGGTGGTTCGGAAGGGGGTTCGCCCCGAGATCGATCTGATCCGCCAGATGGCCTCGCGTGATCAGGCAGCCGCCAACGTGGAACGTCTGAAGGCGGAGATCGACAATGGCAAGGCCGGCACGTCGGAGCGGCAGTCGCAGAAGATTCAGGCAGAAGCCACGGGCGAACGCCTGATTGCCGAAGCCGAGCGGGATTACAACCGGATCCAGCAGTCGATCTACAACATCGATCGCGAAGTCCACGAGATCGACAATCGCATCGAACGGTTCGCGGCCCGGCACATCAAGGCAAGTTGCACCGGCACCGTTCTGCGGATCGACGCGAATGCAGCCCAGGGCGGGTCGTTCGTCAAGGAAGGCGAAGTTCTCGCGATGATTGTCCCGGATGTGAAGGACAAGATGGTCGTCGAACTGTTTCTCGACGGCGTCGACATTCCGCTGGTGCAGAAGGATGCACAGGGCAACTACCCGTCGGTACGCCTGCAGTTCGAAGGTTGGCCGGCCGTGCAGTTCGTCGGCTGGCCTTCCGTGGCGCGGGGAACGTTCGGCGGGCGCGTGATCCTTGTCGACTCGACCGACGACGGCAAAGGCCGGTTCCGGGTGCTGGTCGAACCGTACAAAATGTTCCCCGACGATGAAGACTGGCCCGACCAGCTTCAGCTGCGGCAGGGCAATCAGGCGATCGGCTGGGTGTTCCTCAACCGCGTGACGATCGGCTGGGAAGTTTGGCGGCTGCTCAACGGCTTCCCGCCGACGGTTTCGCCGCCGACGAAGACAGTGAAGATCGAAAAGTAGCCGCCGCGACCACGCGGCATGCGAGACACCTATGCCGTGGAAGTCGACGCTGATACTGATGCTTGCCGGCCTGCCCGCGTTCGCGCAGGACGGCGGCTGGCAACCGATCCGGCAGGCGGCTCACCTTCAGCCGAAGGTCGAGCCGTTGCCGCCGCCGCGGGATGTCATTCCCGCGTTGCCGCCGATCAACAAGATGCCGCCGCCGCCGCCGCCGCCCGATCCGCCACCGCCATTGATCGGCACATTGCTCAGCAATCAATCGATGCCGTTGACACTCAGCGAAGTGCTGACATCGGTGGAACAAAGCTTTCCGCTCTTGCGCATCGCCGAAGAAGAACGCGCGATCGCCGGCGGCAGACTGCTGACTGCGATGGGGGCGTTCGATACCAATCTGCGTTCCGCCAGTTACAACACACCGTTGGGTACGTTCGAAAACTATCGCACGATCACCGGCATCGAGCAACCGTTCTCGACTTCAGGCGTCTCGGTGTTCAGCGGCTATCGCACTGGCTTTGGCGATTTCCCCATTTACTATGGTGACCGCAAGACCGGCGACGGCGGCGAGTTTCGCGGCGGAATCAATGTCCCGCTGTTGCGCGACAACGAGATCGATCGCCGCCGGGCCAACCTTCAACAAGCGCGCCTGAACCAGGAAGCGGCCGAGCCATTTGTCGAACGGCAACGGCTCGACTTCCAGCGCTCGGCCGCGCGCACCTATTGGGGCTGGGTAGCGTCAGGGGAACGGTTGCGACTGGCGAAACAGCTGGCCGACCTCGCGTTCGATCGTGACAAGCAGTTGAAGGAACTTCAGGAGAATAAGCTGGTCGCCCGCATCGACCGGATCGACAACCAGCAGAACATCGCTGCCCGGCAGGCCCTGCTGGTCGAAGCACAACTGCGATTGCAGCAATCGACCGTGGAACTGTCCCTGTTTCTGCGGAATCAGGACGGGCAGCCGCTGATTGCCGGGCCGGAACGGTTGCCGAGCTTCCCGGTGCTGACGCGCTACAACCCGTCCGATTTTGAAGCATCGCTCGAGTCGGCCTATCTGAACCGCCCCGAGGTGCAGCGCCTGCGACTGCAACGCGAAGCGCTTGAGGTGGAGCTGAGATGGGCCACGAACCAGACGTTGCCGCAACTCAACGGGTTTGTGGCCGGCTCGCAGGACGTGGGATGGGGAAAGAGAAGTGGTTCCGACCGGCTCGATCGTTCGAGTCTGGATGTCGGTTTCGAGTTTCAGGTGCCGATCCAGCGCCGCGATGCCCTGGGTCGCGTGGAAACCGCGCGCGCGCAAGTACGGCAGTTGGCGACGCAGGAACAGTACCAGCGCGATTCAATCCGTGCGGAAGTTCAAAGTGCCTTTGCCGCTGTCGACCGCACGTATCAGCTTCACGAACAGGCCGTCCTGCGTGTCGGACTGGCAAGGCAAGTCGCCGAGGCGGAACGCCAGCGACTGAAGGACGGCGACAGTGATGTGCTGCGCGTGACGCTGCGCGAACAGGCCGCATTCGACGCGGAGATTCTCGAAGTGGCCGCTAAATTCGAGTACTTCCGCGCCGTGGCCGAGTATCGTGCGGCATTGGGCATTTCGAAGTGACCGGACTGCGACGACGCGGTTTCCTGACGTCGCACTGGATGCACCAATCACATCGCGCTGCTATAACTGATTTATCCGCCTGATGTTCCCCGTTCACGTTCGGAGTCGATTCAGACATGCGCTGCTTCCTGATGCTGGCTCTTCCGCTTTTGCTCGCCGCCGAACCCTACAACCCGACAGTGAAGCCCGCGTCGGGTGAGGGCCAGGCGGCCATTACCCGATTCCAACTCGACAAGTCGCTCAAGGTCGAACTCTGGGCCGCCGAGCCGATGCTCGCCAACCCGGTTGCATTCGCGTTCGACGAAAAGGGACGCTGCTATGTCGTTGAGACGTTCCGTCATACAACCGGTGTCACGGATAATCGCGGTAAGCCCTGGCTCGACGATGAACTGGCGAGCCGTACGGTCGAAGACCGCGTGAAGATGTACAAGGCCTACGCCAAGGACAAGTTCGAATCGATCTACGAGAAGGAACGCGACCGCATCCGCCTTCTGGAAGACACGACCGGGAGCGGCAAGGCCGACAAGTCCACCGTGTTCCGCGACGACTTCGGCAAGGCGGAAGACGGTCTGGCCGCGGGCGTGCTCGCCCGGCATGGCAGTGTTTACTTCACGAATGTGCCGAGCTTGTACCTGCTGAAGGACACAAAGAACACCGGCACGGCCGACGTGAAGGAAGTGCTCGCCACCGGGTTTGGCGTGCACGTCGCCTTCATCGGCCATGACCTGCACGGGCTGCGCATCGGGCCGGATGGCAGGCTCTACTTCACCATGGGCGACCGCGGCCTCAACGTGAAGACGAAGGAAGGCAAGCACCTCTACTACCCCGATTGCGGTGCGGTGCTTCGCTGCGATCTCGATGGATCGAACCTGGAAGTCGTCCACAGCGGCTTGCGCAACCCGCAGGAACTCGCCTTCGACGACCATGGCAATCTGTTCACCGTCGACAACAACTCCGACTCGGGTGATCGCGCCCGCTTCGTGTACGTCGTTGAGGGCGGCGACAGCGGCTGGCGTATCGGCTATCAGTATGGCAGTTCAATGCACGACGCGACCGTGAAGCAAGGCAACCGCGGCCCGTGGAACTACGAAAAGCTTTGGCATCCGGCCCATGTGGAACAGGCGGCCTATATCACGCCGACGTTTACCAACTTCGCCGATGGCCCGTCGGGACTGACGCATTACCCCGGTATTGGCCTGGCAGACAAGTACAAGGACCATCTGTTCCTCTGCGACTTCCGCGGCGGCGCCAACGGCAGTGGCGTGTTCAGCTTCGCCGCGAAGCCGAAGGGGGCAGGCTTTGAAGTCAGCAATCCGCAGAAGTTCGTCTGGAGCGTGCTCGCCACCGACTGCGATTTCGGGCCAGACAGCAACCTGTATATCAGCGACTGGACGGAAGGCTGGAACAAGCCCGGCAAGGGCCGGATCTACAAGGTCATTGATGCGGAAGCGCAGAAGAACGCGGCAGTCAGCGAAGCGCGCGATTTGTTGGCGAAACCGTTTAGCGATCGACCCATCGGGTCGCTCGTCGACTTACTGTCGCACCCCCATCAGCAGGTCCGCACTGAAGCGCAGTTCGCATTAGTGAAACTCGGCAAGATCGAACCGCTTGCCGACGTCGCCACGACAGGCAAGAACTCGCTGGGACGCCTTCACGCCATCTGGGGCATCTCGATGCTGGGTGACGTCGCCAACGGCGAGAAGGTGTTGATACCGCTGTTAAAGGACAGCGACAACGAAGTGCGTGCTCAGGCGGCCAAGGCGCTCGGCCAACGACGCACTGTTGATGCGAACAAGGCACTTTTGGCAGCGTTGACTGATCCTGAACCGCGTGTTGTCTTCATGGCCCTGCAAAGCCTTGCCAAGGAACGTGGCTATCTGCCTTCCATTGCGGACGACGAGAAGTACGTCGCCACGATCGTGAAAGTCATCGAAACGAATGCGAACAAGGATCCTTACATCCGGTTCGCGGCCTCCCGCGCTTTGGCGCGGTCGCTGCACGACGCATTGCCGAACCACCCTGCCTATTCGGCCATCCCGGCCGTGCAATTAGCAGCGGTCGTCGCCATGCGGCAGAAGATAAACCCGACGGCCGACTATTGGCCCGGTACCACCGGTACGGCGGGAGAAGCGCTGCTGCGGTCCACCGACCCGGCCGTGCTCAGCGAGATCGCCCGACTGATTCACGATGTCAACATCCCCGCCGATCTGCCGAAGCTGGCAGCGCTTTCGGCGAACTCCAAACTGCCGCCCGCGGTGTTGTACCGCGCGTTAAATGCCCACTATCGCCTCGGCCTGCCGCAGAACGCGAAGGCTCTTGCCGCGTTCGCCGCATCGCCGGAAGCGCTGCCGACACTGCGTGTACTCGCGCTGCAGATGTTGGGCAACTGGGGCAAGCCGCCCCGCCGGGACTTCATCACCGGCATGACGCAGAGCATCGCCCCGCGTGACACATCAATCGCCGCTGATGGGTTGAAGCAGTACCTGGGCGGGATCTTCGCCGGCCCTGCCGCCGTGCAGAAGGAAGCGGCCGGGACCGCCGGCAAGCTGGGCATCACGGAAGTGGGGCCTTTCCTGTTCAGTCTGGTGAACGATGCGAAGGCCCTGCCGACAACGCGTGTCGAAGCGCTGAATGGGCTCGCGGCATTAAAGGACGCAAAGCTGAATGAAGCGGTAACGAAGTCAATCGCCGGCGACGACCCGCGCTTGCGCAACGCCGGCCGGGCGATCCTGCTGCGGACGAAGCCCGATGACGTAGTGAGCCAGTTGAAGGCCGTGCTTGCAGGCGACAACCTGTTCGAGAAGCAAGGGGCGATCGCCCTGCTCGCACAGATCAAGTCGCCGGAGGGCGATGCGTTGTTGTCCGGCCTGCTCGACAAGGCCGTTGCCAACTCGGCCCCGGCGGAACTGCATCTGGATATTCTCGATGCCGTCGGCAGTCGCGAGCCACTGAAAAGCTCATTGAAGAAGTACGACGACGCCCGTCCCAAGGGCGATGACCTCGCTCCGTGGCGGGAAACGCTCGTGGGCGGCGATGCGGCGCGCGGGCGCGATATCTTCATCAATAAGGCGGCCGTCTCGTGTCAGCGCTGTCATCGCCTCGATGGGGAAGGCGGCGACGTCGGCCCCGCGATCAACGGCATCGCCGGCAAACAGAAGCGCGACTACCTACTCGAAGCGATCGCCCTGCCGAACAAGCAGATCGCCAAAGGCTTCGAGTCGGTGCTGATCACCAATCTCGACGGCAAATCGTTCAACGGCGTACTCAAGTTCGAGGATGCGAAAGAGGTCCGACTGATCACACCGGAAGGGCAACTGATCACCGTTAAGAAGGAAGAGATCGACGAACGCCGTGCGACCAAGACCGCGATGCCCGAGGATGTGGTGCAGAAGTTGACCAAACAGGAACTGCGCGACCTGGTCGAATTTTTGGCGACGCTGAAGGAAGAATGGAAGAAGTGAAACGTTGCGCGCTTGTTAGCGTGCATCCCAACGGGATGCCGCTTCGCGTGCCCGTCGCGTCCCTTCGGGATGCAAGCTAACGTGCGATATGCATCAAGCCACCGATCACATCACCTTTGTACCGTCCGGCGGTGGCGGCTCGTCCCTCGGCTCGGGTGGTACGTCGGCAAACGGCTCAGGGGCCTTCAACTGCTGGATCTGCAAATTGTGGCTGATGTTGGCAACAGTGTTGCCGACAACGGGAATCTGCTTCGGGTCGCCGGTCGCGACGGAGCGCTTGAACAAGTAGTGATAGGCGATGAAACCCGACGCCGCGGCAAGGAGCACCGTCGCAACGACCGGGCGATTCTCTTCCGCCTTTTCGATCGCGCGCAGGAACTGATCGGTGAACCAGTAGGCCAGCCAGAACAGCAGATTGACGCCGGGAATCGCGTAGAGAGCATCCGCGAGCAGGAATCGCCGGAAGGGCAGCCGCATCACGCCGGACATGATGAAGATCGGGGTACGGATTCCGGGAAGAAATCTCGCCACCAGCAGGATCGCGATTCCGTACTCCAGGAAGTTCCGCTCGATCTTCTCTTTCTTCTCGGGCGGCAGTACCCGCTTTTGCACCCATTCGCGCTGCAGCAGTTTGGTTCCCCATTGTCGGCCGATAAAATAAAGGATGATGTCGCATATCACGACGCCGATGATGCACACCGGCAGCATGATCCACCATTTCATCCATGAATTGGGATTGGCCCACTCCCGGCCGACGAGTACCCCGCCCGTCACAATGGGCAGTTCCTCGGGGATCGGCACACCCACGGCGGAAATGACCAGCGCGGTGAACACGCCAATGTACTGCCAGATATCGTTCCAGGGAATCATTCCCGATATGCTATGTTCTCCCGTTTCATGCGTCCGCTGAATGCCGATCAAAAGGAGACCGCATCCATGAAACTCGGTCTGATCAACTCCGCCTGGGTGCAGTCCGGCCGTGGTACCGCGTGGGGCATTCAGAAGACCAAAGAACTCGGTTTCGACACGATCGACATCTTCGCTGACCCGCTCGACATCGATGCCCGTGAGCGGCAGATGATCCGCAAGGAGTGCGCGGCAGCCGAGTTGCCGATCGTCAGCGTCGCCTGCGTAGCCACGGGGCTGATCGACTTCAACGCGTCCGTTCAGCGGTTTCACCTGGACCGCTGTGAAGCCTACCTCGACTTCTGCTACGAACTCGAAGCGAGTAACCTGCTGCTGGTGCTGGGCGAATATGTCTGGGAACGACAGGTGATCCCGCCGACCGAGCAATGGCAAACGGCAGTGCGCAATGTCCGCATGCTGGGGAACTATGCCGACAACCTGGGCCTGAAGATCGCGCTGGAACTGGAACCGTTCAAGCTGTCGCTGCTCAACGATGTTGTCAGTATGGTGCGCTTCATTGATGAGGTGAACCACCCGGCCGTGGCCGCGAACATCGATGTCTCGCACCTGCAACTGGCGAACGTCGCCCCCGAGGAACTGCGCCGGCTGAAGGGCAAGGCGATCCACGTGCACATCAGCGACTGCGACGGCAAGGTCCACGGCGACTTGCCCCCCGGCCGAGGTGTCGTGAACTTCGACCCGTACCTGAAAGAGATTGCCGCGCTCGGCATCGACGGGGCGATCAGCATTGAACTGGAATACTCCCCCGAGCCGGACAAGATCACCGAATGGGTCGCCGAGGCGTACACAGCGACCGATCGACTGATGCGGAAGTACGGCCTGCGGTCGTAGCACACACGACTATGCGCGTGATTGAAGGGACATCATGACGATCAACGTCGTATGCACGGAATGCGAGAGCCGGCTGACGGTGCAGGAGGACCTGCTCGGCCGGAACATGCGCTGCCCGATCTGCCGGGAGATCTTCGTCGTCGCGGTTGCCGACGAATTGCCAGTGATTCCCGCTGAACCGGCGGCGACAGCGTCCGCGGAGCGGCCGGCCATCGCCCGGGTCGAAGTTTCCGTGCCGAAGTACACCACTGGCACCATTGACGACTTTGTGCAGGTACTGCCAACCGAGCCGGTGGAGCCGCCGAACGAGATCGTATGGTCCGAACCTCCCGCGGCTGAACCCGAACCGATACCGCCGCTGGACGATGGACCGACAGAAGTCGTCTGGACCGAAGGCGCCACTCCGGGCAACGAACCGACTCCCCCCGATGCGATCAAAGAGCGGCTGCCGACGCCGGTCCGTGAAGTTGTCCGGCCACGCAAGAAGCGCAGCCGACTGGCGGTGCTGATCGTCCTCCTCCTGTTCGCCGGTGGCACCGCGGCAGTGGGCGGCGTGTTCCTGATGCGCTATCTGAATGCCGCGCCGGACCGCCTGTTCGAGGTGGCGAAGAGAGACTACGCCGCCCGCAACTACGAATCAGCCCGGCGAAGCTACGAGGAGTTCGCACGCGACTATCCCGCCGATCCTCGCGCGCCCGAGGCCTCCTTCTTCACTGAACTCAGCGCCCTGCGTTCGACCGCCTATTCGCTGGGCGTGCGCGCTGATCCGGCACCGGCAGTTGCGCAGTTCGACAAGTTTCTGCTGCAGTCCGATGGACCTTCGATGAAGCCGTTCACCGAACCGGGCAAGTTCGGGGTCGACATCTGGGAGACGGCCGCCAAGCTCCTTGAGGAGGTCACATCCAAAGGTCTGGATGCGTTCAACCGTGACAAACCCGATGACTCGGCCGGGCTGCTCGAACAAGCCCGGCACGTCGGTGCGATCGTCGACCGCTTCCGGCCGAAGGACTTGGATCGCGAAAGTTCCTTTTCACAGATCGCGGAACTTGATCGCAAGATCACCGATGGGCAGGCCCGTCTGGCGTTCCTGGCCGAGGTACGCGAACGACTGAACGAACCGGACGATGCGATGATTCTTGCGGCTCGCAAGCAGGCCGAGGACGCGGGCCATGCAGGGGATGCCCAGTTCCAGCAACTGATCAACGCGGCCGACCGCAAGATTGCCGACCGCGTGACCTACGCGCGATTCGACCCGCCGATCATGGCCGTGCGCGATCGCAAGCCCACGCAGACAGGTGTATTGTTCGCGCCGCGGCTGGACCCTGTCCGCAAGCAGTCGCCCGTGGGCAACGGCGTCTTCTTCGCCCAGCATGCGGGCATACTGTACGCGCTGGCGGAGGGGGATGGCCATGTCCTGTGGGCCGCGCGCTCGGGCATCGACAGTACCGCTTTGCCCGTGGTGATACCCGGGACTGACCTTCACCCCGACCTGGCGATCCTGCTCACCAATGATGGAACGACCGCGGGCATCACAGCCTGCCTGTTGCGCACCGGCGAAACATTCTGGCAGCAATCATTGCCTGCCGCTCCCATCGCTCAAACGACTGTTGTTGGCCAACGGCTGTTTGTGCCGCTGCACGATCCGCCAATGCTGCCGGGCACCAAGAAGCTGCCGCGCGATCAGGTGGGGCAGATCATTGAAATCGAACTGACAACCGGCACGCAGATCGGCAGGATTTCGCTGGGCCGGTCGCTGGGCAGTGCGGGCATCCGCCGACCGGGCAGCGGGCACCTCTACTTCGCCGCGCAGGCGCGCGGCATCTATGTCTTCGATGTCGACAAGATCGGCCACGACGGTCAGCGTGCCGACCCGACGTTTCTCGGCATGATCAACACTGGCCACGCGCCAGGGCAACTGCACGGCCAACCGCTGATCACCACAAATGAAGGCGATTCTGGCAGCTTTATGCTGCTGTCGCTCAGCGACGGACTGGATGCGATGAAACTGCAGGCGTTCCCGCTTCCGCCGGCCGATCAGGTGCCGGCCGTGGCTGGCGCGCTGCCCCCCGCCATCGCATTGCCGGGCTGGTTGTCGTTTCCGCCTTACGTCGACGCGGAGAAGCTTGCGGTCGTCACCGATCGCGGTGTTTTTGGCCTGTTCGGTATCCGCCAGGCGGGCAATCTCGATTCGCCGTTGTTCGTGCTGCCCGCGGAATCACATTCTGCCGGCGACGCACATCGATCGGGTCGCGGACAGATCGTGCATGCGGATGAGAACTCGTTCTGGCTCCTTGCACAGGGCCAACTGCGGCAACTTCAGTTGTCGCTGGATTTCGAGCGAGGCCTGCGGCTGGTGCCGCGCGGCAACTCACTCACGCTGGGCGAACCGCTGCAGCCGGCGCAGGTGATCGGCAACCTTGCGTTTGTTGTCACTCAGGTGGGGCCCTCATGTCGGGCGACCGCGATCGATCTGCGGACCGGCAGCGTTCGCTGGCAGCGGCAGATCGGCCTGGTGGCCGAGCGTGACCCGCTGCGACTGAGCGATTCGGTCGTCCTGATCGATCAGGCGGGCGGGCTTTATCGGCTCAATGCGGAATCACTGGCGACGGCCAACTCGGCCGAGTGGTTGATCGACGAACGCTGGCTGATCGCCCCGCCGTTTGCCGACACTGTCGGCCCGACATGGCTGCTGCCAACCGGAACCGGCGCGACGACGATCGGATTGGCGAACAGCGATGGCAAACTGAACGTGGTGGTGCGCGAGTACGATCCTGCGAAGGGCGTGCGTGAACGTAGCGGCGCGGTTCCCGCGATGATGGCGGGCAACCCGATCGTCGTCGGCCGATCGGTGATGCTGCCGCTGATGAACGGGATGCTCTATCGGCTGTTGCTGGACGAGCCCGGCAAGCCGGTCGAAGCCGGCCCGACCTGGCGCGGCGACAAAGTGAATGCGAATGAACAGGGCTGGCTGTCGGCACTCTCTGACAGTGAGTTCATCGCCGGCGATGGCGGCAAGGGTCTGGTGCGCTGGCGCTGGGCTGTCGACAGCGAAGAGTTCTCGCGCGTGGCTGGGATGAGTTTGAGCGAGAAGCTGGGTGCGCCGGCTCTTGTAGTTGGCGATGCCAACAAGCGGCGGGTGATGCTTGCCGATGTGAAAGGGAACGTGACGCTGTGGGATGCCGACCGATTGAGCCCGACCGCGCAGCCGCTGCAAAGTTGGCGAACGAATGAGAAGGGCCCGATCCTGCCTGGGAAGCTGACGGCGGGACCGATGCGAGAGGGTGACGGACGGATCAGCTACATCGTTGATGGGACGAGGATCGTGCGGTTAAGACCTGTTGACGTGATGGGCTGGGAATATCAGGACACGATCCGCGTTGAACATAGCGCCATCGTTGGCCGGCCGATGTTGTCTGGCGATCGGCTTATGGTGACGACTCGCAAGAGTCGCATCGACACATTCAACAATCTCGATGGATCAACCGTCGGCCCGGCAAAGCAGTTACCCGGCAATGCCGCCCCCGCAGCCGCCGCCATCCCGCTTGACGCAAAACGGACACTGGTTCCGCTCTCGGATGGGACCTTGCTTCTGGTGCCGTGAACTGGGAAGCTGCGATCAATCCTCGCTGGAGCTCGGGCTCTGATCGCAGCGCGAACGCTTTCGTTCAGTTCTGCTACTTCCGCCAGTCCTTCGGTACATCGAGGATGCTGCCCGGTGTCAGCCGCAGGTAGCGCAGGAAGTTGGCTGACTCCGCCCCCGCGCTGAGCAGGCTGGTCCCTGTGCCAGCGGCGAATGCCGCCGACAATGCGGTGCCGCGGGCAGGCCCGGTGCCGTCGCCAAGCTTCGGAAGTTGGTCGTAGGTCATCACGTTCGGTTTGATGAGCAAATCGGACACCGGGCCGGCACCGATCGCACTGAACGGCTCGGGCTGTCTGTTCGCGTGCATCGCCCCGACACCGACGACGGTGCGGGCGTCGCCTGGCACAGCCACGCCGCCGAGGAACGATTCGTAGTCGCCGAAGATCGGTCGGCCCTTGGCACGCGTGGCCGGATCGACCACCTCAAGGAAAAGCCGTGGCCGGAATTCCCAGTGAATCTCCTGCTCGCGGATGCCAAGCGCACCGCCGGGCAGCAGGGTGTTCGGCTGCCGGCCGTCGACGCGCACGGCATAGCGACCGGCCGCGGGCAGTACCAGTTCAATTGATTGCTCGTAGATGCCGAAGTCGGGCTCGCTGACCAGCCGTTCCGGTGCAGTCCCACTGCGGGCCATGATCTCGACTTCATCATCCGCCAGTTTGTCGGCATCCGGGTCGCGCTGGCGTACCAGCATCAGGCTCAACGGGGCCAACGGCCGACGGTACTCGACTTCGGAAACCTTCGGGTCGTGCGGCTCGCGCCACTGCACGCTGACCCGCAGGCGCATGCCTGCCGGCAGGTCGGCTTCGTCCGGCCCGGCATCGGTGCGCAGCTTCACGAAGTTCAACTCGCGTGTCCACCGGTTTTTCCGCAATGGCTCATCGGCCGCTGCGAACTCCATGATACCGTTGCCGTCCGCATCGCGGAATGTGCCCAGCCATGACTGACCGCGTGTGTCGCCTGCCGGTTGGAACCAGAGCGTCGGCTGCGGTTGCTTCGCGGCATCGACCAGCGGGTTCGGCCGGCCGACACCCATCTTGTCATCGAGAAAGCGGGCCATCGCACTGGTCGCATCGAGCGGTTGCCCCGAGTTCCAGCCGACGAGGTTGAGAATCACCTTGCACCCGCCCAGCGAGACCAGTTCGCGCTCGAGCGTGACCAGTCGATTCGCGCGGGTTGCCAGGGCACGTTCTTTCACTTCCACTGCCGCAATGGCGGCCTTGGCGGCACGCTTGCGGTCGCGGGCCGGTTCGTCGTCTTCAAAGTCGTCAAACGCCTTGCGATACTCCGCATTGGCGGCCCCGCGCTCGCCGCGCATGATTGCGGTATCCGCTTCCAGCTCCTCACGCCGACTGCGAAAGCTGACCGGCTGAAAGTACTCGCCAAGTATGGCCCGGTATGCAGTCAACACCTGATAGGGGGCATCGGGAGCGATGCGCACCATTGCGATATCCGCATCCGGCGCCGCCAGGCGGACGGCTAAGGCGCAATGGGCGCCATGGCCCATCGTCCCTTCGGGCGTCGTCGATTGTTCGGGCTGAATCTCGCTGTTTCGCTCGGCAGTCAGGTCGATATAGAACGTCGACTGCGGGAGTTCCTTGCCGCGGTACTTCTCCCATCCGCTGAAGTCGGTGTCGATGATCGCGACCCGCAGGCCGGTCCCCCGGCCGCCGGTCGCATGCAGCCGATCAAGTGCGGTGGCCTTCAGCACATCAAATGCGTCCGCTCCCTGGGCCTGCACGATCGGCAGGGACGTCGTTGCCTTGGGTTCGTCCTTCTTTTCTTCCACCGGGCCGACAGGCAGCTTCGGCAGCGTTGCAGCGCGCGGCAAGCGCATTGACAGGATGAAGGGCAACCGGGCAAGGTCTTTTGCCTGTTCCAGTGAAGTGACAGTCAATGTGACGACGCTGCCATTCAATCCTTCGAACGTGGTCGTCGGTAACGCGAGGCGGACACGCTCGCGCCAGGAGTTGTCCGATTCAGTCGGAGGGAACGCGAACGTCGCTTCGACGCGAACAGGCGTTCCTTCTTTCGCCGTCAGGAAGTAGCGTTGCAGGTCGGCGGCCAGCTTGTGCACGTAGGATTGTTCCGGCGGCACGGGCGGAAGCGGTTCCTGGCCGATCACGGGCGCGGGGACTTCGTTCTCCGGCAGTAGTTCGATCAGACGGATAGGCAATTTGCTCTTCAACAGTGCGGGCCGGTCATCTTCGTGGATCAACGGAAGGAACCAACCGGTCGGCAGTGTACGCAGATCCTGCAAAAGTAGTGTTGTTTTCACCCAGGGCATGGTGCCGCGCAGGCGCGTGTAGCCGCGGTGGTCGTAGGAAGTCGCTTCCTTGAAGCCGAACCCGGCCAGCACCTGCTTGACTTGGCGCGAGAATTCTTGTTGCTGTTCGGGCATGAAGCCGCCCGACAGGTCGATCAGTACCTTGACCGCTTCGTTCTCGTCGGCCGGTGGCTTGAAGCCGGCCGGGGCAATCAGCACGGTTTCAATGTGCGGTTCGGCCAGCAGCTTGCGCGCGTTGGCCGCGGGGATGGTTCCGTTCATGCGTTCGGCAGTGGGGTCGAAAATGTCGAGATCCGAGTCATCATTCTCGACGCGCTTGAAGCCAAGGCTGGCCAGGTGCTTGGCCAGCGCGGTGAACTGCACGATCCGGTCGTTACGGCCGGCCTTGATCCGATAGCGGAACTCGACTTCATACGTGTCCGGCGGCTTTGGTTGCCGCGACTGCGCGGTTGCGACGGACGTAGCGACGACGCCGAACCCGGCGATGACAACAACGATGCCGATTGCAAAACGCATGACATGCTCTCGATGCGAACAGCGCGAACCCCTCCCGCCATCATGGCAGGCCCCGGCCTTGCTGACAACAAGTATGCCATGCGATCACGCAGTTATCGGCGAAGCGAACGAGAGCGGTCGGGGACCGAGCCGTGCAAACGGGGAACACTGCGGGTTAGTCCGCTTGACCGGTCGGGACGGATGCTGGATGATTCAGGTGTGAGTACGATCCTGATAGCTGTGAGTTCTGTCGAGACCGATCCGGAGAAAGAGGAATGTGCAGATGACAACTTTGCTGCAAAATACACCGTTCGTGTTGACGGATGAAATGAAAGAAGAATTCGATGCCGTGATGCTCAGTACAAAGACGGGCAAGCCGCTCGACCCGGAACTGTGTCTTCGTATCCGTGAACGATCAGATCGACTTGCGGCAGAGAACGCTCGCATTCACGGGGTGCAGGATATTGCTGTCGAGCTTATCCGCAGCGTGCGAGATGAAGAATGAGATACATCCTTGACGCGTGTGTCGCGCTGAAATGGGTGATTGAAGAGGCAGACAGCGACGAATCACGGCGGCTGCGCGACTCTGCCCGCGCCGGGGTTCACAACTTGTTCGTTCCGACGATCTTCCCGAGCGAGATCATGAACTCGCCAACCAAGGCGGAACGGCAGAAGCGAATTCAGCAAGGCGACGGATGGAGTCACTACTTGACGATAATCTCTGACGCACGAGTACACATCGACTACTATCCGCTGGTGGCACGAGCCTACGAGATTTCGTCGTCGTATCGCATCGGTTTCTACGACTGTGTCTACGTCGCCCTTGCCGAGCAGGAAGGCTGCGAACTCGTCACTGCCGATCAACGGCTGATTCGCAATCTTCAGCCGACGCTCCCGTTCATCATCGAATTGGCTGATTTACCGTGATGACCAGTTATTCTCCTTCGCGGAAATGCGTAATATGGATGATCCTCTCTTCCCGGTCAGATCGCCGCGATCGGACATGCCAGGCGGTGTGCCGGTACTTAAACCGTACCGCCAAGACTGAACTTGGCTGTTTGATGATCCTGACAACGGCCTGCATCGCGAACCGTTTGTCAGCGAAGTGGACGAGATGCTGAACCGCTTGACAGCTGACATACCTGATGCGCCGCGGGGGTTCCGCCTTCGCTTTTCGGTACACGCACTTGAAGGCCAGCACGAATCGTTCAGTTGGGTGCGGGCCGACCCGGTTGAGGGCAACCGGTACCGCGCCGACTCAACCGGCGATGAACGCTGGCTTTGCCCGGCTTTGTTCTGCTACTTTCCGGCGGCACCGGAAAGGCTCTTTGCTCGCGCTGAGTTGCTCACCACCCTCCACAGTTAAACATACTCCCACAAAACCCACCAATGAGGCCGCGCGTTCCCGCGCCCCATATGCTTCCTTCATCATGCCGACGGATGAAGTTAAACGGATTGCCCGCAAGGTGCGCCAAGCCTTGGCGACACTCTACCCCGATGCACACTGCGCGCTGCATCATGCGAACGCGCTTCAGCTTCTGGTTGCGACGATCCTCTCCGCGCAATGCACCGATGCGCGCGTGAACATGGTGACGCCAACGCTGTTCGCGCGGTTCCCGACCGCGGCTGACTTTGCCGAGGCCGACCTTGCCGAGATCGAACGGCTGGTTCAGTCAACGGGCTTTTTCCGCAACAAAGCTAACAACATTCGCGAGTGCTGCCGGCTGCTGGTCGAGAAGCACGCCGGCGAAGTGCCGACCGCGCTGGATGAACTGGTGCAGTTGCCGGGCGTGGGCCGCAAGACGGCCAATGTGGTACTGGGCGACTGCTTCGACATCCCGGGCATTACGGTCGATACACACGTCGGCCGATTGAGCCGGCGCTGGGCGCTGACCGTGAACGAAGACCCTGTCAAAGCCGAGTTCGACCTGATGGAGATCATTCCAAAGAAGGAATGGACGCTGTTCAGCCATCGCACGATCTTCCACGGCCGGCAGGTCTGCCATTCGCGTAAGCCGAACTGTGATGAATGCACGATGAACAAATTCTGCCCGAAGGTGGGAGTGTAGCCGATGATCGACAATGCCGAATCGCTGCTGGAACGCTTCTGCCGTTATTGCCGGGTGCATACCGAAGCGGTGGAAGGCGCACCGACTTATCCGAGTTCGCCGGGGCAATTGGACCTGGGCCGAATGCTGGTGGGTGAACTGGAAGACCTGGACCTGACCGACATCCGACAGTCTGAGTTCGGCATCGTGACAGCCATCATCCAGGGCAATGTGGACGCTCCCGTGATCGCCTGGCTGGCGCACTTGGACACTTCACCGGAAACAACGGGGTTGAACGTCAAGCCGATCGTGCATCGCGACTACAACGGGTCAGACCTGGTGCTGCCGGGCGATCCGACGAAAGTGCTGAAGCCCGCAGATTCACCCGAGTTGCTGAAATGTATCGGCAAGACCGTGATCACGACGGACGGCACGACGCTGCTGGGCTCGGACAACAAGTCGGGCATCGCCGTCATCATGGAAGCCGCGGCACATTTGCTGCGACATCCGGAGATCCCGCACGGGCCGATCAAAGTCTGCTTCACCTGTGATGAAGAGATTGGCCATGGGACCGATCATATCGACCTGGCCGCGATGGGTGCCGTGGCGGGCTACACTCTCGATGGGGCCGGTCAGGGCGAGATTGAAGCCGAGACATTCTCCGCGGATAAGGCGACCATCACATTCCATGGCGTGAACATTCACCCGTCAATCGGCAAAGGGAAGATGGTCAACGCGCTGCGCATGGCCGCTGCATTTCTGGATCGGCTGCCGCGCGAACTGTCACCGGAGCGCACCGACGGGCGGGACGGGTTCGTTCACCCGTACCAGATCGAGGGCGGTGTCGCGAAGGTCGTCGTCGGCATGCTGCTGCGGGACTTCATCACCGC
>Ga0105048_10007266_pt1 | contig 17810 bp, 12 predicted proteins | sample MAT05_FD_78382 | JGI IMG/M metagenome (GOLD analysis project Ga0105048, IMG submission 78382) | Freshwater microbial communities from Lake Fryxell liftoff mats and glacier meltwater in Antarctica - MAT-05 | ecosystem: Environmental > Aquatic > Freshwater > Ice > Liftoff microbial mat | place...
AACCAAACACCACTGCCAAAGAACCAAACACCACTGCCAAAGAACCAAACAGCGACAGTAAAGTTACAAACAAATCTATTGGCATTGATCGAAAAATCCATCTCGTTTCAATGCACTCAAACAGCCAAGAACCCTTACCCAGCGGTCTTCCTTCCAAAGACACACCCCCGACTCTTGACCCCGACCTATCCCTTCGGTTTTGGCAATTGCGAGATCGAATACTACAAGCAAACAGCGATGGACAACAAAAGTGGCGATGGACACCCGCTGAATTTGCACCGTTCCTTTGGCGTAAACTACAAATGGACGCGTCTCTCGATGCGGCCAAAGCACAATCCTACGAACAAGAATTGAATGTGTTCCATGGCTTACAAGCATCCGGCACACCGGCCAGCGAAGGTAGTGGCCAACTCGCCCAAGCTTGGAATGACTTTTTAACCACGAGTCGAAACCAAAAACTATGGAAAGACGAGACCGTATTAAACGATGTCGAACAGGAACCGTGGCGCAGAATTCGAAGTGAGTATCGAACCTACATTGACTGCCTCTCCGAGCTTGTTTTTTGGCGAGATTTGGCGTTGGAGTTTCCGAACGAATTGCAAACGGACTATGACCGGTTGTTCGATGTTTTGGAACAGGCTCGACGCTCCCTTCCAGAGAACGATTCCGAATTCGCACTCAGGAAATCAAGCGAACTGCGAATATCGGATTTGGCAGGGAAGCTAAAACGCAGCCTGAGTACTAGTCTTTCCAGGATCATCGCTTCGGTTCGACGCCCAGGAAAGCTGACTTGGATCGACGAGCGAACCTTTCAAGTGCTATTGGCCAGCCCGCTTCTACGGTACGAACAACGCAAAGAGCTAACCGAACTTCTTGCCAAAAAGGAAATCGCCGATACCATTCCAAAAAACGACGAAGACCTTCGAAAACTTCTAAAGGTTAACGACCTGGACGACAGCGTTTCCGCCAAGTCTGAGTGGTATTGCAAAAACCTTCGACGTTCCACCTCGTTTTTTTCCGACTCGCCACTGGCAGTGCCGGCAAGTGACAAAAAGGCATTGCTCGCTTGGGGGCAATTGTATGTTCAAGAAATCAGTAGGCTCGGAGAGTCCATGGCCAATCACCGAACTCTTCCTGAATGGCACTACTTGAGCCTAATCGAATTTGGATTTTCCTCATCGATGGAACTAACCAAATCCCACTCTGGAATTGTTGTTTCACCTACCAAATCCAGAGCCATTCGATTGTCAGTCAGGCCTAATTTTGAACGCCTGGATTTCCCCCGCGAAAGCGAAGAGTCCCAGCTTGCAATCGATATCAAATACGGGGATGAAACGGATGTCGCGAGTTGTGGATTGGAGTGGTCCATTGAATCAAGCAATAGCAATGCATTGCCGGGAATGCAACTATCGATTGGGGGCAGACCCTTAAAGAGAGATTCCAAGGAATTGATCCAGCCCAATGCCAAGGGATTGTTTTTCAGTTGCAAATTGTCTTCCGACCAAATAGTCCCGAATCAATGCGCAATCAAATTGATTGCGTTTGACCCAGACGGCATCGCTTCAAATCCGCTACGTATCCCGATCTTTCGAAATGCGGCGAGAGTTCATCTAATAGTCACCTATGCGGACCGCGGAGCTCAGAAACAACTCCCTGTTCATACTTGCGACATCGCTTCGCTCGAAACGATGGAACAGTTTGATTTGGAAAGCCCGGCGATTTTCGGTGCAATAAGCCGTTATTCCTTCTCCTTAGCAAATAAACAACTCATGGAGCGAAAGGTCAAACTGTCGGTATATGCACTCGCTCGCCACGAGGTTTCTATTTTGCTTCGAGAGAAAAAACTTCCCGAAGAGTCTCTATTGGCCTCCTCGGGACCCATCATTTTGCCTGCATATAGCCAGAATCCCCAAGACGTCCCATCGCCACTTCGCACAGCCAAGGATGCTTCGAAGTCCAAACCCGCAATGAGAATCGAAGCAAACAACGATCTTTTGATTTTCCAAATCGACGAATTCGAAAGCAAAGGAGACGTTGAGATTGTTCGTGGAAATCCGGAACGTTGGGTCGGTCGATTTAAACCTTCCAACCCGGTTTCAAGTGAACTGGTGCTGGTGCAGCCCAGTCGTGTCGAGTCGGAGCAAAGGCTAAAAATGAAATTGGAGGGGCCGCTCGAGTTCTGGCCACAGTTTGATCTCAAGGAGTTGCCCATCGATGTTCATTCCGAATGGACCGATCTGAAGTCTAAAAATCAACAGACCTATCCGTTGAAATCGAGTTCCATCAAACTTTCCAAAGAAAACCCAATCGAAACATTTATTGGCGAGGCGATGGATCCGAACAAGAGTTTTCGGTTCGACTTGGACGTTGGAGGATACCCACGGGCGATCACTTATCTGGCCAAGCCAAACTCGACAAGATTGGAGCAAGTTTTTCCGGCAAGCATCGAAATCGTCAAGATTGAACCGTTGTCCGATCAGTTCCCAAAACTGGAAGAACTTAAAAAATCGGGGCAACGTTGGGTGTTTCCAAACAAAATCGACGGAGAGGCAATTACCTACGACGGCATCCAAGTCCAGGCCAAAGCAGATTTCGGCCTCAACCCGAGCGCGTCGCTCGTTTTCTCTAAGGAAGAAGGTTTGAACTCCAATCTAATAGTTCGTCAAGAAGTCGAAAGCGACCGATCCGTATCGGTTGAGCTTGGAACCACCGACGACGAGGGAATGCTCACCGTTGCCTACAATCCAAGCGAATTCAAGATTCGGCAAACGAAAGGAATCGATAAACGCTTGAATGGAATCTATTCAATTCAACTCATGAGTGGAAACGTTGTAGCGAAAGCCGAGTTGATTTTCGATCGCGACCCGCCTTTGGTCAGCAAGATCCAATGCGTTGGAAAACCGGAGTTGAAGGCAGGGGGGGACCTCGAAATTTGGATCGATCCTGAGGATGGCAACTTGGGTTCCGGCGTTCTAACCGTTGAGTTTGCGATTAGTAAGGATAACGAAGGGGCAAATACGGAATACAATCCCAATCGGATTGCCATGCCTCTCGATTTGTCTCGTTGGGAACGGGATGGGAAACGGAGTCGGGTTTTCCTGAATTCGAAAGCACTCGTTGGATCTCCTGGCGGATTCGTCACCATCGTTGCAAGAACTGTGGATCGGGCAGGAAACAGTCAAACCAAAAACATTCCATTATCGGTTTACTGGGAAGGTAGTCGTGCGAAACTCCCCTGAGTTTACGAATGGCGTGAAAGTCGCAGTGGAATAGGCTTCCAGCCTGTCATTTTCTGTTTGACAGGCTGGAAGCCTGTCCCACTAACTGATCGAGCGATGCCAAACAACGCGCAAATGCTATCATTCGCTCGCTTTTAACTAGGGAGGTTGCGATTCGGCGGACTGGTTAAAGAATACCACCCAGGGTACAAAGGTAGAATCTTTCGGCGTGAGATTCCGATAAATTTTCCATCAATGGATTGTTTTCCGTTTGGTAGCCCCACACCCATGGCGTGCCTACTGAACTTCAAATCAGGAATAATGCGATGGATCGCTTTCATTCAACCGGCGCAGCTTCTCGTTTGGCAGCCGCATGTTTTCTGAGTTCTTTCGTAGGTTGCGTGGCCAATCCAGTGCCCGTTCCAACCGTCTGGGACAAACTTGGAATTCCACAGGCGGCAGCTCGAATACGCGATTCAAGTATCAACAGGTCGGGAAATTACCCCAACCTCGAGAAGAAGCCGCCTCTACTGAAGATCGCCGATCCTGCCAATTTGCAGCCTGAAAAGCCGGAAATGATCAAGACGGCTGCGAAGATCAAGACAGACAAAGATCTAAAGAAGCAGAAAATCAAAGCCATCAATTTCTTGGCAGAGGTCAACTGCGGTTGCTACAACAAAGATGACAAGGTCGCCAAAGCATTCTTGGCCGCTCTCGATGATTGCGATCCAGATGTTCGAAAAGCAGCCGTTGAGGGACTCTGCAAAGCTGCGGGTAACTGCTCAGCTTGCCGCACTGGATGCGAAACCACTTGCTGCACCGAAGAAATCTTGAAGAAAGTACAAGATATCGCGACAGGCGTGGATGCCAATGGCTGCATGAAGGAACCCGTTAAGGAGATTCGCGTTGCCGCTGCCGGACTTCTAAAGAAATGTCCTTGCCCTCCAGCAAAACCCATTGAAGAAGTGCCTGCACCACCTCCAAGTGAGACCGAGGAGATCACCGCCCCGGACTTCCAGGGTCGAAAGCTTGAAGGGGACGAGAATAGGACACCTGGACGAATTCTGGAAGGCAGCACATCGGGTATCCAGTCACGAAATGGCTCGATAGCAAAAGTCTCTTATCGCGTTCGAGATGCAGGTGTACTCCCGGGTACCGAACCAGTCATCGTCGCCAAACGCGGCAGCTCGAAAGGAATTTCATCGGATGCAATTTCCAATCCAGAACAGTTGATTGCCGCTCGTGTGGTCAGCAACCACAAGCAACTTGGCGAGTTGTTGATCGAACTGCCAGACGTGTATAAGCTCAATGTCGGTTGGACGATGGTGGTCCTGGACGAAAAAGGAAACCATCAGGTAGGTCGGATTACGGAGGCAAGTGGCCGACGAATTGTGATCGCGTTGGAAGGATCCACATCGCTGACGACCGACGCAAATCAATCGATCAAAATGGGCCTCGTTCAAGCCCACTAGTCGTATATCAAGCTCAAGAATTAGGGTTCCCAACATCACGCGGAGCGTGATGGGTACGTACTCATCACGCTCCGCGTGATGGTTCCAAGCATTTTAATTCTAAAATTAAAATTTGACGAATCATTAGTGACGTGGAAAAAGGATTTGCGACGGTTATTCGCTGCTTCCTAGCACGATCGGCAATGGTATGCTTTGTCCGTTGCGGATCACGTTCAAAACAACCTGATCACCGGATCCTTTGGTTTCAATGACGCTAAGCAAATCGTCGGATTGCTTCACTTTATGACCGTCGATACCGACGATCAAGTCGGATTGGCTATGATCGATTGCTTCGTGCTCAAAGACCAGTACGCCCCGACGAACCTTCTTTCTTTCCAGCTTGGAACCTTTTAGTCCAGCTTTCTCTGCAGGGCCATTTGGCGTCAAGTTGACGACCAGAAGCCCCTTTTCCGTTTCGAAAACCTGCATGATGCCAATGGTCGGCCGTTGCACTCGTCCCGTCGCAATGAGTTGCGGTACGACGCGACGAATGGTATTGATCGGTATCGCAAAACCTATGCCGGCATTGTCGCCACTGCGGGTCGCGATGGCCGTGTTCATGCCAATCAACTCACCGCGAGAGTTGAGCAGTGGCCCGCCTGAGTTGCCTTGATTGAGGGCCGCGTCAATCTGAATGATCGATCGAATGACCCGTTTCGTCTTGGAAGTGATCTGACGGTTCAAGCTGGAGATGATGCCTGTGCTCATGGTCCTCTCCAGCCCAAACGGGTTGCCGATCGCGATAATATGCTGGCCGACACGGAGGTTGGACGAGTCCCCCCAATTCACCGGAAATAACAGAGCCTCTGGAGCGTTGATTTTTAAAATCGCGATGTCGTTGTCCGGATCTTGCCCGACAAGCTCGGCTGGAAAGGAGTCTGTGTTAAAAAGCATAATGCTGATCTGTTTCGCCCCCTCGATCACATGATAGTTCGTCAAGATATGACCTTGTTGATCGATGACGCTGCCGCTGCCGCTCCCCTCGACTTCCATAACGGTGAAAATGGATTCGGGGCGAACCGAATTCGCCGATATGTTGACTACGCTTCGATTGGTTCGGTCGTAGACAGAAACATTAATGGCTTCCTCGCTCGTCATGGCGACGAAGCCATCGGGAAAGATTAGGCCCTGTGGAATTGGCGTCGGACCTGGTGCGCCGGGAAGGTTAAATGGCTGCGCCTGTTGGACTCCCGCCACTTGTTGCCCCGGCTTCAACCCTGGATTGTTCGGAATCGGTCCGCCCGGCTGGAAACCGTCTCGTTGAGGCTCGGCGACCGCTGGCTGACCAATCCCAAACCCCTGAAAACTCCACCCCACGCAAAGCCCGATCAGCAAAAGTGAAGCCGCAACGAGTGCTTTTCGTATCATGAATTTACCCTGTTTGACCCAAAACTGACAGTTAAGTTCGTCCAGCCTAACGAACAGGACACGTGACGAATGCGAGCCACCATGTTACCTTGACGGCTGATTCGGTCCAACCTGACATTGTTCTCATTTTCCAATCGATACCAGATGACGATTCGTACTCGCTTTGCTCCTAGTCCTACCGGATACCTACACATTGGAGGTGTTCGAACTGCACTATTCAACTACTTGCTAGCAAAGCAAGCCGGCGGCCAATTCCTGTTGCGGATCGACGATACCGATCAAGGTCGCAACGTAGAAGCGGCGTTACAGCCCATTCTGGACGGATTCAAGTGGCTCGGCCTTAACTGGGACGAAGGGCCAGAAGTCGGCGGTCCATTTGCCCCCTACTTTCAGTCTCAACGCTCAGCCAGTTATCAAGCGGCGGCAGCCAAGCTTTTGGAATCTGGGCATGCGTACGTCGACTTTGCCAAGCCCGAAGAATTGGACGAGCAAAAAGAACAAGCGAAAAAAGATGGCAAGGCGTATATCTACGATCGACGCTTCATGGCCGATACGCCCGAAAAAAGGGACGCTTTCGAGGCAGAGGGACGCCAAGGGGTCGTGCGATTGAAGATGCCGCGAACTGGCCGATGTCAGTTTCACGACATCGTTCGCGGTGACTGTTCTTTTGAGTGGTCGGACGAACAAGATCACGTAGTACAACGTGGCGATGGCACTTGTTTGTATCACTTGGCCAGCGTGGTGGACGACTTTGATTTCCAAATTACGCACGTCGTACGGGCCGTAGAGCATTTGCCAAACACGCCCAGGCAAGTTTTTATCGCGCAGAGTCTTGGCTACCCGCTACCGATTTATGCACATTTGCCATACGTGGCAGAACCGGGTGGAACGGCCAAATTGAGCAAAAGAAAATTAGACAAGTATCTCAAGCAAAAGGATTTCGCGACGCTTTGCCAAATGGGGGAGACGATTGCTGATCGCGCGCATATGCAAGTGACCAAAGAAACGTTTAATCCCGTTGTCGTTGACTTCTATCGAGAAACCGGCTTTTTGCCCGGCGCGGTTTTAAACTACTTGCTTCTGCTTGGCTGGTCGCTCGATGATAGTACCGAACACTTTACGCTGGAGGACGCGATCAAGCACTTTTCGTTAGAACGAGTCAACAAAGCACCTGCGTCGTTTGATCCGCAGAAACTAGTTGCCTTTCAGACCCGTTGGATGAACAACCTCGATCCGAAGAAAAAGGTGGCCATGGTTTTAACTTATCTGCAAAAGGCAGGCTTGATCGCTGACCCACCGCCGTGCGATGTCGCCGAACGATTGAGTAAAATTGTTCAAGCGGCCGGAGATCGAATCAAGGTGGCTGGTGATGTTTTGCAGTTCGACGAACTCTTTGTCACGACGGAGAATTTGGTTACAGACCAAGAAGCGTTTCAAAAGCGATTGGCGAGCGATCCGATTGCCATTTCGGCGCTTCGAGATTTCCGCACGGTGCTCGAGGCCGCAGATTCGATGACGCACGATGCGCTTGAGCCACAGCTTAAGAAATTCGTGGAGCAGCGTGGTATCAAACTGGGAGTCTGTATCAGCGCCTTGCGCATCGCGATCACCGGCAAATCGAACGGACTTGGGATTTTCGATTACTTCGAGATCTTGGGCAAGCAAGAGACACTCAAACGGATTGACAGTTGCTTGACTCGGTTGGACGGAATGCAAACATAGCAGCATGAGTGATCCGATCCCAGTGTGGCACCGCACTCCGTGCTGTGATTCGCATCCTGCTTGTTTGCCTGAAGATCAATTGCTTGCTCAATGCCGACTGACGTTCTCGCGAGCCAGCGGGCCTGGGGGCCAGAATCGCAACAAGGTGGAGACCAGCGTTCAAATCGAATTCGTTCCAGCCGGTATCATCGCATCGGCCAGTGAGCGTCGCACTCAAAACGAGAATCGTAAAGTGGCCATGCAGCGACTGCGATGCAAGCTCGCCGTGGAGCTTCGTCCTGCATCGGGAGCAGCGTCGACCGCACAATTTTCAGACATGAAATCTACCTCGGAAACATGGCAACGTTATTGTCGCAATGGAAGAATCGACATTGCGGAGACGAATAACGATTGGCCCGCGATTCTGGCTGAGGTCATCGGCTTGATGTGCCTTTGCGATTGGAATATCAGCAGCGTCGCTACCAAGCTTGGCACCAGTTCCTCACAGTTGGTAAAACTCCTAAAAAAGCATTCGCCGGCATTTTCTCTGTTCAATCAGGAAAGAAAGGCGCGAGGCCAGCGACCATTGGATTGATCGTTGTGGTTACACGTGGTCGCTGATCTTCAGTGGCGGATGTTTTCCTGCTTAGAGATGCAGACACCGAGATAGGCGAGTCCCCAATCGTCAGGAAGCTTAGTTTGGTTAGCAGAAGGATTGAGCGACTATATTCCAGTCGATCTCAGGAGACGGGTTTGTGTCCATTTCTCGCAATGCTGTGCCTATTGCAAGTCGAGCGAGGCCCTTACAGTTGTGACGTTTGAAGTCGAACACATTTTTCCTATGTCTCTCGGTGGTCTGACCGAATTTGAAACCCTCTGCCTTGCCTGTCCAACATGCAATCGGCACAAATCCAATCGCGTAGTCGGAATCAGCGATGACTGCTTGGCATCTCGCTTGTTTCATCCACATTGTGATCGCTGGCTTGATCACTTTGATGGTCCGCAGATTTCGGGACCCACCATGAAACCGGGATAACCGGACAGGATCAGGTGCACCGGCGGTGTATGCCTGGGGCGGTGTATGCCTGGAGAGGAGGGCGGTGTATGCCTGGAGGGCGGTGTATGCCTGGCACCTAATGCTGTGGCACCTGGTGCACCGGCGGTGTATGCCTGGCACCTAATCCTGGCACCGCGGTGTGGGGCACCGGGCGGTGTATGCCTGGCACCTAATGCTGAATGGTTCCTAACCGATAATGGCCTTACCGATGACGGATTGGCAGCACTGGCCGATTCACCTCGCTTCCCGGGACTAGTCTCTTTGTGTTTCGTTCGTTATGGCGTCTCCCCCAAGAGGTATGACTCGATCACCCGCCAGGGCCTTTGGCGGGTGGCCAGTTCGTCCCTGCTCTCGAGTTTGGCGGCCATCCATTGGTACGAGTTAATCGATCGACGTGACGCCGATTCCGAACAGACAAGCGTAGAGGTGTTTTCGGCGGCACACACCGTGCGATTGGTTACCCACGTGGAGCAGATTTGGTAGCGTCGTGCGGCGTTCCGTTGATCAGTAATGCATCAGGAACCGCTTAGGGTGGACCACGTACGTGGACTACTTATTCTCGAAGCTATGGATATGCAAGATGGAGAAATCTTGGTTCTCGAAGTCATACCGCCAGCTCGGGAGCGACAGAAAGATGGCAGACCGTTATACTCGGTCCGACAAAAAGAATGACGTAGCAAAAATTTCAGGAACGAACTGAATTCTCACGCATTCAGCTACCGTTTTCTTCTTCCTGCGAGTCGGAACTTGACTCAGATTCCTTTTCTGCGACGGCCATGCGAGCTGGTTTGTAGACTCGGAGATCCCAGTCCGCTTGGGTCGGCAAAAACTCGGTTGGGGTGGCTTCCTCGAGTTCCACGGCAAAGAGGGAGCCGGGAGGAGCGGCCAACCACCAGCGTTCTAGCATCGCGAGCAACTGCTTGCCGTTCGACTCCCACATCGAGTACGGTGGACAGCAGAACACCACCCAGATTTCGTCGGGGTTCTGGCTGAATCTGGAGCAATTGGCGGGCAGACCTTTCGACCAGTCGAGGACGTCGGTTTGTATGACTTCGACGGTGTTGGATAACCCAAGGGATTTTGCGTTGGCTTGTATTTCTTTCACGGCGGACTTCAAGATTTCGAAGACAACGCCTTTGGCTGCTCCACGCGAGACGGTTTCGAAGGCCAAAACCCCTGTTCCACCAAATAAATCGAACGCAATTGCATTCGGAAACGTACCACCGAGGAGGCTCATGACAGCTTCGCGGGTTCGATCCTTCATGGGTCTGGTCCTTGGGTCAACCGCAAATTGAATCTTGCGAGTTCGCAAGTTGCCAGCGATGATCCTTAGAGTGGTCGTTTCCAATGTGGGTTTTGTCCTAGTAGAGTCGTGATTCACGCTGAATTCTCCGTTCGGAGCAGCCTCGCTTGTTACAGAGTATGCCAATATGCCAATCCAAACAAACCGTATAAAGTCCTTTTTCGTCATTCTGTTCTTCGTTTTGGGTTTGGGTGCGATGCCAGTTAACCGTTTGACGGGGCAAGACATTCCGTTGAAGAAAGCCGGCGGCCTACCAGCCAAGCGGAGCCTGACACCTGAGGAACGGGCCGAGGAAAAGCAAAGAGCGCTCGAATTTCAAAACCAGATGGCGACGAAGCGGATGCAGAGTTTTGGGATGTTACCCGCCGACGACGATTCCGAAGTGGGTAAAACGTACCAAGCCGCCTTCAATCGATTTCGAGAAGCGGCGGTTGGACTGAATCATGTCAAATTGAACTATCATTTGGCCGAGAATCCATCTTCGTCATTTCGGGACAATGTCTATCAGGAATGGCAGGAAGCAATCCACCAAGGGTTTCTCGCAAAGGCCAATTGGTTGAAAGTCGCAAGCGAAACGTATGAAAGTGATCCCGATAAATACACTTTTATTGGCGAGTCACTGGTTGAAATGATGTTATACGACGTGGAGCTGGACCGATTCGATGGCTGGTTGGAGGCTGCCCAAGCAGTTGTTCGTGTAAAGAAAATCGAGACGCAGGAAGTCCTTCGCGCGGCTGGCCTGATCGGCTATGCCAATTCCGATTTCGATTTTACCGAAGAGTGTTTGGCGCGAACCATTGCTTTGGATAATAGCCAGGATACGAAGCCCGATTTTTTGGCTGAAATCAAGATTGTTCGGGAGAAGTGGCAACGAGAACTTGAAATTCGACAACGGGAATCCCAAAAGAACGATAATCCTCGCGTTGAATTTCTAACGACCAAAGGCAAGATAGTTTTGGAGCTGTATGAAGACTCAGCTCCTGAGACGGTAAAGAGCTTTATCTACTTAGTGGAAAAAGGGTTTTACGATCGCAAGTCTTTTTTTCGTGTAGAGAAACACTTTTGTGCCCAAACGGGTTGCGAGAAAGGGGATGGAACCGGCGATGCTGGTTACACCATTCCAAGCGAAGTAGATCACGCTGATCGACGCGATCACTTCCGTGGATCGATTGGAATGGCGCTTGGCTCGGATAAAAAAACCGGCCAGGTCCTTGCGGAGACCGGTAGTTCGCAATTCTACTTTACATTCTTGCCTACGCCCCGGATGGATGGTAAGCACACCGTTTTCGGTCGAGTGGTAGAGGGCCAAGAGACAATGAGTTTTTTTCGCGTCATGAACCTTGGGGAAGAAGCTCAAAGGAAAGAAGGCAAGCAACCTGACCTTGTTTTCTCCGCCAAAGTTCTTCGGAAACGAGACACGGAATACAAGCCCAAGATCATCGCTGGAAAACTCCCAAAGTAGGTCCTTCGCCGCATGTCATTGGAGAAAAGCGAAGCCATCGTCTTGAGGGTGGTTCCGTGGAGTGAGACCAGCATGGTTGTCACGTTGTTCACTCGCGACTTTGGCAAAGTCTCTGCGATCGCAAAAGGCGCAAGGCGTCTTCGAAGTCCGTTCGAGTCCTCGCTGGACTTGCTAGCAAAATCGCAGATCGTCTTCATCCAAAAGAGCACGGATGCTCTCGATCTGCTGACGGAATCCAAGCTTATTCGTCGGTTTCGGTCTGGGCAAATTGCGTTGCTACCGCTTTATTGCGGCTATTACGTGGCGGAATTGCTGCTGGGTTTGACCGAGGACAACCAAAAAGCCAGGGAACTTTACGCTGTTAGCGATCAAACGTTGGTCGATCTCGATCGTGGTCTAAGTGCCGCTGAGATTATTCTTAGGTTTGAAATGCAGGTGTTAAAGCTATTGGGACATTTGCCAACTTTTCATCTATGCGCGAGTTGCGGGAATCCTGTACAGTCCGACTCAAATGGTCCGGGAGCATTGCTAGGCATTGCTGCGGGCGGGATTTTATGCGCCGATTGTGTGCCTGGCCAACAGCACGTAATTCGCATCCGATACCCAACGCTCGATTGCTTGATGACCTATGCGTCCGAGGAGTGGGGCGGCAATCCATTGCCGATTCGGGCTGAGATGCGTGGCGAGGTGCGATTCGTGATGGAACGATTTGTTTCCAATTTGGCAGATCGCCGCTTACGACTTACGGATTATTTAGAGGAATTGAAGCGTTGACCACGATGGGCAACCTGAAAAACTACTTGCAAAACAAATCCAAAGGAAATGGAATGCATCGCCGCACGATAGAAAATCGTCAGCCCAACCGACGCGTCGTCCATTTCGTTGCGGCCAATATTCTTCGTTTTGCAATATTGATGATGTTCTTGATTCAAGCCGGCTGCGCTTCGTTCAATCTTTTCAAAAAAGAAGACGATGAATACCGCCGAGCTCGCAATGCCATCGAAGGTTACGAGGACAAAGAAGGAAATTGGATTCGTCCTGAGGGTATTCGCGCGGACAAATCCAGGGACAGCAATATCCCGAAAGCCTTTCAATTCATTCCCGGGTTAGGGCCTGCACCGGTTAACAAAGATTTAGCGCGATCAACCTACCTCGAGGCAGACGAACTCTTTAAGAACGCATCGAAGTCGACCGAAGAGAACGCACGGCGAGCCATGTTCCGTGCGTCCGCTAAAAAATACAAAGAAGCTGGAAAGCATTGGACAAGTAGTGCACTCGAACAAGACGCACTTTACATGACCGCCGAGAGCTATTTCTTTGCAGAGGACTACCCTAAGGCGGAGGATTACTTCGTCAAGCTGATCAAGGAATACCCTCGCACTCGCTACCAAGACATGGTGGACAAACGTCGGATGGAGATAGCCCAGTTTTGGCTGAAATTCAATGACGAATTCTATCACCTCAATGTCTCGGACAATCGAAAACCTTGGAACGATACGCGAAAGCATGGCGTTCGCGTATTGGAAAAAATGCGGTTGGACAATCCGGTGGGTCGGTTGGCAGATGATGTGACGATGGAGCTGGCCAACACTGCTTTCAAAAAGGGAAATTGGAATGATGCCTTGGATACCTACGGCGATTTGATTTCGACTTATCCAGATAGTCCGCACCAATTCGATGCGCATCTGTTAGGGGTCAAGGCAGCCATGATGTCCTATCAAGGAGCTGACTACTCCCAAGAGCCGCTTGAGAAAGCGGAGAAGATGATCAAGCAGATGACTCGTCAATTCCGCGAGAAGGCGGAAGGCGAAAAGAAACAGATCGAAGATGCGATGGGGGAAGTCCGATATCGTCGAGCCGAGAGAGAATATTCGCTCGCGACGTTTCGCTTCAACAAACAGGAAGCCAGAGCATCGCGCATCCACTGCATGAAAATATTGACGGATTATGGCGACACACCGTTTGCCGAAAAAGCCAAAGACATTATGGAAAAGACCGGTGGTATACCGGCAGAACCTATCCAACAACTTGGTTGGTTGGCCGATCTGTTCCCTAACCGCGACAAAATCACCCCCCTGTTGAAGCCGACACCTAACTTGGAGGAACAGGACAAGGCCGCCCAGGAGCGCTACGAGCGAACAGCAGGAAAATCAGGCGCTGCCTCCTTCGTCCCGGACGGAACTAGTCAACGATGATCGGGCGAGTTCTAATGCTCGCGATCGTTTTCGCGTCTGTGAATGGGTGTGCAGGGTACCAAATCGGAACCCGAACACTCTATCGAACCGATGTTCGAACCATTCATGTGCCGATCATCAAAAGCGACTCGTTTCGACCCGAGCTGGGTGTGATGCTTACCGAGTCGCTTCAAAAGGAAATTGAGCGTCGCACCCCCTTCAAACTGACGAATGTTGAGACCGCCGATTCTGTAATGGCTTGTACGCTAACGTCGGACTCCAAACGTGTGGTCAGCGAAACCAACCTCGACGAACCGCGATTGCTGCAATCAGTGATGACGGTCGAGGTCAAATGGACCGACCGTCGAGGAATGCCGCTGATTGAAACCAGGTTCTTACCTCCAGGTGAGTCCACCTTCTATTTTGCAGAAAATGTCGACTTTGTACCGGAAGCAGGTCAATCCATAGCAACCGCAAACCAGCGAGTCGTAGAACGTTTGGCTAACCACATCGTCGACCAAATGGAAGCTAGGTGGTAGCACTGTCGCCTTTTAGGCGAGGAGCAGTTTGAAATCTACCATAAACTGGGTGGCACGCTCTGAGGTACGAAGGGCGTGGTGAATCGCTAGAGTCATTTGCCACTCTTCCCACGCCCATCGCTAATCGCGCTAATCGCTTTGGGCGTGCCACACGGTGGCCTGGTCTGGTAGTCTTCTGTCTGCCGCTCGCCTTATTGTCGCCTTTCGCTCCCGCGAAAGTGTGCCGCGTAAACGCACTTTTGCAGAGCAAAAGGCGACTCTGGACAAAGTACAGGGCCAGAATCGTCTAGAATTGGTTGGACGCAATCAAAACGCATACAGTAAGTATGTTTTGGCGTGCGCGGCTAACCCCAGAACAGATTTGGTACTCATTATCTCGGCTTAGTTAAGGAACTTTTCATCAATCGGATCATCCGATGAAGTGAAAACCTACTGCCGAGAATTAAAATTCATGGAATCCCCAATCAAAAACCTCGACGAATTGCTGAACGGCATGCTTGACGGCATGCTGTCTGAAGCTGATTTGGTCGATTTAAAGCAAGAGATGGCGAAGGACCCATCCCTACAGGGGCGTATGAGTGAACTTATCGTACTCCGCCGGGCAGTGCTAAGCGGTCGTTCCACTCAATCACTCAGGCCCGATTTTGCCAGTTCTGTTACGCTGGCTGCAAAAAAAAGAGCCTCAGAAATGGGGGACGACGCGCCCGCATGGCTCGTTCCGTCGAGAACCACTGAGCAATTTCAAAAATCTCTTTCTCCGAGAGCTCTGGACTCCGTTCCCTTGCGTCGATGGAGTTACGCTGGACTGGCCCTAGCTGCTTCTCTTTTGTTTGTTTTTTTGGCCATTCCGCAGGCAAAACGTCAAGGAATAGTCAACGTTCCTGATGTTGTTCCTAATGTTATTCCTGATGTCGGGGCGATGGCGACCAGCGATCCGGAGTACGTTCCCGACGACCAAACAGCCAATCAAACAGGTTCTACTGAGCTAGCATCAAATCCGGGCACGTCAAATCCGGGCAAGTCAGAATTGGTCACGTCAGATCCGGGCACGTCAAATTCGGTCGCATCGAATCCGGAACGAGCACCGACGGAATCGGTTGCGAGTCGGTTGCCAGTGGACAATTCTCCTAAATTGGACGCAAACACAGATGGCGTTTTCGGTCCCGTAGCACCTGCGACTACTGTGGCGAATCTCGGCCAGCGGCCCAGCGATATTCGTGGTTCGCGGAATGGTAACGCTGTAGCATTGTCCCAAGAGGTAAGCGACAAATCCGTAGCGAATCCGAAGTTGTACTTCACATTGGTTCTAGACGTTTCAATCGATCCACAGGCGGTGGAGAATCGCACTTTGGAACGAATACTTGAGAAGTACGATATCGTTTCTACCGATGATTTGATTGTCAATGACGAACAGCTCAAGCATCTCGAGGAGTCGAAATTAGTAGGAAACACAGCCAATTTCGAAGAGAAAATGGGGGTAATGTTTCTGCGTTCGACCGCCAAGAAACTGGATTTAGCCATGGTAGACATCATCAATCGATTTGAGGATTTTCCCGAATTTGCGATGGATGTGACGAACGATCGCTCTGCGTTATTGCTCGTGAACCAGCTTGGCTCGATTCGAGTGGCTGAGGGAATTAGTGACACCGCAAGCCGACTTCTACTTGCAAAAGCCCCTGGTCGGAATTCACCGTTTGCCACTTCGGCGCGGCGAGGCAAACCGATGGATAACGCAAGTCGGGAGAAGTTCAAAGGTGGCGCGGTCCCTGCCAATCCTGTTCGGGACGAGATTTCGTACGCGCTTTTGCTGATGCGACCTGCCAAGAAGAAGTTGTAGCCATATTGACAAGTTGCCTGAATTTGTTCAGGCTGATAGATAGTCGTCGAGAATTTAACTTGGCGATTGCCCTCCAATTCCGCGTTTTCCGCAACTGGGTGCGCGGTCCCACCTCAACCTTAACCGTTCGGCGTCCATGATGTTGTCGATCTTTGGTCAGTATGGGTCTTCACGTAGCTATTGCGATCGAGAGTCTCGCCGTTCGTTTATCAAGATCGGCGGGATGAGTTTTGGGGCTACCGCCCTTGGCTTGGCGGATGTCTTGCGAGCCGAGTCGACTCAGCAAAAAAGCAATCCCAACAAAGCTCTCATTCAGATCTTCCTCGGTGGCGGTCCGCCCCACCAAGACATGTGGGACATAAAGACAGACGCCCCCTCCGAAATTCGGGGTGAGTTCCGAGCCATCCCAACCAACGTTTCCGGCATACAGATTTGCGAAGTGTTTCCGAAACTCGCGAGGCTGATGGACAAAGCAGCCATTATTCGTTCGGTGGTTGGTTGCAAAGACAGACACGAATCGTATCAGTGTTTGAGTGGCTGGATACCCGATGACTTGAAAGCGCTTGGGGGACGTCCATCGATAGGATCGGCGGTTGCGAAACTGAAAGGCGCCTTGGATCCAGCCGTTCCGCCTTTTGTTGGACTTGCAGAGCGATCCAGCCATGTTCAGTGGTCGGATTGCGGTAGCGCTGGATTCCTAGGTGCGGCGAATTCGGCCTTCAAACCGGACGGTCCGGGTATCGAGAACATGAAGCTCAATGGGATCTCACTCGAACGACTTCAGAATCGTAAGCAACTGCTTACGAGCTTGGATACCCTTCGGCGCGACATCGATACGACGGGAGTTATGGCGGGGATGGACGCTTTCGGACAACGCGCCTTGGATGTCCTCACCAGTAGCAAGCTAGTCGATGCGCTTGACTTGTCCAAGGAAGATCCAGAGATCGTCGCCAAGTACGGTGACGGCAAGCCCTACAAATATCAATTCGATGGCTGTGCAACTCGAAACGATCATCTATTGATCGCGAGGCGACTCATCGAAGCAGGGGTGCGAGTTGTCAGTCTGAGTTTTGGTCGATGGGATAGTCATGGAAAGAACTTCGATATGGTGCGAGACCACGGTGGAAAGCTTGATCAATGCTTGAGCGCGTTGATTGAGGATTTGGAAATGCGAGGAATGCTTAACGATGTAAGTATCGTCGTTTGGGGCGAGTTTGGACGGACTCCGAAAATCAACAAGGATGCAGGCCGAGATCACTGGTCGCAAGTGAGCTGTGCGTATTTAGCTGGCGGCGGCATCCGGACGGGGCAAGTTATTGGCGCGACCAATCGTTTGGGAGAGTATGCAACGTTAAGACCCGTTCACGTTCAAGAAGTGATTGCAACTCTTTACCACAACTTAGGAATTGACGTGACGAATACGACCATCGCCGATCCAACCGGGCGACCTCAATTCTTGGTTGACCATGCACCCGTGACTGAGTTGATATGAGATCCACTGCGTTGACAACCATACGGCTTAGCAGTCGTCTCGCCCTCCTAGTACTCCTTTTGCAAGCCGCTTGGCTGTTTGATCTTTCGATCGCCGTGGCAAATGACGTGCTTCCAGCCGGCATTCGGACCATTCGAATCGATAAGGG
>Ga0105048_10007267_pt1 | contig 17806 bp, 17 predicted proteins | sample MAT05_FD_78382 | JGI IMG/M metagenome (GOLD analysis project Ga0105048, IMG submission 78382) | Freshwater microbial communities from Lake Fryxell liftoff mats and glacier meltwater in Antarctica - MAT-05 | ecosystem: Environmental > Aquatic > Freshwater > Ice > Liftoff microbial mat | place...
AGCCATGCGCGTTGCTGCTGCCAAGGGGTCCGGCGGCCAATCAGTTCAGGCAGATCGGGCGGCTGGCAACGCGGCGTCAACGGTCGCATCAAGCACCGCCCGCCGTGCCTCGTCAGCTTTGGTGAGTCGTTGATCAACAACGTTCCACATTGGCGAATAGGCAAGCGTAGCTTCAAATTCCCTCACTTTGGGGTCCGTCAACAACATGTCGAGTGTGGTCAGGGATAACTCACCAATGTGTCGTCGCAACACATATGCGGTGCCTTCGGTGTCTTCCTCTTCGGTTTGCTCAATTAGATCGTGATCGGCCAGTAGATTTAGGGCGCTTCGGCACAAAGTTACAGGCATGCCACCCGCCTTCGCGACAGTCTCAGCTGTGATGTGGCCGCCGGCGCGGAAAATTTCCCAGATAGCCACCACAACACGCGCAATGATTCTGACGGTGGGGGTGGGAGACTGTGGTTCAGGCTCCAGCGTTAACCTGGTTGTTTCGCCACGCGCGCGCGAATACGCGGCACCGAACAAGACAATGAACCAACTTGTGTAGATCCAAACCATAAGAAGGGGTAGGGCGCTCATCGCGCCGTAGATCGCGCTGTAGCTGCTGGAGATGCGCGTTGTCCACAGGAAGCCGGCCTTTGCGATGTTCCAAATCACGGCGGCCACCACAGCGCTTATAGCTGCATTCTTCCAAGGCACATGAGTGTCAGGCACGATGATGTAGATCACGAAAAAGATGATCGCCATCGAAACCGGGGCGATCAGGCCCAGCAGCAGACCCGCGACAGTGGGCCCCATCCATGCGGTGGCGGTTTTGCTGATAAAGGAGGTCGACATGGAAATCGCCAACGCCATGATGGGCGGCACCAAGGTCAAAATGCACCAGTAAATGGCCAAACGCACGTAAAGTGGACGTCGCAGACGCACATTCCAAACGCTGTTCATCGCTTGCTCAATATTCGTCAAGAGGCCGCCAGCAGAATAGAACAAAACCAAAAGGCCAATGCCCGCGATGGCACCGCCGTTCACCCGCGTGACGAAACTTTCTAACCAACCGGCCAATTGATCTGCGTTCGACACCGCAAGCTGAGAAAAGATAAACTCTTCAAGTTGTCCGCGCAGTTGCTCAAAGCCGCCGAAAGCTTTGAACAACGCGAATGCAACCGCCATGACGGGCACCAGCGAAAGAAGCGTGTGGTAGGTTAATGAAGACGCGCGACGAGAAATGTCTTCGTTCTGAACGGAACGAGCCACTTGAATCGCGATGAAAAGTTCACGCTTCACCAGGGCCATCCATCGGTGGTCCGACGGCGTGTTCAGCCACAACATCACCTGGTTCAATGTGCGCTGTAAAATATTGTCGGAGGCCATTTTGTAAACCGTTAGTATTGACGCTTCTAGATCAAATCGCCAGAGCCCGAAGCGAGATATCATTTTAGACCCATGTCGCGACCCGCCGAAGCTTCTCCTGAATCTCCTGCAAATGCGGAATCAGCCGTTAGCCACGCATTGGTCGGCGCGGACGCGTTGATGTTCCGTTATGAAGGCTGCTGCATCCCCTACGTTTGCACAGCGAAAGCGTGGGTGGCGGCGGGGGCGCCATTGGGACCGCCCGCACAAGCGGCGGCAGCGATTGCGGCCTTTGTTGAACAAGCGGCACAACGCGGCCTCCGTGCGTGCTTCTTCGCTGTTGAAGAACGCGCACTGGAACGAGTGGATGGGTTGAAAGGGCTGTGCATCGGCTGGCAAGGTTGGTGGAACCCAAACTGCTGGGGGCAGACGCTGGCCACGTCGGCGTCTTTACGCGCCCAACTGCGGCGAGCACGCGGCAAGGGGCTTTCCATCGTCGCCATAAACCCGGTAGACGTTGCAGCCGCCACTGGTCCATGGAGGCGGCCCGTGGCCGCGTTGGTCTCGCGGTGGCTGTCGAGTCGAGAGATGGAGCCGTTGCGGTTTGTGGTGCAGCTGGAGCCCAGCCTCGTTACGTGGGATGAGAGCATTCACGTTTTGGCTGCGGTTCAAGGTGAAAACGTGATTGCCGTGGCGCGCGTGGTGGCGTTGCCGCAACGGCAAGCGTGGGTGCTCCAAGATTTGCTGCGCTTGCCGAACGCACCAAATGGCACCAGCGAACTGCTGATAGACGCGGTGATGAAGCTTGGGCAACGGGCCCAAGAACCTTACCAGGTGCGGGAAGTGTCTTTAGGAATGGTGCCTTTGTTCGGCGACGTGCCCCGCCCGCTACGGACAATTGCCGCGGTGACGCGTGGCTTGTTCAACTTTAGCGGACTACATAAGTTCAAGCAAAAGTTGCAGCCTCACCGACGGGAAGCTGTGTTCATCGCATATCCGTTTGACCCGGGCAAGCCCAGCGCAATGGTTGCGGGCGCGGCGATCGTTGATGTGTTGCGTGCTTTCGCGGGAGGACCGTTATGGCGCTTCGCCTTACGCACATTCTTCCGCGGCCCGCGCCTGGCGCTGCACGCGCTGGCATGGTTGCTGCTTCCTTGGACCGCCCTGTTGGCATTGGCCGCACCGCCCTATTGGTTTCCCCGCCCTTGGGTGCGATGGGCCTGGTCGTTGTTCGACGTGGCGTTGACGATCGGCTTCTTTTGGTGGCGCAGCGAACACCGTCGGCTTTGGCTGCAACTCCTGACGTTTGCGGTAGGCGTGGACGCCGTGGCGACCACGGCGCAGATCGCGATCGCCGATCTGCCGCGCATCCACGATGTCCCCCACACCATCGCGTGCGGCGTGGCCTTCGTGGGCCCATGGCTTGCCCTCACGCTGCTGTTGCGGGCCTTGCACCGTACCCGCGCGGTCCGGCGCAGCCCCAGTCTCAGAATTGATCTGCCACCCGGGGTCACAATCCCGGGCGGTGCCGCTCCGCGACAAGAATCACTTGTTTGATCACATCCCGCCTGGTGATGTTGCGCTTATGCGTTTTTTCCATGTTCAAGGCAGCGGAACGCCGACTGTTGGCCAACAATTTGCATCTCTCCCGCGTTGCTAATGCCCCATTTTCGATCTTGGAGCGCCTTATGTTTCACAATGCGTTCACTTTTTACGACGGTGGCCTCTCGATCGTGGCGACGCGTACGCAGCCTTAGGGCGAGCCCCACACGGACCATTGCGCTTGCTGTCGTGATGGCCGCAAGCTGCAGCAGCGAAAAGCAGGCGCACCACGGTCCCAAGGTCACGTCTTTCACGATCGTGGGCAACGAAACGATTTCGTCGAGCACGATCAAAGACAAAATTGTTACCGAATCTACCGGGTGGTGGCCCTTTGCTGCGCGAAAAGATTACGATCCCGTAACATGGGACAAAGATCAGAAACGCATGAAGAGGCTCTATGGCAGCCGCGGTTTCTATCACGCCGAGATCACAGCTGACGAAATTCCCCACGACGTGGGCCGCGATCCATCTAAGAACGTCAAGCTCAAGGTCACGATCAAGGAAGGACCGCGCGCCACCGTAAACACGCTGAAGATTCAAGGCGATGAAACGCTTGCTGCGGCGGAAAAAACGGCGCTTGAAAGCGGATTGCCCTTGGTTCCGAAAGAGCCTTTTGTTGAACCCAAATGGGACGACACCAAAGGCACGCTGAAATCGCGTTTGCTTGCATCGGGGCACGCCGAAGCCGCCGTCACAGGCCGCGCGCTGGTGGATCTGCAGAGCAACCAAGTCAATGCCACCGTGTGGATGCGCCCAGGCCCCATTTATCATTTCGGCGACATCGAGCTTAAGCAAACCAAAGATCCCCACATTCACCCTCTGTGGATCGAAGAGCAGGTGCGTTTGGCTGCGCCCAAGGGCGAAGTTTTTACGCCGGAAGCGGTGGAAGAAACACAAAAACGGGTTTACAACATGGGCGTTTTTTCACGCGTCGATGTCGAGACAGGCGAACCCAATCCCCAAACGAAACGTATCCCGCTTGTAGTCAGCACTACCACAGCACCCTTTCACTTGTTGCGCCTCGGCGGCGGTGCAGGGTTTGATCAAGTGCGCAACCAAGTGCACATGTTAAGTGAATGGCACAACAGCAACTACTTCGGCGGGTTGCGATCGTTGCGGTTGCGCGGACGTTTGGGCTGGGCTTTTCTGCCGGATGTTTTTCAGAACATCGACGATTCGAATGGGGTCGGCGTTGACAACGGCCCTATTGCGCGCGTACGCGCCGATTTCGAGCAGCCGCGTCTTTTCAATGCGCCAGCTTGGAAGCTGGGCTTGCACATTGAAGGTGAGCGCATGCTCGAGCAGGCCTACAAAGCGTATACCGGACGCACAGGCCCTGAGATCATCTGGCAGATCCGTTCTGATCTGCGTGTGTCGTTCGGCTACACCATCGACGCAAGCTATTTGCAATCGCCTTCCGAAGTTGCCGGGCTCTTTGCGGGTTCCATCTTGGGATGCGACCAAGGCCAGCGCGGTTGCATGCTATGGAATTCCTTCATCAGCCAGCGGGTCACGTTTGATCGTCGCGACGATCCTTTTGAGCCACGCAAGGGTTACTACTTTGATCTGGATTTCCAAGAGGCGGGGGGGCCCTTGTCGGGAAGCTTCTCGTATCTGCGAGCCATCGCGGATGCACGTGGTTACCACTCGTGGGATTGGTTCACGATCGCCGGACGTGCCCAAGCAGGTTCTCTTTTTAGTTCGTCGGGACAGGACGATGACACCCCTATCCAGCAACGCCTGTACGCAGGCGGTGGCATGTCGATGCGCGGATTCGGCTATCGTCGGCTCTCACGCCTGGCTGCCGTGCTGCCTCCGGGTCGAGATGCGACAAGTGATAACCTCGAAACAATTCCCATTGGCGGAAACGGGCTCGCTGTCGGAAACCTCGAAACGCGCTTCGCCGTTTCTGATTCCGTCTTGTTGGCAGCGTTTTACGATGTTGGCGCTGTGACAGCGGGCTCTTGGGCCAAAGGCATCTTTGACAACCTCTATCACGCGGTAGGGCTCGGAATACGGGTGCTGACACCTGTAGGGGCCCTTCGTCTTGATTTTGCGCGACGATTTCCAGGCTCTGGCAAGCGTGACATTCTGAACGCGTCGAGCGTTCCAGGGATGGTCGGTTTTGCTGAGAACACCAGTTGTTTTGGCTTCGGCGGCAACGCCTCCTCGCCTCAGCTTTCCGACGGTCTTTGCCAGATCCACCTTTCGATCGGAGAAGCGTTTTGAGCCAGCATGAAGCATCGCCGCACAAAAGGCGAGGCCTGTGGTGGAAGGTTCCGCTCGTCGGCGTGTGCAGCTTGTTGCTGTTGGTTCTGATGCTGCTTGGCGTGGCGCTTTCTGACTGGGGCGTCAATCACTTAAGCAGCTATACGCTCAAGAAAGTGAACGCACAATTGAAGGGCCACATTGAACTTGGCCACATTCATCGCAAAGGTCTTCGCATCACCCTTGATGAGGTCGGCGTTTTCGATCCAGCGGGAAAGCCCGTCGTGCAAGTTGAGCGTTTGGTCGCGCATCCCGCGCTCGGTGCACTGCTGCACGGACAAGTGCATTTGTACGACCTCATCATCACTGATCCGCGCGTACAGATTCATGCAACGAAAGACGGGACAAATTTCAGCGACGCTTTCACGCCAAAGCATCCGCAGCCGCAAAAGCCTCAGGCGCCGCAAATGAGCAGCAATGGCTCAACCCAGATCGTGGTGGACAACTTCGCACTGAGGCAAGGGTCGGTACGCTACAGCGACCCTACGTTTATCGCCGCGCTCAAAGACCTCAATATACATGCCAAGGCCAATGTCACGTGGCCAGGCGGTCCCCTCAACGTTGATTTGCGATTGGATGCCGTGAGCGATGCGCCTGTAAATGGGCCGCTTTCGGTACGGCTTGCGGTGGCGCCCACAACGATGCCTCAGCACACCCTAAAGTTGAGCGTCGCGGCGGCCAACAGCGCCGTAAAGCTAGGCGGAACCTTCGTTCCTGATTTGCAAACGCCCGCGGCCGATCTTTACATTTAACGCGCTGAGTTGAGTCCCGAACTTGCCAACGTTCTGGCGCCCGGCACGCCGCTTATCACGCCTCTAAATATAACCGGGAACATCAAAGGCTCGGTTGACGGGCAAAAGCGGCCGCAAGGCACGGTGAACCTGACTCTCTCGACGCAAGGCGGCGACATTCACCTAACCGCCGATGTGGCAGGCACGAAAATGCCGTCTTTTAAGGCACATATAGAGGGAGGCCCGCTTGATCTTGCGCGCATCATCCGCGGCGCCGCTTCTTCGCAATTAAGCGTTCGGGCAGACGCTCAAGGCCACGGCAGCACACTTGCCGATCTCGATGGCACCGTTCGCGTTGCGTTGCCGCCCGGAAGGCTTGCGGGCCGCACAACCGGACCGATTTACATCGACGGCTCGATTCATGAAGGCACGGCACACCTGAAGCGCTTCGATATGCAATTGCCAGGGCTGGCGGTCACAGCCCAAGCGCACGTCGCACATATCAACACTGCGCCGAGCGGCAGCGCACAACTTGACGTGGTGGTCAGCGATTTGGCCCAGGTCGCGCGTATCATCGCAGCGACCGGCGCCGCGGCGCCACCTTTATCGGGCCACGGTCAGCTTCATCTCGAAGTTGCAGGCAGCGCGCAATCCTTGAACGCCATCGCACAAGCGCACTTTTCCGCGCTCGGATTTGCGGATGCCAAAGTGTCGGAGCTCAACCTCAAGGTTTCCGTCCCTTCCTTGGCTGCGCTTTACACACCCACCGTGCAGCTCAACGCGAGCAGAGTTCAAAAAGGTGATCTCAATTTCTCGGATGTCCGCCTCACCACCAGCTCACCTGGGAGCGATCAACTTGCTTTTGATCTTCGCATGTCGGCACCTGTGGCCGCGGGCGCAGCCGGGCAACTCACTTGGCGTACCCCGGGTCAAAGTTTTCGCCTCGACCGTCTACTTGTTCGTTATCCGCAAACGGTGTGGCGCAGTCAAGGGCCTGCTGAAGTCGCGTTGGGTGACGTCATAAAAGTTCACAACCTGGCGTTGCAGGCAAACCATCAAGGTCTCAGCGTCGATCTCACGCTGGCGGACCAAACCATCAGCGGCAAGCTTGGTGTGAATGAGCTAAACTTGGCACAGCTTGGCAGAGTGCTGGGGCCAAAATTTTCCGCCTCCGGGACCTTATCGTTACATGCCGAGGCTCAAGGTCGATTGCCTCGCCCGCAGGCACGCGTGGTTTTACAAATGCAAAACGCGGGCTTTGGCACCTATGGTCCCTTCACGGGCTCGCTCGGTGTGACGCACGAGCCCCGCGGTAACAGCGGTCGTGCGCGCGGTAGTCTTAAGGTCAGCGGCGCTGGCGCCGAGGTGCAGGGTAGCTTTGATGTGCCTGCGACGTGGCCCTGGCCCGCGCAAATGCCGGCCACCGTAAACATGAAAGCACAAGTGCCGTCGCTCGCGTTGGCGGCCAGCAAGCTCGGCGTTCCCAAAGACGCGCGCCCGGAGGGCAGCGTGACGATGAACATCGACTTTCGGGGACGCTCGAGGGAACCCACGCTCAAGCTCAACGTGCAAGGCCACGGGCTCAAGATCGGCTGTCAACGCGTGGGCGACCTTGCGCTCCTCATTGATGACGATGGAGTTCCGCCGTTGAGTGGGTCGCTCAACTTGCGCAACACGGATATTGCACACTCTATTGAACTTAACCTCGATACGCACCTGCGGCTCAGCACTCTTTTACGGGGCACACTGGCGCAGGTAAAAAGAGATCTGCGCGACAAACCCGTGCGCTTCGAAGCGCACATCAAAGGCTTGGATCTCGCGCAGCTCATCCATATTCAAGACGCGATCAGTCCCCCGGCGCCAGAGCCCCCCGGCCTGGCGAAGCAAAAGATGGAAGGCTTGGTCGATTTTGATGCCAGCTTGTCCGGTACCGCCATGGCCCCAGGTGGTGATGTGTCTGTCGTTGTGACAGGCGCTCGACAAGGATCTGTGCCGCCTACCGATGCGAAGCTAAACGTGGCGCTTAAACCAAAGGAGGTCACAGCGAAGTTGGAGGTGTTTCAACGAGGCCGCGACAAGAAAAAGATGCGCCTTTTGGCTCTCGACGCGACCGCGCAAATCGATGAAAAGCTGCGCTTGTCCCTTGCGAACTGGCAAGCGGCAAAGTTCAATGTCAGCGCGGATCTGGGACCGATCCGCTTTCAGCATCTCGATCTGCCGGGGCACAATGTGGGAACTCTGCGCGGCTCAGTCGATGCGCAGCTATTGGCCCACGGAACGTTCGACCATCCATACGTAGATCTCGTGGCTCATGCGCGCAACGTGCGCGCGGGTGACGGTGGGCTTGGCAACGCCACCGTCAAGGTGCTTTACGAAAACGATCAGCCGAGCGTCGAAGTGGTGGTCAGACCCACCGCGGGGGGCATCCTGCAACTCGCTGCGCGCACGCAGGCGGCCTTTCCCTGGCAGAAGGTTAGCGCATCAGATTTTAAGCCCAGCAGCATTGCTCTAAAGGTCGACCTAACCTCGCAAGACTTTGCCCTATCGGCCTTCAATGGTCTCATGGCCACGGTGCGGGAAATCAAAGGCAAGCTCAACGGCAAGCTCACCTTTGCGGGCACGGTCGATAAGCCAGACTTCAGCGGGAAAATGAAGCTTGATGGCGGTCAGGTGGACATCGTAGAGGTTGGGCGGTTCTACGACATCGGCATGGATGTGGGCGCCACTGAAGACAGCGTCAAGTTACAGGCGCTGCGCTTTCGCAGTGGCTCTGGCAAAGGACTCGTTCGTTTTGAGGCCAAACGCAACGCGGGGCGCGGTGTGACCTTAAGCGGCAACGTTGACCTCACGCGTATGCCCTTGCAATCTCCGCAACGGAAACTCGGCGAGATCAGCCTTCAAGCCAAAGCAAAAGGCACACTCAACGCCGATGGTTTGCGCATCGAGCCGCTTGAGATTGAAGAAATGAAGGCTTTTCTTGAAGGCGACACGCCCAAAGATCTACAGGACCTTGATCGTCCTGATGACGTGGTGATGGTGCGCAACGGAGAGCCCATCGACGACAAAGAAAAGAAGAAGCTCGCCAAACTCGGGGCCCCCAAAGCCCTGCACACGGATCAGGAAAGCGAAGAAGGGATAATGGCGCAAGCCGTCCCGCCCTCGATGTTGCCTGTGTTCATTCACGTCAAAGCGCCGCGCAACTTATGGGTGTACGCGCCCGAAGGCAGCGTGGAGCTGGGTCTCGATCCGGATTTTCAGATCGTCATCGACGGCGACACGAAGATCTTCGGCACTGTCTATTTGCGGCGCGGCAGCGTCACGGTACTCGGACGCCGGTTTGACATTCAAGACGACGCCAGCATCCGCTTCGGGGGGCCTCCTGATCTGCCGAACCTCGATGTGACCGTTGAGCATTACAACGAAACCGAGCAAGTTCGCGTCTTTGTCACCGTTAAGGGCACGCCCGAGAACCTCGACATCAAGTTTCGTTCTGATCCGGAACACAGTGAATCGGAAATCATCACGTTGTTGATCGCCGGCCGCATCGACCCCGCGGGGGGCAGCAGCGAATCTCCCGACCGCGCGGCGCAAGCTGCTTCTATCGTCGGTGGCCTGCTGGCGTCAAAGCTGCAGAAAACGGCACTGCGAAAATTGCCGATCGATGTCCTTTCAATCAGCTCAAACGCCATTGAAGCGGGCACATACGTGACCGACGATTTCTATGTCGGCTATGTGCGAAGACTTGCCGCCAGCCCGTGGCGGTACGAAAATGTCAACGCAATTCACCTCGAGTATCAGCTCAGCGAGCGTTGGAGCTTCGAGGGCGAGTACGGTGATGCGGGAACAGGCACCGCCGACATCATCTGGAAGAAGCGGTACTAAAGGCAATCCTGAAAAAACAACAGCGCGGAATAGGCGGTACCGGGAGGCGGGCTGTGGATTTGACCTGAACAATCAATGGGCGCCGAGGTTTGAACCCCGGCGCCCTAATGAACCCATCGCCTCTACCCCCGCTCCATCTTCAATACGCCTTACCCGCTGCTTCGCTCTTTGGCAATTCCCCCCGGCCCACCCGCCGCCCCTGGCTCCCGAGCACCAACCCCGTATCTTGCTGTCTTACTCTGCAAACCGCGCGCCAATCGGAATCCCAACCATCGGGCTCGCGTTTTCGGCCTGTGTGACGCGAGACTGTCACTCGGGGGTGACAGGCATCGTGATTACGTAACGCCGATGAGCGGTGTCTCCCCATCCTTCGAAGCCCATCTCGCTCAAGCGCGCGCCATCGACCGCTAGGTCGCTTTAGTCGCCCCGTCTTCCTCAAACAGCTTGGCTTCAATGAAAATGCGTTATCGACTTGGCAAAATCTTGAGATGAAAGCCTCGGCCCCTGATCTTTGAAGGCGCGCCCGCAGTGACCGGCGGAAACATAATCTACGATCCGGCGCGGCCTGGCCTCGGCCTCGCGTTGCGCGACGATGCTCGCCGCCTTGAAATTACTTGAGGCGAGGCGAGGCGAGCCAGAACCGATAGGAATTGGAGAGCTCGGTTATGGCACATCTCTTGCTTTGACGTGGGGCACTTCATCCACTTGGCCGAACTGTTGCAGGGGACAAATACAATGATGCACCAATGGAACATTAAGCACTGCTTGTTCACGATCGCGTTGACGGGAACCATCGCAGGTTTCTGCGGTTGTAAGCGCTCTGATCCAACGCCATCACACCCGCCCTCGCTAAGCGACGAATCAGTAACGGGCACGGTCGGCCTTAAACAAACAACGAAACAACAAGAAGCGCAAGAACACAACGCCGCGACGCCCGAGGCCGCCGAAGCGCAACACGTGCAAGCCGCCCACGCCTCGCTAGCTCCGACCAAAGGCAACAAAGTCAAAGGTGAAATTCACCTCGATGTTGACGGCGAGCGCGTGCACATCACAGGCGACGTTTCGGGTTTGAGCAAAGGTGAACATGGGTTTCATATTCACGAGACGGGCGATTGCAGTGGCGCGGACGGCAAGACCGCCGGTGGTCACTTCGCGCCTGCCGGCCATCCGCACGGTGATCCCCAAGGCGACGTCCTTCAACATCACGCTGGAGATTTCGGCAACATCACGGCTGATGGCAAAGGCGTCGCACGCATAGACGCGTGGTCAGATCTGCCTCTGTTGACCAAAGGTGCTGATTATGCGATCGGCCGGGCTTTTATCGTTCATCAAGGCAAAGACGATCTGCATTCACAGCCCTCGGGCGATGCCGGCGCACGCGTGGCGTGCGGTGTCATTGCAGAAGGCAATTCGGGATCTTGAAGGCGAACACCAATGACACAAGTGGGACGAATGAACGGATCCCCCATACGGGAAATTGAGGCCGCTCCTCGTCCACTTGATTGGACCAACATTTTGCTGTTGGCGCTTGTGCACGTGGCGGCCCTTGTTGGCGTTACCGTTTATGGCATTTGGCACGGTGTGACCCTCGGCGCCATCATCGTTGGCGTAACCTTCACGGTGCTCACGATCTTTTGTATCTCGGCGGGCTATCATCGCCCAGCGTGATTTCGACGACGCCGGAGGCTAACACCACAAAGTCCTCGCTGAAGGGAAGGACATTTGGCACCTGGGCCACGAATCCCTCCCGCATGAACGTAAGGTGACCCGTGCCGGAAAAGACGAGCGATACACCAAGAAATACCCGCGCGATGGTTTTGGGCCATGCCGTGGGTGGTGCGCTTTCAAAGAGAGATGGGCGAGTCATGTTTTATGTCCGACAGGATGTGATAGATTCTGCAAGCGCCATGCCCCATTCATGACTCGCGCGTTCGTTCCACAGGCTACACCGAACCAGTCGCGGCATCAGATGTGCATATGGTTGCAGGATGACCGAAGCCCCTAAGTTCACGTGCGATGTGAACGCGGTATCGAAGACTTTCCCCGCCAATGCCCGGCGCGCATGGCTCGAGATGGGCCAGCCTCATCGACCATTGCCCCGGCAGGTCGAACCTCTCGAACTTGCGTCGGCGCTGATTGCGGCCCCCATTCGCTTCGACCTAGATGACAAGGCCGCCACGTTCGAGCTTGAGGTGCCACCACAGGGGGGCCTGTTGCTCTCCGTGGATTTATAGCTCTTTATCCAACTACTTCCATGAGGCATTTTACATGAAACGATTTTGGTTCCTGATGTTGGGCGGCGGGGGTGTTGCGCTGCTGGTGGTGGCATTCCTTTTCATCAAATCCGATCCGACGGTGCACGCTGCGGCGTCCCCGGAAATTCAGAAGCTTTCGCTTAGCGAAAGAGAATGGAAGGAACGGCTGACGCCCGCGCAATTTGAAGTCCTCCGCAAAGCAGGGACGGAGCGGGCGGGCAGCAGCGCTTTGAACCAGGAAAAAAGAGCTGGGACCTTCGTGTGTGCCGCGTGCGGCTTGGAGCTGTTTCGTTCCCAGTACAAGTTCGAAAGCGGTACCGGCTGGCCAAGTTTTTATGATGTCATCAACGGCCATGTAGAAACGAAGCGGGACTTTTCGATGATTCTTCCCCGGACTGAATATCATTGCGGCCGTTGCGGTGGCCACCAAGGACACATTTTCGATGACGGTCCGCCGCCCACTCATCTCCGGTATTGTAACAATGGCGTCGCGCTGAAGTTCATTCCGGATAAGGAGAAACCATGATTTCCCGAATCGCAAACGCCTTCCTTTTGCTGCTGCTCTTACCGTTGCCAGCGATGGCAAAAGATGCCACTGAGGTCCGCACCGCGATATTCGCCGGTGGCTGCTTTTGGTGCATGGAGAAGCCATACGAAGAGCTCGATGGAGTGGTTTCGGCGGTTTCAGGCTATGCCGGGGGGAATGTGCCGAAGCCTACTTACGAGCAGGTGTCGGCCGGCGGCACGGGACACCGTGAGGTCGTTCAGGTGACATATGACGCCTCTAAGGTCTCTTATGAGCGTTTGCTCGACGTGTTCTGGCACAACGTCGATCCCTTTGATGCGGCCGGGCAGTTTTGCGATCACGGCGTGCAATACACTGCCGCCATCTTTTACGGGAGCGAGGCCGAGAAACAGGCGGCCGAAGCCTCCCTGGACCGCTGGGAAAAAAAGTTCGGACGGGCGGTAGTCACGAAGGTCCTGCCCACTGCGGCGTTTTACCCCGCCGAGGACTATCACCAGAATTTCTACAAAACTCATTCGGTGAAATACCACTTCTATCGATGGAAGTGCGACCGCGACGCCCGACTTGAAGACCTTTGGCACAGTAAGTAAAATGAAATCCAAACTTTTGAGTGACGCGACCGAAAAAACCTACGCTTTGATTTTCGACAAAGGCGACGAAGTCATCGCTGAACTGACGAATTTCGCGCGCGAGAATAACTTAGGCGGCGCGCACTTCACAGCCATCGGCGCGTTTGAAAACGCGACGCTTGGCTATTTCAGCCGTGACCGCAAGGAATACAAAAAGATTGCGATTGCCGAACAGGTCGAAGTCCTTTCGCTGCTCGGTGACATCGCGATCAAAGGCAACGAACCGAAAATTCACGCCCATGTCGTCGTCGGCAAAAGCGACGGCAGCGCGCACGGCGGACATATTTTGGAAGCCTATGTTTGGCCGACTCTGGAACTGATGCTGACCGAATCACCGCAGCATTTGCGCCGCACGCATGATGAAGAAACCGGCCTGGCGCTGATTGATATTTCGATAACGGACCAATGATGAATTCGACAAGGCTGAATGATTCAGTCCTCATCCAGTTACAGCCGCACGAGGAGCACAATCAAAAACTTGAATCAAATGTCCATCCGCCCCAGTGGCAAAACCCTATCCCCAAAAAATGCTACCAGTTGGTGGTCATCGGTGCGGGAACAGCGGGGCTGGTAACTGCGGCTGGTGCTGCAGGCCTAGGTGCGCGCGTTGCCTTGGTCGAACGAGAACTGATGGGTGGCGATTGTCTGAACGTGGGCTGCGTCCCGTCCAAAGGCCTCATCGCGGCGGCTCGCGTGGCGGCTAAAGTTCGCGACGCTGTGGCGTTTGGTGTTCACGTTCCCGATGGCAGTTCCGTTGATTTCGGCAAGGCGATGCAGCGAATGCGAGGCAAACGCGCTTCGATCAGCAAGGCGGATTCCGCCAAACGGTTCACTGACCTTGGCGTGGACGTGTATTTTGGAGAGGCGCGATTTGAGAGCAACGGGACCGTTTTAGTTCAAGCGGCAGATGGCACCTCTTGCACACTGAATTACAAAAAGGCGGTCATCGCCTCAGGTGCCCGCGCTTCTGCCCCGCCAATCGACGGTTTGGATTCCATCGACTATCTGACCAACGAGTCTTTGTTTTCATTAACGGAAGCACCTAAGAGACTGGGCGTGGTCGGCAGCGGTCCCATCGGTGCCGAGATGTCGCAGGCGTTTGCCCGTCTTGGCAGTGAGGTTTTTCTGTTCGAGCGTGGTGATCAGATTCTTTCACGTGAAGACCCCGATGCAGCAGCCGTGGTTCAAAAGCAGTTGGTCAAGGATGGCGTTCAGCTCGTGTTAAACGCCAAGGACATGCAGCTAAGTTCCGCCGATGATGGTTCAGTTAACGTACAGGTCAACCTAAAAGGTGCGCCGACTAAGTTCACCGTAAACAAGTTGCTGATTGCCGTTGGCCGCGCGCCGAATGTCGATGGTCTGAATCTCGAAGCCGTCGGCGTCGACTATGACGACAAGGGCGTCAAGGTCGACGATCACTTGCAGACAAGCAACGCCAACGTCTTCGCCGCCGGCGATGTTTGCTCGAAGTACCAATTCACTCACGTCGCAGACTTCCATGCGCGAATCGTTATCCAAAATGCACTGTTTGCGGTCGGACCGTTCGGCAAGAAAAAAGCCAGCGATCTAATTATTCCCTGGGCGACCTATACTTCACCCGAAGTTGCACACGTAGGAATGTATCCGAAGGATGCCAAAGAAAAGGGAATCGAGATAGACACGTATACGCAGCAATTGGCTGATATCGACCGTGCCATTCTCGAAGGCAGCGACGAGGGCTTCGTTCGCATTCACACCAAGAAGGGCAGTGGCGAAATTCTGGGAGCCACCATCGTCGCAGAGAACGCGGGTGATTTGATCTGCGAAGTCACGCTCGCGATGACGCATGGGCTGGGGATGGGCGAGCTTGCGTCAAGCATCCATCCCTACCCAACCCAGGCCGAAGCGATTCGCAAACTTGGCGATCAATACAGCAAATCGCGATTGAACTCGACCACCAAGCGGCTGTTGGGTCTTCTAATGCGCCTCAGTGTTGGAAAGTAAACGCTGCGTGACTTTGCAGAGCGGGCGCGCGCAAGCATCAAAAAGCACGGTGTTGCCGATGCCGCTGCAAGCAAAAAAGCTCTGCGGTCTGTTGCGCTATGTTCGTGTGAACTATGCCGCTCCGGAAACCTTTGAAGAGCTGCGCAAGGCCTTGGGCCAAGCCCGGCATTACCTGGGCGCGGTGGGCAAAGGGGCGGCCAGTGATAAGAGCGCAGGACCATGGCACTGGGTGCCTCACGACTCGCGAAGAATGCAGTCGCGAAAAGTAGCTGACGTCGTTGGCCGTAGAAGCCAGCTCCGTCACGTGTCAGGAACGCAGTTACTGGACAGGTTACCAACACCATACGACGGAGGCCACTGGGGGCACGTTGATCTGCTGGCACGACTCGGCATGAACCTTGCTTCGTTCGCTCCCTATATATCTTTTGGGCAGAAACAACAACGGGGGGAACCCTGGAAACATCTGCGAAGCGAACACTTGTAGGACTAAAGGATTCACAGCTCACGACCAGCGACAGCGCGGAGGACATCCGCTCGCGCAAGGTCGTCGACGCCGCCGGCGAAGACATCGGGGAGATCGACGATCTTCTCATTGATGATCAGGAAAAGAAGGTTCGCTTTCTCCGCGTGGCGTCTGGCGGGTTTCTTGGCATGGGGAAGGACAAGGTCCTCATTCCGGTGGAGGCGATCAAAAAAATCGAGGACGACGTCGTTCATGTCGACCAGACCCGTGAGCGCATCGCTGGGGCGCCCAACTACAACCCTGAGCTGGTCGATGACCTGTACTACGGCGGTCTCTATGGCTACTACGGATTCCAGCCATACTGGACCGCAGGATACGTTTATCCACCCTATTCTTTTTATCTTTAACGTCCTCCTTCCGGGAGTGCGTTCCAAAACCGAAGATGCACAAGAAGCTAACGATGATAGCGGGGCTTGGTGAAGGCATTGGCCAACGAACAAAGGCTCTAGTGAATCATGAACGTTAAAGATGAATCGGTGATGGTGGGTGGAAGTCGCGCCGCATGGATCTTTTGGACGATCGGCGCCGCGGTGTTCGTGGCGATGTTCGCCATCAAGATGCTTTCGAGCGTCGTGTTGCTTACCTTCACGGCAACCATGGTCGCGGTGCTTCTGAATGCGCTGGCGCAGCCGCTTCGACGATGGCTGCATCTACCGAATGTTGCCGCCGTGCCGATTGTTTGTGTCGTCGTCATTGGTGCGGCGGTCGGACTGGGCTTCATCCTAGGGCCGCGCATCGTTGCGCAGGTCAACGAACTACAAAACTCGCTTCCGCAAGCTCTCGGCGCGGTGCAAGGGTGGATCAACAAGCAAACGTGGATTCAGGGCTTAATCCCCTCCGACGGACTGGGTTCAGTGGACGTCACTGGCCGCCTGAACACAGTATTTTCATCGGTCGCCGGAATGCTCTCCGGTCTGTTTGTCGTGACCTTTGCGTCCATTTATCTGGCAATGCAGCCCCACCTTTATGTAACCATCATTGTTCACCTACTGCCGCAAGGTAGGCGCGAAAGGTTGTTGGAGGTGCTTCGGACGATGGCGAGTGGCCTGCGCCGTTGGCTGTTAGGGCGGCTCGCGGCGATGGCCGTTGTGGGCATTTTGACCGGGCTTGGGCTGTGGGTTCTGGACTCGCGTCTCGCGTTGACGCTGGGGTTGTTCGCTGGCGTGTTCCACCGGGGACACGATCGCCGAAGAGTGCCAGGACACCAAGCGCAAACGCGATGTCCGTAGCCATCGGAACGCCCCAGCCTGAAATGCCAGCATTGCCACGGTTCACCAATGCATAGAGCACCGCAGGCACCAACATGCCTCCCACGGCTGCAACCGCAGGCAACAGCGCCTTGCGCGCCGACGCCAACTCGCCCGTCAACAGCTCACGTTTGATCTCGAGGCCGACAAGGAAAAAGAAGATGCCCATGAGCCCGTCGTTGACCCAATGTCCAATGTCTTTGCGCAGCGACCAGTCCCCAATGACCACTCCGACCTTCGTATGAAGGAGCTCGCGGTAGAAAGCACCACCCGAGGAGTTGGCCCAAATAAGCGCCACTAGAGCCGCAAGCAGCAAGAGCGCAGCTCCAGACAGCTTGTGTTGCGCGAAGTCACGTAGAGGCTTCAACACCACTTCAATCGGCCGTCGAGCGCGTATCTGTTCTGTGTTGTCCATGCTAAACGAGAACTTTGCCCCATATCGATCGTGATGCGTCACTCGCTTCGAAGATGCGAGGTGCCTTCCCGCAGCCATCCGCCCTCGAACCCAGCGCGCTCGAGTCCACGGACGATGTATGGGCAGCGGCGCGCGAGCTTCCAAACCAACTGGCTGGAGAAGTTCTCAATCATGAGCACGATCGGCCCTTCGTTGAGGCCCAATTTCCAGGGTGCGACCCAGCCCGCAGCGCCCCGGGTCGTGAAAGTCGGGTTGATGCTGGCTTGGAAGCTGGGCGCCCTCGCTTTGTCGTCGAGCAACTCGATTTCGTGATGTGCGGCGTCGCAAACCACGCGCGGTGCAAACGGCAGTGACGCCAGGACTCCCCAAGGCGCAATCGTACCGTCGTCCGGGCC
>Ga0105048_10007268_pt1 | contig 17806 bp, 11 predicted proteins | sample MAT05_FD_78382 | JGI IMG/M metagenome (GOLD analysis project Ga0105048, IMG submission 78382) | Freshwater microbial communities from Lake Fryxell liftoff mats and glacier meltwater in Antarctica - MAT-05 | ecosystem: Environmental > Aquatic > Freshwater > Ice > Liftoff microbial mat | place...
GGTCGTGAGTTCAAATCTCATCAACAGCTCGAAGTAATAGTCGTTGTAGCTCAGAGGAAGAGCATCCCGACATTGGTGTCGGGAAGGTCGTGAGTTCAAATCTCATCAACAGCTCGAAGTAATTCAACAAGCGTTGTAGCTCGGAGGAAGAGCAGCCTGGCATGGTGTCGGGAAGGTCGTGAGCTCAAAACTCATCAACGGTTCAATATTTTTTCACTAAATAGAATCAAACATTTTTAAACCAATGGCAAAAGAGACATTTGTTCGCAACAAGCCGCACGTAAACATTGGCACGATTGGTCACGTCGACCACGGCAAGACAACGCTGACGGCTGCCATTACTTACGTACTTTCACTGAAGGGTCTGGCTAAAAAGACGGACTACGCTGCCATTGATGCTGCTCCGGAAGAAAAAGAACGCGGTATAACCATCAACACCGCACACGTAGAATACGAAACGGTAAAGCGTCACTACGCGCACGTGGACTGCCCGGGTCACGCCGACTACGTTAAAAACATGATCACGGGTGCTGCTCAAATGGACGGTGCTATAGTTGTTTGCGCAGCTACCGACGGCCCAATGCCTCAGACGCGCGAACACATCCTCCTCGCCCGTCAGGTAGGCGTTCCGCGTATCGTTGTTTTTATGAACAAAGTTGACATCGTGGAAGACCCGGAGATGATTGAACTCGTGGACATGGAACTCCGCGAACTCCTCAGCGCTTATGGCTTTGATGGTGACAACGCTTCCATCATCCAGGGTTCGGCTCTGAAAGCCCTCGAAGGCGATCCGACCTACTCGCAGCGCATCATGGACCTCATGGACGCTTGTGATAACGACATCCCGGACCCCGTCCGCGAAGTTGACAAGCCCTTCCTGATGCCGGTGGAAGACGTGTTCACCATTACAGGTCGCGGTACCGTAGCTACGGGCCGTATCGAACGTGGTGTGATCAACGTAGGCGACCCGGTTGAAATCATCGGTATGATGAAAGAAGACGAAAAGCCCATGACATCGACCATCACCGGTGTGGAAATGTTCCGCAAACTACTCGATCGCGGTGAAGCTGGCGACAACGCTGGTCTGCTCCTTCGCGGTATCGAAAAAGAGCAAATCAAGCGTGGCATGGTAATTTGCAAGCCAGGCAGTGTTAAACCGCACAAACACTTTAAGTGTTCGGTTTACGTACTTTCGAAAGAAGAAGGTGGCCGTCACACGCCATTTTTCAACGGCTACCGCCCACAATTCTACTTCCGTACCACTGACGTAACCGGCGACGTTAAACTGCCCGAGAACGTTGAAATGGTAATGCCTGGTGACAACATCGAGCTGGAAGTAAAACTCCTGAACACCATCGCCCTCGAAAAAGGTCTTCGCTTCGCCATCCGCGAAGGTGGCCGTACGGTTGGCGCCGGTCAGGTAACCGAAATTTTGCTTTAATTTTTTAGTCTGATAGTCTGTTGGTCGGTTGGTCTTAAACCTTGGTTTATGGAGCAACCGACCATCCGACCAACCGATCAAATACAGGGGCATAGCTCAATTGGTAGAGTGGAGGTTTCCAAAACCTCAGGCTGCGGGTTCGAGCCCTGCTGCCCCTGCCACCAAAAAATGCGTTTCAGGCCGTTCGTTGTCCCCAACAGGAACAACGGACTTTTTTAGCAATAAAAACCAGCCTGAAACACCATACGATCATTAGCTTAAAGATTGCCTTGCGCGATGGAACGACTGACGCTTTACCTTAAAGAGAGTTACCATGAACTGGTAAAAAATGTATCCTGGCCAACTTCAGCCCAGCTGCAGGAAAGCACCCTTGTAGTGATTGTTACGGCTGTAATACTCGCGTTGCTCATCTTCCTGATGGATGGTCTTTGCAACGTCGTCATTGGCAGCCTTTACGGTACATTTTAATTATTGATTTCTCCCGATTCCTCCCCCAAGGCATCCTTCACAGCTACCATGAGTAAAGAGAAAGAAACGCTCGGCGCCCCAAAAGTGCCAAGTACCGAAAAGAAGTGGTACTCCCTGCGCGTGATCAGCGGTAAGGAGAAAAAAATCAAGGAACGTATCGACCACGAAGTTGATCGCTCCAACTGGAAGGAAATAGTCTTTCAGGTGATTGTACCTACCGAAAAGGTGTACAAAATCCGGAATGGCAAAAAGGTGGTTCAGGAACGCAACCTGCTTCCCGGTTACATCCTGATCGAAGCCATCGGATTCAAATTGAACGGCGAGGTTGCCAAAGTCATCAGCGATATACCCAATGTTATCCACTTTTTGGGTAAAGAAGTGCCCATTCCAATGACACAGGTTGAAGCCAACCGTCTCTTAGGTAAAGTGGATGAAAGCAGTGGAGCGGGCGAAATCATGGTGGAACCTTTCCTCATTGGCGAAACCGTAAAAATAATCGATGGACCGTTTACCGATTTTATCGGCGACATCCAGGAAGTAAACGAAGAGAAGAAAAAAATCAAGGTGATCGTCAAAATTTTCGGACGCGGCACCGAGGTCGAACTGAACTTCATGCAAGTAGAAAAAATAAGCTGATTTGGCCAAGGGGCCACGGTCGATGTCCGCTTCTCCCGGACACGCTTCCATCTGACCTTTCGCCCTACCGCCCTTCGGCAACATTCATACCAGCTTACCTTCAAAACCAGGCTTTAAACCGGTTTTGTAAATGCAAAAACAATGGCAAAAGAAGTTGACGTTTATATCAAACTCCAGGTGAAAGGTGGCCAGGCTAACCCTGCCCCCCCAATCGGTCCGGCTCTCGGTTCGAAAGGCGTAAACATCATGGAGTTTTGCAAGCGCTTCAATGCGCAAACCCAAGAGCAAATTGGCAAAATTCTGCCGGTGATTATTCAGGTGTATAAAGACAAAACCTTTGACTTTATCATCAAAACACCGCCAGCCGCCATTCAGCTTTTCGAGGCATCCAAACTGGCAATAGGCAAAGGCTCTCCGGAACCCAACCGTAAAAAGGTGGGTACCGTAACCTGGGAACAGGTGCAGGCCATAGCGGAAGCCAAAATGCCCGATTTGAACTGCTTTACCGTGGAATCTGCCATGAAAATGATCGCAGGCACCGCACGCAGCATGGGTCTGACCATCACCGGCACACCACCGTGGGATAACTAAATCGAATGCGGAATGCAGAATAGAGCATGCGGAATTCCGCATTCCGAATTCCATATTCCGAATTCACCAAGGGAGTTCCGCCCAACGGAACGTTTAACCTTAAACAGTTTTTTCATCAATGGCACAAATTACAAAAAAACGCAAAGTCGTTGATTCAAAGGTTGACCGCGACAAGCTTTACAGCTTGACCGATGCAATGTCGCTCGTTAAAGAGGTCAATACCACGAAATTCAACGCTTCGGTAGACGTACACGTGCGTCTCGGCGTCGACCCCCGCAAAGCCGACCAGGCCCTGCGCGGTACGGTGTCGCTGCCCCACGGTACGGGTAAAACCAAACGTGTACTCGTATTCTGTACCCCCGATAAAGAAGCCGATGCCAAAGCTGCCGGCGCCGATTTCGTGGGTTTGGATGAGTACATCCAAAAAGTTAGTGAAGGCTGGATGGACATCGATGTGATCATCGCCACCCCCAACGTTATGGCTCAACTCGGTAAGGTTGCACGTATCCTCGGCCCACGCGGCATGATGCCCAACCCCAAAACCGGTACCGTTACCAATGACATCGCTTCGGCTGTTTCGGAGGTAAAAAAAGGTAAAATTGCTTTCCGCGTCGACAAGTTCGGTATCGTACACGCTTCCATCGGTCGCGTATCGTTTACCCCCGATCAACTCACCGAAAACGCTTACGAACTCATCGCCACCCTGGTGCGCATGAAACCTTCAACGGCAAAAGGTGTGTACATGAAGACGATCGCCGTGGCCAGTACCATGAGTCCGGGTATTATGGTTGATCCGAAATCCGTCAAAGTTTAAGCCCGAAACTCTTCCACTTTTTCCAACATCTCAATTTCACATAAGAAATGACCAGAGAAGAAAAAACCTCCGCCATCGCGGAATTGAAGGAAGAGCTCGGCAGCACGCCGTTCTTTTACCTGACCGATTCCTCGACCCTGTCGGTGGCTAAAATCAATAAGCTCCGCCGGATGTGTTTCGAGAAAGGCATTACGATGAAGGTTGCCAAAAACACCCTGATTCAAAAAGCCCTCGAAAGCGAACCGGAAAGCAAAGGTTTCAGCGCCCTTTTCAGCGCTCTGACCGGCCCGACCACCATCATGATCTCCGACAACCCGAAAGCGCCTGCGAAGCTGCTGGAAGAATTCCGCAAAACGGAAGCGCGCCCGCTGCTGAAAGCTGCTTACATCGATACGTCGGTTTTCCTTGGTGACGACCAAATCAAAGCCCTTACGCAACTGAAGAGCAGAGACGAAATGATCGGCGAGATCATCGGTCTGCTCCAGTCGCCTGGAAAACGCATCGCCAGCCAAATCACCGCTACCGGCACCAAAATCGCCGGTATCGTCAAAACGCTGGAAGAGCGCGCGCAGTAAGGAGCAACACCGGAACGCCGGTGCAGGTGCCGTTCCCACAATTCGTTGGGATGATGCACTCCGCACTCCACATTCCGAAACCCACATGGCTTCCAAGTACGCACAATAGTGTAATAACCCTTTTGAACCGCTTTTTTCACCATTTTTCGCAAAAAAAACTTTTAAAATTACAACCATGGCAGATCTTAAAGTACTGGCCGAATCGCTCGTGAACCTCACGATCAAAGAAGCCAACGAACTGGCCAATATCCTTAAAGATGATTACGGTATCGAACCTGCTGCTGCTGCTGTAGCTGTATCTGCTGCACCTTCCGGTGACGCTGCTGCTGCTCCCGTTGAGCAAACCGAGTTTGACGTGATCCTCAAAGACGCCGGCGCCAACAAGCTGAACGTCGTTAAAGAGGTTAAAAACCTGCTCGGACTGGGCCTGAAAGAAGCCAAAGACCTCGTTGACAGTGCTCCAAGCCCTCTCAAAAATGGTATCGGCAAAGCTGAAGCTGAATCCCTGAAATCGGCCCTCGAAGGTGCCGGCGCGGTGGTAGAAGTCAAGTAAGAACAGCGTTGTTCCCCCGGGCTTTCCTAAGTACCGGCGTTTCCAACACTTTCTTATACGATTTCGAAACCTCCATGCTAGGATTTAGGTTCCATACAAGATAGTTCAATGGCTTAACGCGCCTCCCGCTTGCCGGGAGCGCGTTAAGCCTCTATTTGTCTGTACCAGACAGCTTTTGAACTTTCTTAGGTTTTATTGCGTTTAATGGGTTGGCCTTTTGGCCGCTCGACTGCCGGTGAAAGCACCGGTACTTCTGCAAATTCAGCATACAAGCACACTTTGCACAAAATGACCAATAACGGCATCTCCAACGGGGCAGTTACCAAAACAGGCGTTCAAGACCGCATAAATTTCGGTAAAATTCGCCTCGCCGGTCACTATCCTGACCTCCTTGAAATCCAACTCAAGTCATTCCAGGAGTTTTTCCAGCTCGAAACGACACCCGAAAATCGCGCTACGGAAGGCCTCTACAGGGTTTTTAAAGAAAATTTCCCCATCACCGATGCGCGGAACATTTTTAACCTGGAATTTCTCGACTATTTTGTCGACCCGCCGCGCTACACCATCGATGAGTGTATGCAGCGCGGCCTTACCTATTCGGTGCCTCTGAAAGCGAAATTGCGCCTTTCATGCAACGATGAAGAACACATCGACTTCCAGACCATCGTACAGGACGTGTTCCTCGGCAACATTCCGTACATGACGCCGAAAGGCACTTTTGTCATCAACGGCGCCGAACGTGTCATCGTTTCTCAACTGCACCGCTCCCCGGGCGTATTCTTCGGCCAAAGCTACCACCCCAACGGTACGAAGATTTACAGTGCACGCGTGATCCCTTTCAAAGGGGCCTGGATGGAGTTTGCCACCGACATCAACCTGGTCATGTATGCTTACATCGACCGTAAGAAAAAGTTTCCTGTCACCACGCTCCTTCGCGCCATCGGTTTCGATACCGATAAGGCCATCCTCGACCTGTTCAACCTGGCCGATGAAATTGCCTGCACCCGCGAAAATCTCGAAGGAAGCGTAGGCCGCAAACTTGCCGCACGGGTACTCAAAACCTGGACGGAAGACTTTGTAGACGAAGATACCGGTGAGGTTGTAACCATCGAACGCAACGAGATCATCCTCGAACGCGATACCGTGCTCGATGAGGAAAATATCGAACTCATCCTCGATGCCACCACCACCACCATTATCCTGCAACGTACCGACATCGATGAGGACTTCTCGATCATCTACAATACGCTGCAGAAAGACCCGACTTCTAGCGAACTCGAAGCTGTAACCTACATCTACCGCCAGCTTCGCGGCTCCGACCCCCCGGATGATGAAACCGCACGCGGTATCATTGAAAAACTCTTCTTTTCCGACAAACGTTACAATCTCGGTGAAGTAGGACGTTTCAAGATCAACCGTAAGCTTGTTCTCGATATCCCCGCCGACAACCTCGTTCTCACGAAGGAAGACATCATCTCCATCGTGCGCTACATCGTTAGTCTGATCAACAACAAAGCGGAGATCGACGACATCGACCACCTCTCCAACCGTCGCGTTCGCACCGTAGGCGAACAACTCTTCGCCCAGTTCGGCGTGGGTCTCGCGCGTATGGCCCGTACCATTCGTGAGCGTATGAACGTTCGCGACAACGAGGTGTTCACCCCAGTGGACCTCATCAACGCCCGCACGCTTTCGTCGGTCATCAACTCGTTCTTTGGCACCAGCCAGCTTTCGCAGTTTCTCGACCAAACAAACCCGCTATCGGAGATCACCCACAAACGCCGTATCTCGGCCCTCGGACCAGGCGGTCTGAGCCGCGAACGCGCAGGTTTTGAGGTACGCGACGTACACTATTCCCACTATGGCCGTCTGTGCACCATTGAAACGCCTGAAGGACCAAACATCGGTCTGATCTCAACGTTGTGCACCCACGCCAAGATCAATAAAATGGGCTTCCTTGAAACCCCTTACCGCCGCGTTACTGCCGGTAAAGTGGTGCTAGAAGGCGAAGTAGAATACCTGTCGGCCGAAGCAGAAGACTACATGAAAATCGCACAGGCCAACTCGCCTGTTGATGAAAAAGGCGCCTTCCTGCAAGACCGCGTAAAAGCGCGTGAACACGGCGACTTCCCCATCCTCGGTCCGGACGAACTCGAATACATCGACGTAGCTCCGAACCAGATCGTAGGCGTTTCGGCTTCGCTTATTCCTTTCCTTGAGAATGACGATGCCAACCGCGCCCTGATGGGATCAAACATGCAACGTCAGGCCGTTCCGCTCATCCGTCCGCACTCGCCGGTGGTGGGTACTGGCCTGGAAGCCAAGGTAGCCCGCGACAGCCGCATGCTCATCAACGCTGAAGGCGGTGGTGTGGTGGAATATGTAGATGCCAACGAAATTGTCATCCACTACGACCGCACCGAAGAAGACCAACTCGTGTCGTTTGAAGATGCCCGCAAAACGTACAAACTGACCAAGTTTATGCGTACCAACCAAGGCACTTGCATCAACCTGAAACCCATCGTTCGCCGCGGCCAGCGTGTGGAAGAAGGCGACATCCTTTGTGAAGGTTATGCAACCGAAAACGGCGAACTTGCCCTTGGTCAAAACCTCAAAGTGGCCTTTATGCCATGGAAAGGTTACAACTTCGAAGATGCCATCGTGCTCTCCGAGCGTGTAGTACAGGAAGACGTGTTCACTTCCATCCACATCGAACACTTCGAACTCGACGTGCGCGATACCAAACTGGGTGAAGAAGAACTAACGGCCGACATACCGAACGTGAGTGAAGAAGCCACCAAGGATCTCGACGAAAACGGCATCGTGCGCATCGGCGCATGGGCCAAGGAAGGCGATATTCTAATCGGTAAAATCACACCCAAAGGTGAAACCGATCCTACTCCTGAGGAAAAACTGCTGCGCGCCATCTTCGGCGACAAAGCAGGCGACGTGAAAGACGCTTCGCTTAAAGTGCCGCCCAGCATCGGTGGCGTCGTGATCGATAAGCAGCTTTTCGCCCGCGCCAAAAAGGATAAGATCCAGAAAGAACAGGAAAAAGCCCTGCTCGATAAACTCGACGACGAACATGCCGTAGCCATCAACAACCTGAAGACCATCCTCATCGACAAACTGCTCGTGCTGGTGAAAGACAAAATCACCAACGGCATACGCAGCATTTACGGCGAGGAAATGGCTCCAAAAGGCACCAAACTGTCGGCTCAGGTACTTCGCGAAACGATCGACTACGGCCAGGTGGATTACACCAACTGGACCAGTGAAAAAAGCGTGAACCAACTCATCGCCCGCCTGCTGCACAACTACAGCATCAAGGTGAACGAAGAAGTCGGCCGCTACAAGCGTGAGAAATTCAACATCAGCATCGGCGACGAATTGCCCGCAGGCGTGCTCAAGCTGGCCAAGGTTTACCTTGCCAAAAAACGCAAGCTTAAAGTGGGTGACAAACTCGCCGGTCGCCACGGTAACAAAGGTATTGTGAGCCGTATCGTACGTATGGAAGACATGCCTTTCCTCGAAGACGGCACCCCGGTAGACGTGGTGCTGAACCCACTGGGCGTACCTTCACGTATGAACCTGGGTCAGATCTTTGAAACGGTACTCGGCTGGGCCGGCGAACGTCTCGGACTCAAATTCGCCACCCCCATCTTCGACGGCGCCAAAACGCACGAAGTTGAGGAATGGATCGAAAAAGCCGGTCTGCCAAGCCTCGGACAAACCTACCTGTCCGACGGTGAAACTGGAGACCGCTTCCACCAGAAGGCAACCGTGGGCGTGATTTACATGCTCAAACTAAGCCACATGGTTGACGACAAGATGCACGCCCGTTCCATCGGACCGTACTCGCTCATCACCCAGCAGCCACTCGGCGGTAAAGCCCAGTTCGGTGGTCAACGCTTCGGTGAGATGGAAGTATGGGCCCTCGAAGCATACGGCGCAGCCAACATCCTGCAGGAACTGCTCACCTACAAATCCGATGATATTCAAGGCCGTGCCAAGGCCTACGAAGCCATCGTGAAAGGCGATAACCTGCCGGAAGCCAACATTCCCGAATCGTTCAATGTACTCGTACACGAACTCAGGGGCTTGGCACTGGATGTCAAATTTGAATAAATACACCGTTGATCGTCTTCCGCTTATGGCTGTTCGTTTTTTTAAAACAACAAACAACCACCACAGCGGAAGACGTACAACGAAAGAAAGATCAACGTTCAACGGTCAACGAACAACGAACAACGAAACATGTCTTTCAAAAAGAAAAGCAATAAAACCGATCAGGGTTTCGACAGCATCATCATTGCTCTTGCAAGCCCCGACGAAATTCTTGAGCGCAGCTACGGCGAAGTGCTCAAGCCCGAAACCATCAACTACCGTTCGTACAAACCCGAACGCGATGGTTTGTTCTGCGAACGCATTTTTGGTCCCGTTAAGGACTACGAATGCTACTGCGGAAAATACAAACGTATTCGATACAAAGGCATCGTCTGCGATCGCTGCGGTGTTGAAGTTACGGAGAAAAAAGTGCGCCGCGAACGCATGGGACACATCAAACTGGTGGTTCCTGTGGTGCACATCTGGTTCTTCAAAAGCCTGCCCAACAAAATTGGTTACCTGCTCGGCACATCCTCCAAAAAATTGGAGGCCATAGTGTACTACGAGCGCTATGTGGTGATCAATGCGGGCATCAAAGGCGATGAAGGCATCAGCAAAATGGACCTGCTGACCGAAGAGGAATACCTCGAAATTCTCGAGTCACTGCCCAAGGACAACCAACAGCTCGACGACTCCCATCCCGACAAATTTATCGCCAAAATGGGCGCCGAAGCTGTGCACTCTCTGTTGAGCATCCTCAACCTGGAAGACCTCTCCGCGCACCTGCGCCATGAAGCCTCCAGCGAAACGAGCCAGCAGAAAAAAGGTGAAGCACTCAAACGCCTCCGTGTGGTTGAGTTGTTCCGTGCAGGCCTGGATAGCGCCGGACAACGTCCCGAATGGTCGGTGATCCAATACCTTCCCGTTGTTCCTCCCGAACTGCGTCCCCTCGTTCCGTTGGACGGTGGCCGTTTCGCCTCCTCCGACCTCAACGACCTCTACCGCCGCGTAATCATACGCAACAACCGCCTCAAACGCCTGCTCGAAATCAAGGCGCCAGAGGTGATTCTGCGCAACGAGAAACGCATGCTCCAGGAGGCTGTTGACTCGCTGTTCGACAACTCGCGTAAATCCAACGCTGTAAAAGCAGAAGGTGGACGCGCACTCAAGTCGCTTTCCGACATCCTTAAAGGCAAACAAGGCCGTTTCCGTCAGAACCTGCTTGGTAAACGTGTCGACTATTCCGGCCGTTCGGTTATCGTCGTAGGCCCTACGCTCAAACTGCACGAATGCGGTTTGCCCAAGGCCATGGCCGCCGAATTGTTCAAACCGTTCATCATCCGCAAACTCATCGAGCGCGGCATTGTGAAAACGGTTAAATCGGCCAAAAAACTCGTCGACCGCAAAGACCAGGTCATTTGGGAAATCCTCGAAAACATCCTTCGCGGTCACCCGGTGATGCTTAACCGTGCCCCGACGTTGCACCGACTTTCCATACAGGCCTTTCAGCCACGCCTCATTGAGGGCAAAGCCATCCAACTGCACCCGCTTGTTTGTACGGCCTTCAACGCCGACTTTGACGGTGACCAGATGGCTGTGCACGTGCCCCTGAGCCATGCTGCCATCCTGGAAGCACAGGTGTTGATGCTTTCGAGCCACAACATGCTGAACCCACAGGACGGGTCACCCATCACCCTGCCTTCGCAGGACATGGTACTCGGCCTGTACTACCTCACGAAAGAACGCAAGTCGATCCCCGAAAACCCTGTGAAGGGCGAAGGACGCCGCTTCTATTCGGCCGAGGAAGTCATCATAGCTTACAACGAAGGTCAGCTCGACCTGCACGCCAGCATCCAGTGCCGTGTTGCGCAAAATGAAAACGGCGAGGTTGTCCACAAACGTATGGATACCACGGTGGGCCGCGTCCTGTTCAACCAGGCCGTTCCTTCAACCGTACCGTACATCAACGACCTGCTCACCAAGCGCAACCTGAAACTCATCATCGGTGACATCATTACCCGCACCGACTTTAAAACCACGGCTGAATTCCTCGATGGCATCAAAGAGTTGGGCTTTGGCTGGGCTTTCAAAGCTGGCCTTTCGTTCAACCTCGGCGACCTGATCATTCCTACCCTAAAAAAGACCGCACTCGAAGCAGCTCAGCTGGAAGTCGATGAGGTTTGGGACAACTACAATATGGGTCTGATCACTTACAACGAGCGTTACAACCAGATCATCGATAAGTGGACATACGCCGACAACCGCATCACCGACCGCCTCATGCAGGAGCTGGCCCAGCACAAACAAGGGTTCAACTCCGTGTACATGATGCTCGACTCGGGTGCGCGTGGTTCGAAACAACAGATCAAGCAGCTTTGCGGCTTGCGCGGTCTGATGGCCAAACCCCGTAAATCAGGCGACTCCGGCGGCGCCATCATCGAGAACCCGATTCTTTCAAACTTCCTTGAAGGTCTGTCCGTTCAGGAATACTTCATCTCCACCCACGGCGCCCGTAAGGGTCTGGCCGACACGGCTCTTAAAACGGCCGACGCCGGTTACCTTACACGCCGTCTGGTAGACGTAGCCCAGGACGTGGTTATCCGCGAGCCCGACTGCAGCACACTGCGCGGTATCGACACCACTGCGCTTAAGGAAGGTGATAAAATCATCCAGAACATTAAGGACCGTATCAAAGGTCGTTACTGTCTGCACAACATTTACCACCCCGAAACAGACGAGGTCATCCTTGAAGCTGGCGATTACATCACCGAAGCCAAAGCTGCCGAAATTGAAGTGGCTGAAGTAGAATCGGTAACCATCCGCTCGGTGCTTACCTGTGAAAGCCGCCACGGTGTGTGTGCGAAATGCTACGGCAAAAACCTCGCCACCGGCCGCATTGCCGAAATGGGCGACGCTGTGGGCATCATCGCTGCACAATCCATCGGTGAACCAGGTACACAGCTTACCCTGCGTACCTTCCACACGGGTGGTACAGCCATGATCGGTCAAACCGAAAACGACATCACCGCACGTTACAGTGGTAAACTCGAGTTCGACTCCATCCGTACTGTTGATGGCGTAAACGATCAGGGCAAACCTGTAAAAGTAGTGGTATCGCGTACCGGTGAGATCCGAAGCGTGGATCCCAAAACGGGCCGTATGTATGCCAACAACCACATCCCATACGGCGCTTTCCTGTACGTTGTCGACGGACAGGAAGTTCAGCGCGGTGACAAGCTTTGCGAATGGGATCCGTTCAACGCCGTGATCGTAAGTGATTTCAAAGGTCTCGTACGATACAACAGCCTTGAAGAAGGTGTCAACTTCCGCATGGACCGCGATGACCAGACAGGCTTCGCCGAAAAAGTGGTGATCGAGAGCAAGAACAAACGCAAGATACCGTCCATCTCCATCGTTGACCCCAAAACAGGCGACGAACTCAAGGCGTACTCGCTTCCTATTGGCGCTTACATCTCGGTAGATGACGGAGAAGACGTGAAACCGGGTCAGCAAATCGTAAAAATTCCGCGTAAACTGGGTAAAATCGCCGACATCACGGGCGGTCTGCCCCGTGTAACGGAACTTGTTGAAGCGCGTAACCCGTCGAACCCTGCTGTTGTTGCCGAAATCGACGGTGTCATCACCTTCGGTTCCATCAAACGCGGCAACCGCGAATGTATGATCGAAGCCAAAGACGGCCAGAAACGCAAATACCTTGTGCCGCTCACCAAGCACATCCTCATGCAGGACGGTGACTTTGTACGCGCAGGTGTTCCCCTCACCGAAGGTGTCATTTCGGTGAAAGACATTCTGGCCATCAGCGGACCGTTTGCTGCCTCGCAATACCTCGTGAACGGCGTACAGGAAGTGTACCGCTCGCAGGGCATCAACATCAACGACAAACACATCGAGGTGATCGTTCGCCAGATGCTGCGCCGTCTTGAAATCGTTGACCCCGGTGATACGCACTTCCTCGAAGGCGAACCGGTGGATCGCAACGAGTTCATCGATTACAACGACTGGATTTTTGACAAAAAATTCATCGTTGAAGCAGGTGAAAGCACCAAACTGCGCGCTGGCGCTCTTGTTAGCTTGCGTCAGGTAAGGGAAGAAAACTCCTTCCTCAAACGCAACGACAAGAAACTTGTGGAATACCGCGACGCGACGCCTGCTACGGCAGTGTCCATGCTGCTTGGTATCACCAAGGCTTCGCTCGGTACCGAATCGTGGATCTCCGCTGCATCCTTCCAGGAAACCACCAAGGTGCTTTCAACAGCCGCAATCGCTGCCAAGAAAGACTTCCTGATGGGCCTCAAGGAGAACGTTATCGTAGGTAAAAAGATCCCCGCAGGTACAGGACTTCGCCAGTACGAACGCCTGCAGGTTACTGGTTCGGGCCGTCCGTTCCGCGATGTAACACGCGACGACGACGATGTACTCCTTGCCGATGTAGATTAAAAATAGCGTCATCTAAAAATACCATGAGTCATCCCGAATTTTTTTGGGGTGACTCATTTTTTTAGGACCCATTTTTTGAAATATACCAACAACATTTGGCAACCTATAACCTCGGATAGGCTTAACGTTTGTAGAATTAACCCACCCCCATGCCCTCGACCTCGGAGAGGTCGAACCAACAGGCTTTTCTTTGAATGGAGGGCCTACATGAATTCCCCCCAAAAATTCGGAATGACACATGTTTTGTGTCCGACATGGACCAGACCCTGACGCTCACGCCCGAAAACCGCTGGCCGTGGCAGCGGCTTACAGTCTGAAAAGATGGGCCAAATGGACGCTTTATACCCAAAACGGTGGACTGGAAATAGACAACCCATCAGTGGGTGGACAACAAACGGAAAGTGTTCACTTTGCGCCGGGTTATGCACGATGTGGTAACTGTAGCGTCCCTTCTAGGTCTAGTCGTTGAAAACCAACCGAAATGGTATCATCTGAGCAAAGAGTTGGAGCGGATATTGACGGGGTTGGGGTCATAAGTATACCTAAATAACCAATCAGTCGATTTTTTTTGCAAAAAAGAGGCGTAAAAGTTGATTTTAACAAACTTAAAGGCAATTTTTGTGTTTATTATGCAAAAATAAATTCTATTATGCTCGTACAATTCAGATTGCGCAACTATAAAACGTTTAAGGAGGAAGTTAAACTCAGCCTTGTGCCGTCGAAATATTTTAAGGAACGGGATGATGATAACCTTATTGATGTTCCTCGATTTGGGATGCAATTGTTGAAGAGTGCAGTAATTTACGGCGCCAACGCAAGTGGTAAAACCAAATTGGTGGAGGCGATGGTATTCATGAAAAAGTTCATCGTCAACTCATCGAAAGATACTCAAAAGGGTGACCCCATTGATGTCCAGCCGTTTCGTTTGAGCACAGAAACAGAAAATGAGCCTTCTGAATTTGAAGTCATTTTCATTCATGAAGAAGAGATGTTCCGTTATGGTTTCGAGGTTACCAAGGACAAAGTCGTAGCCGAATGGCTTTTTCACAAGGAAAGAGTCAAAGAAGTTGAACTTTTTTATCGGGAGGAACAAACAATTGAAGTGCATCGTAACTTTAAAGTGGGAGACATGCTCTCCAAAGAAAACCTGGTACGTGAGAATGCATTGTTGCTGTCGGTTGCCGCCCAATTTAACGACACAAAAGCAGGAAAGATTTTCGATTGGCTTGACAAGTTTAAAGCATTGCCTGGACTAAATGAGGATGGCTATCGTGGATACACTATGAGTAGAACGCATGATCAGGATGTAAAAGAACAAATCTTGAAAATGATCAAACATGCTGACATCGGAATCGAGGATTTGAAAGTGGAGCAATCTGATTTAGACGAATTTTCCAAAGTAGTCCCAGATGAGTTAAGGAAAATGTTTGTCAAAACCTTTAAAGACAAAACGAATACATTTTATACTGATGTCCTGACTACGCATAAAAAGTACGATATCAACAATCAATTTGTTGAATTCGAACAATTTTCTATGGGCAGAGAGGAGTCTTCTGGTACACAAAAATTCTATGCATTAACAGTACCAATTTTAGAAACATTGGCCAGTGGCAACACCATGGTTGTTGATGAATTGGATTCTAAACTACATCCTAATTTGGTTAGTAAACTGGTTGAAATTTTTAACTCAAGAGAGCATAACCCACTCAATGCACAACTAATTTTTAATACCCACGACACCAATCTACTTAGTTATGGATCATTTCGTCGGGATCAAATTTGGTTTACAGAAAAAGACCGGTTTGGCGCTGCGAAACTGTACAGCTTGTCGGACATTAAAAAAATTCGGGAAAAGGATCCAATTGAGGAAAACTACATCCTTGGCAAGTATGGTGGTGTTCCGAACTTAGGGGATTTTAACATGCGCATTTTTAACCAAAAACTGCCGGCCTATGAAAATGAAAAGTAAAAGGTCTGAGCAGAAGGCACAGAGAAAGCGTCACAAGGAAGAACTTGCGGATGCAAAAGCCCGGCGGAGAGGAGAACGGTACATAGAACGTTCCAAACCTACCATTGAAGAGAAACCTACCATTTTGATTGTTTGCGAAGGTGCAAATACGGAACCTGGATATTTCAATCAGTTCAGGTTAACGTCTGCCACAGTAAAGACCGTTGGTGCAGGTTGTAACACAGTTTCATTAGTCAATCAAGCTCAAATTTTAAGCAAAAATGGACATTACAATCACGTATGGTGTGTTTTTGATAAAGACGATTTTCCAGCTGAAGATTTTAATGAGGCAATCCGACTGGCATCAAATCTTGGTTTTGGAGTTGCCTATTCCAATCAAGCATTTGAATATTGGTTGATTCTGCATTTTGAAGACCACCAAGGAGGAGCTATGCATCGTGATCAATATGGGGATAAGCTGAATGATTATTTGAATCCATTGAATTGCTTTTACGCCGCTCATGGTAACAAAGAAATCACACCTGATATTTTCGACCATCTTATGGCTAAAGTTCCTAATACAGATAAACGTCGAGTGGATCTTGCTATCGCTAGGGCAGAGCGGATATTCAACGATAAAGATCACAGAAGTTCTGCCACAGAAGAGTCTTCTACAAAGGTTTACATGCTGGTGCGGTTCCTTTTAAACTATGTTTAACCCATTAGAAAAGTGGCCGTGTCTTCGAAATGACGCTTCTCATTTCATCCAGCCCCAATCCAACAAATGCCCCCAAATCCAAACCACTTTTTCAAAATTCCAGCGCCATTCAGGGCCGTCCCACGGCCCGGGCAGGTAAGTATACAGCATCGATGTTTGCACGCTGTAATACAGGAAAAACACCCATAGGGCAGTCAATACGCCGCGAAGCAAAACCGAAGGTGTGTTCACCATTTTTTCCAAAACAAACGCCATAGGCAATGCCCCGAGGGCAAACAACTCGACGTAACTGCGGTGGCCAAATGCACCTCCGAACCACCAGGCCCACCAACTGGCAAAAATGTAGGTCGCAAGGAGAAAAACGGCTGCAAGCACGGGCGCCTGAACACGGTGGTCGCGCCAGCCCCACACGAGCCCAACAGGGATCAATAAGGCCAGGGGCGAATACACAAACAGCCCGTTTTGACTGTCGAACAATACTTCGGCGATCTTTGGCGCTTTCCAAAAAATGAAACCTTCGTCGGTGTAAGAATAGCGCATCCAGTGGCCGGTCATTTCATACCAGTACCACATTTGGGGTATGAAAAACAACATGGCAACCACGGCAGCGACGACCAGTTTGGGGATGTTTTGCCAAAGCAAGACTACCCGACTGCGCAAGTCGGCCCAACTGTAAATGCCATAAAATGCCACAAACAACACCGCAAGAATGTTCGTCGGACGAATAAGGACGATCCAGCCTATGGCGCTTGCCAAAAGCAGCGCGTTTTTCCACGAGAGATTTTCCCAGAAACGCGGCGTGTGCCACAGCAAAAACGCAAACAGGAAAAAGGAGTACACATGCGACATGCCCGGCTCCTTTGTAGCGTAATGAAAAAGGTTGGTTCCCAAAAATACGGTAAGCACCGTATACGCTGTTACGCGACGACTGAAATGAGGCAACAATATTTTTTGTAAAAAAAATAAACCCAAAAACGTGATGAGGTAGCCCGTCCACGCCACCGCCCGACCGTAGGAATTGTGGTAAAGATCATTTCGGTCTATACCGCGCAGGTCGTTTTGCGCACGCGCAACCAGAAAAAGCGGCAAATTGAAAAACGCCACGCCACAGGTGTATTTCACCACCATTTCTCCCTTTTCGTTTAAAATGGGCCACATGCTTCCCGGCGGGATAGCGTGTACATTTCCGAGGGTGAGTACACCGGGGAGGTACACAAAGTACCCTTCACCGTCGGACCAGATCACACCGCGTGGGTTTTTAAGCGAACGTTGTTGCAAAAAAGGCAGAAACGCCACCATCAGGATCGGCAGGTAGTAGCGTTTTAAAAAATCGGAGGTTTTTTGCTTCATTGTGAATGTATGACGCCGCTAAGTTACCGCACCAGCGTCACATCCCCATCAATCACTTTGATGCTGCCATCGGCCAGTTTCACTTTCATGTAATACACAAGTACCCCCGGGTTCACGTCTTTATCGGCCGTTCTGCCGTCCCATCCA
>Ga0105048_10007271_pt1 | contig 17804 bp, 14 predicted proteins | sample MAT05_FD_78382 | JGI IMG/M metagenome (GOLD analysis project Ga0105048, IMG submission 78382) | Freshwater microbial communities from Lake Fryxell liftoff mats and glacier meltwater in Antarctica - MAT-05 | ecosystem: Environmental > Aquatic > Freshwater > Ice > Liftoff microbial mat | place...
CTGCAACAGCCCGGTCAAATCCTCACGCACGCTGTCTTCGGTCATGCCCGGAATAATTCGTAAATCAAATGACAATGTGGTCGTGTCTTGAAAGTGCTCGATGCCGCGCACGGCCATGCGTGGGAAGCCCGGCAACAAGGGATGCGGCGTAAAGCGCAGCCAGCCGCCGTGTGGAATGGGTTGATAGGCCGGGCCAAACGCCGCAATCACTTTGGTGATCTTCTCGATGGGGTTGATGTATGGCACGCGATGCTTAAACTCACCTTTGACGCGCACCTTACCTTGCACATAGCCGGCCGAAATCACGCCCACATCCAGGTTGCCGGCTTCGGTCACAATGCAGTAATCGGGTCGCAAACCGGTGTTGATCAGGTGAACCGCACCCACGCCACCGCCGGTCTCGGCCACCACACAGGCCACAATCAAATCGCCCTTCAGCTTAAGCGAACCGGCCACGCGCGCACGTTGCACCGCCCCGGCCGCCAGCATGATCGCGGCCACACCCGCCTTCATGTTGATCGCGCCCAGGCCATATAAATAGCCATTGTCGATGTCGCCGCCAAACGGGTCGTGCGTCCACTCCTCCTCGCGGAACGGCTTGCCCTGCCAGTCACTCGTGTCAATATGGCCGCACAGCATCAGGCTTGGCCCCGTCCCATCACCCTTCAATGTCGCGACCGTCTGGTGCGTGACCGTGCCGTTGTGGAGCGGCACTGTTTGCAGCTCAATCTGGTCGAAGCCGCGCGTGGTGAACCACTTGGCAATATGCCGTGCCACATCCGATTCCTTCCACAAATACGAGGGAATGCGAATGAGCTCCTGGGCCAATGCCACCGGCTCACTGTCCTGGAGATGATCGAGAACGCTACCCATTACAAATCACACCCTCACAATTTCACACCCACACAACCTCATTATTTGTCACTTACCATCGCCCACACATCGAACCCCACTTGCGCGCCGCCCCATAGTTCCTTCACCCCAATCGTGTTGCGTGTGGGATACGGCGCTTTGAAATAGTCCTTAAAAATTTTGTCCATCTCGCTGAACTTGTTCACATCCGTCAGCGACACATTCACCCGAATCACATCGGCCATCGAACAACCCGCTTTCAGCAGCACGGCCTGAATGTTGTCGAGCGCGCGGCGCACCTCGGCCTCGAAGCCGCCCTTCACCACGCCCGAGCCATCGGGATGCGTACCCAGATATCCCGAGGTCACCACGAAGTTGCCAATGCGCAAGGCCTGGCTGTAGCCGCTGCTGGGAATCGGGGCCGCCCTCTCAGGCGCCGCATCGGCATCGGTCAAAATCACTTCAAAGTTGCTCATGTGTTTTTATTAACCCTTGCCATTCGTGTTGCGTTTGCCATTGCCGTGGTCGCGGCCTTCGCGCAAATAGTTATAAACCGTGGCCCGGCTCAGTCCCAATAAATCAGCCACAATTGGCACGGCCCGCTTCACCTGAAACAGACCCTTGCTCTCCAACAGGTTCATCAATTCGATTTTGTCTTCGCGCGTCAACATGGCCAGGCTGCGGCCGGTGTCATACAGCGTCTCGGCCACCGCGTTTTGCACCGTCTCCAGAATGTTGTCGGACAGCGTTTCCACCGGCCGCTCATCATCATCACTACGAATATTGACGAATACATTCAGGGCGTTGCGAAACGCGACAAAGTTGGTTACATCCAGATTCACACACAACGCGCCTACGGCCGCGCCCTCTGAATCGCGCAGAAAGATGGTGCTGCTCTTCATCATGTGGCCGCCGGGCAGGCTGGTCGCATAACCGTATAGATCGCCCTGAGTCGTGCCATTTCGAACGCAGTCCAGGATCAAATCGGTCGCGGCACCGCCAATGGTCCGATTGCTGACGTTGCCCTCGATGTGAATGATGGAATGCTCCAGATCACGAAAGTCGTGCAGCACCACTTCGCACATCGGCCCCAGCAACTCGTGTAATGCCTTGGCCATCTGCTTGGCAATTGAAAAAGACGTGGCCGTATCCGCGCGGGGCTCTCGCAATGGCGCGTTACGATTGCGCGAACTGGATTGCCGCGAACGCGTAACGGGTTTTTCAGAGCGTGCTGTCTTTTCCATCGCGTCAGAAACGAACCGGCAGATGTTGAGTGCTGTGACGATTGAATATACTGAGGCGAGAGCCAGGCGCAACGACGCTTAACACATCCGCCAATTGCAGACGGTTCATTTTGCGGCCCAGCCGCTTATCCGTTAGAAAAAGGGCAATATCGCCGTAGCGAGTCACATACACCTGATTCCACTGAGGATCGTAGAAGAATGGTGTGGCCGTGCGAAACTCAGCCCGCAAAGGATGCGGGTCTTTGACGAAATCGGGTTGGCTGAGATCAAAGGTCTGCTCGAGCATGTTGGTCCACCTGAGCGTTGCCTATGCCGGCAACGCAACTGTCCTGAAGATGGGCTTCGTGACCCTGATGCAGCGATCTGTCGCAGATGCTAACGACCTATTGACAGTTTGTCAATAGCTTAGACAATATGAATAATCGAATAGATTCGACTCGGATTGCTGCATCAAAGAGGGTGCAGATGTCAATAAGACGCGAAGTCAAAGACGCGAAGCCGCCACGACGCCAGGATGAAATGCTCAGCCCTGGCGTTTTCATTTTTGAATACCGACTTGCCTGCCAACTTTATATTTGAAAGTTCGTGAAGCAAGACGCAAAGGAGTAAAGACATGACCGAACAGGAAATGCTCGACCAGACGCTATATGTGCAAAAAGGGCCGGCCACACTGCCCGAGATGAGCGGCCCCGAAGTGCAGGAGATGCTCAAGGTCACCCAGACGATTCTGATTCCCTTTGGCGCCGTCGAAGACCACGGCGCGCATCTGCCGCTCGGCACCGACATTTACGAGGCTCGCGAGATTGCCCGCCGCACGGCCATTCGCCTGCACACCCAGGGTTGCCCCGTCGTCATCGGCCCGGTCATGCCGTTTGGCACCTCATCATTCCACATGGGCTTCCCCGGCAGCATCTCCATCACCGCCAGCACGCTGCTGACGCTGACAAAAGAGGTATGTCTCTCGCTCTACAAGGGCGGCTTTCGCAACTTTGTGCTGGTGCACGGCCACGATGGCAATCTGCCGACCATGATGGTGGCGGCCCAGGATATTGTCGATGCCACGCCCGATGCCACGGCCGTGGTGTTGAACTGGATGGTGGCGCTGAGCAAGGTCTATCACACCATTCAACGCAGCAAAAAGGGCGAGAGCCACGGCGGTGAAGGCGAGACCTCGCGCCTGCTGGTCACCCATCCCGAGCTCACCCACCCCGAGCGCGGCACACCCTTTCACCTGGCCCCCGAAGACCTGCGCAAAATCCAGAGCCCCGAGAGCATGAAGACCGGCGGCGGCGTGTATTACGGCGTGCGCAGCTACAAAGCCCTCACCCCCTACGGCCACATCGGTGACCCCACCCTGGCGGCCGAGGAGACTGGCGAGAAAGGCTACGCCGTCATCGTCGACTGGCTCAGCAGCGTCATCAAGCGCGATTTCTTTGATGGGAAGTAGCCAGGACAGATGTTCAGATATCAGAAGTCAGATTTCAGATACTGTCGAACTCGATTCCGCCTTCTGGTATCTGACGTCTGATATCTGATCTCTGACATCTTCCTAATGAAACAAATTATTTCCGCACCCCTCGCGATTCCCGATGCATCGGCCGAGCCGCAGCGCGACTTTGCCGTGGTCATCGATGGCATTCACATCATCGACAGCGGCCCACGGACTGCGATGCAAGCCGCGCACGCTGAAGCTGAAACGCATGACATGGCCGGCATGTTGATGGTGCCGGGCTTCATTAATAGCCATGATCACGGCCGAGGCTATGGCACGGCCTCGCGTGGCATCCCCGACGACACGCTCGAAGCCTGGCTGCCGACGCTGTTTGCCCAGCCCCACATCGACCCGTATCTGGCCGCCGCCTTCGACGGCATTCAATTGGTGCGCTCGGGTGTGACATTAACCGCGCACAGTCACAACCCGCTCAGCTGGGCCATCTCCAGCTTGCAGGCCGAGACCGCGGCCACCTTAAATGGCTATGGTGCGGCCGGCATTCGGGTTGGCTTTCAAGTGCCCATCACCGATCAAAATCGTCTGGTCTATGACGACGCAGCCAGCTTTGTCGCGACCCTGCCGGAGTCTGTGCGCGCGGAGATCGCTTCGGCCACGACACCGCCGCCACTCTCGCACGATGACTACTTTGCATTGTGCGCCGATCTATTCGCGGCTCATCACGACGAGACGACCCACCTCGTCCACATCCAACCCACACCGGCCGGCGGCCAATGGTGCAGCGATGCGCTGATCACGCGCGCTGTTGCCTTCGGCCAGCAACACAACACCTGCGTGCAGATGCACATGCTGGAAACGCGCTATCAGGCCATCTACGCGCAGCGCAAGTGGGGCAAGACCTTCATCCGGCACCTCGACGATATCGGCGCGCTGGGGCCGTGGCTGACCCTGGCCCACATGGTCTGGGCCGATGAGGCTGATTTTGAGCTACTGGCCCAGCGCGGCGTCTCCATCGCCCACAACCCCAGCAGCAATTTGCGCCTGCGCAGCGGCATCGCACCCTTTGTGCGCATGAGCCGCGCCGGCATCAACGTCGGCATCGGCCTCGATGGGCACGGCCTCGACGATGATCAGGATTACCTGCGCGAGATGCGGCTGGCCTGGGTGTTGTCCAACCTGCGCAATCAGCAGGACGAACCCGGCGCGCCATCCATCACAGCCTCGCAAGTGCTGACCGCGGGCACGATCAATGGGGCAAAGGCCACCATGCGCACCGCGCTGTTGGGCACACTGGCGGCCGGCAAACTGGCCGATGTGGTGCTGATCGATCTCGATTTCGCGCCGTTTGATCTGCTCGATGGCGGCGCAATGTTGACCGCGCCGGCTGCACTATTGCACCTGGCCTCGCGCCGGCATGTCCAGCATGTCATGGTGGGCGGCAACTGGGTCGTGCAGGAGGGCCGGTGCACGCAAATTGATGAGCAAGCGATCACCGAAGAGATTCGCATCGCCGTGCGTCGTGCGCCGCGTGGCGAGACCAAAATTCCACCCGATGCCGTGCGAAAGTTTTACGCGAGATGGCTGTAGAGATTTAGTCCGTTAGTATAGATACTGCATAGCATCAGTCGTTAAAAAAGGGTGGCAGAATCGGAACGGATTTTGGACAGAATGACAGAATTTACAGAATCAGACGCACTAAAAATCAGTGTATTTTGTTCATTTTGTCATTCTGTCCAAATCCGTTCCGACGACTGGGCCGCTGTGGTTGACTAGGATTTTTAACTATTGAGAATGAACAAAATAAAACAGAATGGGGGCATTCTTCATTTTGTACATTCTGTTCATTCTGTCCAAAATCCGAAAGTTTTAAGATGGCGGCTACCTAGACTTTTTTAGCCACTGACTTCTGCCCAAAATCTACGGACTGAACGCACTGTCATGCTGATCTCGAGCCGCAATAACCCGACTGTAAAACAGATTCGCGCACTGCGCGACCGCAAGGAGCGGCTGCGCACCGGCCTGTTTTTCGTGGAGGGAATTCGCATCGTGGGCGAGGCCGCGCAGATGGGCAGCGAGATTGAAACCGTGATTGTGGCGCCGGAATTATTGGAGAGCCCCTTTGCGTGGGATACCGTGCGCGCGCTGAAAAACAAAGGGAATACCCAGCTCATTGAAGTGTCACGCGAGGTGTTTGAGAGCGTGTCTGACAAGGGTGGGCCGCAGGGCATCGGCGCCGTGATTCGCCAACGCTGGCACACACTGGACTCGCTCCACCACACAGCATCAACTCAAACACCACTCATCGTCGCGCTGGATTCGCCGCAAGACCCCGGCAACATCGGCACCATCTTGCGCACCGCCGATTCTGCCAGTGCGCACGGCGTGGTGTTGCTGGGGCCGAGCGCAGACCCGTATGATCCCTCGGCCGTGCGCGCCAGCATGGGTGCGCTGTTTGCCCAGCCCATTGCGCGCGCCAGTGTGGAAGAGTTCGCCATGTGGAAAGAGCGCGGCGCATTTAAGGTGGTGGGCACCAGCGACCAGGCCAGCATGGACTATCGCGAATGCCCTTATACACAGCCACTGGTCTTGCTGATGGGCAGCGAGCGCGCTGGGTTATCAGCCGGGCTAACAGCACTGTGCGATTGGATGGTGCGCATTCCCATGCTCGGCCGTAGCGACTCATTGAACCTGGCCGTGGCGACCGGCATCATGCTGTATGCCATACACGGTCGTTTGCATCCGATTGCGAAAGCGTTTTAGGTGGAGTTGCAGATAGGATCGTGCACGTAAAACGTGTCACGTGCACGTGCACGATCCTATCTCTGTAACACAGTGACACAGCTAACTTGCCTCAGAAATTCTACGCAAACAGGCAAATTCCCTAGAAATTTGGGCGGAATGGGTGAATCCCCTCTCAGGTGTGTATAATCCTTGCTATTCTTAGGTCGAAGGAAAAGTCACCAGCCGTATGGAAAATGTAGAAGTCCCCGAGTCTGTTGTGCCGGAGGGGGAAGAGAGCTTTAGCGCCTCACTGGGCGAATATCTTTCACGAACAACCAATTTTGATCCACCTAAAAAGGACCAATTGGTCTCGGGCCGTGTCTCCGCAATTAGCGATCGCCAGATTCTTGTTGAATTAGGTGCTAAGAGCGAGGGCATTGTGTTTGGGAAAGAAATTGATGCTTTACCCAAAGACGTTCGCAACAGCATGAAGGTTGGCGACGAAGTTTACGCTTACGTCATTCAACCCGAAGACCGCAACGGCAATGTTGTCTTGAGCATGGCGAAAGCCATTACCGAGAAGGATTGGCGAACTGCGGAAGAACTATTCGAAAAACAAGAAGCGATCGAGACCATGATCGCCGGCTTTAACAAAGGCGGCGTCATTATCAAGGTCGGCCGACTGCGCGGCTTCGTGCCCGCTTCACAACTGAGCCTGATCCATCAGCGAATGATGGGCGATGAGAGCCTGCCGCCGGAGCAGCGCTTCCAGAAGCTCGTTGGCCAGAAAGCGCTGATCAAGGTCATCGAAATTGACCGCGAGCGCAACCGCTTGATTCTGAGCGAACGGGCCGCCAGCAAGGAAGCCCGCGAAGCGCTCAAGACCAAGTTGTTGGCCGAGATCGAAGAGGGTCAGACGCTGGAAGGCATTGTCAGCAGCGTCAAGGACTTCGGTGCGTTCATTGATCTGGGCGGCGCCGATGGCATGATTCACTTGAGCGAGCTGAGCTATCAACGCGTGGCCAAGCCGAGTGATGTGCTGAAGGAAGGCCAGAAGGTCAAGGTGAAGGTACTGGAAGTCGACAAGGACAGCGGTCGGATTGCGCTGAGCCTGAAGGCTTTGCAAGCCGACCCCTGGAGCCAGGTGGCCAAGAAGTACCGGCCCGGCCAGCTTCTGGAAGCCGAGATCATCAAGCTGCATCCCAAGCACGGCGCATTTGCCCGTTTGAAGGATGATGAGGCCATCGAAGGCTTGATTCCGCTCAGCGAGATCAGCGACAAGCAAATCACCAGCCCGCGCGAAGTTTTGAAAGAGGGCCAGATGGTGACCCTGCGCGTGTTGCGAGTGGAGCCGGAGCAGCGGCGGATTGCGTTGAGCCTGAAACGGGTCAACCGGCCGGAATACGCAGACGCCGACTGGCAGAGCGAACTGGCCGAGGTCGAAACCGATATCGACCCGGATGCCGACCCCGAGTAGGCCGCCAGTTCAGTAGGTTGCACGGCATGCATCCAAAATCAGCAATTACGACGCTCCATGAAAATGGAGCGTTGTGCTTTTTCACCTGCACAGCAGCACCACAATGCGCTTGCAGCCTTCACCCCAATCAACGATAACGCTTAATCTGAGAGAATGCAGTGTGTTTTAGGGCCGCGCCGCCTGCTTATGCTATGCTAATGAAGGCCGCGTACATTGACGTGCCAAGTGAGATAGACGTCTAGAATTTATCATTTTCGTTGTTGTTTGAAGGATGTCTGACTCAAGTAACGGAGATTAATCCAGTGGCTAGTAAATTAGAACGATTTACACAACGCGCACGTCGTGTCCTACAACTTGCACAAGAAGAAGCGGAACGCTTGTCGCACAATTACATCGGCACCGAGCATGTGCTGCTGGGTATTGTGAAAGAAGAGAACGGTATTGCCGGCCGGGTGCTGCGCGATCTGGGTGCCAAACCCGAGCGCGTGGCTGAACTGGTTGAGCGCATGACCGGCGCTGGCAAGCGGCAGACTTCTGGCAAGCTGGAACTAACCCCGCGCACCAAGCAAGTCATCGAATATGCCGTGGACGAGGCTCGCAAGCTCGGCCACAGCTACATTAGCACCGAGCACCTGTTGCTCGGCCTCATTCGTCAGGGTGATGGCGTCGCGATTGACGTGATGCGCCAGATCGGCCTGACCGCGGACCGGGTGCGCCGCGAGACCTTACGCGCCGTGCAGCAGGAACAGCCCGAGTCCACCTCGACCAGCGGCACTTCCACCGAGAAAACCAAGGCAGCCGCGCCCACCTCGACCAAGAAAGAGCGTCCCAAGACGCCGGCTTTGGATCAGTTGGCCACCGATCTAACGGCCCAGGCCGAGGCCGGCAAGCTCGACCCGGTGATTGGGCGCGAGCAGGAAATTGAGCGCGTCATCCAGATTTTGTCGCGCCGAACCAAGAACAATCCGAGCCTGATCGGCGAGCCTGGCGTGGGTAAGACCGCCATCGTCGAAGGTCTGGCTCAGCGGATTGTGGCCGGGCAGACGCCTGAGCCGCTGCTAAATAAGCGCGTGATGCAGTTGGATGTGGGCTCATTGGTGGCCGGCACCATGTATCGCGGTCAGTTTGAAGAGCGTTTGAAGAAAGTCATCGAAGAGGTGAAGTCTTCGGACACGATTTTATTCATCGACGAAGTGCACATGCTGGTGGGCGCAGGCGCGGCCGGCAGCAGTGTGGACGCGGCGAACATCCTCAAGCCGGCGCTGGCGCGTGGCGAACTGCAATGTATTGGTGCCACGACGCTGAACGAGTATCGCAAGCATATCGAGAGCGATGCCGCTTTGGAGCGCCGCTTCCAGCCCGTGTATGTGGATGAGCCCACGCCGGAGATGGCGGTCGAGATTTTGCGCGGCATCAAGGGCGCGTACGAGGCCCATCACAAGCTGCGCATCAGCGATGAAGCCATCGTGGGCGCGGTGCAACTCAGCAGCCGCTACGTGAGCGACCGGTATCTGCCGGACAAGGCCATTGATGCCATCGACGAGACCAGCGCGCGTGTGCGGATGTATAAGAGCCCACAGAGCGTGAACCTGCAAAAGGCGTTCAAGGAACTGCGCGATGTGCAGAAGCAGCGCACGGAAGCGTTTGAACAGGGGCGCTACGACGAAGCTGCTGAACTACGAGAGCGCGAGAAGGCCCAGGAAGACATCATCGACAACCTGCGGACGAATTTCAATCCAGAGGTTGACGGCCCGATTGTCGGCAAAGAAGACATCGCCGAAGTGATCGCGATGTGGACGGGCATTCCGCTCAAACGGATTGCCAGCACCGAGAGCGAGCGGCTGTTGCACCTGGAAGCCGATTTGCACACGCGCATCATCGGCCAGAATGAGGCGATTGACGCCATCAGCAAGGCTGTGCGGCGCGCGCGCGTTGGGTTGAAGGACCCGCGCCGGCCACAAGGTTCGTTCATCTTCCTGGGGCCCACCGGCGTCGGCAAGACTGAGCTGACCAAGGCTCTGGCCGAGATCATGTTTGGCAGCGAGGACTCGTTGCTGGTGCTGGACATGAGCGAATTCATGGAGCGCCACACGGTGAGTCGCCTGGTTGGCGCGCCACCCGGATACGTGGGCTACGAGGACGCCGGCCAACTGACCGAAACGGTGCGCCGCCGGCCGTACACGATCATCGTGTTCGACGAGATCGAGAAGGCCCACCCGGAAGTCTTCAACATGCTGTTGCAGATTATGGAAGAGGGCCGGCTGAGCGATGCGCGTGGCCGCAAGGTGAACTTCCGCAACACGATCATCATCATGACCAGCAATGTCGGCGCCGAGATGATCAAGCGCGAGAACAAGCTGGGCTTCAATGTAAAGAAAGAGGATGCCAAGGACGCCGAGAAGGTGTGGTTGGAGACCAAGGGCAAGCTGCAAGAGCAATTGAAGCGCCTGTTCCGGCCCGAGTTTTTGAACCGCGTGGACGGCACAGTGGTGTTCCGGCCGCTGACCCGCGATGAGATCTTCCAGATTGTGAGCCTGGAGCTGAACAAGGTGCAGAAGCGCCTGAGCGAGCACAACATCAGCATTGAGGCCACCGAGGCCGCCAAGGATTATCTGGCGACTCGCGGCTACGATCCTGACTACGGGGCCCGGCCGCTGCGACGCGTCATCCAGAACGAAGTGGAAGATGCCTTGAGCGATGCGCTGCTGCAGAGCAAGATCGAAGACAATGGCACGGTCATGATTGACGTTGTCGAAACCGACGGCACCAAGCGCCTGGACTTCCGCATGAAGGGCGCAGACAGTTCGTTCATGGAGATCAAGCCGGTGGAGACTGAACGCAAACCCGGTGAGCCGGGCAAGCCGGATGAAGTGATCGAGCCGGTGTTGTCGTAGGGAAGATTGGGAGAGGTCAGAGGTCAGACATCAGACTTCTTGATTACAACAAAAAAATCACGAGCAGAGAATTCTCTGCTCGTGATTTTTTTGTTGTGACCCATGACTGGAGCGCCAACGGCAATTCATGCCGTTTCAATTTTGTCTGATCAACCACGTTTCTCATTGCAGGCGCTGTAAACCAAGCGGCAGCGGCCGATTCACATCGACCATGTGGACGCCAATTTCCTGATAGGTATCGGCGGCGATGGCAAAGGTGATGTTGTCGATCCTGGGTCGTGGGCCACCGCCGGCCGGCCACCCAGGGCTGGTGTAGGTGCCGGTAATGATCATGGACACAATCCAGATGGGCCGGTCGGTGTTCCGGCCGGTTGGGGCTGGAACCGCCGCGGTGCTGGGTCGATAGCGGGTGATGGTGATCCACTCGGCCAATGTGGTTTGCTTCATGATGAACGCATCCGGTTGCTCGGTCTCCATGCCATACAATTTCGCCAGGCCGATGGCTTTTTCCAGCGCAATTTCTCGGGCCTGATCGACCTGGGCCTCAGTTTGTAGAAAGGAAAAGATGAAGGCGGCGCAAGTGACCCCGGCCACAACCATACTGATGACCCTGGCGACGCGAACGATTTTGCGTTTCATATAAAGTGGGCCTCTCTGTGCATGACAAACAAAATGCGCTGACACACTGACACACAATCTTTTGATGCAAACCTTACTTCATGGGCTGAATCTTATCTCGCTGTGCACGCTGGCCGGCGGCCTCATCTTCTTACTGCTGATGCGCAACGACAAATTTGCCGAGCTGAATGCGGCGGCGCAAACGAGCCAGCGGCGCTGGCTGCTGGCGTGGGCGGCCATCACCGTTGTGACGAGTAGCCTGGCCGCGTGGACGTTGGGCTGGCCGACGGGCATTCTGCTCGTGCGGCTGGTCGAACTCTTTGCCCTCGTCATCTTGCTGCGGCAAACGGATTTGACACGCGTGGCGGTGCCGGGTGCCGTGATCGCGCTCATCCTGCTGGCGACCCAGAGTCTAACCAGCCGCAGCGCCCATCTGCCGGATGGAATTGCCGCGACTTTGGCCGACTGGTTTCACCTGACCCTGGCCTCGACCTGGTTGGGCGGCGTGGCGATGTTGTTAGTGATGGTGTGGCAGGTTTGGCGCAGTCGGGCACTGACGCTGGTGAGCCCCCTATCGCTCGCACTGGATCGTTTCTCTCCATTGGCGATCTTTTGCGTTTTGGGGCTGGCGTTTAGCGGCATCGCCCAGGCCGCCCTGTTTTTAAAGAGCTTTGAGGCGTTGCTGACCACGGACTACGGCCGCACGCTCTCCATCAAAATAGTGCTGTTTGCCGTGCTGATTGGGTTCGGCGCGTTTCACCAACAGGTCATTTTGCCGCGGCTGCGGCTGGCGCTGCTCAATCGAAAATCAAATGAGCCGGCGCGTTATAGCCAGGATGTGGCTCGCTTGCGCATCAGTTTGCTGCTGGAAGCCGGGTGCGGAGCCGTGTTGCTGCTGCTGGTCGGCGTTATGCTGGCCCTCCCGTTGTAAGGCGCAAAACGTTGAAATAAGGTTGTGTCGGGTATCCATCACAAGGAATCGGCGCATGCATTTATCGTATTGATATGATCTAAGTCATGATTGGCCACTCGCTCCCCCGTGTTGATGCCTTTGCAAAAGTCACAGGTCAGGCCCTGTATCCCGGTGATTTATCCATGCCCAATATGGCCCACGCCAAAGTGTTGTTTGCGCGCCGGCCCCACGCGCGCGTGCTCGACATAGACACCCTCGAAGCCTTACAGGTGCCGGGCGTACTCGCCATTTTTACCGGTGCCGATATGCCCAACAATGAATACGGGTTGGTGTTGTTTGATGCGCCGGTGATGGTTTCTCCGGGGAAGTCAGAAGTCAGAAGTCAGAAGTCAGAAGGTGCGGAGCAGAAGCCATTCGACGGCATTGTCCGGCACGTGGGCGAGAAGCTGGCGTTTATTGTGGCCGAGACCGAGCACGCGGCCGATCGAGCGCGCAGCCTCATCAAAGTGACGTATCAGGATTTGCCGGTGCTGGCAACGATTCAGAGCGCGATTGAACCGGGTGCGCTGCAACTGCATCCCAACTATCCCGGCAACATCATGGAGCACTACCGCGTGCGCAGGGGCGATGTGGCGGCCGGGTTTGCCGAGGCCGATGTCGTGGTCGAAGGCATCTATACCACGGGCGCGCAGGAACATGCCTACTTGCAGCCCGAAGCCGGCCTGGCCTATCTGGATGAGCAGGGCCGCATTACCGTGCAGGTGGCCGGCCAGTGGACGCACGAAGATCAGGAACAGATTGCGCATGCGTTGGGGGTGCCGGTGGAACAGGTTCGGGTGATCTACCCGGCCATCGGCGGTGCATTTGGTGGCCGCGAGGATATGAGCGTGCAAATTGTGCTGGCGCTGGCGGCCTGGAAATTAAATCGGCCGGTCAAGATCATCTGGACGCGCGAAGAAAGCATCATCGGCCACCACAAGCGGCACCCCTTCTGGTACCACGCCAAACTGGGTGCAAAACGCGACGGCACGCTAGTTGCCGCAGAGATTAATCTGATGAGCGACGCTGGCCCGTATGCCTACACCAGCACCAAAGTGTTGGGCAATGCCACCGTCATGTCGGTTGGGCCGTATGTCATTCCCAACGTGACCATTGATGCGCGTGCCATCGTCACCAACAATGTACCCAGCGGCGCCTTCCGTGGCTTTGGTGCGCCGCAAAGCCTGTTTGTGGCCGAGACGCAGATGAACAAACTGGCCGAGGCACTGGGCATGGATCCAGTGCAACTGCGCCTGAAAAATGCCCTGCGCGACGGCAGCATCACCGTGAACAACACACCGATTCCCCCCGGTTGCACGATGGTGGATGTGATTGAGCAATGCGCGGCGGATGCAGATACGGAGCGGCTCGGAAGCCGCGACGACGGACGGCGGACGACTGACGACCGCAGAACCGTCGTCGGTCGTCCGTCGTCGGTCGTCTCTGCCTCCTCCTCTTCCATCGTCTCTGGTCATGGCTTCGCCGCCGGCCACAAAAACATCGGCTTCTCATTTGGCTTTCCGGAGCGCTGCGAGGCTACGGTTGAGCTATTTGGCGATACCGAGATTGAACGGGCGATTGTGAGCCATGCCGGCGCGGATTGCGGGCAGGGCGCGCACACGGCAATTTTGCAAGTGGCGAGTGAGGCGTTGGGATTGCCCATCGAGAAGATTGAGCTGCAACTGAGCGACACGGCTACCAGCGGCAGCAGCGGCAGTGCCAGTGCATCGCGGCTGACGTTTATGATGGCGCACAGTGTGTTCGGGGCCGCCAAAGAGGCGCTGGAGAAGTGGAAGGCCGAAGAGCGGCCGGCTCGCGCCCATCACATCTATTACCCCCGCAAAACCACGGCCATGAACCGCGAGACCGGCGAGGCCGACCCCAGCGTGAGCTACGGCTATGTCGCCGCCCACGCCGAGGTTGAGGTGGATACGGAGACCGGCCACATTCGCGTGCTCAACCTGACCTGCGCCGATGATGTGGGCAAGGCAGTGAACCCGCAACAGGTGGTGGGTCAGATCGAAGGCGGCGTGGTGCAGGGCTTGGGCTGGACCAGCCTGGAGAACTTTGTCACCAAAGACGGCTATGTGCTCACCTCGCACTTCAGCACCTATCTCATTCCCAGCGTGCTGGATGTGCCGGACAGCGTCAAGAGCCTGATCATCGAGAACCCTGATCCACAAGGCGCGATGGGCATTCGCGGCATGGCCGAGATGCCGCTGCTGGTGGTGGCGCCGGCCATCGTCGCGGCTATTCACGATGCAACGGGCGTGTGGATGAACGATGTGCCGGTGACGCCGGAGCGTTTGCGAGCAGCCCTGAAGGCAAAAGCGGCGGCGTGAAAATATTGCTCATGGGCTTCGAGCCGTTCGGTGGTGAAACGTAACTACTCAGATGTTTTGGACAGAATGAACAAAATTAAACAGAATGCAGAGAAATCTTGGTTTTTCTGCATTCTGTTTTATTCTGTAAATTCTGTCTAAAAATCAGCGGATGAGTAGTTACGGTGAAACGACAAACCCGTCGGCCCAGGTGGCCGAGTGCCTGGCCCAACGCGGTTTGATGGGGCTGGAAACCATGCTGAGCGGCGTGCAAGCGGCCCTGAGTGCCATTGTTAAATCGGCCGCTTAAGCACAGTCAATTCGCCGGTTAAGGCAGGGTTCATCCCGTCTCCACAATCCTCTGGTAAAGTTTCATAATCCCGAATAAAGGAAGTACCGTTCACTTGCATCTCTCAGCCATCAAACAAAACCCCGTTAAGTCTGTGCCGTTTACCCAGCAGCATGGCTTCCGCAAGACCATCAACCAGCGTGTTGAGGCCTATATCAAACAGAACAACGTGCAGGTGCGCGATGTGCCGGCCATGTATGGCAAAACCATTTTCATGTTTGCCTGGTGGCTCGGCTCGTATCTGGTGTTGTTGCTGGCCGGCCTGCCGTGGTGGGGCAATCTGCTCATGGCGGTGTCATTTGGTCTGGCCAGCGCCGGCATCGGCTTCAACGTCATGCACGATGCCAACCACGACGGGTATTCAGCGAATCCCAAAGTGAACAAGGTTCTGGGATGGTCGGTGGAGCTGATCGGCCTGAGCAGCTTTATCTGGAAGCAGCAGCACAACGTATGGCACCACACCTACACCAACATCACTGGGCTGGATGAGGGGCTGGAAGCCGAGGGGGCCATGCGCTGGAGCCCGCACGACGACTGGAAGCCGATCTTCAAATATCAACACTTGTATTGGCCGGTGATTTACGCCGTTTCGGCCATCGCCCTCCTGTTCATTCGCAATTTCAAGGTGTATTTCACCCGCAAGAGCGGCGCTACATTTGAATATCCCAAGATGAAGCGCGAGGACAAGATTGTGTTTTGGACCTTCCGGGTCATCAATGCCCTGATCCTGTTTGTCATCCCCTCGTTCTTTCACCCCTTCTGGCAGGTGGTGATCGGGTTCCTGGTGATGGCGACGGTGGCCGGCTTCGTGCTCGCGACGATCCTGCAAATGGCGCACGTGATGGACACAGTGGAATTCCCCGAGCCCGTCGGCTCGCCCTTGCACATCGAGAACGAGTGGGCGATTCACGAAGTGCAAACCACGGTGAACTTTGGCACGCGCAACAAATTGCTGAACTGGTATGTCGGCGGCCTCAACTTCCAGATCGAACATCACCTGTTCCCGCACATGTGCCACCTGAACTATCCGCAAATTGCGCCGATTGTGGAGCAGGTATGCCAGGAATACGGGGTGCAATACAAGTCTTACCCCACTTTCCGCGAGGCAGTGTCTGACCATCTGCGCGCGCTGAAGTGGCTGGGGCAGGCACCCGAAGGCGCGCTGGTGAAGCAATCGGCCTCGGTGTTGACCAGCGGCAAGTAGATTTCGACCATCGGTTTGATGGGTAAAACTGCACGCAAAGGTGCGCAGCCGCAAAGAAATAAACTTTGCGGCTGCGCGCCTTTGCGTGCGGTATCTGCATCACGTCAGCTGTTTACGCCAGCCTCATGCTGACAGCACCGCCGTCACTTCAATTTCCACCAGCAAGCCCGGCTCAATAAGCTGGCTTACTTCGACCATGCTGGCGGCCGGTTTCACGTCGCGAAAGAATTCGCCGTGGGCACGGCCAATCTCCTCCCAGCGCGAAATATCGGTGACAAACATGCGGGTGCGAATGACATCGCTCATGCTTGCACCCGCTTCTCGAAGCGCACGCTCAATCTTCTGCAGGATATAGCGGGTCTGTGCGCCGCAGTCGCCAGCGCCAACGATATTGCCGGCCTCATCCACCGCCGTCGTGCCGGCCACCTCGATGAGATTGCCGATGCGCACCGCGCGCGAGTAGCCGACGATGTTTTCCCAGGGCGCGCCGGAGGATATGTTTTGCCGTTGGTTCATGAAGGTAGGTTGACTGAAGACTCTAGAGTCTAGAGTCTTCAGTCTTCAGTCTTACAACACGATCGAAAAGTGATGTGCCGCGAGCAGAAACGTCTTGTTCAAATACAGGCGGTGGGCGTCGTTGCGCGGGTAGCCGGAATCGAGATGAACCTGGTCGCAACCGGTTTCGCGAGCGTGGGCGATCAGCCAGTCCAGCAGTTGGCCGGCGTAGCCATGATGACGCGATGTGGGCCGGGTGATCAGATCATCGATATAGAGCTGGCGGCCGGAATACAGCATGTCGATGAAGCGAAAGCCCGCGCACACCGCTACATCGCTGACCTGCTCCGCGATATACAACACGGCATAGCCTTGTGCCTGTTGCTTGCGCACACGCGGCACAAATTCATCTTCGACTAAATGCGGACGCAGGAATTTGAACGTGGGAAAGCAGGCGGCGATTTCGGCATCGGTTTGGGCAAACAGAATTTCAGGCATGGGAGTTTTGATTTGAGGAAAGTCGAAAAGTAACCTCGTCATTCCCGCGAACGCGGGAATCTAGGGCTTGATCTACTGTAGCGTAGTGGTTACGTCTGGATTCCCGCGTTCGCGGGAATGACGGCGTGGGCTCTATAGTTTGACCAACTATTCAGTTGCTATGGTTCGCATGAGATCGGCTACCTCGTGAGCCTGTCCATCATCCATGTTTTCCAGGGCTTCGGCCACATGCGCGCGATCAGCCTCGCTGCGATTTTGGCTGAGTTTGAACTTGCCTTCCACCCGATCCAGCGGCATCTCAAATGCCACAATGCCTTTCATCATTTTGTCGATGTAATCGGGTGAAGTGGTTTCCATGTGATACGCGTGCGGTGAATCACCCTCATAGTGCTCGACCATGCCGCGCAAGATATCGCGCAGTTGCGGCGAATCTGGCATGATCCGCGGCTTGCCATAGACATGCACGGCCGTGTAGTTCCAAGTCGGCACACTGGGGCCAGGCTCGTACCAGCGCGGCGAAATGTAGCTGTGCGGGCCGGTGAAAATCACCAGCGCCTCGGTCTGGCCTTCCCAGGCCTGCCAGTGCTTGTTGGCCCGTGCCACATGACCCAGCAGATAGCGCTGGCCGTCGCGATATTCCAACTCCAACGGCACATGGGTGGCAATAAGCTGGCCGGCTAGCATATTGACCATGCAAGCAAAGCCATTGGCCTGCATGAAGGCATCCAG
>Ga0105048_10007272_pt1 | contig 17804 bp, 18 predicted proteins | sample MAT05_FD_78382 | JGI IMG/M metagenome (GOLD analysis project Ga0105048, IMG submission 78382) | Freshwater microbial communities from Lake Fryxell liftoff mats and glacier meltwater in Antarctica - MAT-05 | ecosystem: Environmental > Aquatic > Freshwater > Ice > Liftoff microbial mat | place...
GGAGCGGTTCGTCGACTCCTTGGCGCGCTGGTTCGCCTCGCGGCTCGACGACTGGTCGCCTCGGTGGTGGTCGATGCTGCGGGGCTGAAGTGGGCTCCGACCAGGCAGGCGCGGGTCGAGCTCGCCGATGGTCGGTTGATCGACGCGACGGTCGACTTCAGCCTCACCACGCAAGCGGGCACCTTCGCCGCGGGCGTGACGGTGACCCTGGTGCTCGACCTGTCAGAAGATGTGTCGGTAGTGACCGTGATTCACCTGGTCGATGCCGACGGGGCGATTGAGATCTCGCTGTAAGAACCTGACCGAGGCCCTGTGCAACGAGAGCTCGATACCTTGACCGCGATGGTCGCCGGCGACGCAGAGGCCTTTGGCCTGTGGGTCGCCGGCGTCGAGTCGTCGGTGCGCCAATCACTGCGGCCATTCGCGGCGTTGGTCGATACCGAGGCGGTGTTGCAAGAGGCGTTTCTGCGGGTGTGGCAGGTGGTGCCGCGTTTCACCCACGACGGCCAGAAGAACGCCTTGCTGCGCTTCACCGTGACCTGCGCGCGAAACCTGGCGGTGAGCGAGCTGCGCCGGGCGGCTCCGAGCAGCGAAGAGCTTGAGGTGCTCGAGCAGCGACTCTCGCTCGAGTCGCACTTCGCTCCGGTGACGCCCGACCCGTTCTTGCGCGAGGCGATTGCCGAGTGTCGCCGCAAGCTGCCGAAGCAACCCGGCCTGGCGCTCGAGCAACGGTTGACCTCGAATGGAGTCGATGACGACAGCGTGCTGGCCGCGAGGGTGAGCATGTCGCTCAACACCTTTCTGCAGAACTTCACCCGCGCCCGAAGGTTTCTCGCCGAGTGTCTGAAAAAGGCCGGCGTCGACCTCGAAAGAGAGCTCGCGCCATGACCCCCGAAGAGACGCTGTTGCTCGAGCAGGTCACCAGTGCGCATCGGGAGCGCTCGGTCGATGGCCAGGTGAAGTCACACCCGGCGTGGCACGACCTCGACCGCGCCGGCAGGCTCGAGGCCTTCGAAGAGACCCTGAAGCTGCGAAAGCTCGAGGCCGCGCTCGATGAAAGAGGCCTGAGCACGACGGTAAAGGCGCTGCTCGCGCGACTTGAGCGGGCTTGAGTCGGCAGATCTCAACCCCGGTAGTGAAGATGCCCGACTTGAGGCGGCCGTTCTCACTCTCGAGATAGAGAATGCGCGGCTTGAAGCCGGCCGATCTCTATGTCGGTGCTCAAATTCGCCGACTCGAGCCGGGCGAGTTCCTTTGGCGATTGCTCACACCACGACTTTTGTCGGTGACAACCTGTCGTTTCAAGGCCTTGCGCGGCAGCTACTTGAGCACGCAGACTCCGCTGCAGTCGGTGTGACTCGCGGGTTCGCACGCGTCGGTGGTGTCATCGACGCAGGTGTGTGCGGCTGGGCACCTCTTGCCGGTGATGCCCCCGCAGGAAATCACGCCTGCGTCTTGGGCGGCGGTACCCGAGTCACCCGTTTGGTTACCCACTGCGTCTCGCCCGCCCTGCGAGGAGAACCGGGGTGCGTGTCATGAGCGAACCGCCTTCAGAATGACTGGTGGGTGCGATCGAAGTGCTGACAGGCCGAGACGTTCTCCTTGCTGACCCGGGCGGCGATTTCACTGCTCACCTCGGTGCAATCGGGCTCGGTCTCATAGCACTGCGACTGGGTCGTCTCGCCCTCGGCCCAGGCGAAGCAGAACACCGCGTCGCCGGTTCGGCAGGGGCCGGTGATCTGAAATTTTTCGGTGGTGCGCGCCGTGGTGCGCTGTTGGCACAACGTCTCGTTCACGCTGCACTCGTGGCGCTCTTGCCCGTTGCCGACGAACGAGAAGCAGTAATACGGCGCGTCTTTGGTGTGCTCGAGGCGGTTGGGGTTGAGCTCGAGCCGGCCGCTGGCGTCACGGTGCTGTTGAGAGACGCAGGAGGTCAGACCGACGGTCAGCAGGGCAACGACGAAAGTGATTCGCACGGAGGTGGCTTCTCTCTTGAGGGGTTTGATTTTCAGAACTTCACTCGGCGCATCACGAAGCGCGGCATCGCTTTGATGGCAGTCATCACGGCCTTCCACACGCCGGGCACGTAGATTACGGGCAGCCCCTGGTCGATGGCCCGAACGACTGACGCTGCGACCTGATCAGGGTCACCGGCGAAGGGCGGGGCCTTGAGGCCCTCGGTCATGCCAGTGCGAACGAACCCCGGCTTGACGCAAACGGTGATCAGCCCTTGCGAGCGAAAGCGGTGGTCGAGGCCTTCGAGGTAGGCCGAGAGACCGGCTTTGGCAGCGCCGTACATCACCTGGGGCGTGCGACCGCGATCGCCTGCCACCGACGAGAAGACGCAGAGCGTGCCGCCACCGCGCATCAGCAACTTCTTGCGGGCTTCTTCGCAGAACAGCACCGTGTTCGAGAAGTCGACGGTGAGCATCTTCTGCAACAGCGCGGGGTCGGCCTCGAGGCGCTCCTGGGTGGCGAAGAGGCCGGCGGTGATCACGATGGTGTCGAGGCCGTCGAGCGCTTGCTCGGTCGCCTCGAGCACGTCGCGAAACGACTCGGGCGTCTCGAGGTCACAGACCGCGGTGGTCACCCGAACGCCGGGCACGCCGCGGGCCTTCAAGTCAGCGGCGCTGCGGGCGAGTTCTTCGGCATCGCGGCCGAGCACCGCGACCCAATCGCCCCGTTCGATGAACCGCCGCGCGAGCGAGCGCCCCATGCCGCGCGTCGCACCCAGAATCGCAACGCGTCTCATGACGGGTCTCCGAACAGCCGCACCGATTGCGCGCTTCGAAAGGTGAGGTTCGGGTCCCACTTGTGGCGAACCTCGAGAAAGCGATCGAGCCGGGGCTCCATGGCGCGAAAGTGCTCGGGCCGGGTGAAGCTGTCTTTGGCCAGATAGATTCGGCCGCCCGCGGCGATGACGTGCTCGTTGAGCGTGTCGACCAGTTGCTGAGTGTCACCGCGCACCGCGATGTCGAGCGCAATCGAGGTGCCAGGCATGGGGAAGCTCAAGAACGCGGGGCTCTCGGGGCCGCAGTCTTTGATCACGCACAGAAAGCTGGCGCCGCCCCGCTTGGTCAGCACCTCGAGAAATTTTCGTGCGGCGTCGGGGCCAGCCGAGGTGGGCAGCACGCATTGGTATTGGGTGAACCCGCGAGGGCCGTACAACAGGTTCCAATCGCGCAAGAAGTCGAGCGGGTAGAAGAACGCCCACGGGTCGACGAGCCGCTCCTGCTTCTGGCGAAGGTGCTTCCAGTAGTACCCGAAGTTGAACGCCTTGATGGTGAGCGGGTTGAGCAGCAACTCGGGCATCTCTATCGGCACCCGCAGGCGCAGCGGCTCGCTCGGAAACCGGGCGGGCGCTTCGTGCGAATGGGCCCAGCGGCCCTTGATCAAAATGCCGCGGCCCATGTTGGCGCCTTCAGAGAGACAATCGATCCACCCCATGGTCATCGGCCATTCGCGGGCGGCGTCTTTGAGGCCCGAGATGAACGAGTCGATGTCGGGCACCCGCTGCGAGACCTGATGCACCCACGGCGTGGGAATGCGCCGCATCGGAAATTCGACCTCGTGAATCTGGCCGGTGAGCCCCATGCCGCCCACGGTGGCGAGAAACAATTCGCGCTGCTCGTTCGGGCCGCACTCGAGGTTCTCGCCGTTGGCCATTCGCATCTTCAATCGGTCGACGTGTGCGCCGAAGCAGCCGTCGACGTGGTGATTCTTGCCGTGCACGTCGGCGGCGACCATGCCTCCCAGCGTCACGAACTGGGTGCCAGGCGTCACCGGTACGAACCAACCGCGGGGCAAGAAGGTGCGATTAATGTCGTGCAGCGAGAGGCCGGCCTCGGCGCGGAGCACTCCGGTCTTCTCGTCGAAGCGAACGATGCGGTTGGCGCGGGTGGTGTTGACCACCACCGGGTTCGACGCGGGCGGCAGCGACGAATCGCCATAGCTGCGGCCGAGGCCCCGAAACAGCACGGGCGGCGCGTGTGCGAGATCATCGGTCTGTACTTCTCGGCCTGGAGAAAAGAGGCGCCCCCACCCGGCGATTCGAGATGTCGTCGACATTCAGAGGGTTCTCGTAAGCGAGGCCACCGCGCGAAGCAACGCCTGCCAGCGATTACTCGTCTTCGCCGCTCTCTTCTTCGTCGTCATCTGAATCTTCGGCGGGCTCTTTGGAGAGGCTCTCGAGAAACTCTTTGATGCTCTCGGCCACCTCTTCGACGCCGCTGTCGTCGTAGATGAACACCGGGCACTTGCCGCCCTTGGCCAGCTTCACGTTGATGAACAGCGCGCCAGAGTCGATCTCACCCTCACCGTCGGCGTCGAAGGCCGCGAAGGGTATTGCGGAGGCCGCCACCTCTTCGTCGAGGTCTGAGAGGTTGTCGGCGAACGAGAAGTCATCGCCGGTCGGGTAGCTGTCGACGTTGAAGAGCGAGGAACCGACGACGAACCGAATCTGCTGCGTGTCGCGGCCTCCCTCGAGCAGCGAAGAGAATTGGTTGTCGTACTTTTTGTAGAGCTTGTCTTTGAGGAACGCTTTGTACTCGTCGGGGAGCTTCTGCTTGTACAGCGCCTCGGTCTCGGCGATCGGGTCGGCCATGGTGGCGGCACCCGAAACCAGCTTCAGGGCTGAGTCAAGATCGCAGCCGGCTGCGGCCGACGCAGGCTCCTGGCCAGTTGGTAAGCGAGGATCAGCGCCAGAGCGCAGACCATCACCCAGGTCTCGCGGCGAAAGTGGGTGTCGAGGCTGGTGGTGAGATTGGTGAAATAGCAGCCGATGCACATGCCGAGCAGCGCGAGCCACGGCAGCAGGCCCGAGCGGCGTTGCTCCCGCTCACCGCCGAGCACCGCCAGAATGAACAGGCAGTGGAGGTAGTAGTTGGCGGGGTTGAAGACGACGCCGATCAACGCGACCCCGAAGGCCGCGGCCTCGTCGAGGGCGGCGTTTCGTAAGGCAAAGAGCATCGAGCTGATGATCACTGCGGTGAGCGCGAGCCAGGGGCCGCGTTCGGCGATGACGTAGGTCTTGATGGCGATGTTGTTGACGTGGCCGCTGGCGTTGAGCATCGCCACTTTGTGCAGCCACTCGGGCCAGGCGTCGAAGCCGAACATCAGCGACGACACCACGAAGAGCACCACGCCGAAGCCGCCCGCGCCGAGAGCGACTCCGCGAATCGCCCTCCAGTCGACAGGCTGTCGCCTGATGAACGGCCACGCGAGTGGAGCGGCCAGCGTCACGAAGGTCAACGCGGGGAAGGCGCGAATCAACGCGGCCCAGACCAGAAAGGCCCCGGCGAAGGCGAAGCGCTCTTTCTTGAGCATCGCCACGCCGAGGCACCAGAGCGCCAGCCAGTCGTGTCGAAGCGCGGCTCCGAACCAATTGGTGCCGAACATGTAGAAGTCCATCGTGCCGAAGGCGGTCATCGCGATGAAGGCGGTGCGCGGCCCGTAGGCCCACCACAACGAGGCGAAGGCCAGCAGCACCAGGAGCGCATCGGCCAGCACCCCGACCCAGAGCGAGAAGTTCGAGGCCGGGAGAAAACCGAACAATGCCCGCGCCGAGGCGAACCAGACCGGGGTCGCGTTGCCTCCGTGATCATTCATGCTGCCCAGAAATCCTCCGTCGCTCATCGTGTCGCGGAAGTACTGAATGTCGGTCTTGAACAGGGCCCAGCGCTCCGGCGAGAAGCGGGCCCGTACCTCTTCGATGTACTCGCGCGATTCGGCGACGGAGCGCACCTCGTGATCTCGCAGATTGCGCAGCGGAGTCGACGCGAGCGCCTCGAGGTCGCCAAGGTCATCTGCCACCACCGCCACGCTCGCCGCGTAGACGCCGTCGAAGCGCAACTCATCGAAGTACTTCGCGATGGGGAAGTACGTGCGCATGTCGTAGTGGTGCAGAAAGGTGGGCAGCCCGCTCGAGGCGTCGTGAAATTGCGCCCGGCCCAGGTTCAAGAAGCACAGCACGCCCATCACGCCGCAGAAGCCGAGCACCCCGACGAACCAGCGTGAGCGCGTGGCCGGTTCGAGCAACACCGCGGCGAAGGCCAGGCTGGCGATGATCGCTCTCACCCAGGTGACTCGCTCCTGGGTCTGAGGGCTGCTGAAGGTCTGCCAGCACACCAGCACCGCGAGCACCGCAACGACGCCGAGCACGAAGCGACCGACCGACGGTTTGAAGCGGGTCACCAACAGCGCGAGCACGGCGAAGAGCGCCAGACCCAACCAATTGCGGTCGAGCGGGTGATCAGGCAGCCACTTGGTTCGAAGCAGCACCGAATCGGCTCTGTCAGTGAACAGCTCGATCTCACTGACGCTGTACTTGCCGTCGCCTCGCTCGCCGCGGAGCCGAACCATCAGGGCCGTCGTCGGGGCACCTCTCATCACCCGCGTGCGCAGGCCGCTCTCGCCGACCGGGTCGGCCATGAAGGCGTCTCGCCAGGTGACCCCGTCGAGCGAGACCGAGAGCACGTACGCGTCATTGTGGTCAGCCTGAATCGCAGCGCCGCTGAACTCGCGCGCCTCGCCGAAGCTCCACTCGAGGCGCTCACCGAGTTCGACCGCGGTCGGCCCCAGCCAGTCATCGCCTTCGAACGCCGCGACTCCATCGGTGAGCCGAGCGTCGTGCGTCGTGCGCGAGGTCGACAGCACATTGCCTGGTTCAGCGGCGAGCAACGCGAGGAGCAAGAACGTCACGCGCCGCCTTCTACACGAAAGCTGTTGGCCTGCGCCCAGAACGACTGTCAGAAGGCGGCATGCCGAAGGTCTCACCTGCCGTCGAAGTGTCACCTGGCGTGCACGTGCTCACCCAAGCTCCGCGCTCGGGCTTCGGGTGGAACGTGGTGGTCGTGCAGCTGCCCGCGGGAGGCACGCTAATTTACAACCCCGCGTGGCTCGACGATGACACCTTCAAGCGCATCGACGCGCTGGGCGAGCCGAAGGTGCTGTGCGCTCCGAACAACTTTCACCACCTCTCGCTCTCGAAGTTTCGAGCGCGCTACCCGCAGGCCATCGCCGTCGCGGCGAGCAACGCGCTGCCGCGTCTGGCACAGCAAGGCCACGCGGGGCTCCAGCCGGTCGAGGCGGTGAATGCGCTGCTGCCTCCAGGGTCGCAATGGCATCACTGCGAGGGCGTCAAGACTGGCGAGGTGTGGCTGTCGATGCCGAAGCAGAACGGCCGGGCGTTGCTGGTGGCCGACGCCTTCTTTCACTTCGTCGAGCCGCTGAAGGGTTTCGCCGGCTGGGTGCTGAAGCGGCTCAAGGTCTGGCCGGGCCTAAGGGTGAGCACGACGTATCAATTTCTCGCGGTGCGCAGCGTGCCGGCCTACCGGGCATGGGTGCTGGGAGAGCTGGCGAAGATCTCGGCCACCACGCTGGTGGTGTCGCATGGCGCGGCGCTCACCGCGCCTGACTTGAGCGCTCAGCTGGTTCGGGCGATCGAAACCCGGTGGCCGGACTAGCGCTCGGCCTCGGTCGCGCGGCGAAGCTTCGAGTCAGGCGTCAAGGCCAGCGGCGGGCAGTACGGGCCGGTGAGGGTTCGCGACCACCAGGCGGTCTTCTCTGAGAGCGGTGCGAAGCGGTACTCGTAGGTCATGGTGCGCATGAATTTTGGCGGCGTGACGAACGGCGGAGTCGGGAGCAACGCCAACACCTCTGGGGTGCCGAGCATCAAGTGCCGCTGAAGGCTGAAGAGGAACTCGTCATTGCCGCAGGAGCCGAGGGCGGCGAACCACATTTGCCAGTCGAGCCTCGGTTGCAACGGAGCCACCCACTTCGGTCGCACGTCGAGGCGACCCGGCTTCCAGTAGAAGTCGTAGGCCAACCAGGTCACGCCGTCGTCGCTGCCCTCGACGATGATCTCCGGGCGGGTCTTGGTCATGTTCGCGAAGGCTCCGTAGGCGTTGATGGTCTCGAAGCGAACGAGCGGTTGCGGCAGCACGTGCGCGAACGCGGCGACGCTCGCGGCGACGGCCAGTGCAGCCAGACTCCAGTGCCAGCGCTTCGCTTTCGTCTCGCGCTCGGGGCTCACCAGCAACGGCAGCGCGACCACCGCGGCGAGCAGGTTGTAGTAGCTGTAATTACCTGCGGCGAAGAGGCCTGCCTGTAAGGCGATGAGCCCCCACCCGGCGATGCGCCGCAGCTTGAACGGGCCCAGCACCAACAGCGGGCAGATCAGCTCGAAGACGAAGGTGACCCCGCACACCAACTTCTGCACCGGCATCGGCAGCTCATTGGTGATGAAGCTGGTCCACGTCGGGAGCGGCTGCGACCACCAGTGGTAGGTGAGGGCGGTGAGGTCGCGCCACGACGGGTCGCCTCCCATGATTTTCACCAGCCCCGATTGAAAGGTGACCTTGGCCGCCAGAAAGCCGAGCAGAAACCGCGCGACCGGGCTCGACGAGCGAGCGTAGAAGATGAAGAAGAAGGCCGCCTCGACGAGCATCACGTCCCACTGGAAGTTGAGAAACGGGGTGCAGACGTTGACCAGCGAGAGCCAGCAGACCCAGAGGGTGATCAGCGCCGCGCGGGTGAAGCGATCAGCGATGATCAGCACGCAGCTCACGGTCGCCAACCCGCTGACCAGGTGCAGCATCGCGTCAGACGACGAGAGCCAGAACAGCGTCGGCAACCTCAGCGGTGAGAAGCCGTTTCGCTCGAGCAGTGTCAGGGAGTCGCTGACCGGCATCAAGCCGTGCGAACCGTGGAGGCCGCTCAGCTGGCTCCAGAACGAGCCGACGGCAATCAACGCGGTGACCCCAAAGGCGCGCACGGCCCAGGAGGGCTTCATCAGGCACCCTGCGGGGGCGCCGTGGCCGGCACGTACGACTCGTTTCGCCCACGGGCGAGCCACCCCGGTCTGGTGCGAACGAAGTTGATCAGCTCTTCGCGCATCAACGCCGACAGCTCGAAGGCACGCGCCGAGTCGGCCACGCTCGCGGCGAAGCGCACGGTCGCGGTGCGATCGTCACTGTCGATGATGCGTACCGAGTGACGCCGCCCATCCCAGATCGACTTGAAGGGCTCTTCGCTCAGCAGGGTCTCGAAGCGCGAGCGCATCACTGCGATGTCTGCGCTGAAGTCGAGCTTCAGGGCCATGCTGGCGGTCTGCTCCAGCGAGCCCAGCGACCAGTTCTCGAAGGTGCTGTCGAGCAGCTTCATGATCGGCACCACCAGCCGCCGCCGATCCCACGTGCGAACGATGAGGTAGGTGAGCCGAATCTCTTCGATTTCACCCTGTTCTTTGTCGATGACCACCAGATCGCCGAGCCGCACAGGTTGGGTCAGCGAAAGCTGAATGCCAGCGAAGAGCTGAGCGATGGAACGCTGGGCCGCGAAGCCGAGCACCACGCCCGCGATGCCGGCCGAAGCGAGCAGTGACACCCCGACCGAGCGAACGAACTCGAACTGGAGCAGAAATAGCGAGCCACCGATGAACCAGACGCCGATCTGTGCGATGCGGCCAGAGACCTCGAGGTGGGTGCGAATCGAGCGGCCCGCCGAGTCGGTGCGAATGTCGCTGCGCTCGCCGACCACCGCCAGAATCAGGCGCAGGGTTCGCTGCAGCAACCACACGATGCTCACGATGGCGATGGAGTTGGTGATCACATCGGTGAGGCGCTGGGTGGCCGGGGGCAGCTGCAGGGTCGAGATGGCGGCCCGAAGGAGGAACCCCGCCGAGAGCAACCACACCGGCCCCTTGAGCGAGGCGACCAGCTCGTCATCGGCCCGGCTGCTGGAGCGCTTGGCGATTCGCAGCCACACCCGGAGCGCCAGGCCCTGTACCACCCGCCCCAAAATCAGCGCCAACACCACCGAACAGACCAGCCCGATGACCTGCCACAGCTCGAAAGCCCCGACATGGATGCTGTGCGACCACGCCGGCAGGAGGCGCGGGCCCGCTTCTAATGCGCGTTCTTCACTCAGAGGCAAGCCATTCGGCATCGTGGCCATGCAATAGAGGTGGGCAGCAGTCTTGGTCAACGGAACAGTGGTCTGGTAGGAGTCTGACCCGTGGGAAAGCGTCGAATTCTCATCATCGATGACAGCGAGATCACGCTGCAGATGGAAAAGGCCGTGCTCGAGGCGCGGGGCTACGACGTTCGCGCCACCAGCACGCTGATGGAGTTCGAGCGGGTCTTGGCCGAGTTCACGCCTGATCTGATTCTGACCGACATTCACATGCCCGAGGCGACCGGCGCCGACATCTGCCGCACGCTGAAGAACGAGTACAAGACTCAAGACATCCCCATCGTGTTGTTCTCGTCGCTCAACGACGATGAGCTGGGCAAGCTGGCTGAGCAGGTCGGTGCCGATGGCTTCTTGTCGAAGGCCCACGGGCTCGATGCGCTCGGTGAGAAGGTCGATGAGCTGGTGGAGAGCATTCTCTGGTGAAGGCGCGAGCACTCGCCCTCCTGCTGTCGCTGTCGTGCACCACGCCCTCGCCGCCGCCTCCCAAGCCCGATCTCTCGGTGCCTGAGCTCACCACGCTCTTCATCTCAGCCGACCTGCGCGGCTACATCGGCCCGTGCGGGTGCAGCGAGAACATGCGGGGCGGCATCGGGCGCGCGGCCTTTCAAGTTGCCCAGGCTCAGCAAGAGGGCCACCCAGTGCTGCTGCTCGACTCGGGTAACGCGCTGTTCGGCGCTCCGACCATCGCGCCTGAAGCGGTGCCGCAGCAGGAGCGCAAAGCCAAAGCCCTCGCGCAGGCCTTCACCACCATGGGGCTGGTCGGCCGCGCGGTCGGCCCGCTCGACAACGCGCGCGGTGAAGCGTTTCGGGTGTCGTTGGGGCTGCGCGAGCTCGAGCCGGTGCAACTGCTGACGCCCGCGATCGCAGTTGTGACGGCGAGCGAGCTGACTGCGGTGCCGGCGTTGACCGCGAAGGCGAGAGCGAAGGGTGCCCGCTTCGTGGTGGCCCTGGTGCAACAGTCGTTCGAGCTGACCCTGCCTGGAGCGATGCAAAGCGAGGTGGGCGGCCCGGATCTGCTCATCGCCGCGCTGGCCAAAGACGAGCTGTCGACCGAAGAGAACAAGCTGGTCGGCGATCGGGTTCGGGTGGTGCAGTTGCAGAGCAAAGGCCGCTCGCTGCTGCGGGTCGATCTCACCCTGCGGGGCCAAGCCGCGATCGAGTGGGTGCGTAGCAGCGCCGAGAAAGAACGGGAGCTGGCCTCGCTGGCGGAGCGCATCGAGCTGCTCCGCGTGCAGGTGAACGAGCCGATGCTCAACCAGCCGCTCAAGGTGCTGCGCAAGGCGAAGCTGGAGGAGATCATCGGGCGTCGCGAGGCCCTCGCCGCGCAGCCTCCGCCGCCGGTGCCAGCAGATCGCTCTTCGGTCAGCGCGCGATTCATACCGCTGGAGGCCAGCTTCGAAGAGCTGCCCGCGGTGAAGGAAATCGTCACCGCATACGACCGCGATGTGGGGTTGATCAACCTGGCCTGGGCCAAGGAGCACCCGGTCACCTGTGAAACGCCCGCGCAGGGCCAGGCGGGCTTTGTCGGCACGGCGACGTGTCAGGCCTGCCACGCGGGCCCCGCCGCGGTGTGGAAGGCGTCGAAGCACGCGCTGGCCTACGGCACGCTCGAAAACCTCGGCAAAAACAACCACCTCGACTGCGTGGGGTGCCACGTCACCGGGTGGAAGAAGCCGGGTGGGGTGTGCCGAATTGATCAGCCCGCGGGGCGGGCGGAGGTGGGCTGCGAGTCGTGTCATGGCCCCGGCTCGCTGCACCTGGCGGCACCCTCCAAGACCACCATCACCAGATCAGTGAGCGCTGCGACTTGCGTCGGCTGCCATGATCGTGAGAACGCTCCTCACTTCGCCTTCGAGACGTCGGTCGAGAAGATCCTGGGGCCCGGGCACGGCCGGTAAACCGCCCCGGGAACGAAGTGCAGGTCTGAATGTTTGCTGAACCAAGGAGCCCATCTAGGGTCTGGTGTTGACGTGATGCTTTGCTCGGTTGTGCTCCTCACTCTCGCGGCGTTTGAGCTGCCGATGCCTCCGCCGCCGCCAGGCATGGTGTTGCTCGCGCAAGCACCGGCCGCGCCGATTCTGGTCGCGCCCGATGGAGGCCTCAATCGCGCACTGGCTCCCTCGCTCGACGGCGGCGTGACGGCGATGGCCGCCGAAGACAGTGATGACGATGTCGACGCGATGCGAGCGCTCGAAGAAGTGGCCATCGACCCGCCAGCGCGAAACGACGCGGCTCTGCGCGCCGGGGTCAGTTTGCTGCCCTACAACTCGCTCTCGCGAGACCGTCTCGAGACGGCGATTGATCAAGCTGATCAATCTGGCGACGCGTTACCCTTCGCCCTCTCACTGGTCACCGACGTCTCGACCTTCGACGTCTCGCTGGTGCGCGAGCGCTACGACATACCGGTCGAGATGCAGCCGCTGGTCGCGCAGTACATTCACTTTTTCCAGACTGGCGGGCGCAAGTGGTTTCGCCGTTGGGTCTCGCGCTCGTACCGCTTCATTCCGCTGATGCAGCCGATTCTCGAGGCGAGGGGTCTGCCGCGCGATACCGTCTACCTGGCGACGATCGAGGGTGGCTTCAACACCCAGGCCAAGTCGTGGGCCAAAGCGGTCGGGCCGTGGCAGTTCATTCCCGGTACCGCGAAGATGTTCAAGCTGAAGGAAGATTTCTGGGTCGACGAGCGCCGCGACCCGATTCTGGCGACCCACGCCGCCGCTTCGTACCTCGAGCTGCTCTACAAGACCCTGGGCCATTGGTACCTGGCGTGGGCGGGCTACAACACCGGCGGCGGTCGGGTTCGGTGGATGATCGACAAGTACGGCACCCGCGATTTCTGGGAGCTCTCGGAGAAGAAGGGCCTGGCCAAAGAGACCAAGCACTACGTGCCGAAGTTGATCGCGTGCGCGCTGGTGGCCAAGCACCCCGAGGCGTTCGGCTTTTCACCCGAGGAGTTCGAGAGCGAGAACCCCTTCGAGTTCGACGAGGTGCCGCTGACCAACTCGGTCGACTTCGAGGTGTTGGCGAGCGTTGCGGGCACCAGCGTCGAGGCGCTGCAGGAACTCAACCCCGCGGTCAAGCGCTGGTGCACCCCGCCCGCGACCGAGACTGCACCGTTCCTCCTGCGCATCCCCAAGGGCACTCAGGCGGCTTTCACCGAGAGCTTCGCCAAGGTGGCTCCGACCGAGCGGCTCAACTTCAAGCTTCACCGGGTGGCCAAGGGCGACACGCTCTCGAAGATCGCGGTGGCCTATCACTCGGCGCAGGAGGCGATCATGAGGATGAACGGCCTGCCGTCGGCGAAGTCGCTGCGGGTCGGCACCGATCTGGTGGTGCCGGTGCCCAGCGCGAGCGCGATCAAGGCGGGGCGGGTCGATTCAGCGCTCGACCGGCAGGTGGTGCGGGCCCGGCGCTCAGGTCTGGTGGCTTCGCGGCCTGAAGATCAGATTCCCGCGGGCACCCAGACCAGCAGCGCGAAGACCATGACCAGCGGCACGGTGAAGGTCGAGAAGGTCGATGGCAAAACCAGGGTCAGCTACGGCGTCGCGCACGGTGATTCGCTGTGGTCGATCGCCCGGCGCTTCGATGTGCGGGTGGCTGACCTCCGCGCGTGGAATGAGAGTCTCACCGGCCGCGGCCTGAAGATCGGAACCTCGCTGGTCATCTACCCAGGTGCGGCGGCCGACCTGACGGGCACTGCCAAGAAGTAGTCAGCGCCGCTCGCGAATCGTCACCCCGAACGGAGCCAGCGCCAGAAACGCCAGCTTCAGGTGCTGCAGCGCGAACGGGATGCCGATGATCGACACAGCGCAGGCCAGCCCGAGGCCCAGGTGCGACAAGAAGATCCACACTCCAGCGAAGACGAGCCAGATGATGTTGAAGGGCATCGCCGCGACCGAGCGCCGCGAATCGTCGAAGTCTTTGCCGAAGGGCAACAGCGCGAGGCCGGCGATCTTGAAGCACTGCACCCCGAAGGGAATGCCGACGATGGTGAGGCAGCACACCAGCCCGGCGACCAGGTACTCGAGCGCGGTGATGAAGCCCCCGCCGAAGACCACCCACAAGACATTGAGCACGAAGCGCATAGGGCGTCGTATACGCTCGGGTCACGATGCGCATTGCACTCATGACGCTCTGGTGTGCGATGTGCGGCTGCGCGGCCGCCAGCACCACCGGGCTTGCGATCGCGGTCGGAGCGGTGAACCGGGCGAACGGAGAGTGCTACGGCCCCTGTGTGGATGGCACCGCCTGCAACAAGAAAACGGGCACTTGTGACCCGATACCCTGTCGCGGTCGCTGTCAACCGAATGAGAAGTGCGAGCAACGGGGGCTGTTCGAGCACTGCGTGCCAGCCGTGGAGGTGCAATGGGATCTGAAGCCCGCGTCAACCGCCACACCCTGATGCACGCGGCCAGCCAGCTCGGGGTGACCCGGGTGGCGATGATCACCGACCTCGACAGGTGCGGGGTGGTGCAGGTGGCCACCGCGATTCGCCCCGCCGGCCACGTGCTGCAAGTCACCCAAGGCAAAGGGCTGACCTCCGATTACGCGATCGCCAGTGCCATCGGCGAAGCGGCGGAGTTGGCGGCCTCAGAGCAGGTCACCGGTGAGCTGCTGGTCTTTCGCGCCGGTCGGGCCTGGGTCGAGGCTCAGGCGCTCGGCACCCGCGAGCAGGACTTCGTGCCCGCTGACGCGGTGTGGTGCGCGCCCTTCGGCTCGACCTGGCTCGGCCCGGTCAGCAGCGACTGGACGACCAACGGTCTGGCGGCTCACACCAGCGTCGAGCGCGCCACCGAGCATGCGGTGCTCGAGGTGCTCGAACGCGACGCGCTGGCTCGTGCACTGCCCGACGGGTGGTCGATTCGGGTGGCAGGCCCCCGGCGCTTGGCCGTCGAGTCGCCGCTCATCTCCGCCGTCGAAGCGAAGGGCTTCGAGGTGCATGCCTTCGATCTCTCGGTGACCCCCACCGTCGCCGTCGCTGGAGTGCTGCTCTTCGACTTGGAGAGCCGTCAGATACCGCTGACCGCGGGGTACGCTGCCCGCCGAACCGGTGAGGCCGCGGTCGAGGCCGCGCTGCTCGAGGCCGCCCAGTCACGGCTCACTGAGATTCACGGCGCGCGCGAAGACGTGAGCATCGGCAAGCGGGTCGGTGGAGAGGCGCTGCGGGCCCAGCTCAAGACCCGCAAGGCCACCCGTCGCGTGACCGACATGCCTGACTCGCGCCATCTGCCGGTGGCCCGCCTGACCCATGCCCGGTTGCTCCTCGTGCAGCTGGGGTTCGGCCCGATCAAAGTGGTGAAGGTGCTCTCGCCCGAGCTGATGAAATCGGAGTTGGTGTGAAAGAGCTGATCGTTTTCCTGGGGCCGAGCTTGCCGCATCGTGAAGCGCAGAAGATCGTCAAGGCCGACTTTCGGCGCCCGGCGCGCCAGGGCGACGTGTTTCGGGCGCTGGTCGACCGGCCCAAGGCGATCGCGCTCATCGACGGGGTCTTCGAAGAGGCTCCGTCGGTCTGGCACCATGAGCTGATGGCCGCGCTTGCGGCTGGGGTCACCGTCTTCGGGGCCTCGAGCATGGGCGCGCTGAGGGCGGTCGAGCTGGCGAGCCACGGCATGATCGGCATCGGGAAGATCTTTCAGGGCTACCTGAGCCGCGAACTCGCCGACGATGCCGACGTCGCGCTGTTGCACGCCGACGGTGCGCACGGCTACCGGCCGCTCTCGTTGCCGCTGGTGAACGTGCTCGCCACCCTCGAGAAGGCGCAGCGCGAGCGGGTGCTCAAGCGACCCCAAACCGCATCGGTGATTCGCAGTGCCCGGCAGCTGTTCTTTCAGAATCGCACCTGGGGCGCGGTGCTCGACGGGGCTCACCCCGCAGCGAGCGCGAAGCTGAGACCGTGGCTCGAGGCAGGCAACGAGGTCGATCAAAAAGCGCTCGACGCGCGCGAGTGCCTTGCGGCGGCGCAGGCCTTCGTCGCGCGCAAGGCGGTGGCCCCGACCCCACGCCCCTTCGTCGGCTCGTCATTCGTTCGCCGCCGCCGCCTGCTCGACGCGCACGCCCCGCTCCTGGAGCGACTTGGGGCTCGACCTGACGCCCGGGCGCTCGAGACCGCCGGCCTTCGGCGCCTGCTGCTCGCCGCGTTCGCCAAGGCGGGCGGGCTCGAGGTCACCGCCTCGGAGCGAAAGACGGCGATGCGCTCGGTGCCCGGGCGGGGGCTGGCCGCCGACCAGCACGAATTCATTGCCGAGATCGTCGCCCTCGAGGCGAAAGTACTGTCGTGGCCCGAGCGTTTCGTGGCCGATGGGCCCTCGCGACTCGAAGGGCTGGCGCTCGAAGCGGTGCTCCGCGGTCTCTGGAGGCAATAGGTGAGAATCGTCAGCTACAACGTTCGGTACTTCGGTCACGGCCTCAAGGGCCTGGCCAGCACCGCCAAGTCGAAGACCAAGATCGCCTGCGCCATCGCCCGGCTCGAGCCGCTGGCCGACGTCGTGGCCCTGCAAGAGGTCGAGACCCGGTCGATTCGCTCGGGCGTGGCCCACCGGGGCGGCCTCGAGAAAGAGACCCAGCTCGAGGCATTCATTCGGCACCTGCAGACCGAGTTCGAGCGCCAGGGCCGCCCTCAGCCGTACCGGGCGACCTATTTCCCCGCGCACGTGTACCAACTGGGAGCGGTGAAGCTCTACACCACCGGTCTGGCGATGCTGGTCAACAGCCAGACCCTCGAGGTGGTCGGCAACAACGCGAACGAGCCATTCCCCATCACCTTTCACGGCTCGGAGCGGCTGCGCAAAGTGAAGCAGACCCGCATCGCCGCCCAACTGCGTCTGCAAGACAAGCAGGGCCGCAAGTTTCACGTCTTCAACACCCACCTGAGCCTACCCACCCCGTGGACCTCGGAGTTCTGGAAGCAGGACGTGCGAATGGGCTTCGGCCAGAACCAGGTCTCAGAGGCCAAGGCGGTGCTGCAGTACGCCCAGAGCACCGCCAAAGACGAGCCGTTCATCATCTGCGGTGACTTCAATTCCGCGCCGACCTCGCCGGTGTACCGCTACCTCACCGAGCAGGAGAAGCTGCACGGAGCGCAGGCGGTGCTGAAACAGATCGACGCCTCGAAGGCCGACAGCTTTTCGACCGCGGGTTTCATGCGTTGGCGCATGCACCTCGATCACGTCTTCGGGCACGGCGTCGAGTTCATCGATCTCGACGGCACCCGCGCCTTCGGTGACAAAGAGAGCACCTTCTTCGGGCTCTCAGACCACGTGCCGTTGATCACCCGATTCGAGATGGGCTGAGCGCAGGCTGGCTATGCAGTCGGGGTGAGGTTGATCGGCCGTGTCGCGCTGTTGGGGTCAATCGGTGGTGGCGGGCGTGACACCGGTGCCGGGGTCGGGGCGCTCAGGGCGGCCTCCCGGGCGGCCTGTGAGAGCTCCGCGCGGCCGAGCCTGAGCGCATCGCGTGCACTCACCTCGTCGGCGATCAGCACTTGCACTTCAAACGCCGAACTCAGGCGCTGGGTTCGATCGCGAATCAGCAGCTGGTCGACCGCGGCGCAGAATGCATCGGGCAGGGTGGGCTCCCGATTCTTGAGCGGTGGGGTCGTGCCGTGCAGCACCAACTCGATGACCTCCAGCTCGCTCTCCGCGCGGAACAACTTCTCCATCGTAGCCAGCTCGTAAAGCATGATGCCCAGGGCGAAGAGATCGACCCCGCTGCTCAGCGAACCGGAATCGCCGCGAATCTGCTCGGGCGCTGCGTACGACAGCTTGCCGCGCAGCAAGCCCGCTTTGGTCAGCGCCGGGGTATCGGCGCTGCGGGCGATGCCGAAGTCAGCCACC
>Ga0105048_10007274_pt1 | contig 17799 bp, 14 predicted proteins | sample MAT05_FD_78382 | JGI IMG/M metagenome (GOLD analysis project Ga0105048, IMG submission 78382) | Freshwater microbial communities from Lake Fryxell liftoff mats and glacier meltwater in Antarctica - MAT-05 | ecosystem: Environmental > Aquatic > Freshwater > Ice > Liftoff microbial mat | place...
ACCCTGCAAGGCCGGGTAATCGGTAACATCGGCCACCAGCGGCAGGATCACATGTGGTTGTGTGGCCGTAGTATGAACGACATTGGTCACGTTGGGCGAACGATCTATCGCAACTACTTGTGCGCCTTCCTTGGCAAAGGCATGGGCAATGGCGCGGCCAATGCCACTCGCCGCGCCCAAAACCACAACAACTTGACTATCTAGTTCGAGATTCATAATCCATTCCTGTTTTCAATTGGTGCTCGTTGACTCAGGTTGGGTAACCAGTATACATCAGGGGCGACGATTAAACATGCGCGTAATCGCAAAAACAATAAAGCCGATCAAGACCGCAATACTCACCAGCACAGCAATGGTCCCCAGTTGATCTAGCCACGCAGGCCGTCCGCTCGCCACAGAGATGGGGGCAACCGTATCGAGCGGAGCGGGGAGACTGGTAGACGAAGCTTCCGTCAACGGCGTGGGCGAGCCAACCACCGTTTGTGTAGGCAAGGTGGGCAGTGCATACACATTGTTGGTCGGCTCGGCTACCATGGTGGGCAGTGCGGTCAGGAGTGGCTGGGGCGCAAAGGCAGCCGACACCGGCTCTGTAATCAGCGGCGACAGTAAGGGCAGCAGGGTCGCAGTTGCGGTCGCGGTCAATGATGGCAACGGCGAGGGCGAAGGTGTCGGCATGGGTGCGGTCGTGTAGGTGACACTGGGCGTCAGGGGAATCGCAATTGGGGTTGACGCGGGCGCGGCGGACACGTTTGCGCTGCTGGCCTGTATGCCACACGCGCGCAGCCGCACGTTGTCCACATACATCCATGTGCGCGCATTATTGGCATCGTTAAACGCGTTAAAATAGATATAGAGCGACTGCCCGCGGTAATTGGTCAGATCAACCACATCTTCCTGCCAAATGCCGTCATTACGCAATTCGCGGCGCAGAATCTGGATCGGGCGCAAACCTGGCGAGAGCAGAATCAGATCCTGACGATCGGTATTGGCAGCCGGCACGCCGGCTTGGGCAGTGTGCAGCAGGCGCCACCAGCGCAACTGGATCTGCCCGGTGGTAAAGGGAAGGGTGACAAGTTGGCGAATCGAAGAGAAGGTCACCACATTTGTTGGATTTTCTGGCGGATTGCCCAGCAGAACCGAGCGCGCACCTTCCTGAAAAAAGTTATTGACATAGAGCGGCGGCACTGGATCTTCGCCAAAGTGCCAGCCGTCAAAGCCTTCAAAATTGCCATTGACCAAAATGTTCGGGCAATTCGGATCTTCGGGCGGGACAGGTGTGGTGGGCACCACCGTGACTGGTGTAAAGATGGGCGTCGTAAGTGGTGTGAGCGTAGGGATCAACGTGACAAAGCCGGTGGCCGAAGGCGTGGCGCTGGGCAACGGAGGCGATGTGGCAGTAAAGGTTGGTAATGGAGCGGGCGCACAATATTCCAGTTCGACATTGTCAATATACATCAAGGTACGTCCGACCCCGCCATCGTTGCGCACACGGAACCGTAGACTAATCGAGCGCCCGGCATAGGCGGTTAAATCAAAATCGAGCGCCTTCCAACTGCGCGCATTATCTTGTGCATTTAAGAGCGTACCAATCAACTGGTCGTTGTTGGCGTCAAAGAGATCGGCTTGTTGTAAATCTACGCCCGGTGAGGTTTCAAAGAGCGGATAATACAAAAAGCGCAGAATAATGCGAGTTGCGCCAACCGGCAACAAAATGGGCTTATGGCGTACTTCACTCACGCTCTCGACATTGGGCAACTCAATGCCATTGCCCAGCCGCAGCGACTGTATACTACTATTAAAGGTCTGCTCGTTGGAATACATGGGGGGGCGCGGGCTGGCCCCAATCTGCCAGCTCGGATTCACTTGCTCGAAATCGCCACCTTCAACCAAATTCAGACAGCCAGGCGCAACGTCCAAGTTGACCCGGGCATTGACCGCGCGTACATCGCCCGCGCCTATCCCCTGGGGACGCGCAAAGAGCGGCGGCACCAGGGCACAAAGCAGGGCAACCAGACAGAGCAGGACAACCGCCCCACGCAGTAGATAGAGGGTAGGGCGCGGCGGTGCGCTTGCGCGTTTTTGGTAGATGACGTTCAAAGCAATCCTGCTCCTACACCGATTGATCCTACACCGATTGATCCTACACCGATTGAGTAGACGATTGTCAAGCAACGATACCCATCTCTTCTATTCATATCTATCCATATCAATTATGGCTTGGCATCTAACCGGCGTACACAGCGTGGGTCATCGTCAGCGGTTGCGCTCTGGGTTGGATTGGTACAAAAATTCTATCACAAATAGAGCAGCATGACTAACATGGCCGCAACGGACATGCGCGATTGCAGATGTTGACCGAGTTGGCTAAATGGGAGCATTGTTGCAGACAAAAAAGTGGGCAACGCACACAATCAATTGGTCAAAATTAGCCTTACCCCAAATCAACCTTGCCCAAATCGTATTCAAGGGCCGAATCATCATTTAAGTGAAGGAATCGCACCATGGAGAAATTAGCCGTTGGCGACCAAGCGCCCGAATTTGACACCATCACTGATCAAGGAACGCAGTTGAGCCTGCGCGAGTTGCGGGGCAAGCGTGTTGTCCTCTATTTCTATCCCAAAGATGACACCCCTGGCTGTACAACCCAAGCCTGTGGTTTCCGCGACAACTATCCAGAAATTGAGGATAAGAACGCGATTGTGCTAGGGGTGAGCCCCGATGATGCCGCTTCGCATCAAAAATTCAAGACAAAATTTTCGTTACCTTTTCCCCTATTGGTAGATACCGACCACGCCATCGCCGAGGCGTACGGCGTGTGGGGCGAGAAATCCATGTATGGCAAAACCTATATGGGTGTGACGCGCAGCCATTTTGTGATCGATGAAACTGGCAAAATTATCGATGCGCAGTACAAGGTCAGCCCCCAAGATAGTATTTCAAAGGCAATCGAAGCCCTGGGCTAGCAGTTCATTCATCCGCTATATCATTCTACAGTTGAACCAATCTTAGCCTGTACCAATGCATGGTCGGCAAGCGTGACGTGGCAAACGCGTCACGCTTTTTATTTGGTGTCTGACAAGGCAACCATTCAAGCAGGCCAAAGGGCTATGGTATACTACGTATTTGTTACAGAATGTCTATTATTGACGACACATTGCGAACAGACACGCGTAATCCTAGACAAGATCTAGTTGGTTTTATGCACAGCGCCTACTCGATTGCCTTGTCCTAATCATACTTCCTATCATACTTATTGTGTAGCCCAACGTGGTAAAATAGTGGTAAAATAGTAGCAAAAGCGTATCTTTCCCGTTTCGTGCAACGTATCTTCACTAACTTGGATTATCAGGATGGATGAAATCCAACGCGATGCACCCCTCGAAGAATCAACACTGATCGAATTGATCGAACGCGCTCAATTCAATGGTGATCCGGATGCTTTCGACGGCCTCTATCTGCTCTTCGCCGATCGGATCTTTCGGTACCTTTTGGCGCGGCTCGGAAGAGTGGAAATTGCAGAGGAGATTGTGGCACAGGTGTTTTTACATTTAATGGAAAAAATCGATCGCTACCAAATTGCGCCGAAGGATAATGCGATCATCTTTCCGGCCTGGCTTTATCGGCTGGCCCACAATAAGATGATCGATGTGTTGCGTAAAATGCAGCGCCGGGCCCATGTTGGGATTGAGCAGGCCGAGCAACTGGCCGACCAGACCGCGTTGCTCGATGTGGTAGAGAATCGCATCGATTTCGAACAGCTACTGCATACCCTAAAACTTTTGAATGAACAACAGCGGCAGGTACTCCTCCTACGGTTTATTGAAGGGCTTAGTATTGCCGAAACGGCGCAAATTTTGCAGAAAAGCGAAGGCGCCATTAAAGCACTGCAACACCGTTCGTTGGAAAACCTACGTCGCTATCTACAACCGTGATCAGCTATGACATTTGACGACATTTTGGCTAGTTGCATTGAAGCCCTGGCCCAAGGCGAACCCATCGAAACGTGCCTGCAACGCTATCCGGCGCATGCAGTAGCCCTAGAACCGCTGCTTCGATTGGTGGCCACCTTTGCCAGCGAGCCGAAAAATCGTATGTCGTCGCAAGCATTTGCGCGCGGGCGGGCGGAGCTGGCAGCGCGCGCCCAGCAACGGCAGGCACAGCAAACGCCAACAGGGCTTGCCGCGCGCCAGCGTAGTACAGCAACACCGCGCTCTACCATATGGGGGCAACATCGCTTACCGCCAGTTAGCCAGCCACCAAACGGCCTGTCGCAACTGCGCCGAACGCCAACGCCCAAGACGGCACGCCAACCATGGGGCTTACCCCGGCTGTTACGGGTTGCGCTTGTCTTGCTGCTGCTCGTGGGCACAACGACGTTGATTCGCTACACGGTAAACAGTTTGCCTGAGACAGCCTTGTATCCGCTGAAAAGTAGCGGCGAGCAGGTGGTGGGCATTTTAATGAGAGCAGCGGGCGAAGAGATCGCCTGGAATGCGGGACAAGCCGAACGGCGATTGGATGAACTGGCGCGTCTACCACAAACGCAAAGCGCCACGGCGCAAGCTTTGTCACAAGCCGTTGCCAAACATTGGAACGCAGTCTTGGCCGCAGTCAGCGTGTTACCCGTGAACGAACGGACGGCGATTCTACAAAACCAGCTCACACGATTCCAAGCGGTAGAGGCGCAGTGGCGTAGCGCGCCGGTAGATACACAGCCCGCAGCAGTAGCCACATTGCGCCAAATGATCGCAACCGGTGAACAGACGTTGGCCGCAACACAGGTCATTGAGACTGTAGCGACAGCGACTGTGATGCCAACCCCAACACCGACCGCCACCAAAACACTATTATTGCTAGCCAGCCCGACCCATGCGCCAACGGTCGCGCCCGTGTTGGTCGCCTCGGCGACGCCGACCCAGCCGCCCGCAACGCTTTTGCCCGCGCCCGCCACGGCAACGCCTACCCTGATCGCCACAATACCACCATCGGCTACCCCGCAACCAGAAATTACAGCGGTGGGGCCGATCCAGGAACCCGGCGACGGCGATGCCGATGATGCCAAACCAGATGATGGGGATGAAGACGAGCCGACCGTAACGGATACGCCAGTGCCGGCTGAGTCGCCTACGCCACTCGCCACGAGCACCGATACAACCAAGCCAGGAATCACGCCGGAGCCGACAGCGACCACCGATGAGGTTGACGCAACAGCGACAGCAATTGCCACAACAATCTCGACGGCAACACCATCGCCTGTGACAACGGGCGCGCCAACAGTCCCTGTGACCCCCGTTGCCACAGAGGAAGAAGAAGCGACCGCCACCGTAGAAAGTAATACGCCGCCAGCAACGGCCACAGAGGAAGCGCCACCTACGCCAACCAAAGTGCCAACCCAACCAGCAGCCACGCCCGTTCCGGCAACAGCCACGCCCAAGCCAACGATCCAACCGACGGCTACCAAGACCCCAAAAGCAACAGCGACGCCGGATCGGGATGAAACAGCTACGCCCGACGACCAAGAAGAGGCGACAGTCACTGCGCCGATCGAGACGCCACGGCCGACGGCCACCGCTGGTGAAGCGACCAAAACACCCCGTCCCTGATTGCGAGAATGCTTCAAAGCCTAGCAAAGTAACCCGGTGGCTCGCTGCTACTAGCGGGCTGCTTTGCTAGGCTTTGCCAAAATACGCCATACCCACGCCGCCTGTGGTACCGGAGATCTGCCAATCACTTACATGAGCACCGGCGCGCACCCCACGATCTTCTTCTAGCCCTACCGACCTATATACCTATAATGTACCCGCAGCCTGTATCTTGCTCTAGTCACAGGTCCACTACTATGCTCTATGATTCAAAATGAACATACTGTTGACTAGGTAAACGGACTAGGTAAACGTAAGTCCAGAGCTTACCGTCGCTCGCAAAGCAAACACTCCTCGGAAAAGTTGTGTCAAGTATTGCGTCGCCGTGGCTTTGCAAACACTTACATCACAAACTCGCTTTGGCCTAGGTTCTATCAAACAAACTAAAAAGCGCATTCAAATAGGAAAAGGTTTAGCAATGAAAGAGGACAAAGTATACCAAAAGACAACAGAGCTCAATGGCAAGGGCCATCCCGCACAAGATGCCGATACAACATTCGCGGAATTACTAGAGCAATATCTCCCAGAACGGCTACAGCGCGGTCAATTGGTTGAAGGGCAAGTATTGCGTGTTTCGCGTGAAGGCATCATCATGGACATTGGCGGCAAACGTGACGCGATTGTCCCCAAGCAGGAAGTGAGCAAGCTTAGCGAAACGTTCATTGCCAAGTTGTTCCAAGGTGCGATTGCGCCTGTGGTCATTACGCATACCCCCAATGGCAACGAGGAACTTGAAGTATCCTTGCGCCGTGGGATCGAGGAAATGGAATGGCAACAGGCCGATGAGTTATTGAAGACAGGCGAAGTGGTTGAACGCAAGGTGATCGGCCTCAACAAAGGTGGCGCGCTCATCGAATTTGGCACGTTGACCGGCTTTGTGCCAAACTCACACCTGCCAACCCTTCAGTATGTCAATGATCAGGATACGATCCAACGGGTGAAGGAAGAAATGATTGGCGTCACCCTGCCGCTCAAAGTGATTGAAATCAATCATCAACGGCGGCGCTTAGTGTTGTCGGCCAAAGATGCCGAACAAGCAATGCGCCAAGGCCGCTTGCAAGATTTGGCCGTGGGCAGCATCGTCACGGGACGCGTGGAAAATATCAAGGACTTTGGTGTCTTTGTCAATCTAGGGGGCGTTACCGGGCTCATTCATGTGACCAAACTGGATTGGTTCCGGGTAGCACATCCTTCCGAAATTCTCAGCGTTGGCGACGAAGTTCAAGCAGTGGTCGAAGCTGTCGATCTGGAACGGGGTCGCATTCGGCTTAACCGCCAAGCAGCGTTGCCCGATCCGTGGCAAGTATTGCCGACCTTACACGCAGTGGGCGACATCATTGAAGGTGCTGTTACCAATATGGCCGACTTTGGCGTCTTTATTCATTTACCGCTTGGGATCGAAGGATTGGTGCATAGCAGCGAACTTCACCCCGCCGATGGCGGCTTCCGTGTGCTCGAAGTTGGCGATAAAGTATTGGCACGCATTATCAATATGACGCCTGAACAGAAAAGACTGGGATTGAGTTTGCGCCAGGTTTCCCCAGAAGATGAGGCAGCATGGAGAGAAAACCATGCGTCCCTAGCTGCAGTAGAGCAGCAAGACTGAACCGCGAGAAGTAACGTTGGCAAAGTCTAGTTGTTGCCTGGAAAGACCCTTCTCATGGAAAAAATAAACAAAGTTGAGGGATACAAGAGAAGCCCACCGGTTGCAACCGGTGGGCTTCTCTTGTATTACCTGGCCCAAACAGAATACGGTCTAGGCGTGGGCTGTGGCTTGCTGTAGTTGCTTGCTTTTCTGCTCGATTGCCTGCTGCAATTCTTGAAAAGAGGTCGCGAACTTCTCTATACCAGCTTGCTGTAGCTCCTGGGTGATGGCATCAAGATCAATACCCAAGGCGGCCAAACGATTCATCTGCTGGCGGGCGGCCTCCAGATTATCGGTCAAGCCCGAAGCGACCGTGCCATGATCGAGCAGCGCTTCTAATGTATCGCGCGGCAGCGTATTGACAGTATTCGCGCCCATCAGGCTATCTACATAGAGTGTATCGGCATAAGCCGGATCTTTGGCACCTGTGCTGCCAAAGAGAATGCGCTGGGGGCGGGCGCCGTGGGCGGCCAACTGCTGCCAACGCCGCGTGCTAAAGAGGTGCAGATAGCGCACATAAGCCATTTTGGCGTTAGCAATGCCAATCTTACCTTTTAACGCCGTCGCCGTACCGCCCAGCTCATCGAGCTTCTTATCGACAACCGTATCAACACGACTGACAAAGAACGAAGCCACCGATGCTACACGGCTTGGATCAATATTTTTTGCCAGTAGCCTTTCAATGCCCTCCAGATAGGCATTGGCAACCGCCTCATAATGGCGCATGGAAAAGAGCAGCGTCACATTGATATTGATCCCTTCGCTGATCAAGGTGGCAATTGCCGGAATGCCCGCCGTTGTCGCGGGTACTTTGATCATTACATTTGCGCGATTGGTCATCGCAAAGAGCCGCCGCGCCTCTTCAATTGTAGCTTCGGTATTATCGGCCAATCTAGAATCGACTTCCAAGCTCACATAGCCGTCGCCCCCGGCACTGGCTTCGTGTAGAGGCCGAAAAAGCTGGGCGGCATTTCGAATATCATCAATCGCCAGGGCTTCATAAATTTCATCGACATCCTTCTTCTCGCCAACCAAGGTAGCCAATGCCACATCGTAGTCACTACTTTTGGCAATGGCTTCGGCAAAAATTGTGGGATTCGAGGTCATACCGCGTAGGCCGGCGTCGATTAGCTTCTGGAGTTCGCCAGATTCTAGAAAGGAACGGCGGATATAGTCCAGCCAAATCGATTGTCCGACCTTTTCAAAGGCTTCCTGCATTTTTGTCATGGGGTATTCTCCTTTTGGTTTGATATTTTACCCTAGGCCAGTTACTGGTTATTATACCTTGCCTTTTTGGCAACGATCTAGGTGTAGATACAGAGAATAGGTAGAGGCAGGACACAGGCACGATACAGGCACGATACGATTACGTGTATGATAGCAATTTTACCGGCAAAACGTGGTGCATGTTGTGACTACTCTCTGTACCCTGACCTATAGCGTGGTGCAGTTCCGTGTTCTATGCTAATAAGAACCTTTGAAAAGGAGAAAGAAGACAGGAGAAAAATAAATACGCTATGACAGCCACCATAGAAAAAATACCTACCACCGCTGAAGTACAATCTGTAATCCCGAAGCGGACCCTGCCTGAGTTGCAAGAAACCGCCTGGCAATTGAGCCGCCAAATTCTAGAAATGACAACGAATGCGGGTTCGGGTCATCCCTCTAGCTCGCTCTCGGCCATTGACGTGTTGACTGGCCTCTATTTTGGCGGGATCATGCGCTTTGATCCAAAGCAACCAGATTGGCCGGGCCGCGATCGTTTTATTCTAAGCAAAGGTCATGCCGCGCCAGGGCTCTATACCGTGTTAGCCGAAGCTGGCTATTTTGACCTAGCACTGCTATCAACCCTGCGCAAACTGGGCAGTCCGCTCGAAGGGCACCCAATCTTTGGTCGCTTGGCTGGCGTCGAAGCATCGACTGGCTCGCTGGGCCAAGGGCTCTCGATTGGCTTGGGGCACGCCCTGGCCGCGCAGCTTGATGGCCTCGCCTATCGTGTCTATGTGATGATCGGCGACGGTGAATCTGATGAGGGGCAGATCTGGGAAGCCGCGATGGCAGCTGCCAAGTTTAAAGCTGGCAATCTCACCGCGATTCTCGATTATAATCAATTTCAGCAGACGGGATCTGTTGCCAAGGTAATGCCTGCTTTAGAACCGATCCTAGAGAAATGGCAAGCCTTTGGTTGGCATGTCCAAACAATCAATGGCCATGATATGCAAGCGGTCATGCAAGCCCTGCAGGCGGTCCAGACGATTACGGAGCAACCCCAAATGATTATTGCGCATACCAAGAAAGGACGTGGGCTTGCCGTATTCGAGAAGAACACGGTCAACCGCAAACATGGTGAGGTGCTTACCCAGGAAGAGTTGACAGCGGCCCTGGCCGAGTTGGATCAGCAAAAAGAGGGGAAGTTTGCTAGCGCAACAGCAACGAACACCCACAACGGACAGGGAGGATGACGCGCATGAGTAATGAAACAAAGCTTGACTTGAAAGACGGCCCCGCCACACGTGATGCTTTTGGCGACGCCTTGCAAGAGATAGGCCGTACCAACAAAAATATTGTCGTGGTGGACGGCGATGTTGCCAACTCAACCCGTACCGAAGCTTTTGGCAAGGAATTCCCGGCGCGCTTCTTCAATGTTGGAATTGCCGAGAGCAATTTGGTAAGCGTAGCCAGTGGGTTGGCGGCCTGTGGCAAAGAGGCGGTCGCCGCCAGTTTTGCCACTTTCTTGCTCTGCAATGCCTATGATCAGATTCGGATGGGGGTGGCTTTTCCAAAACTCAACGTAAAATTGGTGGGCTCACACAGCGGCATCAGCATTGGTGAAGATGGTCCCAGCCAGATGGCGATTGAGGATATTGCGCTGGCAACCTCATTTCCACATGTTACAGTGCTCGTTCCAGCCGATGCGCCTTCGACCCAAGCGGCCACACAAGCAATGTTCGCCCATCATGGCCCCGTCTATTTGCGCACAGGGCGATCTAAAGTGCCGGTCATCTATCCGGATGACGTGCCATTTGAAATTGGCAAAGCCAATCAATTGCGCGACGGGCACGACGTGACGATCATTGCCTGTGGCTTAATGGTGTCTGCGGCGTTGGAAGCAGCCCAGGACTTACAACAAAAAGGTATTGCTGCGCGCGTGCTGGATATGCACACGATTAAGCCGATTGATGCGGATGCCATTGGACGCGCGGCCCACGAAACAGGTGCAATTGTCACAGCAGAAGAGCATCTGCTCGAGGGTGGGCTTGGTTCGGTCGTTGCAAGAGTCGTCGCAGAGCAGCATCCGGTTCCTATGGCCTTCGTCGGTGTTGACAATACCTATGCCGAGTCGGGCAAGGGCGATGAATTGTTGAAAAAATATGGCTTAACTGCAGCGGATATCTGCAAAGCGGTGCAGCGAGTTTTGGATAGCAAACAAGCTCGCGCCACACAGACAGAACAGCAAAAAGAAGCAGACTATGCCTTGCTACAAAGCGCGGGTCTGACGTCGGTAGCGGTGGCCGAAGCGCTAGAAGAGAAATAGCGCGCTGGACTAGGCAATCACCCAGAGTACTTGCAGAAATGTTGTGTGATTGCCTGTGAGCCAATGCCGATGCGGATTTGGTCTTGACCCACAAGTGGTTGATCGAAGCCGACGAACAGCACTATTTGAATACAGCTACTTGGGCGCGATAACCTCAATCCCTACATACCCGGCCACTAGCCAGTCAGTTAGGATCTCCAAAGGAAATGTCGAATGAGCTATACGATGACTATCAAGCGCATAGGGATACCTGTATTACTCTGCGCCATGCTTACCACCAGTGCTTGTGCCAATATTTTGCAACGCGCGCGCGGTGACAACGCACAAAGCACAACCGTCAATACAGCCGATGCGCCTATATCCAATACACCGGCCCAAACGCCAAATCTTGCACAAATGAGTGCCAATGATTCGCCATCTCAGGAAGTGCTAGCGGCACTCTATCACCAGATTCTGCCTTCGGTTGTCGATATACAGGTGACAGTCTCCACTTCCCAGGCTGGCGTGCAAGGAGCACCTTTTGGTCAGGGACAATCGCCTGGCCCCGTCCGCGGCGAGGGTACGGGTTGGGTCTATGATGATCAAGGGCACATTGTCACCAACAATCATGTGGTGGAGAACGCCGACAAGATCACAGTGCATTTTGCCGATGGCTCGTGGACACGCGGCGAAGTTTTGGCAACTGACCCACAAGCCGATTTGGCCGTCGTTCAGATCACCCCACCAGAAGGGATGACGTTGCGGCCTTTGCCATTGGCGGCCCCCGATTCAATTGATGTTGGGTATTGGGTCCTAGCTTTTGGCACACCATTTGGCCTAGAGGGCACAATGACATTGGGCATCGTCAGTGCGCTGGGACGTGGTATTCCGATAGGCAGTGAAGGCGGCGCAATCTATACGCTGCCCGATGTTATTCAAACAGATGCGGCGATCAATCCTGGCAACAGTGGTGGTCCTTTGCTCAATTTGAATGGCGAAGTCGTAGGTGTCAATTTTGCCATCAATTCGACGGCTGGCTCTAATGCTGGTGTCGGTTTTACAATTCCAGCTAGTGTTGTCCAACGCGTCGTGCCTGCGTTACTGGAACAAGGCAAGTATGCCTATCCTTACCTGGGGATCAGTGGTGGGAGTATTACACCCCAATTGGTAGAAGAGGTAGGGTTACCAGAAAATGTCTTTGGCATCTGGGTAAGTAGTACACCAGAAAGCGGTCCAGCAGCGGCGGCAGGGCTGCAAGAAGGGGATATTATCACGGCGATCGATGATCAACCGGTACGTAGTTTTGACGCCTTGGTCAGTTACTTGTTCAACAGTACGACACCAGGTCAAGCAGTGACGATCACTTTTATCCGTGAGGGTGAGGAACAAACAACCAATCTCACTGTGCAAGAACGCCCTGCCGATCTACCCATTGCCAGTGCAGACCCAGCAGAGGCAACCATACCAATTGGACAAGTAATCGAGATTGCCAGCCAAGCGGTGATAGAGGCTGGTGTCATGCAAACTATTGAATCGACCTCCGCCACCCTTGAACCTAATGGAGATTTACTACGCTGGGTAGTCACGTTAAGCGGCAATGGCGAGGCGGCCACAGTCACCATCGATGTCACGTCGGGTGAGGTAGTTGAACTCAGCAGCGAATAGACAGTGTACCCGAACAGACTAGGTACTGTTGACATTGCGTTTTTGCCGGGTTAAAACCCGCGACTGAGAACGAAAAGTCGCCTCAGCGACTGAAAATTTAGTGGCTGAGGGCACTTTTCACGATCAGAAGCCGGATTTATCCGTTGCGACGAGCAAATGTCAACACTACATAGAAAATTCTACCGACTATTCGTTGTGCCGGTAGAATTTTCTATGAGCCCGCATCATCTCGTATAGAAGCGTACTCAATCGATAGCCAAAGAAAACACCGTGATTGCTAAACACGGTGTTTTCTTTGATTAAATTTTATGGAATTAACTGCCCGTTACGCATAGCGCATGGGGGTGGCATAAGCGCGGGCCTGAACAAAGTTCAGGTAGGTGCTCGTATCTTTGCGGCTGCGTAACTTCAACTTCTTGAGCACATTGTGGACATGATTTTTTACCGTACCAACGCCAATCACCAGACGTTCGGCAATTGATTCATTGGAATGACCTTCGGCCAACAGTGGCAAAATTTCGCTTTCGCGGTCGGTCAGGTTAGCATAGAGCGTAGGCTTGGCCTCGAAGCGAGTCGTGAGCCGGCTGAGCGTATTCAGGTGGAACATCATCGCAGCGGTGACAGTGGGCGAAATCACGGGCTTGCCAGCGCGAATCGCATGGATATGATCTACCCAAGTTTGCACGCCTTCTTTCTTCAGGACATACCCCACGGCCCCGGCAGCCACATAGGCGAGAATCTGTTTTGCTTCATCATTCAGCCCGGTGACAATTACTTTGGCATTTTGATTTTGCTGGCGCATACATTTGATCAATTGCAGGGCACCATTCTTGGGTAGCGAGGCAGAGACCAATACAAAGTCGCAGTTGCCGTTGCCGATCGAAGCCAACGCTTCTGTTACAGAAGTCATGAGATCCATTACATGCAAATTTGGTTCGTTGTTCAAGACTCTGGCCACTTGGCTGGCCAAAGCCTGATTTTCGTGGACGATGAAAATGCGTGTGCGGGTCATATCCTTCTCCTTAGTAGTGCGGTAATCAGTGGCGCGGTAATCAGTAGTGCTACTTGCCGGGTAATAATCTGTGATTTGTCACCAGTAGAGTAGGTGCAGGAGGGCTGTTGAATTTTCTTCACGTTTTGCTATAGATATAGGATAGAGCATAGATGTTACTTTAGGAATGACAGGTACGACAGTATATCTTTGCCAAAAGAGACAGCTTTACCCTGTCGTATACGACAGGGTATAAAAAGCATAAAAAAACTCTCGCGAGAACGGCGAGAGTCGGGTCAAAATGCAATTTTCAAGTAGGGTAGCAAGCTAAAAATTAAGTGGCAGAATTAAGTGGCAGAAAAAGATGCGGTTATCCACGTACGTTCTTCTGGAGGAAATTCGACAACTTGCCAATAAAAGTCCAGCATACTTACCAGATCAGCAAAATTGACACCGGACCGCTGTTTTAATAAATAGCCAGCAATCTGTTCTTGGTAGGCAGCCAACTTATCCTTGTCACTATTCGAGGTGGTGAGTACAAAGACAATACTACTTTTTAATTGGACATCCTGACGCAGTGCCTGCAAAAATTCAATGCCATTCATGCGCGGCATGTTTAGATCGAGTAGGATCAAGTATGGGGCGGGAATACGCTCGTGTCCATTCTCCCCGCGCAATACATTCAGCGCTTCAATGCCATTGGCTACAACAGCGATTGGATTATCAATCTGCTGCTTTTGAAAGCCGCGAACAATCGCTTCTGCATCGATTTCATCATCCTCGACTAACAGAATATGGACTATCTGGTTCTTCATATCTTTCCTCATGGTTGCCCCAAATCTGGTACAGCCCTTTCAATGCCTGAATAGTCAGGAAGCTTTTGTTCATCTATGTGTTCATATACATTCAAGCAGACATTCGTCTAAAAAATTCTCATGTACCTATGATTCCAACCTAGCAAAATCGACATTTTCTGATCATATCATGACTACAAAATAGCAACAACCTCGGTGACGGCAAAATAGACTATGCAGCTAACTTTTCTGAAATTTTACTCCTGTATTCTTGTCTATATCTGCGCCTTATATCCATAGCAATTATCAGAAATCCATTACTTCGATAAACTACATTTATGCTCCTCTAGATCGGTTTTATGCATAGCCGTAGTCTGGTTATAGATCAAATAGGCGTTACGCAGTTGGCAGCGTTGCCATCTCTGGTGGCAGGCCGGCAGGATGCCGACATTGTCAGGCAACTGCGTAACTTCTATATTATATACATTACCGGCGCATAGCATAATTAACGATGATTCGCAAGGCACCCTCCCAGCAACCTGATCATGTACAGGTTACCTTTGAATTGCCACCCAATCTATGGGCAGCGCGTATCTATTTGGTGGGGAAGCCAGACATTGGTGATTGAAAAATAGCAACAACAGCGGGTCAACCGCTGCGCAATGTCACGGCCCAGCTAGCTATCGCAACGGCCAGACCAAGGGCACCAAGACGATCGCAATCATGTAGATGAAGACCGTGAGCAAAGAGCCGACTTTGAGAAAATCTTTGAATTGATACCCACCCGGCCCATAGACGAGCAAACACGAAGGCTCTAACGGCGTGAGATAGGAAGTGCTCGCCGCGACCGCGATCATCATAGCAAAGGTACGCGGATTGAGATCCAGTTGCAACGCGGTTTGAATGGCCACAGGCACGATCACAATGGCGGCGGCTTGGTTAGACATGGGCTGGGTGAGCAGAACAGACAACCCAAAGAACGCACTCAGCAACCACAGCGGATGCATATTGCCGAGCAGGGCAACCAGTTGGGCCGCCAGATATTCGGCGGCACCCGTATGTTGCAGTGCGCCGCCAACCCCCAGCATACACCCAATCAGAATGAGCGCGCGCCACTCTACCTCTTGATAGGCCCGCTGTGGCGTAATACAGCCGGTTAGGAAGACAAGCAAAACCCCAGAAAGCACAGCAATGGGTAAAGAGACCAGATTGAAGGTCGCCGCGCCCAGTGCCAGCACAAACGCGCCAATTGCGATTGGCGCACGCTTGACCATCGGGCGATCTTCATTCACTGCACCCAGAATGTGAAAGGTGTTGTTCTCCTCCAGCGCCGTCACATTGGCGATATTCGTGTGGTGCCCCTGAATTAGCAGCACATCCCCCACCTTGAGCGGCACCTGGCTAATCTTACGGCGGATGGTTTCCCCTTGGCGATAGAGCGCCAACACTTGCAAGCCATAGCGTTCGCGAAAGCGATAATTGCCCAGCGTCTGCCCAATCAACGGGGAGCGGGGTAAGAGAATGACCTCCATTAACCGCATCTCTTCAGCCAGCAGTTGCGGATCGGTGAGCTTCATATCACCCTTAATCTCAATATCGGCATTGTCGGACACCTTGAGAATTTCATCACGCTGGCCTTCGACCAACAGCACATCGCCCGCTTTGATCTGGCGGCTGGCACGCGGAACCAGATAGCGATCATCGCCACGCACCAGGCGGAGCACTTTCAGATCGCGGTCGCGCCCTAGCTTGGCTTCGGCCAAGGTTTTGCCAATCAGCGAAGAGTCCGGCAGGATCAAGACCTCGGTCAGATAAAGCCGTTCGCCAAAATCACCAATCAGATCATCGGGGTGGCTACGATCGGGCAGCAACCGCCGGCCAATGGTAAGCAGGTAGATGATCCCGACAATCGCAATCGGCACGCCGACGGGGGCCAGTTCGAACATGCCCATCGGAGGCAAGCCATATTGCGTCATGACACCGCTGACCACAATGTTGGTCGAAGTGCTGATCAAGGTCACAGAGCTGGTCAGGATCGAAGAAAAAGCCAGGGGCATCAAGAGCTTCGATGCGCTCATGCGTATTTTTTGCGCCAGCCCCAGGACAATTGGCACAAAAAAGGCCGTCGATGCCGTATTGCTGATAAATGCACCCAGTGTGGCCGAGGAAACGGTGATAATGGTGAGTAGCCGCAAAGGTTCATTGCCCGTATAACGCAGGATGAAACGCCCCGTCATTTCCATTACCCCGGTCTGGATCAAGGCAGCCGTGAGGATAAACAGGCCCAGAATCATGATGAATGCGTCGCTGCCAAACCCAGCAAATGCCTGGTCGCTCGGCAAGAGGCCTGTGAAAACCAAAATCAGTAACAAGCCCAGGGCAACGACATCTGCTTGTACCCATTCAAAGAAGAAAAATACTACCGCCATACCGATGAGGAACAAAAGCAACGCAATCTCTAGGGTCATAGCCATCTTTCACAATTTTGATGTTGCTAGGTGAATTGAAAGCAGGCTTTCAAGTAGGTCGTGTCCCTTCTATGGTAGCAAAAAACTCATAGGATTGCTATCTATCCAGGCAGGTATACAAGGTATAATACACAGTTGGGAACCTACCCTATGGCGACACCGTCCTATGCCTGCACTGTTGACCGGCCAAGATGGCGCACGTTGTCGACCGCATTGAAATTGCTGCAGATATCTACCTTTGTACCTGTTCTTTCTATCTCGATACAGGAAATTTGGCCGACATCTATAGTTTTATCATTGGTAAGAATGATGTCAAGTCCGTAATCGAAAGGCTCTATCAACATGGCTCATCCGAATAACACCCCTAGGTACCGACTTTCTGCGTTGCTGATCCTGCTGTCATTGTTGCTTGCGGGCTGCGTTATGCCAATTACGCCTGGCTCGTCGGATGCGCCAAGCGGCACTGCGCCCGCAGCCACGCCGGAGCCCAGCGCGGAAACGCCCACGGCAACCGAGAGTGCGGCAGGAACTGGTCTAGAAAATGGCAGTTGGCAGTTGGTGGCCTTTGGTCCACCAACTGCTACATTACCGGTGATTCCCGAAAGCATTGTCACCGTCGAATTCAACACGAATGGCGAAGTGGGTGGTTCGGGCGGCTGTAATACCTACGGGGGGCAATATCAAACAGAAGGTGATACCCTGATTATTGGTGAGCTTGTCAGTACATTGCGCGCTTGCCTAGACCAAGGGATCACCGAACAGGAAATGGGGTATCGCGCCGCGTTGCAATTGGCAGATCGCTTTGTAATCAGCGAGGACACACTCACCATTGAATACGGCGAAGGCAGCGGTGTACTCACGTTTATTCCGCTAGCAACAGAATCATAAAACGCGCGTTCTTCTCCTCAATAGCGCGGGCATTTTTAGACATATAACTTTGGGGCATATAACGCAGGTCTTACGCAGCCGGGGGCACCGCCATCCTGGCGGCAGCCAGCAGGATGCTGGCGTTCCCAAAGGGCGTAGGCAGTGGACGCTATGAGACTGTTTCTGATTGGCACCGAGTAGCCAGGTGATAAG
>Ga0105048_10007275_pt1 | contig 17795 bp, 15 predicted proteins | sample MAT05_FD_78382 | JGI IMG/M metagenome (GOLD analysis project Ga0105048, IMG submission 78382) | Freshwater microbial communities from Lake Fryxell liftoff mats and glacier meltwater in Antarctica - MAT-05 | ecosystem: Environmental > Aquatic > Freshwater > Ice > Liftoff microbial mat | place...
CCGCTTGCGGCCCCATCGAACTTGGGGCCGCTTGCGGCCCCATCGAACTTGGGGCCGCTTGCGGCCCCATCGAACTTGGGGCCGCTTGCGGCCCCATCGAACTCAGGTGCCGCCCTTGGCCGCGCCGCCGCCGCCAACTGAGCCGCCGACGCTGGCGCTCGCCTTGATGTTCACGTCGATCGAGACCGACGCGCTGGCCGTCGCCGCGATGCCCGTCGCGATGCAGGCCGCAGCCTTGCCACCGGCCGAGAGCGCAACGTCCTTGACCTCAACGCCGGCCTTGACGACGCCCGCCGCCATGACGGCGACGCGCTTGCCGGTGCCGAGCTGGATCTTGATGATCTTCGGCAGCGAAACCTGGAGCGCGGCGATCAGCTTGGTCAGGTCCGTCGAGGCCTGGCCCTTGAAGCCGAACTTGATGTTCGGGGGATCGCAGGTGATGTCCTTGACCGTCTTCGCCGTGCAGCTCAGCTGGCAGCTCGGATCGACGCTGGGGGGTTCGAAGGTGCCCGTGCACTTCGGGGCCTTGACCTCGACGCTGCAGCCGCCCGAGCAGGTGCCGGAGCACTTGCCCTTGGCCGTCATCTCACAGCTGCCGGAGCACTTGCCTTCGCACTTGCCGCCGCAGGAGCCCGAGGCGCCCGCGTCGCACTTGCCTTCGCAGCTGCCCTTGCAAGCAGCGCCCTTCGAGGCCTTGCCGTCGCACTGGCCGTCGCACTTGCCGCCGCAGGTGCCCTTGAAGTTCACGTCGCACTTGCCACTGCAGGAGGCCTTGCAGGTGCCCGAGCACTCGGCGCCGACCTCGGCCGTGCAGCTACCCTTGCACTCCGCGTCGCACTTGCCGGCGATCTCGCCGCCCTTGCACGAGGCCTCGAGCTTGCCGCCCTTGATGGGCGAGCCGCAGGCGCCGAGGCACTCCGTCATCGCGTCGATCGGGATGAAGCACTTGGGGGCCTCGATCTCGACCGTGAGGCTCGCCGAAGCGTTGGCCTTGAACATGCCGCCGACCTTGTCCGCGACAGCCTTGCAGGCCTTCTCGACGGCCTTGTCGCCGGCTTCCTCGGACTTCATGTCGGCCTCGGGGACGCCGAGGGCCGTGCCGAGCTCGACGCAAGACGCCGTGAGGTCGGCCTGCATCTCGAGGGTGACCTTGTTGAAGCTGTAGGCCGCGTCAAGGAAGCCCTTGATCTTGCCTTCGACGGCCGCTCCACCCTTGATCGTGAGCTTGGCGAAGTCGCCACCCTTCATCTCGTCGCAGCCGCTGGCGGCGTCCGCGAGGTCACCCAGGGCACCCGGTGCCTTGAGCCCACCGGGGAGAGCCCCACAGTTGACGAGCAGCGGAGATGCCAGGCCAAGAATGACCACGGGCATCGAGATCAACTTCCAACGATTGACGCTCATTTTGAGAAAACCTCCGGCGCCCGACGGGCACCCCATCGTGGGGGCGCGGACCCTACACCAGACCGCCGCGCCATGGAAGAGATGGCCAGCTGGCCACCTCGGTATGTAAGAACTGCGAAGGAGAGCACTGAGCGGTCCCTTGTTTGAGAGACCGCGGAGGCCGGGCCGGCCTTCACCGGTGCGGCGCTCCGACCACGATCAAAAGATTCCGAACCACCCTTCGCCGTAGCGAAACGCCGATCCCCGTCCGCCATCACACGATGGCGATGGGGGAGAGCCGAACGGATTGGGTTGCGAGGTTCTTCGCCCCGTCACCGTTCAACGGTCGCCCTCATGCACCAACCGCAAGAGGCTGTAAAGCCTTACCCGACGCTGACGCCCTCTTGACGCCCCAGCCCTGGCTGATGGCTCACGTCGTCGCCCTTCGTCGACGAAGGGCGACGACGATTGTCATTCGGCAAGATCCAGCGGGGCTCAACGTTTCCGCGAAGTCCGGGCGGGGTTCTCGGGCAGCGGGCTCGGCGCCTCGAAGGGAAATAACATCTGCGCAAGGGGGCGCGCTCCGACGTCGGGGCCTTGCTTCTCGAAGAGCGCCTGCTCGCGGGCGAGGTCCGCGTCGATCAGATCCTGGTTGTCGTAGGCAAACGCCAGCGCGTCGAGTATGCGCGCGGGCCCGAGGTTCGGGTAACGCTTCACCAGCGTCTCGACGGCGGCTCCGCCGCGATGCCACGCCCAGAGCCGCCGCACCGGGACGCGCGATCCGGCCACGTGCGGGCTGCCGGCGAGCACGTCGATGTCGCAGCGCACGTGCGGGTGGGGGACGCGAATACGCGGGAGCGGGGCCTCGACCATTCGGCGGCGGAGCCTAGCGCGACGAGCGCTTTGATCGCTCGACAAAAACTGTCCCTCCGCGACAGAGCAGGTGTTCCCTTGCCGTCGCGCGTCGACGACCCGAGAAGGCTCCCGGCGGGGCGAGATCGTGTAGGCTCCGCCCGCCGGGCGCAGGGGTCAGGAGGTACCAATGAGCGAGATGGCGATTGGGATGATTGGGCTCGGTGTGATGGGCCGGAACCTGGCGCTCAACATGGAGGAGAAAGGCTTCTCCGTGGCCGCCTGGGACGCGTGGCCGGAGCCGGTCGATCGGTTCATCGCCGCGGCGCAAGGCAAGCAGATTCAGGGCTTCAAGGATCTCGAAGCCTTCGTCAAATCGATCCATCGGCCGCGGCGGATCATCCTCCTCGTCAAGGCGGGGGAGGTCGTCGACAAGACCATCGCCGCGCTGCGCCCGTTCCTCGAGCCCGGCGACCTGCTGGTCGACGGCGGCAACGAGTACTACCTCAACACCGAGCGTCGCACGAAGGAGCTCGCGGCCGTCGGCATTCGCTACTTCGGGATGGGCGTCTCCGGCGGCGAGCTCGGCGCGCGCAACGGCCCCTCGCTGATGCCGGGCGGCGACAAGGAGGGTTACCAAGAGCTCGAGCCCATCCTCATGAAGATCGCCGCGCCGCACGCCGACGGCCCCTGCGTGACGTATATCGGCCCCGGCGGATCAGGCCACTACGTCAAGATGATCCACAACGGGATCGAGTACGGCGACATGCAGCTCATCGCTGAGGCCTACGACGTGCTGAAGAACCTCGGCGGCCTCTCCAACGCCGAGCTCGCCGACGTGTTCGACGCGTGGAACAAGGTCGAGCTCGAGAGCTACCTGATCGAGATCACCGCGAAGATTTTTCGCACCAAAGATCCCGAAGGGAAGGGCGATCTCGTCGAGATGATCGTCGACGCGACCGCGCAGAAGGGGACGGGGAAGTGGACGATGCAGGAGGCCGCCGAGCTCGGCCTCGCCGCGCCGACGATCGCCACCGCGGGCCTGCCCCTCCTGACGACGAGCGCGTCCCTCGGCTACTACGACTCTTCCCGCCGCGAGCGCCTGCCCGCGAACCTCACCCAGGCGCAGCGTGATTTTTTCGGATCGCACACCTACAAGCGCCTCGATAAAGAGGGCGATTTCCACACCGATTGGAGCGCGAGCTCATGAGCACCGAGCAGAAGGTCGACGCGCAGTCGTCCCCCCCGAGCATGTCCTCGATCGCGCCGAACCCCTTGCGTGAAGGCATGCCCGAGCAGACGGCGCCGCGCCCCGCCGCGATGATCATCTTCGGCGCCTCGGGGGATCTGACCCGGCGCAAGCTGGTCCCCGCCGTCTACAACCTGGCGCTGAGCCGGCTGCTGCCCCAGGGCTTCGCGCTCGTCGGCGTCGCGCGCCGCCCCAAGCCCGAGTTCGCCGCCGAGATGCGGGAGAACGTCGCCAAGCACTCGCGCCGCAAGCCGCTCAACGACGCGACGTGGAACGAGCTGGCCCAGGGCATCTCCTACGTGCAGGGCGACCACAACGATCCGACGACGTTCACCAAGCTCAAGGAAGAGCTCGAGCGCCTCGACAAAGAGCGGGGCACGGCCGGCAATCGCCTCTTCTACCTCTCCGTCGGCCCCGACGAGGTCGCCAAGATCGTCCGCGGGTTGAAGGAGAGCGGCCTCATCGTCGCCCCGTCGGATGATCCGGAGGCGCCCTATCAGCGGGTGATCGTCGAGAAGCCGTTCGGCACCAACCTCGCCTCGGCCAAGGCGCTCAACCGCGATCTGCTCGCCCACCTCGACGAGAGCCAGATTTACCGGATCGATCACTACCTCGGCAAAGAGACGGTCCAGAACCTCCTCGTCTTCCGCTTCGGCAACACGATCTTCGAGCCGCTCTGGTCACGCCAGCACATCGATCACGTCCAGATCACCGTGGCCGAGGACATCGGCGTCGAAGGCCGCGTCGACTTCTACGAGAAGGTCGGGATCACCCGCGACATCGTCCAGAACCACGCGCTCCAGATCTTGACGCTCGTGGCGATGGAGCCGCCCTCGTCGTGGGACGCGAACGCGGTGCGCGACGAGAAGGTCAAGGTCCTGCGCACGCTCCGCCCGATCCGCGGGGCCGAGGTCCTCTCTCGCACGGTGCGCGGCCGCTACGCCGCAGGGACGATCCGCGGCGACAAGGTCCCGGGCTACCTCGAAGAGATCGAGGCGCTGCGGGCCGAGAAGCCCGAGCTGTCGAAGGACTCGAAGACCGAGACCTACGTGGGCATGCGGCTCGAGTTAGAGAGCTGGCGCTGGGGCGGCGTGCCCTTTTACCTGCGCGCGGGGAAGCGCCTCGCCAAGCGCGTGGCCGAGGTCGCGATCCACTTCAAGCCCCTGCCGCACGGCCTCTTTCACAACACGCCCGGCGCGACCAACGAGCCCAACTCGCTGGTGATCCGGATCCAGCCCGACGAGGGCATCTCGCTCCGCTTCGCCACCAAGGTGCCGGGCCAGGGCATGGCCGTGCGCGAGGTCGCGATGGATTTCCGCTACGGCGCCGAGTTCGGCACGAGCACGCCCGAGGCCTACGAGCGCTTGATCCTCGACGCCATGCGCGGCGAAGCCACGCTCTTCACCCGCGCCGACGAGGTCGAGGCGCAGTGGGGCTTCATCGATCCGATCCTCGCGGCCTGGAGCTCCAAGGACGCGCCGGTCGCCAACTACCCCGCGGGGAGCTGGGGCCCGACCGAGGCCGACGCGCTCCTCGTGTCCGGTGACACGTGGAGGAAGCCGTGACGCCCGCCGGCAGCGGCGCGGTGAGCGAGGCGGTCTCCCGCATCGAGGCCGAGCTCAACGCCTTCTGGTCGGCGGCGAACGAGGGCGATACGCCCAAGGCCCGCGCGTCGACGATGAACTTCGTGGTCATCGGCGCCCCCGCCGAGACGGACCGCCTCCGCGACGAGATCGAGACCCTCTCGCAGACCCGCGCGGGGCGGGCCTTCCTGGTGATGATCGACGGGCACCTCGCGCCGTGGGAGGTCGGCTCCGACGTCAGCGCCGTGTGCCACAAAGAGGGCGACACCGTCGTCTGCTACGACCGGATCGAGCTCGGCTTCGGGGCGATCGCCGCGAGCCGCGCCGCCTCGGTGCTCAGCGCGCTGGTGCTCCCCGAAGTCCCGACGATCATCGAGGTGGCCCTCGGCGCGCCGTCGTCGCTCGTCGACGCGCTGGTGGGCAGCACCGACCGCCTCATCGTCGATACGGCGACCCTCGGCGTGCGCAAGGTCGCCGAGATCGCCCACAAGACCAAGGCGCCGATCGCCGATCGCGCCTTCGTCCGCACCTTCTCCTGGCGCGATTTGATCGCGCGCTTCTTCGATGACGCTGTGGTGGCGACGAAGGCGGTCACCCGGATCCGGATCACGCGGACCTCGGGCGGCAAGCACGAGCCGGCGGCGATCCTCCTCGGCTGGCTGTTCTCGCGGCTCGGCATGCGCATCGAGAGCAAGGAGACCGTGGTGAACGCCAACGGCGACAAGGTGACGATCGAGCTCGCCGCCGAGGAGCCGAAGGATCCCCTCGGCCCCGGAGAGATCACGGCGATTCACCTGACGACGTGGATCGACGGCGTCGCGCTCGAGCTCTCCTGCGCCCGCCTCGCCGAGGACCGTCACGCGGTGTGCTGGAAGCGCGAGGGCGCGCGGACCAGCGCGCACCATCACGCGCTTGGCTTCCGGGACGAGGCCTGGGTCCTCCTGAAATGCATCGACGCCACAGAGGGAGACGGCGTCTATCGTGAAGCCGTGCTCGCCGCCGCCGACTGGAGCGGGCGATGATCGCCGGCAGCAGCGTCGCGTCGACGGAGACGATCGTCGCCGCCAGCCGGGAAGAGCAGGCGGCGATGGCCGCCGAGCTCCTCGCCCGCGCCATCCAGGAGGCCGTGGATACGCGCGGCGTGGCGCGCGTGGCGCTCTCGGGCGGCACGACGCCGAGCGACACGTACCGCTACCTCGCGAGCCTCTCGCTGCCTTTTCACCAGGTCGAGTGGTACTGGGTCGACGAGCGCGCGGGCGAGCCCGAGGGCGCGCGCTCCAACTACGCCGCCGCCGCGCGGGACCTCTCGCTCGACGACGGCGCGCACGGCAAGGTCTTCCGCCTGGAGAGCGAAGCCGAGGATCTCACCGCGGCGGCCCGCGCCTACGAGGCGCTGCTGCGACGAACGTTCGGCGTGGCCTCGGCCGTGTCGTTCGACGCGATCACGCTGGGGATCGGCGACGACGGACACACCGCCTCGCTCTTCCCCGGCCTCGGGGTCGTGGCGATCGACGACCGGCTGGTCGCGGCCATCCCCGAGCAGCCGGCGAAGAAGCTGGAAGCGCGGCTGACGCTGACGGCGCCAGTGATCCAGGAGGCGCGCCTCGCGGTGATGATCGTGCGCGGCGCGGGCAAGCGCGCGCCCGTGGCGGCGGCGCGGCAGAGCGGGAGCGAGGAAGAGATCCCGGCGCGGCTGCTCCAGCGGGCCAGGGGCCGTGTGGTCTGGGTGCTAGATAAAGAGGCGGCCGGGTAGGAGCCTGATATCGGGAGGAGGCGTGGGGGTGGCCTCCGCCGGCGTTCACTCTCACCGCGCGGAGGGACGCCGCTCGGCGATGCGGCGCAGTACCGCGCCGAGGTCGAACAGCGTCTGCGGTGCGTTCGAGCCGTCCTCCCATTGCACCTGGTGGCGGTGCGCGGTCGTCACCACCGTGATGTCGTAGTGAAACTGATCGGCGCAAAACCGACAGAGGTAGGGACCGTGGGCGCTGGGGAGTTTGGCGGCGGTGACGGCCGCGGTGATTGACGCGAGATCCTCGTTCGTAAGAGTCTCCTCTCGGGGCGTGGTGTCATGCCTGTCTCGCATCTGGATTCTCTTCGCCGCGAAGTCCACGTTGATTTGGCGGTAGATGCCGGCAAATCCGCCCGACTGGACGAACGAGAGGCTCCTGTACTCCGTGATGGGGGCCTCCGCCTTCTCGGAGGGTTGCGGTTTTTGCGCCAGGCACGCGCCGCCCCACAGCGAGCTGGACAGGATGAAGAGAGAGGCTATCTTGCTCCAACGATTCATCGGAAATCCCCTTTTCCCCGCCTCTGCAGGCCGCGAAGTGCCTCGACACCACGAGGCTGGGAGACCGTCATTGAGCCGCTGGAGCGAGACGTCGAGGGTATGCCAAGGAGACTGTGTCGTGAGAGGGGTAGCGCGGCCGGCGAGATCGCGCCGTTGATCCTCACTGAACCGGGGCGTCGTCGGGGGCTGACCCAGGTTGACCCATGGTGCTCCGCGATCGAGCGCGTTTTTGGTGATTTTGCGAGGCAGAGCGCGTGGCATGGCCCGTGCGAAGTCGCGATCGATGACCCGTCGCTCTCCCGTCGCTCTCCTCGTCGTCGCGCTCGTGGGGTGCAGCGGTGAAGTCCTTCAAAGCACCAGCACCAGCTCCAGCGCAACGGGGACAGGCGGCGCTTCCACCGGCCAGGGAGGCGTCGGGGGAGGGGACCCGGCGTGCCCGGTCCTGATCGAGGATGCGATTGGCTGGAAGCTCGTCTTTCCCGACGGCGCGATCCTCAGCCCCTTGATCCCGGAGCAGAAGAAAGTCGGGGATAAGCAGGATCAAACCTGCGAGGGGGAGGTGGTCGCTGTAGCGCCTGGACACCTCACGATCGACACCTGCCCACCGAACGCGGACTGCGCGAAGTCCCTCCTGGACTTCACCGTGGTGTCGAAGGTCTCGCCCTTCGAGATCGGGATCCCGCTCCACACCCTCGTCCACGTACACCTCATGTCCGAGGTGCTGGGCTCTCCCCAGGGTACCCAGGTGTCGTTCCGCACGCTCTCGCTCCAGATTGACAATCTGGCCACGTGGGGTGGCTTCTCCAACCCGATCGAGGCGGGGAGCGATCTCTGGTTCTTCGCGAGCGACGCCGGCGTCTCCCGGTACGCGCAGCAGGCCGGGGGCCTCGGCTTTCAGCACGACAGCGTCTGTGACGGCCTCGACCCTACGAACCCCAATCAGGAGGGGACGCTCTCGTTCTGGGACCTCACCGCGCCGAGCGCCAAGGTCACGCTTCAGTCTGGAGAGACGAAGTTGTTGACGCTGAAGAGCCCGGCGCGCCCGATGCTGATCCGCAACATCGAGTCGACCTTCGCCCTGGTCGAGGGCCCCTGGGCTCCTGACTTCCTGGTGAGCCGCGCTCAGCTCCTCGAGTGAGCGTCTCAGCTCAGCGCTGGGTCACGATGATCTCGATCCGTCGGTTCCGGTCGCGACCCTCGGCCGTTTCATTCGAGGCGAGGGGCTGCCTTTCGCCGAGCCCGGCGGCGTCGACGCGGTTCGCGGCGACGCCGTGCTGGACCAGATAGCCCTTCACGGCGTCGGCTTGCGCCTGGGTCAAGGTCTCGTTGGTGCGCGGGCTCCCGACAGAGTCGGTGTACGACTCCACGCGGATCTTCGCGTTCGGGTGAACGATGAGCACGGCCGCCACGTCATCGAGCACCTGGTTCGACGGGATGTTCGACGATCCGACGCCGATCTCGAAGCCCTGGACGAGGAACCGGCGCGGCCCGGGGTCGGTGCTCGCGAGGTAGCGGGCGAGAGCGTCAGTGCCCGTGGTGGGCGACAGCGTGCCGAGGGGCGGGGCGGCGATCTCCGGCGCTTTCGGGGGCTCCGCGGGCCGGGCCGCCTCGTCGGTCACCGGGCGACTCATGGTGTCGAAGCGCTGCGGCCTCTTGTTGAAGGCGAACGAGAGCAGCGCGATCGCCGCCGCCCCGGCGACGAGCCACGGTAGCCACCTCCAGACGCTCGGCTGCTGCGCGCTCGCGCGCTGCACGGTCGACGGCTCGGGCGCGCGCGGTGGCCCAGTGTGTCGTTCGGTCACGCGCACCGAGGAATCCGGGACGACGGTGGGTGTCGTCCCGAGCAGGCCGACCAGCGAAGTGGGCAGCAGGTTGACCGCGGCGCGCTCCTGCTCTCCGAGGTAGCGGGCCAGCCCGCGCGCGTCGAGATCATGGGATCGGGCCTGGTGACGAACGATCCCGACGACGAGCGCGGTGACGAGCCCGAGCAGCTTCGAGGCCGAGACGCGGCTCACCCCGGAGTGCGCGGCCAGCGCGTCGAGGATCCCGTCGCGCTTGCTCCCGAAGAGGCGCTGGAAGACTCCCTCGCTCGAGCGCGCGAGCTTGTCCGCGGCCGAGGAGCTGTCGAGGACCACCTCGAGCTCCCCCGGCTCGACATACGGATAGGTCCCGTCCTCGATCCCCTCGAGGAGCACCTGAGCGCGTCCCTCGGTCGATGCGTGCCTGGCGAGCCCCACGACCGACAAGGGCACAGCGGCGTCGATACACTGCTGCACAGCGAGCGGGCCCTCTCCTCCCCAGGTGCGAAGTCGCTCGACGGTGTCCCCTCGCAACGCCGCCCGGGCGACCTCGATGATGCTGTCCATCGTCTCCCCCTTCCATTCGTAGTCTGAAGGGCTCGGCTGGTCCGAGGACACCTCCTGCCTTCACACGCTGGAACGCCAAGCACCCTTCGTGCCCGGCGGAGGCGCGGAGGGCCACGATCGAAAAGCGGCGCGGGCTGTCGAGCGGGGCCGAAGGCCCGCCTCGATGACGTATAGTCGTCGGCGTGACGTGGTCGCCGAGCTCCGCGAGGTCGAGAAACGGAGCGGTCTTCGCCGGCCCGCGCTGGGCCATCGCGAGGTCTTCCGCGCTCCTCGGCGCGCTCGCTTCGGGGTGCGCGGCGCTCCTCGGCGTCGACAAGAGCTACTACGAAGTGGGCGCCGCGGGCGGCGGCGCGACGACGGGGCCGAGCTCGAGCGCCGTCGCGAGCGGCGGGGGCGAGGGCGGTGCGCCTCTCGACTTCACCACGACGAGCTCGTCGAGCAGCGCCGGCACGGGCGGGGCGCCGAACGACACCTGCTGGCACGGCGAGCCGGCGGACCCCGGCGGCACCGACCCCTGCGGGGCGACCACGCTCGCGGTGCTGGCGGACAACTTCAACGACAACCAGGTGGGGCCCCTCTGGGGCGTCTACACCATCAACGGCACCGCTCTGGAGATGGACCAGCAAGCGGTGGTCTCGGTCCCGGGTGGGCCCGGGAAATTCGCCGGCTTCGTCTCCAAAGAGGCGTACTCGCTCCTCGGGTGTCACGGCTCGATCGAGGTGGTGCAGTCGCCGCAGCACCCGTCGACCGACGTCCACCTGTCGCTCTCCCCCGATCCGTCGGTCGGGGACGATCTGGCCGAGGTTCGTCAGATCGATAAATCACTGGCCTTCTCGCTGGTGGTCGCCGGCGTCGCCACCGACGACTGTGTCATTCCCTATCTCCCGACCGCGCACCGCTACTGGCGCGTCCGTGAGATCGGGGGCGACCTGCTCTGGGAGACGGCGCCCGACGGCACGACGTGGACCGTGCGGCGCCGCGCGAAGACGCCGGCGTTCGCGTCCGCGGTGCGCGTGGATTTCGGGGTGATCCCGATCGCCCCCGATCTGGCCGGAGTGGGGATCTTCGACAACTTCAACCTGCCATGAGCGCCGCAGGACGACAGCTCCTCTTGCGGTCAGTTTGCCTGGCGGTGGTCACCGCGCTCGCCGCGCCGGCCGCCGCCGGGCGCGATGATTCCAATGCTCTCTTCGACGCCGGCGTGCTCCAGATGGAGGCCGGGCGCTACGACCAGGCCTGCCCTTCGATCGAGCACAGCTACGAGCTCGATCCGCGGCCCGGGGTGCTCTTCACGCTCGCCGAGTGCCAGTCGAAGCGGGGGCGGGTCGCCGCCGCGGTCGATCGTTATGGCGAGTATCTCCGGCTCTACGAGGCGCTCCCGCCCGCCAAGAAGAAGCTCCAAACCAACCGCCCGAAGACGGCGCGCGCCCAGATCGCGGCGCTGTCGCCCCAGATACCGAAGCTCGTCCTCGAGCTCGCGCTGGGCGCGCCGAGCGGGGCCCTGATCGAGCTCGATGGGCGCGCCCTCGCGGCATCGGCGCTCGGGACGTCGATGCCAGTGGATCCCGGCGAGCACGTCGTGCGGACCTCGGTGGCCAACGGTCCGCTGAGCGAGACGCGCGTGACGCTCGCCCGGGGCGAGAGCCGGCGTGTCGTGCTCAACGTTCGCCGGGCGCCGGCGGACGCGCCCGCGATCGTGGCCGCTCCCCCGCTGACCGGGAAGCGCGTCGTGGGCCTCGTGCTCGGCGGCGCCGGCCTTTTGGGCCTGGGGGTCGGGATCGTGGCCGGCACCGCCGCGCTCGTCAACAAGAGCGATATCGTCGCCCACTGCAACGTCGGAGGCATCGCGGAGGCCTGCGATCACCAGGGCATCGTGGCGGCGAACCACCTCGAGAGCGCCTCGCTGGTGAGCACGGTGGGCTTCCTGGCCGGCGGCGCGTTCGTTACCCTCGGCGTGGTGCTGCTGAGCCAGGAGGCCGCGGACTTGAAGGCCGCAGCGGCGAAGCCCGCGGTGAGCGTGGGACCACGGCGGCTCGAGGTCCGCGCCGCCTCGGCGGGCGCGACCGGAGGCTCGGTGTTCCTTCAGGGCGCGTGGTGACTCCGCTCGTGCTCCAGTAACCACCGCTTGCGGTCGACGCCGCCCGCGTAGCCGCAGAGATCCCCGTCGCCGCGGATCACCCGGTGACAGGGGATGACGACCGAGACCGGGTTGGCCCCGTTGGCCGATCCCGCCGCCCGGCTTGCCCCCGGGCTCCCCACGCGCCGCGAGAGCTCGGCGTAGGCGATCGTCGTCCCCACCGGGATCTCGCGCAACGCGGCCCAGATCCGCGCCTGGAACACGGTCCCGGAGGTCTCTACCGCCATCGCGTCGAGCGCCCCCACCTCACCGCTCCAGTAGGCCAGGAGCGCCTCGGTCACGGCCTGCGGCGCGGCGCCGGGCTCGACGCGGAGATCGGGATAGCGCTTCGGCAACGCGCGCAAGAGCCCTTCGGCGTGATCTTCGTGGTTGGAGAAGGCGGCGACGCACAGGGCGTCTCCCCGCGTCACCACGGTGAGCGGGCCCAGCGGGGTCGGGTGCTCGGACAGGCACAGGTTCATGGCATCCTTGTTTCGGTTGGCGGGCCCTTGAGGCTCATCCACAGGTGCATCGCGGCGTAGGCGCGGAAGGGTCGAAAGGGCTCGGCGAGCCTGGCGACAGCGCGCTCGCTCGGGGCTTCGTCTCCCTCGCTCTTGTCGTGGAGCGCGCGGCGCAGCGCGCGATCCGAGGCGGGGAAGGCGTCCGGCTCGCCGAAGGCGCGGAGGGCGATGTACTCCACGGTCCAGGCGCCGATCCCGGGGATCGCCGCGAGGCGGGCGCGCTCGGCGTCGGGCGAAGGGGGCATAGCGAGCGTGAGAGCGTGGTCGCGCACGGCGGCGGCGAGGGCGCGGATCGTCTCGCCGCGGGCGCGGGGCAGGCCGATCGAGGCAATATCGCCCTCGGCCAGCGCCGCGGCGGTGGGGAAGAGGTGCGTCAGCCCTTCGGTGGAAGGCTCCCCCAGGGCCGCTCCGAAGGCGCGGACGATGCGGCCAGAGAGGGTGGTCGCGCCCGCGACGCTGATCTGCTGGCCGAGGACGGCGCGCACGGCGAGCTCGAATCCATCCCAGGCGCCGGGGACGCGGAGGCCGGGGCGCCGCGCGACCAGCGGGGCGAGGCGGGGGCTCCGGGCGAGGTGATCGTCAATCGCGGCGGGGTCGGCGCCGAGGTCGAAGAGGCGGCCCACCCGCGCCGCGACCGCGTGGAGCTGCGGAGCGAAGGCCACGGGGACGCGCAGCTCGAGAAAATGGGCCCCGGAGGCGGCGGGGCGAACATCGATGATCCCGCTCACGCCGCCGAGGGTGATCGTCCGCTGATAGCTTGTCGTGTCGACGCGCTCGACGCCGGGGATGGCCCGGGCGCGGAGGAAGTCGACCGCAGCATGCCAGTCATGAGGAGGCTTGTAGGCGAGGCGGAGGCCGAGGCGCGCGCCGTCCCCGGAGGGGAGCAAGGGGCCTTTGCGGCGGCTGCGCAGCTCGGTCGGGCTCCGCTGGAAGACGCCGCGGACCTCGGTGTTGAAGCGGCGGAGGCTGCCAAAGCCGGCAGCAGCGGCGACCTCGACCATCGGGAGATCCGTCTCGTCGAGGAGCTTGCGGGCGAAATGGACGCGGCGAGAGCGGGCGATCGCCAGAGGCGAGGCGCCGAGCTGCTCGACGAAGAGCCGGCGGAGGTGGCGCCCGCCGAGGCCGAGGCGCGCGGCGAGCTCCTCGATCCCGGCGCCGTCGAGGCCGCCTTCGTCGATGAGGCGGAGGGCGCGCGCCACGGTGGCGCCGGTGCCGAGGCTGGCCGGCGTGCCCGGCGCGGCCTCGGGGCGGCAGCGGCGGCAGGGCCGCAGCCCGGTGGACTCGGCCGCGGCGGCGCAGGCAAAAAAGCGCACGTTCTCCGGCCGAGGGAGGCGCGCTGGGCAGCCGGGCCGGCAGTAGATCCCGGTGGTGAGCACGCCGATCACGAAGCGCCCTTCGAAGCGCCGATCCCGGCTTTCGACGGCCCGATAAAGCGCTGCGGCGTCGAGGTTCATGGGGCCTGGAGATACCCCGGCGGCGCGCGGGTGTCCGGCCGGATCCGGACATCGCCATCGGAGCTTGCCTTTGCGCGGGCCTGAGCTTCCAATGCGGCGCGCGTACAATGGCAATTCTTCCCACTCCGCCCGGCGCCTCGCCCGACCCGCAGCTCCCCGCGACAGAAAGCTCCGGGGCCGAGGGCGCGAGCCTGCCCGTGGATCGGCGCCTCGCCCGCACGCGGATGCTGGCCGGCGCGCTCGGCGTGGCCCTCCTCGGCGCGATCGGCTTCGGCGGGCTCCAGCTCCGGCAGGCGCGCGGGCAGAAGAAGCTGGTTGAGCTCCGGCACCAGGACGTGAAAGAGGCCATCGGCGCGGTCCTGGCCGAGCGGGTGATGCTCCTCGCCGTCAAGCCGGGCCATGGGAACGAGGCGCTGGTGCAGGGGATCCGCCTCTCGGAGCAGCGCGCGGTCAACCAGGCCAAGCTGCCGCCGGTGGCGATCGAGGCGCTCACGGCGGCGCTGATGGCGGGCCGGAAGTCGCCGATCCTCCGCGGCCATACCGGGGGCGTGACGGCGGCGATCTTCTCGGCGGACGGCGCGCGCGCAGCGACGGCGAGCGACGACGGGACGGCGCGGATCTGGGACGTCAAAGAGGGGCGCTTGCTCTTCACGCTGAGCGACCTCGGGGACCCGATGCACCCGCTCTCGGTCGCGGCGATCGCCTTCTCCAGCGACGGGGCGCTGGTGCTCACCGGCGGCGCGATGGGCGCGCGGATCTGGGACGCCACGACGGGCAAGCTCGCGTTCAAGCTCGATCTCGAGGGCGGGATCGGGACGGTGCAAGCGGTCGTGTTCTCGCCCGACGGGAAGAGCGCGCTCACGGGGAGCAGCGACCGCACCGCCCGGCTCTGGGACGCGACGACCGGCCAGCTCATGATGGCGCTCCCGGGGCACGGCGACGCGGTGACGACGGTGGCGTTCTCCGTCAACGGCCGGCTGATCGCGACGGGCAGCGCCGATCGGAGCGCGCGGATCTGGACCGGGGCGGGGAAGCAACTGCTCACGCTCGACGCGCCCGTCGGCGAGGCGCTCCGCGTGGTGAGGTTCTCGCCCGACGGCGCGCTCCTCGCGGCCGGCGGCGCCGACGGCAAGCTCCGCCTCTGGGGCGTGGCAGACGGCCTCCTCCGGGCGACGCTGCAGGAGCTCGACGTGGCCGCCTCGGCGATCACCTCGGCGACGTTCTCGAGCGACGGCGCGCGGCTGGTGACGGCGCACGCCGACGGCGCGGCCCGCCTCTGGAGCGTGAAAGAGGGCAAGCTCGCGGCGTCGCTGCACGGGCACAGCGAGCGCCTGACCTCGGCGGCGTTCTCGCCCGACGGCGCGCGCCTCGTGACCGCGAGCGCCGATCGCACCGCGCGCCTCTGGTCGACGGAGGACGGGAGCACGCTTGGGATCTTCCGCGGGCACGACAGCGCGGTGAACGCCGCGGCGTTCTCGCCCGACGGCGCGCGGGTGCTCACCGCCGGCGAGGACCGCACCGCGAGGCTCTGGGACGCGAAGGACGGGCGCTCGCTCCTGCTGCTGCACGGGCACGCGAAGGACGTCAACGCCGTCAGCTTCTCGATCGACGGCGCGCGCCTCGTGACCGCGAGCGACGACGGGACAGCGCGGATCTGGGACGCCAAGGACGGCAAAGAGATCTCCGTGCTCACCGGCCACGGCGAGCGCGTCCACGCGGCGACGTTCCTGCCCGACGGCGTCCACGTGCTCACCGCGGGCGACGACAAGAAGGCGCGGATCTTCGATCTGGCCAAGGACGGCCGGTGGGACGCCAAAGATTCGCACCTCGTGACGGTGTTCTCGGGGCACCTCGACCAGGTGAGCGCCGTCGCCTTCTCCCCGCGCGCCTCGCGCCTGGTGACGGCGAGCTGGGACAAGACCGCGCTGCTCTGGAGCATCCGCGGGGGCAAGCCGGTGGCGACGATCGAGGGGCACACCGGGCGGATCCTGGCGGTGGCCTTCGCGCCGACGGGCGCCCTCGTCGCGACCGCGAGCGAGGACGGGACCGCGCGGATCTGGGACGCCAAAGACGGCAAGCTCCAGTCGACGCTCCGCGGCCACGCGGGCCCGGTGACGGCGCTGGCGTTCTCTCCCGACGCGACGAAGCTCGTGACTGGCGGGCACGACGGCGCCGCCAACCTCTGGCGGATCGAGGGTGGAAAGCTCCTCGTGACCTTCAAAGGCCACACCGACCACATCTACTCGATGGCCTTCTCGCCCGACGGCGCCCGGGTGGCGACGGCCAGCGGCGACGCGACAGCGCGCCTCTGGGACATCAAGGACGGCAAAGAAGTCGCCCTGCTCGAAGGCCACGGCGACATCGTCGCCCAGGTCGTCTTCTCGCCCGACGGCGGCCGCCTGGCGACGGCAAGCTGGGACGCGACCGCCCGCCTCTGGGACACGACCGAAGGGATGCCCCTCGGCACCTTCACCGGCCCCGCCTCGGGCGTCTCTTCAGTGGCCTTCTCCCCCGACGGAAAGCGCCTCGCCGCCGCGAGCTGGGACGGCACCGTCCGCATCTTCCCCGCCACGCCCGATGGGTTGCTCTTGCAGGCCTGCCGCATGCTCCGCGGCGAGCCCGAGCTCACTCAGGTGGAAGAGGTCTGCCTCGGCGTCTCCAAGCGCGAAGAGGGGCCGAAGGGGAAGAGCGTTGGATCGGCCGCGCCGGTGATGTCAGCAGCGCCGGGGGCGTCAGCGGCGCCGGGCCCCAAGGGCGGCCAAGAGCACCGAACAGAGTGAAGAGTCGGAGAATTCACAGGCGTCGTCGGGGAGGCCGTCGAGGGTTCGCTCGGTGACGTCGTTCCCATGGAGCGTTCGGAGCGTGCTCACGAAGGAGAGCAAGCTGACGCCCTTCGTGCGCAGCTCTCGGGGGCGCGCCGGCGCCGGTTGGAGAGGGACGGGAGGGCGGGACATGGGCCGAGACTACCCTGTGCGGACAGCGGAGCTCATCGTCTTCGTGCACGAAGACGACGACAGAGGACGACCGAAAGGGAGATGTTTGCTTTGAAGTGACCCCGAGGGTCAGGCAAACGCAAGATAACTTGGTTCGCGGTGTGGCAACGACAACCCGATCATCTCTCCCCGAGCGGGATAATTGAAAGCTGCGAGAAGCACGATCAATTCGGTTCGGTTTCGTGTCATACTGGCGCGCTGTCGGCCGTAACGCCGCAGCAATTCATGACATTTCCCGGTGGCCCACGCGTTGATGCGCGCGCTTCCGCAGTCCCTTCAAAGGAAACAAAGTCGATGGCAACCGAGCAGTGGACAATTGACACGTCACATTCCACCGTTGATTTCGTGGTGCGACACATGGTCGTCTCGAAGACGCGCGGCACCTTCACGAACTGGAGCGGCTCGATCGAGATCGACAAGGACGATCCCTCGAAGTCCATCGTGACGGCGAAGATCGTGGTCGCGAGCATCGACACCCGCGACAAGAAGCGCGACGCGCACCTGCTCTCGCCCGAGTTCTTCGCGGCCGAGCCGTACCCCACGATCGAGTTCATCAGCCGCCGCGTCGAGGGCAACGCCCTCTCCGACGCCTTCAAGGTCATCGGCGACCTGACGATCAAGGGCAAGACGAACGAGGTCATCCTCGACGCCGACTACAACGGGTTGAACCAGGATCCCTGGGGCAACAGCCGCATCCACTACAGCGCCAAGACGACGATCAAGCGCTCGGACTTCGACCTGGAGTACAACCAGGCGCTCGAGGCCGGCGGCTTGCTCATCGGCGAGAACGTGACGATCGAGATCGAGATCGAGGCCCTCAAAGGCGCCCCGCCCGCGGCCTGAGAGCTTGTTCGACAAGCTCTGATCGCAGCGCCGCCCGCCCGCCCGAGCCCTTGGTTAAAACCTCGGGCTCTACGTACAAAGTCCGCCCCGAGGGCGGACTAGCGTCGACATTTCTGTCGATCGATACAGCGCCGACGCGAGTCCCCGAAGG
>Ga0105048_10007276_pt1 | contig 17795 bp, 16 predicted proteins | sample MAT05_FD_78382 | JGI IMG/M metagenome (GOLD analysis project Ga0105048, IMG submission 78382) | Freshwater microbial communities from Lake Fryxell liftoff mats and glacier meltwater in Antarctica - MAT-05 | ecosystem: Environmental > Aquatic > Freshwater > Ice > Liftoff microbial mat | place...
GGCGCTCACCAAAACTTGACCACTTGTGCTCCGATAGAGTTGCCCACCCCCGGCACCGCACCTTGGCCCGTAAGCCGCGGATGGGCAAGGCATTATCATCCCCTGCCCCGTTGGGCCGGTGGGTCGCTCTCCGTGAGCATACCCGGGTAATTTCTCGCGAGTGCCGAAGGGCATGAGCGATTCGGCGCCGCTCGACGAATTATTGGGCCCGTTTGCCAAACCATGCGGCGCCACTCAAACTGACGGCAAACACAGCGGAGTCAGTTCTTCAATGCGGTGGAAACTTGTTCAACACTTCGGCTTCATCGAGATCAGCCCAGGGAGTATAGTCGAGGTATAACTAAATGCGGAACGAAACGACGGTATCGCGGTGGGGAGACGGATTGGCAGTCCGGATTCCGCAAGGACTGGCGAACGCGGCGCGGATTTCAGAGGGCGACAATTTGGCCCTGGCCCTTCAACCCGACGGAAGCATCCTTCTGCGAGCGGCTCGACCAAAATATGAACTGTCCGAACTGATTGCGGGCATTACACCTGATAACATTCACGGGGAGACTGATTGGGGCCAATGTGAGGGTAGGGAAAATTGGTGAGCCCCGCCTACGTGCCGGACGCGGGTGACCTTGTCTGACTCACCTTCGATCCGCAGGCCGGTCGTGAGCAAGCAGGCCGGAGACCGGCGCTGGTTGTGAGCCCCCGAGTCTACAATACCCGGACAGGATTGGCTTTGGTTTGCCCGATCACGAATCAGGCCAAGGGATATCCGTTCGAAGTTGCTGTGCCGGGCGGCCTTGAAGTTAGTGGCGTCATCCTAGCCGACCATTTGAAAAACGTCGATTGGGGAGCACGTAAAGTCAGCCGCATCGCAAGTTGCCCGACGGAGACAATTGGCGAAGTCTTGGCCAAGCTTGCGCCGTTACTCGGGTATTGAGCGTGATCCGGAATTATTTCCGCTTGGCGGCCCGGTAGCGGTGGATGAGGTTGTTGGTGGAACTATCGTGGTTCAGTTCCGGCTCTTCGGGGCTTTCGAGTTCGGGGATCATGCGGTTGGCGAGGACCTTGCCGAGTTCGACGCCCCATTGATCGAAGGAGTCGATGTTCCAGACGATGCCCTGGGTGAAGACGGCGTGCTCGTAGAGGGCGACCAGCTTGCCTAGCATGGCGGGGTCAAGTTTCTCGGCGAAGAGCATGTTTGACGGGCGGTTACCTTCGAAGACGCGATGGGGCTCGGGGGAGTCGGGCTTGCCGAAGGCGAGCGCTTCCGCCTGGGCGAGGACGTTGGCGATGAGGATGTCGTGGTGGCGGCCGAGCGGGTTCAGGCTTTGGGCAAAAGCCAGGAAATCGCAGGGGATCAGGCGCGTGCCCTGGTGGATCATCTGATAGAACGAGTGCTGGCCGTTGGTGCCGGGTTCGCCCCAGTAGACGACGCCGGTGTCGTAGTTCACCTTCTCGCCGTCGATTGTTATGTACTTGCCGTTGCTCTCCATGGTGAGCTGTTGGAGATAGGCGGGGAACCGCTTCAGATACTGCTCATAGGGGAGAACGGCGACGGTGGCGGCGCCGAAGAAATTGCTGTACCAGAGGCCGAGCAGGCCCATCAGCGCGGGGAGGTTCTTTTCGAAGGGCGCGGTGCGGAAGTGCTCGTCCATTTCGTGGAAGCCGGCGAGCATTTGGCGGAAGTTGCCGGGGCCGATGGCTAACATGCTGGACAGGCCAATGGCGGAGTCCATGGAGTAGCGTCCGCCGACCCAGTCCCAGAAGCCGAACATATTCGCCGTGTCGATGCCGAATTTGGAGACCTCGACGGCGTTGGTGGAGACGGCCACGAAGTGCTTGGCAACGGCGGCTTCCGGAGCGTTGAGCCAGTTGCGAGCGGAGTGGGCGTTGGTCATCGTCTCGATAGTGGTGAAGGTCTTGGAGCAGACGATGCAGAGGGTTTCGGTGGGGTCGAGGCCGATGACGGCTTCGGTGAAGTCAGTGCCATCGATGTTGGAGACGAAGCGAAAATTCAAGCTGCGGTCGCTGTAGTGGCGGAGAGCTTCGTAGGCCATGACGGGGCCGAGATCGGAGCCGCCGATCCCGATGTTGACGATGTTTTTGATGGGCTTTCCGGTGTGACCGAGCCATTGGCCGGAGCGGACCTTGTCGCAGAAGGCGGCCATCTTGTCGAGGACATCGTGGACACCGGGGACGACGTTCTGGCCGTCGACGGTTACCGTGGCATTGCGGGGGGCGCGGAGGGCGACGTGGAGGACGGCGCGGTTCTCGGTGACGTTGATTTTCTCACCGGTGAACATGGCTTCGATGCGGGCGCGGAGGTTGGACTCTTCGGCAAGTTGGACCAGAAGCTTCAGGGTCTCATCGGTGATGCGGTTTTTGGAGAAGTCGAGGAAGAGGCCGGCGGCTGCGGCGGTGAGGCGCGTGCCGCGCGTGGGATCGGTGGCGAAGAGGTCGCGGAGGTGGAGGTCGCGCACTTCGGCGTAGTGGGTTTCGAGGGCCTTCCAGGCAGCGCGGTTGGTGAGGGTCGACATGGGTCTATTTATGAGTATCGCTGTTCCGTAGATGATGAGTGTCGTTCCAGAGGCTGACGACGGGGCGTTCGAGGCTGTGCTCGTAGCTGAGGGCGCTGAGGCTGGCGGCGCCGAGGAGGAACGAGATGCAATGGGGCGACAGCGGGAGGCCGATCCAGCGGGTGGCGAGGACGCGGAGGAAGTGGCCGCTGGAAAAGAGGAGGGCGTTGCCGTTGATGGCGCGGAGGCGGGTAACGACGCGGTCGGCACGGGCAGTGATGGTTTCGATGGACTCGCCGTTGGGGGCCCCGTTGCGGAAGAGCTTCCAGTTTGGATCCTTGGCGCGAATTTCTTGGCTACGAAGGCCTTCGTAGTCGCCGTAGTCCCATTCAACAAGGTCGGGATCGACGTTGGCGACGGGCGCGAAACCGGCGAGGGCACAGGTGCGGCTGGCGCGTTGAAGGGGGCTGGTCCAGACGGTTTCGAATTGAATGCCGGCGAGGCGGGGGCCGAGTTTCGCGGCGTCGAGTTCACCTTGCGGGGTGAGGAGGAGATCGGTGAGGCCGGTGTGCTGGGCGGTGAGGGTCCAAGCGGTTTCTCCGTGCCTGGCGAGGTAGATTGTGGGGAGCAACTTTTAGGATAAACCGGCGGATGGCGCTACAGCGTTGCTTCTATGGGTCCGAAGGTCTGTGGGCTTGGCTGGACGAAGTTGAAGAGGAGGTGGGTCAGGTTGTCGGGGAACTTGAAGTGGGAGTGCCGGCGACGCTCAGCGCGCGGTCGACGATGCCGGCACAGTTTTTAGCTCCGATGAGGCGCAGGGCAGGCGGCGCGTATAGAGCGGTCTCCCCGGCATCGTTCGCTCATCGAAAGCGCGATCAAGAAGTCATTGTTTTCTTTCGCCGAGTAGTTCATCGGCCCAGCTCAACGCAGCGCTGTGACGGTTTCGCGCGCCTTTTCGAGTAGCAGGTTCCATTCGTTGGAAGTACCTAAGAAGCGGAAGCCGCGGTCGCGGCAGAATTTGCTGAGCGCCACGCCGCGGCATTGGATGCCGGGGACGATTCCCTTTTCGACACAGGTGTCGCGGATTTTGTCGATGGCTTCGATGAATTTGGGGTGTTCGAATTCGCCGGGGATTCCGAGGGAAATCGAGAGATCGACCGGCCCGACCATGACTACGTCGAGGCCTTTGACACTGAGAAGTTCTTCGCGGGCTTCGAGCGCCTTCACTGTCTCGATTTGGAGGATGACCATGCCGTTTTCATTACGGTGGGCGATCATCCGCGGAATGGTGACAGGTTCGTAGTCCGACTGCATCACGGTGAGGCCGAAGCCGCGGATGCCGACGGGCGGGAACTTGCACCAACTGACGGCTTGTTCGAGGAGTTCGGGGGATTCAACACGGGGGAAGATGACGCCATCCGAGCCGCAGTCGAGGGCGCGGGCGACGAGCGAGTATTGCATGTCGGCGACGCGGGTGAAGACGGTGAGACCGCAGAGGCTGGCGGTGCGGCAGATGTCCTGGATGGTCTCGATACCGAAGCCGCCGTGTTCGCCGTCGAGGTATACGTAGTCGAAGCCGGCAGCTTTCAGGAGTCTGGCGATTTCGGTGTCCCGGAGTTGACCGTAAGAAGTTCCGAGGACGGTTTTTCCTTCGCGCAGGGCTTGTTTGACGGCGTTGGGGCGCATTCACTCAAGTGTATAGCGCCTTGGGCGCCACGGTGGTTAGAGCACCGGGGATGCGAAGATGAACACCCTCCGAGATGGCGACGGCATCGGTGACTGGTTTCAAACTGGGGAAGAGGACGGGTTGCGGGAGGTCGCGGTCGCCCGAGGTGCTGGGTGCTGGCGCCGTTTCCGATTTGTCCGAATGAATCGTCACCCCAAGCGAGTACGGTGCCTTCCGAAGTTAGGCACCTCGCAAAGTGGCTCCGGGGTTAACGCCCGCCACCGGGACCGGTAGGTTCCTATTGCCGGAGACTGACGGGTCGCCGAGTTGGCCGGTGGAATTCAGCCCCCAGGCGAAGACTTCTCCGTCGGCGTTGAGTAGTAAACTGTGGCGGGGACCGGCCGCCAGTCCCGTCGGGAAGTCTTACGAGCGTGTTGACGGCGTAGGGCAGACCTTGGGCGCAATTGATTTGAGAGCCCGGGCCGTCGCCTAGCTGGCCGACGGTCGATCACTCGGAGAAACGAGCTTTCGGCGGCAACGGTATCTCGATGAACTGATAGCTCCCTGGAATCGCTGCGTCAACACTCGCTGTTATTTCCGCAGCGTGGTCGCGGACAAGCGGCCAGATGTTGGAGCCGAGCACGACCAACGCGACCTTGCGTCCAGTGAGATTCTGCTGACAGCGAATGTTCCGGTCTGAAGTAACCATTACTTCGAACCCCGCTTCCTCGGCCGCAGTCAGAAGTTTGCCGTTTTCAAGCTAAACCGGCCAACCCGTTTGCTCGAAGGTGGATACCTCATGTCTGGTGAGGAATCTTCTCACGCCGATAGGGACGTTTTTATCGAACAGGATGCGCAACGCGGTGGCTCTTGGCGTAAGTCACGATTGCCTTCACACTCTCTTCCGAAACTTCGAACTGCTTGGATATTTCGGCGATGCTGACTCCGTAGTCGAAGTTGTCGACGATCGCGCCAACGGGCATGCGAGTTCCTCGCAGCACCGGCGAGCCGCTCTGTACCTCGGGCTTCGCTTCGACCAGGGGGCATTCCGACCAGTCGATTTTTTCGCAATTAGGCATTGGCTGGCTCCCTGCCATTATCATTCCACGATTTCGCACCGGTTGCGGCAAACGGGGAATCGGCTAATCGACCGTCAGGACCTGGTGATCGGGGCAGGTTGGCTCGACGCAGTCGTAGATGCGGGTGACGAGATCCATGCCGTGGGTGGCGAGGAACGGGACGATGCCGTACATGCGTTCCTGCAGGTGGCGATGGGGGTAAATCAGGTCGTGGAGATATTGGGTATCGGCGGCGGCGCGGGTGTCGCGGCGAAGGGCTTCGCGGGCGGTTTTTCGCTCCATTTTGCCGATTTGGTAGAGCACTTTGGAGCGGCTCTTTTCGAAGGTCTTTTCGAGACCGGGATCGAAGCCGTGGATGGAGGCGGCCAGCTTATCGAGTTCCGCGTTGACGGCGGCCAGAGAGGCGCCGAACTGGCTGGTTACGTCATTGGGAACCAGATGACGGGCCATCTTCTCACGGAGGTCAACGTCAGGGACGGCGATGTCCTTGAGGCTGAGTTGGTAGCGCTTGGTGAGCTTGGCGGCGCGGCGATCAAATAGCGTGAAAGACGCGCGGTGGGCGACGACGGGCATGCGGCCGAGGAGAGCGGCGTAGAGGGGTTCGCTTTGGGCGAAGTAGGCGAGTTCGGCGGGGCCGCCGAGGTAGGCGACGGTGGGGAGCAGAAAATCCTGCATGACGGGACGGAGGATGGCGTTGGGGGAGAGGAGTTCGGGCTTGGCTTGGAGAGCTTCGAGGGTGAAGTCGTTGAAGTTGTCGCCTTTGCGTTTGAGAACGGTCCGCTTGCCGCCTTCAAGGGTGAAGAAAAGTGACGCGTTCGATTCGAGGTGGACCTGACCGTGGTAGCCGGCGGCTTCGAGTTCCTGGGTTCGTTTCTGGACGGCGGGGACGAGATCCTTCGAGAGACTGAGGGCGCGGCTGAGGAAAGGGGCGGCGATCTGGCGGATGGCGGGGTCGAGCGGGTCCAGATAAATCATGCCGTAGGGCTGGAGGAATTGCTCGACCAATTTGCGGAAGGCGCTGCCGAAGGTTTCTCCGTCTTTGTAGGCGGATTCGACGAGGGTAAGGACCTCTTCCGCGAAGGGCATGCCGGTTAGCGCTTCGCGTAATTGCTCGATTGGAATGTCGCGGAGGGGGATGTTGCCGACTGGACCGTTGAGCGGGTTAACCGAATTGGTATTGAAGTTTACGGGATGATAGGCGGCGTTGTAGGCCCAGGACTGATTGATTTCGGCGAGGTCGTGGTCTTCAGTGGCGAACCAGAAGACGGGAACGGCGCAGATGCCGCGGTCGGAGAGAATCTGGGCGAGTTTAACGGCGGCGAGGGCTTTGAAAATTGTATAAAGCGGGCCGCCAAAGAGTCCGACTTGCTGGCCGGTGACGACGGCAACGGTGTTGGGGCCGGCGAGTTTGTCGAGGGAGGGGTTGTTGGGATTGGACTGGCGAAGAGCAGCGACGAGGGCGGTGCGGCGGTCGGCGGGGTAGACGATTTGCTGGGCGGCTTTGACGTAAGATTCCGGATCGTAGGGATTATGCGGGTAGAAGCGCTCGACGCGATCGAAATGATATAGGAGGTCGCCAAACAGGCGGGATGTTCCCGGGAGTTCCGTGTGGCGTATACAGTGTTGTTCCATCCAGTTGTTTCGATCGAGGGGTCCGTCTAAGTACAGGCTATCAGATGAGGGTTACGGTTCAGCGGTCGCAGGTATCTGTTAACGTCAAAAGATATGATTGATGAGGCTGGATTCCGTCAGGCGGCCGATGTGGCGCTGGATTCGCTGTTTAAGGCGCTGACGCGCGCGGGCGATTCGTTTGATTTCGACGCGGATATGAACAACGGGGCGTTGACGGTGGAATTCGAGGATTCTCCGGCCAAATTTGTGGTGAGCCCGAATGCGCCGGTGCGGCAGATCTGGGTTTCGGCCCATTCGAGGAGTTTTAAGCTGGACTGGAACGAGGCGGCGGGAGCGTTTGTGTTGGCGGATACCGGGCAGACGCTGCCTGCATTGATTGGGGAACACATTAGCACGCAATTGGGCGAAGAGGTCACGCTTTAAGGTTTCATGGCTGGCGTCTACATTTCCTGGCCATTTTGCGCGCAAAAGTGCACGTATTGCAATTTTGCTTCGGGGGTGTTTCCGCGGGAGTTGGAAGTTTCCTACGCGGAGCGGTTGGGGTTGGAGCTTGAGGGTTCCGACTGGCCGTTTGCGCCGGAGACGGTCTATTGGGGGGGCGGGACGCCGAGCCAGATGGATGAATTAGTGCTCGGGCGGCTGATGTCGATGATTCCGGGGAAGCCTTGGGTGGAGGCGACGATGGAGGCGGCGCCGGGGACTTTTAGCGTGGAGCGGATTGCGGCGTGGCGGATGGCGGGGATAAACCGGGTTAGCTTGGGCGTGCAATCGTTTGTAGATGCAGAACTGCGGAAGACGGGGCGGAAGCATACTGCGGCGGTGGTGGCGGCGGATGTAGCGAACTTGCGGGCTGGGGGGATTGACGATTTCAATGTCGACCTGATTGCGGGTTTGGCAGGGCAGACTCCCGAGAGTTGGGAAGTTTCTCTGGACGCGGCGCTGGCGTTGGATCCCCCGCATGTTTCGGTTTATATGTTGGAAGTGGATGAAGACAGCCGGTTGGGGCTGGAGATTCTGAACAATGGCGGGCGATACGGGGCGCGGGATATTCCGGATGATGGGGCGATCGCGGAGATGTATGAACGGGCGGTGGAGCGGTTGGCGGAGGCCGGAATTCAGCGGTACGAGATTTCGAACTTTGCGCGGCCGGGGCGTAAGTCGCGGCACAATTTGAAGTATTGGCGTTTGAAGCCATATTTGGGGTTTGGGGCGGATGCGCATTCGTTTGCGGGCGGAGAGCGGTGGCAGAATGTGGAGTTGGCGGGGGATTATGTGGCGGCGGGGACGGTGCGAGCTTTGTCGACGGCGGCGAACGCGGCGGAAGAGCGGTTTTTTGTGGGACTGCGTTTGAGCGAAGGCATACGGCCGACGGCCGAAGAGTGGGAATTGCATCGAATTGTTATTGACCGTTTTGTGCAGGATGGGTTGCTGGAACGGGACGATTCCCGTTTGTGGTTGACGGCGCGCGGTATTCTGCTTTCTAACGACATTTTTCAGGAGTTCTTGACGGTATGACCTTTATTGACTTGCGGAGCGACACGGTAACCAAGCCGACACCGGCGATGCGGCGGGCGATGGCGGAGGCCGAAGTTGGGGACGATGTGTATGGGGAGGACCCTACCGTCAACCTGCTGGAGGAACGGGCGGCCGCGGTTTGCGGGAAGGAGGCGGCGCTGTTCCTGCCGACAGGGACGATGGGGAACACCATTGGCATCAAGGTGCACACCGAGCATGGGCAGGAGGTGATCTGTGAGTCCAGGTCGCACATTTTGAACTATGAGTTGTCGATGATGGCGTGGTTTGCGGGCTGTTTGACGCGAACGGTGGCGGCGGAGGACGGGGTGTTGTCGTGGCGGAATATTGCGGCGGAGATAAGGCCGTTGGGACCGCACGCGGCGCCGACGGGGTTGATTGAAGTGGAGAATACGCACAATATGGCGGGCGGGACGGTTTATCCGCTGGATACGCTGCGGGAGATCTGCGAGGAATCTCACAAGCTGGGACTACCGGTGCATATGGATGGGGCGCGGGTGTTTAATGCGGCGGTGGCATTGGGCGTTCCGGTAGCTGATGTGGTGGCGCCGGTGGATACGGTGACGTTTTGTTTGTCGAAGGGATTAGGCGCACCGGCGGGTTCGATGTTGTGCGGACCGAAAGTGTTAATGGACAAGGGGCGGTTGTTGCGGAAACGGCTGGGCGGCGGTATGCGGCAGGCGGGTGTGTTGGCGGCGGCGGGGCTGATTGCGTTGCACGACATGCCGGGGCGGTTGAGTGAGGATCATGCGAATGCGCAGTTGATGGCGGACGGGTTGGCGGCAATTCCGGGGGTAAAGGTGGAGCGGGCGCCCGCGACGAATATTCTGTTTTTCGATGTGACGGAGACGGGGTATTCGGGGGTTGCGTTTAGTGAGAGGCTGAAGGAGCGGGGGGTGTTGATGAATGCGGCTTCGGGAGCTTCGAGGCTGCGGTTGTTGACGCATTTTGATGTTGATCGGGCGGCTTGCTTGCGGGCGGTGGAGGTGGTGCGGGACGCATCATCGTGAGATACTCATCAGTATGCGGACTACGGTTGATTTGAGCGATGAGGCTTATCAGGCCGTGAAGGCGATCGCCAGGGACCGGGAAGAAAGCATGGGCAAAGTGATGAGCGAGTTGATCATTAAAGGTGCATGCCAGCCGGACTCCGATCAAAAGGTTGGCGAAATTCGCATGGTGAACGGTTGGCCGGTCGTCAGCATTGGGCGTCCAATCACAAATCAAGAGGTCCGGGATTTCCTGACCGACAATGAATAAAGTTATCTACCTGTTGGATTCCAGCGTGATGATCGCCGCGAGCATAGCGGAACATTCCCATTACAAACAGGCGCAGTCCTGGCTGGATCAACGATCAAGCTTTGCCAGTTGCCCAATAACGCAGGGTGCGTTGATTCGCCATATGTGCGGACCGCTAGTCGGGGTGTCGATAGTAGATGCAAAAATGATGCTACGAACCATCGTCTCCAGTCCGAAACACACGTTTTGGCCTGACGATGTATCCCATCTGGCGCTCCCGGAGCGAGGACTGCGGGGACATAAGCAAGTGACCGACTTCTACCTTGCCGCGCTGGCCGGGAAGAATGGCGGGAGGCTAGCGACGATGGACAAGTCGCTGGCGGCGACATTTCCCGACCTTTGCGAACTGATCTAGATCCCGGCGGAGGCGATGGCGGTTTGCCATTTCTCGGGCAGGATACTGCGCCACTTGCGGATGACGAGTTCAAGTAGATTCAGTACAACCGCGAGGCCGAGGAGGCCGGGCCAGAGGCGTGTCGTGGCTGGAACGCCGCGGCCCTGGGGATCGAAGACCTGTTTCGCTGATGGGTTGTAGCGGCCACCGGTGAAGCCGGTCATTTGACGGAGTAGCTGCTCATTGTTTCCGTAGTCAGCCAGTTCGACTTCCTGTCGGTAGTAGCCGGTTTCGGGGAAGATGCGGCTGTCTTCAACGGGGCGGATGCGGAACAGGCCCTGGCGGGCGCCGATGTTGACACGCCCTTTGTAGAGGCCCTCGCCGGCTTTGCGGACATCGACGGGCTGGCGGAAATTGTCAGGGCCGATGATGAAGATCGGCGGCACGGTTTTGGGATCGGGGACATTGCGGGCGAGACGGTAGGTGATGTCGAGGCCGCCGTTAACCGCATCGTATTCGGCGGTGGCTTCGCCGGCCTGAGCGTGGGGGAGAATGTCGCGGAAGAGGTTGGCCCAGAGGCGATCGAAGCCTTTCCAGGTGAGCCAGGGTTCGGCCCAACGGTTTTTCGCGTCCGAAGTAAAGACTGTCGCGCGGCCGAGACCGTATTGCCAGCGGGCGAGAAGCGGGTCGCGGTGGTCGATGCTGAGGATTGTTTCGGCGGTGGGTTTGGCGATGAATTTTGTGTAGCCCTTCAGCGCGGGAGCGGATTCGATGCCGACGCCGTCGAGGACTTCGGTTTGGCGTTCGACGACGGGGAGAATTGCCTTTTCGATGGCGGTGGAGCCGGTGAACTCCATGACGTCCTTGAGGAGGATTTGCTCGAGGCCGGAGGGATCGTTGAGGAAGTAAGACTTGCCTTTGGAGAAGGCCGCGATTTTTTCGAGGTAGGCGCGGTTAACGTCCTGGCCGAGACCGACGGCGGAGATGGTGATGTTCTGGGTGACGGCTTCCTTGGCGATGGAGAGGCTGTCGCCTTCTTCTGAGATGCCGTCGGTGAGGAGCACGATGTGCTTGAAGGTCGCTTTGACGGGCACGGTTTTGCGATAGGCCTCAGTGAGCGCGGGAGCGATCTGGGTGCCGCCGTCGGGGGTGATGCCGGCGACGATGCGCTTGATGAGAGTACGGTCCTCGGCCTTGCGGATGGGTACGGCCCACTGGAAGGAGTTATCGAAGATGAGGACGCCGACGGTGTCTACGTTGCGGAGGTTTTCGATGACGCCGATGGAGGCGACGCGCGCCAGTTCCATTTTGCGGCCTTCCATGGAGGACGATTTGTCGACGATCAGAACGACGCAAGTTCCTTCAGGGGAGCGGGGCGGCGCCAGCTTGGCGGGGAGGGCGCGGTCGAGGGCATCCTCCTGCTTTTTGTTTTCCAGGTAGGTCATACGCTCACCGCCGATGACCATGAGGCCGCCACCCTGTTTGACCCAATTCTCGATCAAGTCCTTGTCGCCGACGGGGATGGTTTCGATGTCGTAGTTGTTGAAGAGCAGGAGTTGGAAATCGTCAAGGCGCGAGGCGTCAAAGGATTCGGCCATGGTGATGTCGTATTGGGCGGCGGTGAGGACGCCGGCGACATGTTTCTCGCTGCCGGGGGGGTCCTGGGTGACGAACAGGACGCGGGGGCGGCGGAGGGAGATGGACTGGGCGAAGCGGACTTCGCCGAGTTCCTGGGACTTGATGGCTCCGGAGATGTCGATGGCGCCGGGGACGTTCAAGGCGACGTGGACACGGACGCGGTTGATACCGGGTTCGAGTTGAACGGGGTTGTTACCGAGGGATTTGCCCTCGGCGGTGAGGATGACTTCGGCGGAGGCGCGGCGAGGGGACTCGATGGCGATATCGATGGGGAAGCGGTCACCGGTGAAGGCGCGGAGTGGGAGGGAGACAGACTCGAGACGCAGATCGGGTTTAGGGCGGCCGGCGAGAGGGACGACATCAATGGGGATGTTGAGTTGGCGGGCCTGGTACAGGGCGCGGGTAACGCTGCCTTTATTTTCTTTGCCGTCGCTCATCAGGACGACGCGAGGCACGAGGCCTTCAGGCATGGCGGCGAGGGCTTCGCGGATGGCGGTTTCAAGATCGGTGCCGCGGCCATTTTCGCCAGCGGTGCGGCCGACGGCGTTGCGGCTGAGTTCTTCCGAAGTTAAGGCGCGGGTGCCGCGGGCGAAGGGGATGACTTTGAGCCAATTGCGGCCACGTTCGGACTCGATGTCTTTGATGAGGCGGCTGGCGCGGGTAATGTCAGCGTCAGAGATGGAGCCGGAGGTGTCGACGAGCAGCGCCACGGCGCTTTTGGTTTCCGATGAGTTGATGGCGGGTTCGGCGAGGGCGATGAGGACGGCGGTGAACGCGAGGGCTTTAAGGATGAGGTTCATCCGCTGGCGGCCGGTGCGCCATTCCCAGAAGAGCCAGGCCAGGGGAATCCAGGCGATGGCGAGTACCCAGGCGCGCTCGAAGGTCATGCGGCCCTCCGGAAGGAAGTGAAGCGGCTGAGGAAATTAGCTGCGCCGCGAACGGGCAGGCGAAGGCGTCCGAATAGGAGCCATTCGGCAAGCAGGAGCGCTGCGCCAAGGAGCGCGAGCCAGGGCCAGAGATCCTGAACCGGGGAATCAACGCCGGTGATGCGGCCGAGGCCGCGACGAACCTTGGCGGGGGCTTCCCAGGCGGTGTCGCCGACATCGGGAAGTGAGAGGGAATAGACGGTTTCCCGAGAGCCGGCGCGAACGCGGACATTGCCACGGGTGGCGGAATAGAACTGCAGGGTATTTTCGGAAATCGAGAACGGGAGCGGCTGTTGATCTTCGCCTATCACTTGGACTTTGGAGGGATCCGTGTTGGCGTCGAGCGCGACTTTCACAGTGCCGACGCGCTCGCCGTCGAGTTCCCAACGGCGGAGCGCTTCCGGGGCAATCCATTCCATTACATTTGCCATCAACAGTGGGGCGGCGAGTTCAAACTTCAATGAGCCCATCCCGGGATGGACCCCGAGGAAAACGGCAGGCGGATCGGACTGGGTGGAAACGAGGCTGCCGCCTTCGGCTTCGGCAACCGTTTCGGCGGCCGGAGACTGAGTGAACAGTGTGGCGCCATCGAGTTTCAAATCCAGAGTGTGCAGGCCGTGGGCGATGGGGTGTTCGGCACGCCAGCGGGTGATGCGGGCATTCGTGTTGGATTTCGCAACGGCGAGCGGTGAGCCTTCGGCGGGAGGGGCGATCCAAACGGTGGGACGCTGCGGTTTCTGGGGAGGACGGAAACGATCGATGATGACGACATCGGCATCGACGTCGGGCTTGTAAGTTTCGGGAAGGGCGTAGGCCGCGCTGATTCGCGGGTTCGCATTCATCAACGGCCGGAGGAGTTCCGGCTGCCGGGTGAAGATCGCGACGCGCACCTGTTTTTGCTCGGGAATTTCGAGGAGAGCGACGTTGTCTTCCAGGAGCCCGTCGCGGAGTTGTATACGGGCTTCCATCCAGCCGGCGGATTTGGTACGGAATTCGTAGCGAGCGGTCTCTTCGGCGCCGGGGGCAATGGTGAAACGGCTGGAGCCGATGGGAGCATTGCCGAAGGTCACGATCAACGGCACCGCTTCCGGTGTGCGGCCGTAGTTACGAACGGCGACAAAGATCTCCCAAAGCTGGCCATCGTTGGGCGCGCGGCGGAGATGGAAACGGCGGATGCCGACGTTACGGTTGGGAACTTGGACGGGGAGAAGGCGCAGCGTCGCGGGGAGATTGTTGTCTTCGGGGAGATCCGTTTGATTGGTGCGGCCGGCGCCGGAGAATACGATTTCGCCGGTACTTTGGCCATGTTGACGCTGCATGCGCCGAGCGAAATCGAAGGCGGCTTGGAGGTTGAGCGCGGAGGAGCCGGGCTGTGATTCCAGAATCGCTTTTTCGGCGGCGGAGCGGTTGGTTTCGAAAACCGTGGCGGGAGTGGGTAGAGCGTCGGCACGGACGACCATGACGCGGTCCGACCCAGGCAAGGCGCGGAGCCAGCGGATGGCGTTGATTTTGCCTTCGTCGATCAGGCGGCGCTGCGGATCGGCTCGTGCGCCGGTCCAGGCAGAGGTATCGAGGAGGAGAACATGATCGCGGGAAGAACGGTCCGGCGAGCCCAACCGGAGTTGCGCGATAGCGGCGAGCAGCAAGCCCATGCCGATGATCTGCATGAGCATCGACCAAGGCTGCTGAATGCGGCGGCGGTGCTTGGCTTCGGGCGGCTTCTCGCTGGGCTTCCAGAAGCGCATAGTGGCGACTTTGATTTTCCGCCGTGAACGATCAAGCAGATACAACGCCAGGACCGCGCCGCTGACGGCTCCGAAGAGGGCCGTGAATTCGCCGAGGCTGAGATTGAAGAAAAACACCTATTGCATGCCCTTGGCTTCCAGGAAGGAACCGAAAATCGCCTGTTCGATGGGGGTGGCGGTGGAAAGGCCGATGTAGCGGCCACCCTTGCGCATGGTGATTTCCCGGATGGAGCGGGCGTAGTTGTCAAACGCTTCGACGTAGGCGGCACGGGCTTCGTCGTCAAAATTCAATTTTACCGATTCGCCAGTCTCGGCGTCTTCGAGTTCGAGTTCACCGTTGTGGGAGGGCTTGCGGTCTTCGTCGCCCCAGAGGTGGATGATGAAGAGTTCGTGTCCAAAGTCGGCGAGATACTGAATAGGCTTTTCACAACTTTGATCGTCGAGAAAATCGGAGATGACGATCACCAAGCCGCGTTGGGGATATTCGGCGATAAAGTTGCGGAGGGCGGGAGCGAAATTGCTGCGGCCGCCGGGTTTGAGAGCTTCGAGGAAATCGACGGCGGGGCGAATGCGATGCCGGCCGCCACCACAGTTGTAGGGATCGTGAAGGGTCGCGTCAAAGGGCTGGATGAGGATAGTCTCCAGACGTACGAGGCCGACGTAAGTGAGCGATGCGGCTAGTTTTCGGGCGTAATCAAACTTCGCCGGATCGCCGGTGGTCATGGAGGCGCTGGTGTCCAGCAGGATGCGAACGGGAACGCGGGGTTCGACTTGAAAAAGTTTAAGGATAAGCTTTTCGAGGCGCATGTAGGCGCGCCAGTTGACGGCGCGGAGATCATCGCCTTGATGAAAGCCGCGGTGATCGAGAAACTCCTGACCGGAGCCGGGATAGCGGGAAGCGTTATGCCCGCCCACCAGACCGGGGAACGACTTCTGCCAGTGCAGGGTGAGTCGCTCCAACCGTTCCAGGAATTTCTGGTCAATGAGCGGTTCTGGCATGCGGCTTGCTTATGCGGCGGCCGCCGTGACGGTGCGTAAGATCTCTTTGAGAACGGTGTCCGGCGTTTCGCCTTCCGCGTGGGCGTCGAAGTTGGGAATAATGCGGTGGCGGAGGACGCTGGGGGCGATGGTTTGGATATCGGCGATGCTTAACTGCATGCGGCCCTGCATGAGGGCGAGAACGCGGCCACATTCGACGAGCGCCTGCGCGCCGCGCGGAGAGGCGCCGTAACGAATGTATTTCGTGGCGCGGGCATGCGCGTGGGGGCTGGCAGGTTGGGTTGCCATTACCAAGTTGACGGCGTATTCGCGGATGTGGGGGGCAACGAGGACTTGGCGGGCAACGCCGCGGAGGCCGAGAATCTCCTCGCGGTCAACGATTTGATCGATCTGGATCTCTTCGCGGTGGAGGGAGTACTCGACGATTCGGGAGAGTTCTTCCTTTGACGGATAGCCGACGATAATCTTCATCAGAAACCGGTCGAGCTGGGCTTCCGGCAGCGGGTAGGTGCCTTCCATTTCGATGGGGTTCTGCGTGGCCATGACGAGGAACGGCGCTTCGAGTTCGTGGGTAGTAGTGCCGCTGGTGACGGTGCGTTCCTGCATCGCTTCCAGGAGAGCGGACTGGGTCTTCGGAGTGGCGCGGTTGATTTCGTCGGCAAGGACGAGGTTGGAAAAGATGGGGCCGGCCTGAAATCGCAGGGACTTGGCGCCGCTCGCGTCGGTCTCCATGATCATGGACCCGACGATATCGCCGGGCATGAGATCCGGGGTGAATTGGATGCGGGAGTAGCGGAGCTTCAGAACGCGGGAGAGGGTCCGCAGGAGGGTGGTTTTGCCGAGGCCGGGAACGCCTTCGAGCAGTACGTGCCCGCCAGCTAGAAGGCAGATGAGAACGCCGTCGACGACATCCTGCTGGCCGACGATGACTTTGGCGATTTCAGTGCGGATTCGGTTGAGTTTTCCGACCGCTTGAGCGATATCAGCTTCACTAAACACTTATTCATTCTAAGACAGGACGAACATGGGAACGGGAGGATTGTGGCCAAGCGCGGTTAAAAAATAAACGGGCGCGGAATGAATCCGCGCCGTAGTCGTTTGAATTTGGAATAGATTGGACGCTACGCCTAGGAACGCGCAGTCGCCAGATGATCACCGCATTCGCCGGCCAGGTAGCCGACGACGAGGGCCATTTCTCGAAGCGCATTCTGCGCCTTCGGATTAGCAGTGGAACGCGTCACAGAGTACCACGCTTTCATAAACCGATAATCGACCATGAGAATCCTGCTCTCAAGCGAACCCCCAGTTTGCTGGATACTCGGACAAGCGGACATCAATTCCTGGACACGAACCAGATCCCGATCCAGCAGATCTCTGATTCGATCCATTGCTTGCGCCGTGTCCGCCTGTGCCAGCGACTCTTCGACGGAGCCGAAGGCCAATCCGTTCTGGGCCGCCACCGCCTGCGCTTGTTCCTCACACCAATCGGATTCGAGGATTAACACACAGGAACAGCGAAACCAGTAAACGAACATCGCCACAGAGAGGATGATAATCACAACACTGATAATCATTGTTCTTCCCGAACTACTTTATTACGTGAACTCGGCTTCGTACTGGTGGTACTAGGCTTTAATGAGAGTATAAGGGGCGCAGGGGCTGAGGGCAACGGAAAATCGAGGTAGTAGGGTAATTTTCCGAATGGACTATGCACCATTCCCAGTTGGTACTGTGGCGCCTTCGAAGACCATATGAGAGGGAATGACGCCACGGGAGGCGCAATCCTGCGCGTAGAGTCGGGCGTAGCTGATGTTGAGGTAATCCGGTTCGGTATACCCCAGGTTGCGCGCGGCATTGTCGATCCAATCGGCGGGGCCTTCGAGTTCCATATAGATTCCTACAGGTGTCTCATCGACCATTACAACGCCATCGTCACCGGGAACGACCCATTCCGTGCGGAATTTTTCGTAGCGGAAGCGTGGGACGTAGCCGAGGCGTTCAAGGATTACGGCGAGCGTTTGGGGGTCGTTGACCGAGACTTCGAGTTCTTCTCGCTCTTTATGCCGGGTGACAATAGCGGGCCCTTTATAGGTAAAGACAGAATTGCCGCCGGCTTGGCGAATGCGGATTAGTTCGCCGCGGGCGCGGAGGTCGGCGCCGGGCAGGTCGTATAGTTGGTTGGACTCAAAGACACGCGGGTGAAGGATGACAAAACCCAGAGAGCGGAGGCGGATTTCAAGGGCGTCGAGATCAGGTACGGCGACCTTGACCTCATTTTCTTTATGAAGAGTCCCAACTGCCATGCAGCCATCGTAGCAATGGTTGTGGTACTCTGCCATACGGAAGTGAAATGCGCCCGTAGCTCAGCTGGATAGAGCATCTGGCTTCGAACCAGAGGGTCGGCCGTTCGAATCGGTCCGGGCGCACCAAATAA
>Ga0105048_10007278_pt1 | contig 17794 bp, 14 predicted proteins | sample MAT05_FD_78382 | JGI IMG/M metagenome (GOLD analysis project Ga0105048, IMG submission 78382) | Freshwater microbial communities from Lake Fryxell liftoff mats and glacier meltwater in Antarctica - MAT-05 | ecosystem: Environmental > Aquatic > Freshwater > Ice > Liftoff microbial mat | place...
CAATAAATTTATAGTTGGCTTTGGCAATATTTAGTAATTCTGCATATTGGCTGGTCGTGAAGTCTCGAATTGAATATAAATCTGAATCAGTCATGATTTAATCTAGTTTATTGATAATTAAATAAATCTTTGCCTGATCGAACGGCAAACAATATTAGGTCTGATTAATTGTCCGTTTATTCCTATCTCTTTAATTCTCTATTTTCCCCTACCTGTTGAGACTTCAATAAAATTGGGCAATGGTCTGATAATTCGGGATATCAAACTATAAGCCAGAGTCTACAACGGTTCTAGCCTCTAACAGCGATTTAGCTGCAAAGCCATACGAATCAACGGTTTACAGATCCGTCCCGATTCTACTGGCCAGTGCCATCGTTTGTGGGTGACAACTCATCTTGACTCCGATCAGGAAAAACTACGCGGCTCAAGCTAGACGAGATTTAGATCGTTTTGTAGTAGGTATCAGAGAGAACATCTGTCTGAAAAAACAAATTATCTTCTGCCAATATCCCCAAAATTTGAATGTTAGTCAGACACATATCGCGTATACAGCCACGAATTGTACGAATATTTTTAATATTGTTCACTGTTGGCATTGGAAACCCAGTATCAAGGTATTCAGCATTTGAGAATAAAATTCTTGAATTTTGTGAAAATCCAAAACGTGCATATTCTTCAGTAGCAATTTTTATTGGATCAGATTTTTTCATTGTTTCTTCCTCCACTAATAGTTCTAAGCTAATCGGATAGCCTCCATTTCGTCCAGCACCTTGACAATAATTTGCAAAATTAGTAAGTCTATAAGTGTGGAATGATTTATCGTAACAGAAAAAATAATATAAATCACCCATAGCTTCTGGGGGCTGATCGACAACCATATTCACGACAATTGTTTTTAGTGGTTTATCGTTTTTAAAGTCACTAAAGTCTACGCCGAGGTATCGTCCAAGTAATGGTATATTGCCTGTCCAAATCAAGTGTTTCACATCTTCAATATTTCTCTTATGACCGTTACAGTTAACCGTCACTTCTTGTATTTTTCCATTGCTTTTTTTAAGGGCAATAATTTCAGAACTGGTGAATATTTGCACACCTGCTTGTGTGATTTTGTGAATTATCGCTTCTATAATTCGGTACATTCCGTAACGTATTGGATAAATTGCTCTACGACCGGAAGAGCGATCGCTTGGCAATGTACGTTGATTAGGCCAAGCAACATGGTTACGTAGTAAAGGGGACAATGTTAGTTCACTCGCAAGATCTTCATTACAAAAAGCGATACGCGTCATAGGGGTAAAAATAGTCGCCATAAAATCTAGGTCAGCAGCATTTTTCTTATGTACTTTTTCAATAGAAGGAAGAATAGCTTTTGTTGCTGTCAACTCTCCAAACCGTTGGATAGCATAATCGTATGCTGTAAGATGAGTCTCACTGACGGCTCCAACCTTCTGTTTGTCGAGGTGTGCCAAAAAATCTGCGAGGCATTCACAATAATCTTTTCGAGAAAGATTACGCAGATCTATGTATGGGGTATGCTTTTGCAAAATGCCGTTAAAATACGCCCCAGCAAGGTCACGTTTGCCACCCTCTAGCACTTGCCATTCTTCTTCAGGTAAAAGATTAAAAAGGAGTTGATCAAGCTCTTCAATACCTGTTTCCAGTAAGTTATGTGGGCCATAATCAAAGTAGCCCCATTTCCCATAATTGAAACATCTTAATAAACCACCAAGTTCATTATTCTTTTCTACAATAATTACGTTCTCTCCTAAACCTTTGCGGCACAGTAATAATGCACAAAGTAGTCCTGAAATACCCGATCCACCTATTACTATATTTTCTGACATAGCTTAATTCGATTTTGAAAGTAAATGAAAGGGAACAACAAAAAAGTCCGAGTATTCCTCTAGTAGGGTTTCTTGACTTAACTTCAAAAGTGATTCGTTGTTAATTTGGGTATAGTACTTATAGTGAATATCGTAAGTACCCCATCGCTTCTTAAAAAGATATACACCATCTTGAGTAGCCCAAGTTCCACCCCAATTCCAAAGGCAGAATCCACGCTTAGATGCCTCTATCATCGCATGATAAATAAGCAAACTGAGGGGCTGCTTTTCACGATATGGCTCAAGAATAACAGGTGTGTAGTACTCTACAATATTTCGGAAGTAAAAAAGCAGCAGAGCTGCTATCGGTTTTTCGTCCAAGCGTGCAACAAAAATCTTGTATTCTTTTCCAGCTTGAAAAAATTGAGGAAAGAACCGAAAAAATCTTTCCGACTTTGCCCGTCCACCGATTGATTGCATGTTATCTTGGTGAACTTTCATGAGGAAGTTCACCATATTATTTTCTTCACTAATTGTAATATCAGATTTTTCCGCCTTACGAATCATATTCCTTGTCTTGCTGTGGAAAGATTTCATGAGATGTTCGGCATGAGATTCTTTATAATCAATGCACGTAAATTGCCCGATACGATAATCTGTAGTTGAATATCTTAAATCAGTTACAGATATGGAAAGTGGATTACTAACGACTGTGGCAGCACAAACTTCATCTAGACCGATAATCTCATTGTATGAATTTATAAGTAATTTCTCTACGCAGGGATTTTCTGCAAGTACTCCTCCATTGCTCCCGTAGAAGGGTAAAGAATTTAATACTCGCCCAAATATGCCATTTTTCGCAATTAGAGGAAACACACCTCTAACTTGCTCTAATTGATCAACAGCAACTAAGGACACATCCTCTCCATTAGTAATTGCTGAAATCATTTTAATATATGGTAAAGAATGATATAACATCGAATCTGGATGTTTTTTCACAAAATCGCAGTAGATGGTTTCATCCACTGACTGTCTTGGGACAATATTAATATCATCTAATTCCATAAATATTGGCAGGTCGTTGAATCTGTTGATCTTTCCAAATTGTCAGCGTAAATTCATAGGGCATATATGACTGGTCAATTATCAATCGCCGTGATAAGTTTTCAAAGGCAAAATTGTATATTTCCGTTACATTTTGATGATATGCATGCGGTTGTTGGAAATCAACTGCATCGGTCATCATATTCACAGATAAATAACATTTTGCTTTATTGAACAACTGCCCAATCATATCGAAAACCATTGTGCGATGGATAGCAATTTCTGGAATGTACATTAGATTGAATACCCCAGAAGCTACTATGTAATCATATTCTCCTGCTATTTCCGTCGGAGATTGCGCGTTGAAAAATTGTACCCTAGGATATTTTGATCGACACGTTTCGATAAAAGTACTTACAGCATCAGCTCCAGTGTAATTCACGTTTTTATAGTGCTCATCAAGAAATGGCTTGAGGTGTGCTAGTCCACATCCATAATCAAGCAGCGAGAAATCCTTGTCTTCGGTGATATGATGCGTTAGCGAATGAAAACGAATTTCTTGTCTACCTTTAGGCATAAGAACTGCTTGCGGCGAATCTCCATGCTGATGAAAAGCATTTTCATACAAATCAAAGATATGCTGCATATAGTACCTAATTCAACCAAAACACTATAGCAGCTATAGTTTTTTAGTTGAACCTATTTTTCCTCAAGCCACATCTCAACATTTAATAATGACCAAATCAACAAGCGTCGATTCTTCTCACCACAGAGATGCTCATTAATTAATGACTGTAAAGTATATAAATCTAACCAGTTATATATTTTGGCATGTCTGTTTAACAGCTTATGTTTTACAAAGTCAATACTCTCCCCCTTAAACCAGCTAGCATCTGGTGCTGAAAAGCCCTGTTTCTCAGACTGGGTAATATCTGTTGGAATATATTTTGACATAATATCCCGTAGTATTTGCTTGCCATCCTTAGTTTTTTGGAAATAGATAGACGGCTTATTACCTGCTTCATTTTCATTAATTCGTATTACTTCCTCTAAATTATTAAGCTTAAGATTGACTGGGCAGCTCATAGCAAAATCAACTAGATCATTGTCCATAAAAGGTACACGGGTTTCTAAGCCATGCGCCATGCTGAGTTTATCTTCGACAACAAAGAGTCCATGCAGAAAAGTTTTAGCTTCAAAATACAGAGAGTGGTTAATGTAGTCTTCTGGTCGCTCAAGTTGGTTATCGTGAGTCAAAAAAACATCCCGAAAAATATCTCTTGTCCAGACATCCTTGACATCATCCCAGATCGGCGCAAAGACTTTAGCGATCGCGGCATTAGGGAGCATCCTTTGCCAATAGGCATAATATTGATCGATGTAATCTTCAAAATCTCGGCATACTGTTGCCCGATAATATCGCCAAGGATAACCACCAAATAGTTCATCGCCGCCAGTTCCAGATAATACTACTTTCACGAATTTACTAGCTAACTGAGCAGCATAGTAATTGGGATAACTTTGCCCTACTCTTGGCTCCTCAATGTGCCAAGCCAGCTTTGACAAACAGCGCTCCATGTCGCCAGCCTTGAGTACCATTTCATAATGCTCAGTCTTAAATCGAGCCGACATTGCCTCCGCTTTGACTCGCTCATCAAAAGCCAGCTCAATCCCTGAAGCCGAACTTAGATCAAAGCCACAGGTAAAAGTTTTAATATAGGGCAGTTCACGGGCTGCCAAGGCCGTGATCGTCCCAGAATCCATTCCGCCTGAAAGATAAGCACCTAATTCCACGTCAGTCAAAAGCTGGCGGCTAACTGCTTGACGCATTAGGCGATCTAGTTCTTCGCGATATTCCCTAGGATCGTGTGGATGATCTGGTTCACGGAAACGATAATCCCAATACTGCTTGATTTGCGGAATACCACTACTCCCCAAAGAGATAGATGCAATACTGGCAGCAGGGAGAAGTCGCACATTTTCTAGTAGAGTTCGATCTGTGAAAATATTTTGGAAAGTAAAGTATTCCAATAACGCTTTTTTATCTAGCTCTCGTCGTGCCGCAGGATGAGCAAGAATTGCTTTCTGTTCTGAGCCAAACAAAAAGGTTTGTCCCCAGCAAGCATAGTAAAGAGGCTTGATGCCATAGCGATCGCGCACTAAAAAAAGTGATTGCTCTCGCTTATCCCAAATGGCAAAGGCAAACATGCCATTAAATCGGGTAACACAGTCTTTTCCCCATTCCACCCAAGCATTGAGAATAACTTCTGAATCAGTGCGCGATCGAAATTGATGCCCTAAAGACTCAAGCTCTAAGCGTAATTCCTGAAAGTTATAGATCTCACCGTTATAACTGAGGACAACCTGTTGATCTCTCGAGATCATGGGCTGATGCCCTGCCGAAGAAAGGTCAATGATCGCTAAACGTCGATGCCCCACACCAATAAAGCGATCAATATAAAACCCTTCTCCATCAGGACCACGATGGGCGATCGCATCGGTCATTTTTCGCAAAATGACTGGCGCAACAGGCTCACCATTAAGGTTGAAGATTCCAGTAACACCACACATAAGCTAGATCTCTTTGAGTGCTTTAACTACATAGGCATAATCTTCTTCCGTCATACGGTTATGTAATGGAATTGCCATTGTGTTGTCATTGCAGGCTCTTGCACCAGAGAAGTCGTCTGGCTTTAACCCGAAAGCATTGCGGTAATAGCCCAACATATGTACGGCATGAGTCCCCGGACGAGTGGCAATACCTTTAGATTGTAATTGCTCCATAATTTTATTACGGGGCATTGGCGATTTGTGAGGATCTACATAGGTTACAAAAGCTTGCCAAGCATGATTTCCATTGCTGGGGAACCATGGCATCCTCAACCAAGGAATATCAGCTAATTGTTCGCGGTAAAATTCAGCCCAATGTTGACGTTCTGTGATGAATTTGTCTAATTTACCCAGTTGTACTAGCCCTACTGCTCCTTGAAGATCGGTCATGCGATAGTTAAAACCTAACAGATTAAACTCTGGTAGCAAGTAAGGGCTGGCTCCATGATGTCTCTGCTCTTCGGAGATGCTGGCTCCATGGTTGCGGAGAATATTAGCTGTTTCGGCTAGAGCATCATTGTTAGTAGTCACCATGCCCCCCTCACCTGTAGTGATTGATTTGCGAGGGTGAAAAGAGAATGCTCCAGCATCTCCTAATCCGCCAGCAGGTATGCCATTCAGGCTTGCACCAGCCGCACAGGCACAGTCTTCAATCAAAAGGATTTCTGGTGGAAGAGCTGAACGAATATCTGGAATGTCAGCGCATAAACCGAACAGATGAACGGCAATTACAGCTTTCGTTTTGGGAGTGATTCTTTTAACAAGGTCTTCGACGAGAATGTTATTAGTGATGGGGTTAACATCGACAAATACTGGTGTTGCACCACAATAAATTACAACATTTGCTGTTGAGACCCAAGTGAATGCTGGGACAATTACTTCATCACCAGCGCCAATACCAGCAGCAGCCAAGATTAGATGCAATCCAGTCGTGCAACTAGTTGTGGCAAGAGCATGTTTAACTTGGTGACGCTCACTAAAAGCTTTTTCAAAGGCGGCTACCTTTGGCCCTTGTGTAAGCCATCCACTAGTTAGCGGATCGCGAGTGGCTTGCCATTCTTCGTCTCCAGTACTAGGTAAGGAAATTGCGATTTTGCGAGTTTCCATTAGTATTGTCCTCGATTAGCATCACGCCAAGCAATTAGATTTAATAAGCCTTCCTGCAATGTGTCTTTGTAATTAAATCCCAGATCATTTCTCGCTTTTTCTGGACAACCAATTCGATTTTGGACTAAACGACGGGCATCATCAGCGCTGTAGGGTTTATAGGTGACTGTTAGATCCGACTGCTTCAGTTCCAAAATCAGATCGCATAACTCGCGAATACTTGTCTGGACACCTGTACCGACGTTATAGAATTGATCGGTTACTTCTGCTTGTAGCGCCAACACGTTACACTTTGCTACATCTTGGACTGAGACAAAATCATAGGCTTGGCTGCCATCACCATTAATGATCGGTGCTTCGCTAGCATCGATCTTGTTTAACATAATTGGAATTACGCCAGTATAGGCAGCGGTCTGATCTTGATGCGGGCCATATACATTCATATAGCGTAAGCCCACATAACTAAGTCCATAGCGATCGTGAAATGCTCTTGCCATGGCTTCGCCAGCAATCTTGGTCGCACCGTAGAAATTACGGTTATTAAATGGATGCTCTTCGGTCATCGGTACTTGTACCGCATCACCATACACTGAGGCTGAAGACGAGTAAATTAATCGCTGAATATTATTGTTGACACAAGCTTCTAAAACATTGAAAGTGCCTTCAATATTTACATTAAAGGCTGTACGAGGAAAGTCTTTGCAGTGGAGTAGCCACATAGCGGCTAGATGAACTACGCCTTCTATACCTTGCATAGCGTCATTTAAGACATCGACATCACGGATATCTCCACCCTTGGGGTACAGACTGCACCGAGAATCCTTTAAATAAGTCCCGATATTACTAAACTTGCCACGAGCAAAGTTGTCGTAAATAATTACCCGTTCCACGTCAGTTTTTAATAATTCTGCAACTACATGGCTGCCAATAAAGCCCGCGCCACCAATAACAAGAATGCTTTTGCCGCTAATGTTCATTAATTAATTGTTTAGATAGTTTCTGTGATTATTGGGTAAGCGATCGCGATTATTGCAAAATACAAGCCTTGATAGTATCAACAATCCTAGTAATATTTACCTCCTCTAGCTCTGGCCAGATGGGTAAGCTTAATACCTGTGTGCCCAGTAGATCGCTAATTGGATTAGCTGGATATTTGCCAGCATAGATGGGCAGACGATCTTGGGGTATAGGATAGTAGATCATGGTGCTAATGCCTTTAGCTGCGAGATCGATCGCTAATTTATCGCGATCGCCTTTGATGACACGGATCGTGTACTGATGAAAAACATGACCTGAGACAACTTCTGGAGCGATGACTTCAGGGATATTGGCAAGTAATTCTGTATATAGACTTGCCACACGGCGGCGACCTGCATTCCACTCGTCAATATGGGGGAGCTTAACTCTGAGAATTGCTGCCTGTAAGGTATCTAGGCGCGAGTTGTAGCCAATGATTTCATTGTGATATTTTTTCTTTGCGCCATGAACACGCAGCATACGGGTAAGATCAGCGATCGCATCGTCGTTAGTGGCAATCAGACCACCATCACCATAGGCCCCCAAATTTTTAGAGGGAAAGAAAGAATAGGCTCCGACATCGCCTATTATGCCTGTCATCTTGCCTGCGATCGCTGAGCGTAAGGTATCACTGCAAGCCCCATGACAATCTGAGCAAGTACCTGCATAGCGAGCGCCAAAGGATTGAGCGCAGTCTTCGATTACCTTCAGCCCATTTGCTTGAGCAATCTCTATGATTTGGGTCATCGCCGCAGGATTGCCATAGAGATGCACAGGCATAATTGCCTTAGTACGCGGTGTAATTTTGTCTTTGATTTTGGCAGGATCAATATTAAAAGTTTTTGGATCGACATCGACAAATACTGGTGTTGCCCCAGCACTACTGATTGATTCTGCTGTAGCAAAAAAAGAAAAGGGTGTGGTGATTACTTCATCCCCTGCGCCAATCCCAAGCGATCGCAAGCCAATTACCAAAGCGTCTGTTCCAGAATTAACAGCAATAGTATGCCTCACCCCTAAATAAGCCGCTACCTCTTGCTCAAATTGTTTGACATCAGGTCCCATAATAAATTGACCCGACTCCAATACACGATCAATCGCCGCATAGATTTCGGGCTTAAGGCTTTGGTACTGGGGAGAGAGGTCAAGAATCGGAATTTTCGGATCGATCATGCTAATTTTTTGATTTCTATATCTGATATTTTTTTGTACTTGTCACCGATTGAGTCTACCGTGTAGCCTTCAGCATCGAAGTTAAGAACATCACCGTATGAACTCATCCAGCCAATAATTTTAGCGGGAACCCCAGCGACCATTGCATAAGCAGGAACGTCTTTCGTTACGACAGCACCTGCTGCCACAAATGCCCTTTCATTTAAGGTGATCCCGCAGACAATCGTAGCATTTGCGCCAATACTCGATCCATATTTGATTCGAGTAGTCCCATAGTCAGCACTAGTATTGCGAGGATATTCACAGCGTGGTGTTTTGACATTGGTAAACACCATACTGGGACCACAGAATACATAATCTTCTAAAATTACGCCTTCATAAAGGGATACATTATTTTGGATCTTGCAGCGATCGCCAATAATCACGTTATCGGCAACAAATACATTCTGAGCAAGGATGCATTTATTGCCAATCTTGGCTTTGCCCATAATGTGGGAGAAGTGCCAGATTTTTGTACCTGTACCAATGCTTGCACCTGTATCAACATAAGCGGACTCATGGGCAAAATAATCTAACTCTTTTTGTGGATTATCAGAAATAATTTTATTCATTCATTGCCTCCGCTGATTTTTCAAGGATTTCTACGACAGCGACCCCATTCCAGCCATCTGAACGGGGAGATTGGCGATTTTCAAGGCAATCGAGAAAATGTTGACACTCTAGTTTTAATGGTTCAGCCGCCGCAATCTGTACTGTGTGGCTGCCGCAATCTTGATTGTTAAGTTGTTCATCAATAGTTTTGTCATGAACCGTCACAGTTTGAGCAACCTCGTCATATACCAGCATTTGCTTTTCGGCAAGGACAACTGTAGAACGTTGAGATAAAGGGTAATACCATGAGGTATGGATATGGGCGCTTTGTCCACCAACAAATTGCAAATCGACATGGACATTATCAGCAATACCTGATTGCAACATTGCCTGACCGCTTGCCTTGACGGTTTCAAGTTTTAGCTTGCTTGACGAATTACCCAATAAATCTAAAATCACAGAAATGTCGTGGGGGGCAAATGACCACCAGACATTTTCTTCGCGCCGAACTTTGCCAAGTTTTACCCTTTGCGTAGAGACGTGAAAAACTTTGCCTGCTTTACCCGTGCTTAAATAGTCGCGCATCCAAGCGATCGCAGGTTGATATAGCAACAAATGCCCCACCATCAAAATGCGATTCTGGCTATCTGCATATTCAGCAAGATGTCGTGCTTCGGAAGCTTTGAGGGTTATGGGCTTCTCCACAAATACATCTTTGCCCGCCGTGAGTGCCTGTAGCGCTAGCTTGTAATGAGAAGGGGCAGGTGTTGCTAAAACGATCGCCGCTACATCGGTCTCTAATGCTGCTTGCAAATCGGCATATAAAGTCAAATCAGGAAAATTTGCTGCAACGTCTGCCCGCAGATTAGGACTCATTTCGGCGACTCCTGCCAGTGCCCCCAGATCATGAAAATTACGGACGAGGTTTTTACCCCAACTGCCCGCACCGACAACAATAACTTTTCGCATAGATAATTTTGCTTGTATCCAAATTTAGAGAAGCGTTACATTAGTGCGATCGCACATCAAATGACGGGTCACACCACGTGTATCGAGTATGGCTCTCGCTTTTTCTACTAGATGTTCATAATCAATTTGAGAGTGATCTGTCAAAATTATGACCACATCAGCCTCCGCGATCGCCGCATCAGTAAGTGCAACTGATCGTAAAACCTGACCACGGATTTTAATTTCAGGAACAAATGGATCGTGATAAGTAATATTGGCATGATCCTCAAGTAGTCGCTTAATTACATTGATCGATGGAGACTCGCGCCAATCATCAATATTTTTTTTGTAGGCAACACCCATCACTAAAATATTCGAGCGTGAGGGGGCAATTCCAATTTGGTTGAGAACGCGCCATGCTTTTTCACGCACAAATTCGGGCATCCGCCGATTAATTTCCCCTGCAAGGGCAATAAAATGAGTTTCAAAGTTAAATTCTTTGGCTTTCCATTCCAAATAATGCGGATCAATTGGAATACAGTGCCCACCAACCCCTGGTCCTGGATAAAACGGCATAATTCCAAATGGCTTGGTATTGGCAGCATCTAATACTTCCCAGACATTAAGATCCATGCGATCGCAAAGGATCGCCAACTCATTAACGAGAGCAATATTCACGGCTCGGAACGTATTTTCAAAAACCTTAACGAGTTCAGCCGCTTTAGCACTGCTAACAGGAACTACGTGATCAATGGTTTGTTCGTAAAACAGTTTGGCAATTTCTAAAGAAAGGGGATCGGAAGCGCCAACTACTTTATTTGTATTTTTAGTTGTATAACGCAGATTACCTGGATCAACACGCTCAGGTGAATGGGCTAAGAAAAAATCTTTTCCTTGCTTTAGCCCACTAACTTGCTCCAAAATTGGACGCATCACATCATCGGTTGTCCCAGGATAAGTTGTAGATTCGAGGCTGATCAATTGACCAGCCCTCAAATATTTTGCTAGCTGTTGCGTAACTGACTCGATATAACTTAGATTTGGGGTGAGATTTTTGGTGAGTGGTGTGGGTACACAAATGACGATCGCATCTACCTGTGTTATTAAGTCATAATTTGTGACCGCCTTTAGCTTGCCAGCCTCGACAACTGCTCTTAGCTCATCAGTTTTGACATCAGGGATGTAGTTTTCTGCGGCATTTACCTGAGATGCTCGTTGAGGATTTTGCTCAAAACCAAGTACAGAATAGCCAACCTTTGCCTTCTCAACTGCAAAAGGTAAGCCAACATATCCTAGCCCAATCACGCCTACCAGCGCAGAATGATCTTTAATTTTAGCTTGCAAATTGGCAAAAGTGGATACCTGCTCCACGCTCATAGACTCCATACACACATAATTAAGTAATATTAATGATACACAATCGTTTATCAAGTCTATCAGTCTTTATCAATACTCACGTTTAATTTTTACAAGAAAATTTAGAACTAGAACCAAAAGTTTAGCAATTAATTTTAGTAATTACTCCCATGTAATATTTAGTGATTAAAACTTTTAAGACTAAGAAAATAAAAATAATCCCCTAAGGTAATTTCTGATTTAGCAAACAAAGAATTTTTAAGATTTTATTAGCAGCTAGCAATTGATATACAAACCTATTTAATTGTAAATCATTTGCACAGCGGAGAAAATTTATCACATGACCACAGCAGGCATGATGAGATGAATTGACAGATAAAATGCTGTATATACAAATTCAAATCGCATCAAATTTAGTAATCAAAGAAAAAAGCAAAAACTGTAATGAAAACAAAAAACGAATATACAATCTCAATAATTTTACAACTTATACAGCTACAAACTAAAGACAAAAATCACCAACTATTTCAATTTAAAAGTTTAATTAGTGCCTCTCAATACAATTATCTTTATACGCTATTACTGTCCTATATCAAACTCGGTACAAAGGTTTTGGATTGGGGATGCGGTAATGGTCATTTTTCTTACTTTCTGATTCAGTCAGGTTACCAAACTTCAGGATATGCCTTTAGTCCTCGTCCATCTCTAGAAGTTTTACAAAGTCATGATTATAAATTTTTTCAGGGTAATGATAGTGATCCAGTCAAACTACCCTATGCAGACGAAACCTTCGATGCTGTTGTTTCAGTAGGTGTTTTGGAACATGTGCGTGAAACAGGGGGGCATGAATTAGATAGTCTTAGAGAAATTAGCCGCATCTTGACAATGGGAGGTTATTTCATCTGCTATCACTTGCCTAATCAATTTAGTTGGATTGAGGCAATTAGTCGTTTATTGCCGAATAAATTTAATCATGCTTATCGCTATCTACCTACCGATATCCATAATTTATGCCAAGAATCAGGCCTGGAGGTGTTGGAGTTGCGAGCTTATGGATTCTTACCCAGAAATTTTTTAGGTAATTTACCTTCCCACATATCCAACTCTGCACAAATCACAAGATTTTACAATGCGGCTGATAATATACTGTCGAGGTTATTTTCAGGATTATGTCAAAACTATTGGTTTGTCGCTCGTAAACAGGTAAGGTAAAAAGGTATAGTCATGTCTCCGCAAAGATTGACCAATAATTTCCTAGTTCTTAAATAGACATTACAGCGCAAGGCGCTTCTATCATCAACCCTATTAGTCCCTATCAGTATATTTAATGTGTGGCATCAGTGGAATTTGGAATCGCGATCAAAAACCTGTAGATCGATTAATCTTACAGACATTTACAGAAGTTATCGCTCACCGAGGACCTGATGACGGCGGTTATTATTTTGACGATGATTGTGGTTTAGGTTTAGGGCATCGGCGACTGTCAATTATTGATTTATCATTAGCGGGACATCAACCCATGCCAAGCAACGATCAGAAATGCTGGCTGGTATACAACGGTGAGATTTATAATTATCTGGAATTGACCGCAGAGCTTACCAATTTAGGTTATCGCTTTCGCAGCCATTCCGATACAGAAATGATTTTGGCGGCATATCAAGCATGGGGGTATGCTTGCCTTGATCGCTTTAATGGCATGTTCGCCTTCCTGTTATGGAATAGCCGCAAACAGGTATTATGGGCAGCTCGCGATCGTTTTGGAGTTAAACCTCTATATATCTGGGAGCGATCGCCAAATTCAATTGCCTTTGCCTCAGAAATTAAGCAGTTCACCACTCTCCCAGATTGGCAAGCACAGGTAAATCCCCAACGCTGTTATGACTTTCTCGCCTATGGCATCCTCGATCACACTAGCGAGACGATGTTTCAAGATGTGTGGCAGTTGCGAGGCGGCGAATATCTAACTATGAATTGCGATCCCCAAGCCAATAACTTTGGCAAGCTGCTCGTCAAAAGCTGGTATCAGCTACCCACACAACAGCAAAGCCTCTCGATGCCCGAAGCGAAACAGTCCTTTCAGGATTTACTCAAGGACTCAGTAAAACTACGATTACGCGCTGATGTTACGGTTGGTTCTTGTCTGTCAGGGGGACTAGACTCTAGCTCTATTGTGTGCCTCAGCGATCAACTAAGACGGGAATCAGCCACTACCGTCCCTTTTCAAACATTTTCTTCTTGTTTTGAAAATCTGCGTTATGACGAACGCTCATATATCAAAACTGTGATCGCCCAAACGGACGTACAACCTCATTTTATCTTTCCTAATGGTGATGAACTATTTGCCGAGCTTGATCACCTGACTTGGCAGCAAGATGAACCTTTCGGTTCAACCAGTATCTTCGCGCAGTGGTGCGTATTTAGACAGGCAGGACAATCTGGGGTCAAAGTGATGCTAGATGGACAAGGAGCTGATGAATTGTTAGCTGGCTACACTAAATTTTATGCAGCCTTATTCGCCCATTTACTTGGTAGCTGGCAATGGGGGACATTAGTACAGGAAATTGCCACCTGTCGCCGTTACCAAAATGTGAGCGAAATCAAACGGATGATTGAGCCACTGCTACCAGCATGGATTCGTCAGCCCTTACGCCGCATCCTTGGCTATGCCTCGGAAACATCTGTCCCCAATTGGTTAAATGGCAACTATTTACAATCTCTAGGAGTCAATCCTCAGGAAATAGCCAAATTTGTAATCACCTCACCCAAGTCAATTCATGATCTGTCGCGCTTACAATTGACTGCTACTAGTGTACCCATGCTGCTTCACTGGGAAGATCGCAATTCCATGGCACATTCGGTCGAGTCCCGCGTCCCATTTTTAGACTATCGCCTCGTCGAATTTGCCTATTCTCTTGAGGACACGATCAAGATTCGGCAAGGACAAACTAAGGCAGTTTTGCGTGAAGCCATGCGTGATATTCTGCCCGAATCCATCCGCACCCGGCAGGACAAAATGGGCTTTGTCACACCAGAAGTACAATGGATGCGACATGGACTACGTGATCGCTTTGAGCTAGAGTTTCAAGAGGCGACGGCTAACTTAGAAAAGTGGTTACAGCCCGATGTATTGCAGCAGATTTTCCAATCAACACTCGAAGGTAAGCAAGGAATGCATAATGTGATCTGGCGCGTAATTAGCTTCAGTCGATGGTTAAAGGTCTTTGACGTGCAAAGGTAAAGGTAAATCTCAACGTAAACGCGCCCATGAAAATTTTGATGATTTCTACATTAAACCTGTCACTACCAAATGGAGGAACGGTTCATTTCACTTCCATCGCTAAGGAATTTCGGCGGGCAGGACATATTGTCGATGCTATTATTCCTAGTACGGGGAATGCTGACAAAAATCAAGCGATCACGGCGAAATTTTTTGATCATGTGACTTTTACGCCATCATTAACACGGATGATTCCTGTTGGCAAAACTAGTCTAAACAGCCTTGCCCAAATTTTCACAATGCTGTTGCAAAACGTTGATCATTATGATTGGGTGTATTTGCGGAGTAGTGTTATTTCGGCTTTGGCGATCGCGGCACTAAAAGCGAAAGGATTTAAACGGATTGTAACCGAACAAAATGGTTGGTTTGCCGATGAATTAATGCAAATGGGAGTTTCCCGTCCTTGGCTTGATGTGATTAAGCAATTACAATTACTGGATGCCAAGCTAGCAACCTTAGCGATCGCGGTGGTGGAAGGGATTAAAGAAAAACTTGTGGAAAATGGTTCACTAGCCGAAAAGATCCTAGTAGTTGGGAATGGAACCGATCCTAAAATCTTTCATCCATTACCTAGACAAGAAACTTTGCACAAGTATGGACTCGATCCCAACTGTTTTTATTTTGGTTTGATTGGCGATCTGGAACGCTGGAAAGGAGCAGAAATAGCAATCCAAGCCATGCCCCTGATTTGTGAAGTCTGTCCCCGTGCCCGACTTTTGGTGGTTGGGAGTGGTAGACAATTAGGTTATCTGCAAGAGACTTATCGAGATCTGCAATATATCAACTTTATGAATGCTGTTCCTTATGATCAGTCTAATGAATATATTAATTGTTTCGACATTGCTCTATTACCTTTACTGGAATTTTCTAATATTGGGTTTTCACCAATCAAGCTTTATGCTTATGCCGCTTCAGGCAAACCGATCTTATCTTCCAATTTTCGCGGTGTTCGAGAGCTAGAGTCATCAGGATTCATTACTTTGCATGAGAATGGCAATTATCAAGATCTGGCGAAGCAAGCGATCGCGATGATGACAGATTCACAAAAGCTAACAACGATGGGAACAACTGCACGTACTTATGCAGAAAAGAATTTCACTTGGGAAGAGATTGCCGCCAAAATCCTCTACCAAATGCGTAAATATGAATAATACCAATTTTCTGAAGTGTGACTACACTTCAGAAAATTTCGCTGGGTTTCATAACAGCGCACAGCACTGTATGTTAATTTCTACATCTAATTAATATTCTTAATATTCCATCAGCTTCCTTGAAAATACTTACGATCGTCGGGGCAAGACCCCAATTTATTAAAGCCTCCGCTGTATCTCGAATTGCGCGATCGCTGGATCATATTACTGAAGTGATAGTACATACAGGGCAACATTATGATCAAAATATGTCCGATGTATTTTTTACGGAGCTTGATATTCCGAAACCTGATTATCACCTTGGCATTGGTTCGGCAAGGCATGGCGCACAAACAGGAAGAATGCTAGAAGCAATCGAACAGGTATTAATTCAAGAAAAGCCTGATTGGGTCTTAGTTTATGGAGATACAAATTCCACTTTGGCAGGGGCGATCGCTGCCACTAAGCTGCATATTCCAATTGCCCATATTGAAGCAGGTTTACGTTCTTTCAATCGACGAATGCCCGAAGAAATTAATCGTGTGTTAACCGATCATGCTGCAAATTTGCTCTTCACTCCAACTCAAATTGCTACCCAAAATTTATATAAAGAAGGAATCTCTAGCGATATTATTCATCTTGTTGGTGATGTAATGTATGATGCTTCGCTTTATTATGTTCAGAAAGCCGAAGAATTTAGTCATATTATCAATCAATTAAATCTGCAAACCAAAAAATATATTTTAAGTACAGTTCATCGCGCAGAAAATACTGACAACTGCGATCGCATGAATGCAATTGTTAATGCGTTGATCGAACTAAGTAAAGATATTACAGTGGTATTACCTTTGCATCCAAGGACTAAGAAAATCTTAGCTAATATGCAAATTTTAGATCGAATTCCTAAGACATTACGCTTAATCGAACCCGTTGGCTATTACGACATGATTATGCTAGAAAAGAACGCGAGAATGATTATTACAGATTCTGGTGGCATTCAAAAAGAAGCTTATTTCTATCAAGTGCCTTGTGCAACTTTACGCGATGAAACAGAATGGGTAGAACTAGTTGAATCAGGTTGGAATTGTTTAGTTACGCCTGAATCTAGCGCAAGCATTGTCCAAAGTATTCAAGCGAAAATGTGTCAGCCTCTGCCGTCTGATACCATTCAACTATATGGTAATGGTGGGGCTTCTGCCAAAATCTTACAGAAACTAACTGATATCAGTTTCAACTAACCTTAACCTTAGTTCGGGATAAACCATGAGATCAATCTCGTACCTCGAAACTACTCTTAACCCGTTGAAACGGGTTAAGAGTAGTTTTAAGAAATATTTCAGTCAGTTTTAACTGACTTTAGCTTTGAGCCAAGAACTTGAGTTCTTGATTGGCTAGGCTTTTAGAGAAAAAGCTTAACCCGATCTGACGTTAAATAAGATCCATCTTGACCAGTGATGCCTGTGATTAAAGCACGTTTGGAATTGCTAATAGAGTGATATTTTTGGAATTAAATGCTCTGTAAATTGCAAACGACTAGCAGAATCTATCATTATTACTTAGGGCTTGCTGAAAAAGCAAGAAAAGCATACAAGCAAGGGTTTTCAAGGAGATCAAAAACTGATAAAATGCAAGAAAAAGCAGCAAAAACAAGTAAAACCCTTGCACCAATAAAATTTCATGTACCGACAAACCCACACAGGACAACTATCATTCGAGAA